>Ga0182793_1001185_pt1 | contig 16915 bp, 15 predicted proteins | sample Passage237A_FD_130498 | JGI IMG/M metagenome (GOLD analysis project Ga0182793, IMG submission 130498) | Cellulose adapted compost microbial communities from Newby Island Compost Facility, Milpitas, CA, USA - Passage2 37A (version 2) (version 2) ... | reverse complement strand
GTTCGCCAGCCTGATGATGTTCAGCTACTTCCTTTACATGCTGCCCACCATCTGGTTCGGTCTGCGTTTCTCCAACCTCACCCACCGGGGCATCATCCGCAAAGGTCCATACGCGGTGGTGCGCCATCCGGCATACGCAGCGAAAAATATGGCGTGGTGGTTTGTGGGTCTGCCGTCCGCGATCTATGCCGGTTATACCCAGGGCTTCAGCACTGGTCTGCTCTATGTCGCCGGCCTGATATTCCTGACGGCGGTTTATTACGCCCGGGCCATTACCGAGGAGCGGCATCTGAGCTTCGATCCCGCCTACCAGGAATACTGCCGCCACGTGCGTTACCGCTTTATCCCTGGCGTTATCTAAGTCCCCCTCCCGAGCTGTGCAGCCCGCACAGCTCGGTTTCATTTGTTCTCTTGATCCGCATTCTTTTGATTGCCAAAACATCCCCGCGATTTGCCTCGCCCGGTCTGCCTTGCTGCTCTACAATCCCCGCCACCTGATAAGCGGTTCAGCGCACAGTGGGGTAGGTCATACGCCCGTAAGATTGCCCTCCGCATCGTTTGGTGTGCTGTGCGGTGCTGCCCGATTCACATATCTCCAGTCGCGCGCCGCCGGCTTGGAGTGACGCAACCACTGAAGAGCTCCTATGCCCGATTCTCCTGTTGATCAGTCCCACTTCCGGCGCATGATGGCGCGCAACATCGCCATGCCCCTGGCCGCCGGCTTTATCAACATCGTTTTCTTTGCCGCCCTGGTGTATGCACTCTTGTCGGGTGTGCGTATGGTGAACCAAACCGAGGCGGTGATTCGCGAGGCCAATGCCCTGATCAATCATGCCATGGATATGCAATCGAGCATCCGCGGCTACCTGATCACCGGTGACCAGGAATTTCTGCAGATCTATGAAAACGTCAAACCGATCTTTGCGACAGAGCTGAAAACCCTGCAGGACTCTGTGGGGGATAACCAAGTGCAGTTGGAGCGGCTGCGGCGGGTGGAGCTCGCCCATCAGGATTGGTTGGGGTACACGGATCAAGTGATCGCGATGTACGAGGCCGGCGAAGACTACGCCTCCCTGGTGCGCACGCGCGGTAAAACAGACTTCAGCGAATTCCGCAGCGAGCTGTTTGAGTTCAAAAATTACGAGCGCGAACTGTTATTCAAGCGCGACGAGCGCATGCGTTCGGTCGGCATCATCTCGATCATCGTCTACCTGTTGGTGAGCTGCCTGGTTACCGGCATTCTCGGCTATCTGGGCCGGCGCGAGCTGGTCCTGCTCTCCAATACCTATGCGCGCTCTTTCGAGGAGCGCCAGCTCCACGCGCAGCAGTTGGAGCATCAGGCGTGGCAGCGTTCCGGCCAGGCGCGCTTGGCGGAAAAATCCATGGGGCAGACGGCACTGCCGACCCTCGGCCGCACGGTGCTGGATTTTCTCGCCAGCTATCTCAACGCGTCGGTGGGCGCTCTCTATGTGCGAGAGTCGGAACAAGGCGTGCTCCGCAGGGTGGCCACCTACGGTGTGAGCAAAGATGTGGATCAGCAGGAGCAGGCCTTTGCCTACGGCGAGAGTCTGGTGGAGCAGACGCTGTTCTCCCGCCGACCGCTGCAATTGGACGATGTGCCCGACAACTATCTGAAGATCAACACTGGCCTGGGCAGCGCGTCGCCGCGCCACATAGTGCTGTTTCCCTGTATCCACGACGGCGTGCCCAATGGCGTGATCGAGCTGGGCTTTTTGCACGCCCCGACGGAGCGGGATCTGGAATTTTTGCAGGTGGTGTCCGGCAATATCGGCACCACTATTGAAGCCTCTCTCTACCGTCGCAGACTCCAGGATGCGCTGGAGCAGACCCAGCATTTGAACGAGGAGCTGCAGGTGCAGCAGGAAGAACTGCGCACCGCCAACGAGGAGCTGGAAGAGCAATCCCGGGTGCTGGAGGAATCCCAGGCGCTGCTGGAAAACCAGAAAGCGGAGCTGGAGCAGACCAACGAAAAACTGGTGGAGCAGGCGCTCAATCTGGACGACAAAAACCGCGCTCTCAACCGCGCGCAGGAGGAGCTGGAAGAGCGCGCTGCGGAATTGCAGAAGGCGAGCAAATACAAATCCGAATTCCTCGCCAACATGTCTCACGAGCTGCGTACGCCGCTGAACAGCTCGATGATTCTGGCGAAGATCCTGGCGGAAAACGGCCGCGGCAATCTCGACGAAGAACAAGTGCAGTTCGCCCGCAGCATCTACTCCGCAGGCAACGATCTGCTTAACCTGATCAACGATATTCTCGATATCTCCAAAGTCGAGGCGGGCAAGCTGGAGCTGCGTCCGGAATACATCGATCTGCGCCGTCTGGTGCAGGATCTGGAACTCACCTTCCAGCCTCTCGCAGCACAGAAAAAGCTGGAACTCAATATGACGGTGGCCAGCTCGGCGCTCAGCTCGATCATTACCGATCGCCAGCGCCTGGAGCAGATTCTGAAAAACCTGCTGTCGAACGCGCTCAAGTTCACCGAGCGCGGCAGCATTTCTCTCACCGTGGATGCCGCTGCGGATGGACGTATCTCCTTTGCGGTGACGGACACGGGTATCGGCATAGCACCGGATCAGCAGACCATTATTTTTGAAGCCTTCCAACAGGCAGACGGCGGCATCAACCGGCGCTACGGCGGCACCGGCCTGGGTCTGTCCATTTCCCGGGATTTAGCGGCGCTGCTCGGCGGCGATATCAAACTGCACAGTGCGCCCGGCCAGGGCAGCACCTTCACCTTGTATCTGCCGGAAGAAATCACCCTGGAAGAACCGGAGGAGCAGGTTCCTGTTGCGGAAGCGCCGCCGGCCAAACCGGCACCAGCGCCGCGCCCGCCCGCGGAAAAGCCCGCAAAAGACATGGAGCAACCGGCAACTTCTGCTGCGGCCTTTGCGGACGACCGGGGGAAACTCGATGCAGGCAAGCGTGCGGTGCTAGTGATCGAAGATGACCTGGATTTTGCCCGCATCCTCTACAATCTCGCCCACGACCTGGGGTACCAGTGTGTGGTGGCGGCGAACGCCAGTGAGGGCATGCGCCTGGCGGCGGAAGTCTCCCCGGATGCCATTCTGCTGGATATAGGTCTGCCGGACGTATCGGGTATGACGGTGCTGCAGAAACTCAAACGCAACTCGGAAACCCGCCATATCCCCGTGCACATCATCTCCGCCTCGGATCGCATGGAGGCGGCGCTGCAAATGGGCGCGGTGGGTTATGCCATCAAACCCACCACGCGGGAAAGCCTGCAGCAGATGTTCGAAAAGATCGAAGAGAAGCTGACCCGCAAAATGAAGCGTGTGCTGCTGGTGGAGGACGATCCGCTGCAGCGCGAGAGCATTCGTCACCTGATCGGCGAAGAGGACATCGAGATCACTGCGGTGGAGACCGGCACCGAGGCAATGGAGCTGCTGCGCAACACCATTTTCGACTGCATGATCATCGATCTGAAATTGCCGGATATGCGCGGCAACGACCTGCTGCAACGCATGTCGAGCGAGACCATATGTTCGTTCCCGCCGGTGATTGTCTACACCGGTCGCAATCTCACCCGCGATGAAGAAACGGAGCTGCTGAAGTATTCGCGCTCGATCATTATCAAAGGTGCGCGCTCGCCGGAGCGGCTGCTGGATGAGGTGACGCTGTTCCTGCACAAGGTGGAATCCGACCTGTCTGCGGATCGCCAGAATATGTTGCGCACGGTGCGCAGCCGCGACAGCGCTATCGAAGGTCGCCGCATCCTGCTGGTGGATGATGACGTGCGCAATATTTTCGCTCTGACCGGCGCCCTGGAACAAAAAGGCGCGACCATTGTTATTGCCCGCGACGGTTATGAAGCGGTGGAGAAGGTCAATTCCGTGCCGGATATCGACATAGTGCTGATGGACATCATGATGCCCGGCATGGACGGTCTCGAGGCTACCCGACGCATTCGCTCCGATCCGCGCTTCCAGAAATTGCCCATCATCGCCATCACCGCCAAAGCGATGAAGGATGACCAGGAGCAATGTTTAAAAGCGGGTGCGTCCGATTATCTTGCCAAGCCGATTGATATCGACCGCCTCTACTCGCTGTTGCGAGTTTGGATTCCCAATATGGAACGCATTTAATGCGCAAAATTGAATCGACGCTGGATATTGAACTGCCGCTGCTGATGGAAGCGATTTACCGGAGGTACAGTTACGACTTCCGTGATTATTCCCTCGCGTCGCAAAAACGCCGCATTGTGCACGCCATGCGGCAGATGGACTGCCGCAACGTGTCGGAATTGCAGGCGCGCATCCTGCACGAGCCGGAGGCATTTCACACCTTATTGCAATACCTGACGATTCCCACCACGGAAATGTTTCGCGATCCGGAATATTTTCTGGCGCTGCGGGAAAAAGTGGTGCCGCTGCTGCGCACCTATCCGTCGCTGAAAATCTGGATCGCCGGCTGCAGCACGGGTGAAGAACTCTACGCCATGGCGATTATGTTGAAAGAAGAGGGCTTGTTGGAGCGCACGATTTTGTACGCAACCGACATTAATCCTGCCGTGCTGGAAAAAGCTCGCAAAGGTATTTTCCCGCTCAATCGCATGCGCGCTTATTCCGCGAATTATCAGGCGGCGGGCGGCAAAAATGCGTTCTCCGATTATTTTACGGCGGCCTATGACGCGGCAATTTTCGATCGCAGCCTGTGCGAAAACGTCACCTTTGCCGACCACAGTCTGGCGACGGACAGTGTGTTTTCCGAAACTCACTTCATCAGTTGTCGCAACGTGATGATTTATTTCAATCACGAATTGCAGGACCGCGCGCTGCAGTTGTTCCATGAATCCCTGTGCCATCGCGGTTTTCTCGGTTTGGGCAGCAAAGAAAATCTCGAATTTTCCCGCTGGGGCGATGCATTCGAGGTGGTGGATAAACCTTGGCGGATCTATCGCAAAAAATGAGCAACAACGACGCGATTGCTGATGTGTCACTGGGGCAGCGGGAGCACGAGATCCAGGCTATTGTCATAGGAGCTTCCGCTGGCGGTATTAGCGCATTACTGACCTTGCTGGCACCGCTGCCGCAAAAGTTGCGCTTGCCGATTATCACGGTGTTGCATGTGGCGGAGGAAAAATCGAGCAAATTGACCGAAGTGTTTGGCCATCATGTGGCGGCGCCGGTGCGTTTTGCTGAAGATAAAGCCTATGTCTCCCCGGACACGGTGTATTTCGCGAGTCCGGGATATCATTTGTCGATTGAGAAGGCGCGTTGGTTTTCTTTGAGTCGTGAAGAGCCGCGTTTTTTTTCTCGCCCCGCGATCGATTTTTTAATGACCTCCGCAGCGGACGCCTACGGCGCCGCGCTGCTGGCGATAGTGCTGACCGGCGCCAATGAAGATGGCGCCGAAGGTCTCGCCGCTGTGGCCCGCGCTGGCGGCGTCACCATAGTGCAGGACCCGGACGAAGCCGAATTCGACATAATGCCGAAGGCTGCGCTGAATACGTGTCGACCCGACCGGATTTTGCCGTTAATGCAAATCCGTACTTTGATATACCGTTTGGAGACCCTCGATGCTGGATGACCAGAAGGCGAAACTGCTGATTGTGGACGACTTGCCGGAAAACCTGCAGGCACTGTCCAAAATCATCGAGCAGGAAGACCGCATCATCTATTCTGCGCAATCCGGTGACGCGGCCCTTGCGCTCCTGCTGGAGCACGAATTCGCGCTGGCGATTCTGGACGTGATGATGCCCGGCATGAATGGTTTCGAATTAGCCGAACTTATGCGCAGCACAGAAAAAACCCGCCATATTCCCATAGTGTTTGTCAGCGCTGGTGGACGCGAATTGAATTTTGCTTTTAAAGGTTACGAAACCGGAGCGGTGGATTTTCTCCACAAACCATTAGATATAGCTGCGGTAAAAAGCAAAGTAAACGTGTTTGTCGCGCTCTATCAGCAGCGCAATGAAGTGAAACGCCAAGTTGCGATTCTCGAAGAAAATCGTCAGATTCTTGCCTCCACCAAAGCGGAACTCGAACACGCCTTAAAAATGCGCGACGATTTTATGTCCCTGGTCGCCCACGAATTGCGCACGCCGCTCAATACCCTTTATGTGGAAACCCAATTGCGTCAGCTGCAACTCGAACGCGGCGATCTGCAAGCGTTTTCACCGGATAATCTGCGCGCGATGATCGAACGCGACGGCCATCAGATTCGCAGCATGATTCGCTTGATCAGCGATATGGTGGATGTGTCGCGTATTAAAAGTGGCCGCTTGAGCATCAGGCCGGTGGAAACCAATTTGTCCAAACTGGTGAGCCGAGTGGTGGAAGGCATGTCGTTGCAAGCGCAGGCTGCCGGCTGTTCGCTGAAATTATCCGTGCAGGACGGCGTGGTGGGTCTTTGGGATGAATTCCGCGTGGAGCAGGTGGTGATCAATCTGCTCACCAACGCCTACCGCTACGGTTGCTCCAAACCGGTGGAAGTGACTTTGACAGCGCAGAACGACATCGCGGAAATCTGCGTGCGCGATCACGGCATCGGCATCGCCGAAGATGCGCAGCAAAAAATCTTTCAAAAATTCGAGCGCTTGGATTCCAGCAATATTCGCGAAGGCTTGGGCATGGGTCTGTATATCGCCAAACAATTGGTCACCGCTCATAACGGCGATATCGTAGTGCGCAGCGTTCCGGGCGAAGGCGCGGAATTTCATGTGTTTTTGCCGCTGCACTCTGAGGCAGCTCACGCTGAGGCGGCGGAACAGGCCTCTCATTAAAGCACCTGTTAATAGTTCGAAATTGTCGCCTTGGGGGCGCAAGCGCGACAGCGAACGGTGCGGTAGAGTAATTGTGGTAGAGTTGCTCCGACATTGACGAGACATGCAAGCCAACCATGCCCACTTCCTCTTTCAATAGTCAGGCCCGCAATATCGCATTGATTGTGGGCGGCGCTTTTTTCATGGTGCTGCTGGACAGCGCCATTATCGCCACCTCGCTGCCGCGCATGGCGCAGAGCTTTGGCATCAAACCCGTTGAATTAAGTATTGGCATCAGTATTTATCTGGTTTCCGTTGCGGCGTTTGTGCCATTGTCCGGCTGGTTGTCAGATCGCTTTGGTGCGCGGCGCATTTTTCTGATTTCCATTATTGTGTTCGTACTCGCGTCCCTCGCCTGTGGCATGGCGGATACCTTGAGCGGTTTTGTGGTGGCGCGGGCATTTCAGGGTCTGGGCGGCGCGTTGATGACGCCCATTGGCCGGGTCATTGTGCTCAACCACGCGCCTAAATCCGAATTGGTGCGCGCTATGGCGTATATCACCTGGCCGGCACTTACCGCACCAGTAATTGGTCCAGTAGTGGGCGGATTTATTACTACCTATTTTTCCTGGCGCTGGAATTTCTGGATTAATTTGCCGATTGGCCTGCTGGCCTGGGTATTGGTGTGGCGAGTCATTCCACCGACACCGCCGACAGCGCGGCGGGCGTTTGATCCCTTGGGTTTTGTGCTGTCCGCAGGTGCGCTGGTAGCTTTGTTGCTCGGGCTGGAATCTTTTGCGCACCAGTGGATTCCCATTGCGCAATCCCTGGTGCTTGCGGTGGTGGGGGTGATTTTGGGCTTTTTCGCCATCCGCCATCTGCGCCGCGCACCGCAACCGCTGCTGGATTTACGCACCTTTAAAGTCCCGACCTTTGCAATTACCAGCGTTTTTTCGGGCACTTATGTGCGCATCGGCATTAACGCCACACCGTTTTTATTGCCGCTGTTATTTCAATTGGGATTTGGTTACACGCCGCTGGAAGCTGGTTCTTATGTTCTGGTTTATTTTCTCGGCAATCTCGGCATGAAAAGCGTCACCACTGTATCCCTGCGCTGGTTCGGCTTTCGCAATGTTTTGGTAATTAACGGAGTTATTTGCGGCGCGTTCGTCGCCGTGTGCGGTTTTCTCTCGCCGGAATTGGGCAAGCCCTTGGTTATGGCGATACTGCTGTGTGCCGGCCTCACCCGTTCGATGCAATACACTGCATTAAACACCTTGGGTTTTGCCGATATTCCACAAAAACTGCGCAGCTCCGCCTCCACTCTGAATTCCATGCTGATGCAGGTGGCTATGGTATTGGCGATTGCGTTTAGCGTGCTCTTATTAAACGGCTCCCGTGTTCTCGCCCAGCGCGAAACCGTAGCACCACCGGATTTTGCCGTGGCCTTTGTCGTTATGGGATTACTGGTGGCTGCTGCGTCTTTGGTATTTATAAAGTTGCCTAGAGACGCCGGGGCGGAGGTGTCTGGTCATGATGCCATTTGACTGGGGCACTATTTGACTGCGCCCTCCGCCTGCGCACTGGACGCAATCAAATCTTTAGAATTCTGCCAATTGCGCATCAACATGGGTTTCACCCGGCCGTCGCTGAGTTGCGCCTGATTTACGATTTCACGAATGCGGTGATTGTGCGGGCTTTTATCGCACACCGGGTCGGCGTTGGCGGAATCGCCAGTGAGCATAAACGCTTGGCAGCGACAGCCACCGAGATCTCTTTCTTTTTCCGGGCAGCTGCGGCAGGGCTCACGCATCCAGTCATCGCCGCGAAAGGTATTAAATCCCGGTGAAGCCTGCCAGATATCAGCGACGCTCCATTCGCGCACATTGGGAAATTGCAGCGGCAGTTGTCGCGCGCTGTGGCAGGGCAGGGCGGTGCCGTCGGGGGTGATAGTGAGGAAAATATTGCCCCAGCCATTCATGCAGCGTTTCGGACGATTTTCGTAATAATCCGGCACTACAAAAATAATTTTCATGCGCGCGCCGATTTTGTCCCGGTAGTGTTGCACCACGGCTTCGGCATCCTGCAGCTGTTGGCGCGAGGGCAATAATTCCGCGCGATTGTGAAACGCCCAACCGTAATATTGCGTATTGGCCAGCTCGACATAATCCGCCTGCAATTCCATCGCGAGATCGAGAATGCGATCCACCTGCTCGATATTTTGCCGATGCAGCACAAAATTCAGCACCATGGGGTAGCCCTGACGTTTTATCTCTTTGGCCATGGCGATTTTCTGGCTGAAGGCTTTGTTGCTGCCGGCGATAAGATCATTTAATTCCGCACTGCTCGCCTGAAAACTCACTTGAATATGATCGAGCCCGGCCTGTCTTAAAGCGGCGACTTTATCGGTGGTCAACCCTATGCCGGAGGTGATCAGGTTGGTGTAATAACCGAGTCGCCGCCCCTCAGCCACCAGTTCAATTAAATCCTCGCGCACCAGCGGCTCGCCACCGGAGAATCCCAATTGCACCGCGCCGAGTTTGCGCGCTTCTGTCATAACGCGTTTCCAGGTGTCGGTGTCGAGTTCGTCTTTGATTTGGGCAATTTCAACTGGGTTGGAGCAATAAGGGCATTGCAGCGGACAGCGATAGGTGAGTTCGGCGAGCAACCAGAAGGGTGGAGTAGTCATGGAATTAATCTCTGGTGGAGAGGGTCCTTGAAATGGTTGCTGAATCTCCTTCGCTCGGTGCCCTGAAAGATTTTTTATAATGCTTCATAAATCAACCAACGCCGTTCAAAAGCGCCCGCAAGAAATTCCAAAACATCCTGTTCCAGATTCTCGGCCTCGGGAAATTTGCGTTGCAATTCTTCAACAATATCTTGGATGGTGGTGCCGCCATCGCAGCGCGATAATATTTCGCCGCCGCTGAAATTCAGTTTGATCATGCCCTCCGGATACAGCAGCACAAACGCCTGCTGCGCTTCCTCCCACTGCAGACGAAAATGCGGATTAACGCTGGGAACCCAACCCATTTTTAATGACACTGTATCAGTCATGGGCGGGTACCTCGCAGTTGTGATAAGGCGGCGTTTTATGAACGTAGGCCATGGTCATGGCATCGAGCATGGTCCACAAGATATCGAGTTTGAATTGCAGGATATTAAGCGCGTGTTCCTGCTGTTCCCGGGTGACGAAATAATCCAGGGTGACGCGTAGGCGGTGTTCAAATTCTTCGCGGGACCAAGGTTGTTTTTGCTCCGTCATCAAGAAAACTCCAATTCCATGCCGTCGTAGGCCACTTCAATCTGGTGGCGGGTGAGTTCCGCGCGTTCCGGTGAGTCCTCATCCAGAATCGGGTTGGTGTTGTTGATGTGAAGCAGAATTTTGCGTGGCTTGGAAAATTGCTTGAGCACGTCGATCATGCCCCCCGGCCCGGATTGCGGTAGATGACCCATGGCGCTGGCGGGTTTGGTGCCGACACCGGCGTGCAGCATTTCATCCTCGCGCCAAAAAGTGCCATCCACTAATAAACAATCCGCTGCGCGCATATGCGGCAGCAGATGTTCTTCCACGACACCCAGGCCCGGCGCATAAAAAATTTTTTTATGCGATTCCAGATCTTCAATGACCACACCGATATTGTCCCCAGGTTGCGGATTATCGCGATGTGGAGAATAGGGCGGCGCTTTGCTGGTAAGGGGAATCGGGGTGATACGCAGGCCATCAATTCCGGCAATCGTAAAAGGCTGATCAAATTCGATTCGATGCCGCGTTATGCCGCCGTTCCAGGATTCCAGAATGCGAAATATCGGAAAGCCGCTGGTGAGATCGCCATATACCGGGTCAGTGCAATAAACCTGATGTGGGCAGCCTTCACGCAGCATCAACAGGCCCGTAGTGTGATCGAGCTGGCTATCCATATACACAATCGCCGCAATCCCAGTGTCGCGCTTGCCCTCGCGGGGTTGAATCGCTGGAAAAGCTTCCAATTGCGCGCGAATATCTGGTGAGGTGTTAAACAGAACCCAGCGACGTTTATCCATGCTCACCGCAATGGAAGACTGGGTGCGCGGAGTGGCGCGAATGGCGCCAGTGCGCATGCGATGGCAGTTGAAACAATTGCAGTTCCACTGCGGAAAACCCCCTCCCGCGGCGGAACCTAAAATATGAATTTTCATAGGAAATACGGCTGGCCTCCCGGCGCAGCCGCGAGCTTCAGCGGTTGCTGAAATACATAGTTACTTCAAAACCTATGCGCAGATCTTCAAAAGCTGGTTTGGTCCACATGAATAAATCCTCCGCAGAGTTGATTTTTAGAACATACATATCCGTCAACAGGTGTGACGAAGCCCAACATCCTTGCTGATACGGCATCCGAATCCATTCTGGCGAAATAAGACAGGCGCAGCAGTGCGTTTGTTCACGTAAAAGTGGCAGAAAGGTAAGAAGGTTTGAACCCGTACCTTATTTGTGGGTATGAGCTTCTGAGTCCGATACTGTGATTATGATATAAGCCGTGCGAGCGCCCCCAGAATATCCGTCATATACCAGAGGAAGCCTCGATAATAGAGGCAATAATATCGAGTAGAGTCGAGCCATCCCCTGCGTCGCGATAGGGTTTGATGTAGTGCGCTAATATAAAACAGATGACAGCACAGCCGATTACTACCCAACTAAAGCCATTGGCAAAAAGATCGTAAACAAGATAAAGCCCAAGGCAGAACAAGGCTACAGCTAAAAATAAACGGATTTCATCGATCATAGGAATTCCGCCTAAACGGCCAAAGATGATAAAAATACGCCGCCACCATCCAAGTGGGAATAATCACTGCCACAGTGGTAGTCACCATGTCCGCAAAGGTGTGGTATTGCTGATACCGCATCAACAGCAGGTAAGCGATAAATGAAACCATCCAGAATATGATCAGCTTTTTATTGATCAGCGACAGAAAAATCACCAGAACCAGAGACACTGCCGTATGACTGCTGTAATCCAATCCAAACGCCGGCCACAGCCCAAGCCATGAATCGATAAACATAAGGCCGAAGGCAATAGCGGCGAAAATAAGGATTTTTAGTAACCGCTGAGTCGCCACTTTCCTACGGTGTTGTGTTGCGGGAATTGCGATGGCAATAAGAGAAAATAGTGCGAGTATGGGAATATACGCGTCCGCGATAGTGTCTAGGGTTTCATAATTTGGCATAGATTCATAAATCGGGAACGATAAATAGCCGCATCCCTTTCAGAGTTAATTTCTTAGCGCAATCATACGGGGAGCAGCCCGGATACCAATCGTTTCGCATCCTAAAGGCGTCATCGCTGTTTCGGCAAGATTGTTTGAATATTAATGGCGGGAAAACGGGTACGCAAGCAGGCGCTTGCGTACCCGTCGAAAACTTATACCAACGGCGGATCTGTTTCGCGCAGGTAGAAACGGTGGGATGCCAGGACGGATTTGAAGGTGGTGTAGCCGTCATTCCATTTGCTATCAGGCACAGTAATTATGGCCGAGTCCAGTGATCCATCCGGAAGCGTAGTGGGAATACCGGCGATAGCGAGCAAGTCCACACCTGTGCCGAGAGTGAGTATGGGTTTGCAGTGGCGGTATTGCAGGCGCACAAAATCCAGCGCATGAGCATCGAGGGATAATTTCTCACAGGATTCCTCGCCGCCAGCGATCACGACAGCGTCGTAAAGCACGGATGGACCAGCGTCGAGAGAAATTTCAATATCCAGTTTGCCTCCGTCGCTGGTTAACACTTTGCCTAAGCGACTGCCGACGATTCTCGGGACTGCGCTGTCCTGTAACAACGACGTATAAATTTCTTTGACTGCATCCGCTTCTACGCCATCGCCTACCAATATGGCCACGTTGCGCGTTGCAATTTCAGTTACGCCGGGACGGCTCAGCAGTGACAGCGCGGGGGAGGGCTGATAGGTCGGCATGGGTTTATCGGTCGCTAACGGCAGTGCCGGTGGTACATCCATGCCCAAACCATCGGCAACTGCGGAGGCAAGACCCAGATCCACATTGGCAAGTAAAGCGAGCACTCGTTGACGCACGGCGACGACTTGGCAGCGCGTCAACTCAAAACGGAATGCGTTAATTATGTGGTTTTGCTCCACTGGGGTCTGGCTGATCCAGAACAGTTTTGCCTGGGAATAATGATCGGCAAATAATTCCGGTTTTCCGCGTACTTTATCTTCTGCAGGAATGCGCTCGGGAAAGCTGCGGAAGCCCGTCGCGCCAGCTTGAAATGGACAGCCACCGGCGAGTGAATTAGGCTCGTAATTTACCCGTCCGCGATTAATGGCCTGGCGGTGAAACCCGTCACGCTGATTATTGTGGATTTGTGCAATCGGCGTATTGATCGGAATTTCGTGGAAATTCGGTCCGCCGAGGCGAGTGAGCTGGGTGTCCACGTAGGAGTGGATGCGCCCTTGCAGCAGTGGATCGTTGGTGAAATCCAAACCGGGAATAATATGGGCGGTACAGAACGCAACCTGTTCTGTTTCAGCGAAAAAATTATCCGGATTGCGATTCAATACCAATTTCCCTACCGGCGTTACTGGCACCAACTCTTCCGGCACAATTTTAGTGGGGTCGAGAATATCAAAGGGAAATTGCGCCGCTTCATCTTCAGTGAAAATTTGCAGTCCCAATTCCCATTCTGGAAATATACCTGCGTCTATGGCTTCCCAGAGGTCGCGGCGATGAAAATCCGGATCAGCGCCACCCAATTTAACCGCTTCATCCCATACGAGAGAGTGGGTGCCGGCCAGCGGCGTCCAATGGAATTTGCAGAATACGGATTCACCGTTGATGTTCACCAGGCGGAATGTATGCACGCCAAAGCCTTGCATGGTGCGATAACTGCGCGGAATGGCGCGGTCGGACATTTGCCACATCAGCATATGTGCGGATTCCGGCGTAAGCGAGACAAAATCCCAGAATGTGTCGTGAGCGCTGGAAGCTTGCGGCATAGCGTGGTGTGGCTCGGGTTTCACCGCGTGCACCAAATCGGGAAATTTCATCGCGTCTTGAATAAAAAACACGGGAATATTATTGCCGACTAAATCCCAGTTACCTTGCTCGGTATAAAATTTCACGGCAAAACCGCGCACATCGCGCGCGGTATCCATGGAGCCGCGTTCACCCGCGACAGTGGAAAAACGTACAAATACCGGCGTGCGTTTACCTGCCTCGGCAAATGGTGCCGCCATGGTGTAGCGGTCGAGCGCTTTATAACACTCGAAATAACCATGTGCGGCGGAACCGCGCGCGTGCACAACGCGCTCGGGAATTCGCTCGTGGTCAAAATGGGTGAGTTTTTCGCGCAGAATAAAATCTTCCAGCGCACTCGGTCCGCGCAGGCCAATTTTTAGAGAATGCTGATTATCCGCGACGGGAACGCCTTGATTGGTGGTCAGCGGTTGGTCGCTGCTATCCACACGTGCGCGGTCCAATGAAGTGACAGTGGCATTTTCGCTGATTAAGGGTTTGCCGCTGCCCACTTTTTCTGATGCGTGAATTTCTGAAGAGGTGCTGCCGGTGACATCGGGGCCGGGCGGATTTGTGGTGGCGCCCATGGTTGGCAAACGTGCGGCGTCGCCGTATTCGCTGGCTTTGGTGGAATTGTGGGAAATGGCGCCGGCTAATTCCTGTTCGCCGCTTTTTTTCGACAGCAGGCGCTCACCGGTATCATTTTGCGCGGCTATGCTGTCGGGGGATTTGGCGGATGGCCCAGAAACTGTTTTTAGAATCGACCCCGCACCTTTCACATCTTTAAATTTGTCGCCACTCATCGCCGCACCTCGTTTTGATTTGGATACGGCAGAGTGGACGATTTCGTTACGGTTATCTGTTCGCCCACCAACAATCTTTCACATGTTGGGTTTTTTAAATGTTAGGGCAGAGTAGGTGCGGCTTGCTCGGTTTGCGGTTCGGGCTTCGGCACAACGCCGCAAGCGACTCGAGCCCCACCGCCACCAAGCGGCTCGGGATAATCGGAAAAATTATCGCCGCCTGCGTGAATCACCAAAGCTTTTTCATAAAAATCCTTAAGCTCGAGTCGTTTCGCCATCAACGTTTGTGTGGCAGTGCCGTTGATGCTGACATTCAATGTCGGCAAATCGCCCGAATGACCCTCTCCCCAAGGCCCGTCGTGTTTTTTGCTGTGGCCCGGGTCGTAGTGACTGCCGGCGGCTCCAGCAGGAGTCTTCTTGCCGTCCTTCTCGGCAGGTTCGCAGCTGCCGTTCTCGTGCAAATGAAAGCCACGCTCACCGGGAGGAAGATTGGTTAAATCAGGCGTCACCTGCACACCAGAAGAGGTTTCGCTCAAAATGATTTGTCCGATTTTTTCACCCACGCCATCTTCATTGACGAGATGCATGGGGACGACAACATCGGCGCTCGCCGAAGCGGCGCAGGACACTAAAAAGGCACATATGGTTTTTTTCATGTTTCCTCCGAATGTAAAAATTTGTCTGAGTGATGCATGTCACAGTAAGCGCAACGCGAGGTCCTTGCCCATGAAAAATTTTGAGAAGGTAAAGACCGCATATTTCTGTTAAAGCTCCGCCAAGTGGATTAGGCCGAAATGTAGAGACTAAGCCAAAGGTTTTTCTACCTTGCGAAGTTATGAATTTCCACCAATGTTGTTTTACAAAAATCATGAGATCCATTGCTGTACAACAACACACATTGCGCCACCTCAGAGAACCAGGGCGTGAGTCACAAAAATAGGATCCAAGGAAATTTTATTGTTTCTTTGAGTTGTGATGGTCTCGCAGATGAACCTGCAGCAGTGAAATTGATAAGTTTTTCAGCGCACCATTTAGGTGATTTCCCGCACATTTTTGGCGCAAATAAAATCTTGAAAATGGGCGTAAAATTTTTCGACGCTATTTGATGCTGCTTCTGTGGGGTAGGTCACAAAAACATCACATATTGGTCATCCTAAACACTTGTCTGCTGAGGTTTCATAAGCCAAGCTTTAGTCCACTGGCATGTGGTGTTAAGCGCCGTATCCCATCCTCTTCATCGCTGGCTCTATCTGGGTCATGCGACTCGCTCGAAATTCAGATATGCGGCCCTGTTAAAGGCGCCATGGATATGAGGCTGTTATGTGGCTCAATGCAAAACTGAGTGCAGTTCTTGTACTTGCTGCGGCTTTGGCCGCTTGTAGTAATTCTCCGCCGGAGTCGCCCAAACTGCCGGATGCAGGCAAACCTCCATCGTCTTCGTCTTCAAGCAGCTCTAGTTCTTCTTCGGGCGGCGCTGCCGCAAGTAGTTCGAGTTCGTCTTCGAGCTCCTCTTCCAGCTCGTCCTCTTCGAGCAGCAGTTCATCCAGTAGCAGTTCGTCGTCGAGCAGCTCTTCGGGTGTGGTGGTATTACCTAGCAGCTCTTCGTCAAGTAGTAGCTCTTCGTCCAGTAGTTCGTCGTCGAGTTCTTCTTCGTCAAGCAGTAGCTCGTCATCAAGCTCAAGCAGCAGTTCATCGTCTAGCAGCTCCAGTGCATCATCTTCTGCCTCGAGTTCTTCAAGCTCGTCCTCTTCCAGCTCGTCCTCTTCCAGCAGCTCTTCCTCATCAAGCTCAAGTAGCTCCAGCAGCTCGTCAGGAACAGCGTTTCCGGGTGATGCATCCTTGGGGGCAACGGAGTTCAGCACTCGCTGTGTTGCCTGTCATGTGGACCAGATGAACGGGCAATTCAGCGCGGGCGTACATGCGTTCAATGTTAATAGTTTCACCTATCCAACGAGCTTTGCGGATAAGGGTTATACCGGGACCACGGTAGAGGATTTGGCGCAATTCTTAACCAACCAGATGTCGTTGTATGCGTCCACGTGTAATGCCGAATGTATGCAGAATATCGCTGCCTATCTCTGGTCTTACCGAACAGTCACTAATGAAAAAGTCCAGGTACAAAATATTTCCTACGATGATTCCGGGCTCGGTCTGGATTTGAGCTGTACTCAAGGGAACAAAACCGTCGTGGTTAAAGTACTGGATCCGGCGGCTCCCGATACGACTGATGATGTCTACAGCGCATACACTTCCCGAGCAGCTGGCCTCAACTCCGTTGCCATCAGCAGTATCGCCACCCTGGGCGATAACGGCGAAATCGCGCTGGTGGGTGAGGGTAGCAATATCTGGGGCGATGAAGTCT
>Ga0182793_1001177_pt1 | contig 16944 bp, 12 predicted proteins | sample Passage237A_FD_130498 | JGI IMG/M metagenome (GOLD analysis project Ga0182793, IMG submission 130498) | Cellulose adapted compost microbial communities from Newby Island Compost Facility, Milpitas, CA, USA - Passage2 37A (version 2) (version 2) ... | reverse complement strand
GAAAAGTTTGAACGTAACAAGCCCCACGTCAACGTGGGCACCATTGGTCACGTAGACCACGGTAAGACCACCCTGACAGCGGCGCTGACCAAAGTGTGTGCTGAGACCTGGGGCGGTGCCTTTGTTGATTACAACGGTATCGATAACGCGCCGGAAGAGAAGGCACGTGGTATTACCATCAACACCTCTCACGTTGAATACGATTCGCCGACCCGCCACTACGCTCACGTAGACTGCCCGGGCCACGCTGACTACGTGAAGAACATGATTACCGGTGCTGCCCAGATGGACGGCGCTATTCTGGTATGTGGTGCGACCGACGGTCCTATGCCACAGACCCGTGAACACATCCTGCTGTCTCGTCAGGTAGGTGTACCTTACATTGTTGTGTTCCTGAACAAGGCTGACCTGCTGGCTGAAGACTGCGGCGGCGTAGGCACTGACGAATACAACGAAATGCTGGAACTGGTTGAGATGGAGCTGCGTGAGCTGCTGTCCAACTACGACTTCCCGGGTGATGACACTCCGATTATTGCTGGTTCAGCGCTGATGGCTCTGAACGGTGAAGACGACAATGGTCTGGGCACTTCTGCTGTGCGCAAGCTGGTGGAATCACTGGACAGCTACATTCCTGAGCCTGTGCGCGCTATCGACCAGCCCTTCCTGATGCCGGTAGAAGACGTGTTCTCTATCTCTGGTCGCGGTACTGTGGTAACTGGCCGTGTTGAGCGTGGTGTGATCAAGGTGGGTGAAGAGATCCAGATCGTGGGTCTGAAAGACACTATCAAGACTACCTGTACTGGTGTTGAGATGTTCCGCAAGCTGCTGGACGAAGGCCGTGCTGGTGAGAACGTGGGTGTACTGCTGCGCGGTACCAAGCGTGACGAAGTTGAGCGTGGTCAGGTTCTGTGTAAGCCGGGTTCAGTCACTCCGCACACCAAGTTCCAGGCAGAGGTTTACGTACTGTCCAAAGAAGAAGGTGGTCGTCACACTCCGTTCTTCAAAGGCTACCGTCCCCAGTTCTATTTCCGTACCACTGACGTGACTGGTGCGGTAGAGCTGCCGGAAGGTGTAGAGATGGTAATGCCGGGCGACAACATTCAGATGGCAGTGACCCTGATTCATCCGATTGCGATGGAAGAAGGTCTGCGCTTCGCGATTCGCGAAGGTGGCCGTACTGTTGGCGCTGGCGTAGTGGCCAAAATCATCGAGTAAGCTGTACATGGCGCAAGGGGCTGGGCCTCTTGCGCTTTTTCGTGTTTAGGCCAGTAGTTCAGTTGGTAGAGCGTCGGTCTCCAAAACCGAATGTCGGGGGTTCGAGTCCCTCCTGGCCTGCCATTATTTAGCGAAGGTTTCTGCAGCGAATGAACGTGAAAAGCGAAGCAAAAGAATACCGGTTTGATGCCCTCAAGTGGCTGCTGGTTTTTGCCCTGATTGCTGCGGGTGTTATAGGTAATACCCATTTTTCTGCTGAGCCTCTTCTGTACCGGGTTCTGGCGCTTTTGGCGCTGGCAGCGGTCGCCAGTTTCATTGCTTTTAATACCGCCAAAGGGGCTGCGCTCTGGTCTCTGGGGCAGGGTGCGGTTGTGGAGTTGCGCAAGGTGGTGTGGCCCACACGGCAGGAGACCAATCAGACAACTTTGATTGTTGTGGCGGTTGTAATCGTCATGTCCATTATTCTCTGGCTGCTTGACACTCTTTTTGGGTGGATAGCCTCCATGATCATAGGGTAGGTGGGGCTATGGCTAAGCGTTGGTACGTAGTTCATGCCTATTCCGGCTATGAAAAAAAAGTAGCCGCATCTCTGCGTGAGCGGGTTGCACTGCACGGCATGGAAGAAAGCTTTGGTGAAATTCTGGTGCCCACCGAAGAAGTGGTGGAAATGCGTGGCGGTCAGAAACGCAAAAGCGAGCGCAAGTTTTTCCCTGGTTATGTACTGGTGCAGATGGAGTTGAACGATGACACCTGGCACCTGGTAAAAGATACGCCCCGTGTGATGGGCTTTATCGGTGGCAAGGGTGATCAGCCTGCTCCTATTACTGAAAAAGAAGCCGAAGCCATCCTGCGTCGTGTGGATGACTCGGTAGAGAAGCCCAAACCCAAGACCATATTTGAGCCGGGTGAGATGGTGCGTGTCACCGATGGGCCTTTCAACGACTTTAACGGTGTTGTCGAAGAAGTTAACTACGACAAGAACCGTCTGCGTGTGGCTGTGCTGATTTTCGGCCGCTCCACGCCGGTAGAACTGGAGTTCAGTCAGGTAGAAAAAACCTGATTGCTCTTTAGCAGTAACTGCCTTTCTTTGCGCGAGCAAAGAAAGGTTTTCGCGTCTCTGTTCAGTTGATGTCGAGCAGAGAGGGGAGCCTGAGACGGTACACTGCGCCAAAACGTGTACCTGAGGCGTTAACACCCAATGGGGAGTCTAAAAATGGCAAAGAAAGTAACCGCCTATATCAAGCTGCAAGTTGCAGCGGGCAAAGCAAACCCAAGCCCACCGGTTGGTCCAGCTCTGGGTCAACATGGTGTGAACATCATGGAGTTCTGTAAGGCATTCAACGCCCAGACGCAGAGTCTGGAGCCGGGTGCTCCAATTCCTGTTGTTATCAGCGTATACAGCGATCGCAGCTTCACCTTCGTGATGAAGACTCCGCCTGCTTCCTTCCTGCTGAAGAAAGCTGCTGGTATCACCAGCGGTAGCGGTCGTCCCAACAGCAACAAGGTTGGCAAACTCAACCGTGCTCAGCTTGAAGCTATTGCAACAACCAAAATGCCAGATCTGACTGCAGCCGATATGGACGCAGCGGTGCGCACCATTGCCGGCTCTGCCCGTTCAATGGGTCTTGATGTGGAGGGTGTGTAACATGGCCAAGATTTCCAAGCGTCAGCGCCTGATCAAAGAAAAAGTTGATTCAAGCAAACAGTACTCTATTGAAGAGGCCGTTGCTCTACTGAAAGAACTTTCCAACGTGAAGTTCGCTGAAACTGTTGATGTATCTATTAACCTGGGTATTGATCCGCGCAAATCAGACCAGTCTGTTCGCGGTGCCACCACTCTGCCTCACGGCAATGGTAAAGATGTTCGCGTTGCCGTATTTACTCAGGGCGCCAATGCAGAAGCTGCCAAGGCAGCAGGTGCCGAGTACGTAGGTATGGATGAACTGGCTGCTGAAATCAAAGCGGGCAAGATGGATTTCGACGTGGTTATCGCCAGTCCGGACGCCATGCGTGTGGTAGGTCAGTTGGGTCAGGTGCTGGGTCCTCGCGGTTTGATGCCCAACCCCAAGACTGGCACAGTGACTCCTGATGTGGTTACCGCGGTGAAAAATGCCAAAGCCGGTCAAGTGCGCTATCGCGCCGAGAAAGGCGGCATCATTCACGGCGGTATCGGCAAGATCTCTTTTGATACAGTGGCTCTCAAGGAAAACCTTGAGGCGTTGATTGCCGATCTCAAGAAGGCCAAGCCGGCAACTTCCAAAGGTGTGTACCTCAAGAAAGTTTCTCTGAGCACCACCATGGGCCCAGGTCTGGTTATTGATCAGTCTTCTCTGGCTATTTAAGCCGGAGACAAAAGAACTTTGGGGTCTGCGCCTTGGGCGCGGGCCGTCAAAGACCGTAGGTGTTCTGGCTCAGGCAGGACGTAAATTGCACAAGCAGTGAGAGTGCGGGCCTACGCAGATGGTGAGACCCATATTGGCTCTTTGCATTTTAAAGAGCAGATGACATCACCGAATTATGGCCGGAATGCTTTTTGTTCCGGCTCGAAGTTAACGATAAGCGCAAGCTTATGACATGCAGGAGAAATCCCGTGGCATTAGGACTTGAAGGCAAAAAAGCGATTGTCGCTGAAGTCCATGAAGCTGCTAAGAGCGCTCTGTCTGCTGTAGTCGCCGATTCTCGTGGCGTTACTGTTGGCAAAATGACCGCTCTGCGCAAGCAGGCCCGTGAAGCTGGCGTCTGGGTAAAAGTCGTCCGTAACACTCTGGCCCGTCGCGCGGTTCAAGGTACAGCTTATGAGTGTCTCGCAGACACTTTTGTTGGCCCGACTCTGATTGCTTTCTCTACCGAACATCCTGGCGCTGGTGCGCGCATCCTCCAGGAATTCGCGAAAGAAAATGACAAGTTCGAGCTGAAAGCTGCGGCCTTCGAAGGTGAGGTGGTGAACATCGCCATGTTGGCAACTCTGCCGACTTACGATGAAGCTATTGCTCGCCTGATGAGCGTGATGAAAGAAGCAGCTGCTGGCAAACTGGTTCGCACTATTGCAGCCATTCGCGACCAAAAAGAACAACAAGCTGCTTAATGCAGTTTGGTTAATGACTTAAAACGAGCCCTTGGGCTCCCCAAATCAGGAATTGAGACATGTCTCTGACTAAAGAAGATATCATCAATGCCATCGCAGAAATGTCTGTAAAAGACGTTGTTGAGCTGATCTCTGCAATGGAAGAGAAGTTTGGTGTTAGCGCTGCCGCTGCAGTTGTTGCTGCTGGTCCGGCTGCTGGCCCTGCAGCCGCTGCTGAAGAACAAACAGAATTCGATGTAGTTCTGTCTTCTGCTGGTGACAAGAAAGTTAACGTGATCAAGGCGGTGCGTGAAATCACCGGTCTGGGCCTGAAAGAAGCCAAAGATCTGGTTGAAGCTGCACCTAAAGCGGTCAAAGAAGGCATCTCCAAGGCTGACGCTGAAGCTGCTAAAGCCAAGTTGGAAGAAGCTGGCGCTATCGTCGAGCTGAAGTAATTCGGCACGTGCGTAGCCTGGTTCAGTTTCTGACTGAACGCGGGGCTGGTGGGCAAATTGCCCGCCAGCCTTTTTCCGTTTCCGCATGCCAGCATTTTTTTGGCTGATTTTTGGGAGCGATTCTGGTGTAGACCAGGCCTGCTGATGCTGAAGGCAGTAAAACACATCAGTCACTTATTTAATCGAGTTGAAACTCAAGGTTTTGACTGCTGCGATCAAGCCCGATCCGCGAACAAGCTGGGGAATACAGATGGCTTACTCATACACTGAGAAAAAACGTATCCGCAAAGATTTTGGCAAGTTGCCCCATGTCATGGATGTGCCCTATCTTCTGGCGATCCAGCTGGATTCATACCGGAATTTTACCCAGGCAGATGTCTCTGCCAGCAAGCGTCAGGACGTAGGTCTTCACGCTGCATTCCGCTCAGTTTTTCCGATAGTAAGTTACTCTGGAAACGCTGCTCTGGAGTATGTGAGTTACAGCTTGGGTAAAGCGGCATTCGATGTTAACGAATGTATTTTGCGCGGCGTGACCTATGCCGTGCCTCTGCGCGTCAAAGTTCGCTTGATTATCTATGATCGCGAATCGGCTAATAAAGCCATTAAAGACATCAAAGAACAAGAAGTGTATATGGGCGAGATTCCGCTCATGACCGATAACGGTACTTTCGTCATCAATGGTACCGAACGTGTGATCGTCTCTCAGTTGCATCGTTCACCCGGTGTGTTTTTCGATCACGACAAGGGCAAGACCCACTCGTCCGGCAAGCTGCTCTATTCAGCGCGAATTATTCCCTACCGTGGTTCCTGGCTGGACTTCGAGTTTGATCCCAAGGATCTGCTCTACGTTCGTATCGACCGTCGTCGCAAACTGCCAGCGACTATTCTGTTGCGCGCTCTGGGTTTCAATTCCCAGGAAATGCTGGCCATGTTCTTCGAGACCAGTAGCTTCGCAGTGGGCAAAGATGGCAAGTTTATTTTTGAAGTGGTGCCATCACGCCTGCGCGGTGATGTGGCCACTTTTGATATCAAAGACAAGAAAGGTAACGTCATTGTCGAGGAAGGCCGTCGTATCACGGCTCGCCATATCCGTCTGCTTGAGAAAGCCGGTGTGGATCAGATGGAAGTGCCGGCAGAGTACCTGCTGGGCCGCTCTCTCGCCAAAGATGTCATCGATACCAAAACCGGCGAAGTGGTGTTTGAGTGTAATACCGAAATCACTGCCGATATCCTGGCCAAGATTGCTGCTCTGGGTGTGGATAAAATTGAAACTCTCTATACTAACGAACTGGATTGCGGTCCCTTTATTTCCGAAACTCTGCGCATAGATCCTACCCGCACCCAACTTGAAGCACTGGTGGAAATCTATCGCATGATGCGCCCTGGTGAGCCACCAACCAAAGAATCTGCTGAGACGCTGTTCCAGAACCTGTTCTTCTCGCAAGAGCGCTATGACCTCTCCGCCGTTGGTCGCATGAAGTTCAACCGTCGTCTGGGTCGCGAATCCGAAACTGGTGAAGGCACTCTGTCCAACGAAGATATCGTTGACGTAATGAAGACGCTCATTGCCATCCGTAACGGTAAGGGCGTGGTGGACGATATCGACCACCTGGGTAACCGTCGTGTACGTTCCGTGGGTGAGATGGCTGAAAACCAATTCCGCGTTGGCTTGGTACGTGTAGAGCGTGCAGTCAAAGAGCGTCTGTCCATGGCTGAGAGCGAAGGCTTGATGCCGCAGGATCTGATCAATGCCAAGCCGGTAGCTGCAGCCGTTAAAGAGTTCTTCGGTTCTTCACAGCTGTCCCAGTTCATGGACCAAAACAATCCTCTGTCAGAAGTTACCCACAAGCGTCGTGTTTCTGCACTCGGCCCGGGTGGTCTGACTCGCGAGCGCGCTGGCTTCGAAGTGCGCGACGTTCACCCGACTCACTATGGTCGCGTCTGTCCGATTGAAACGCCGGAAGGTCCAAACATTGGCCTGATCAACTCTCTGGCTACCTATGCGCGCACCAACAATTATGGCTTCCTCGAAAGTCCGTATCGCAAAGTGATCGACGGGAAAGTCACCAATGAAATCGAATTCCTGTCAGCGATCAACGAATCCGAGTATGTGATTGCCCAGGCGTCTGCCTCTGTTGATGCCAAGGGCAATCTGACTGAGGATCTGGTTTCTGTTCGCTACCAGAACGAATTTACCCTTAAGCCGCCAACCGACGTCCAATATATGGACGTGTCTGCGCGTCAGGTAGTGTCTGTTGCAGCATCGTTGATTCCCTTCCTCGAGCACGATGATGCCAACCGTGCCCTCATGGGTTCCAACATGCAGCGTCAGGCTGTGCCTACCCTGAAATCCGAGAAGCCTCTCGTGGGTACTGGTATGGAGCGCAATGTTGCTGCTGACTCAGGTGTGTGCGTGGTGGCCAAGCGAGGCGGTGTGGTAGACAGTGTTGATGCTGGCCGTATTGTTATCAAAGTTCACGATGACGAAGTGGCTGCTGGTGATGCAGGTGTGGATATCTACAACCTGATCAAATACACCCGTTCCAACCAAAACACCTGCATTAATCAGCGCCCGATTGTAAGTATGGGTGATGTTATTGCGCGTGGCGATATTCTCGCTGATGGTCCTTCTGTGGATATGGGGGAGCTGGCTCTGGGTCAGAACATGCGTATCGCCTTCATGCCCTGGAATGGGTACAACTTCGAAGACTCCATTCTGGTTTCCGAGCGTGTGGTGCAGGAAGATCGATTCACCACTATCCACATTCAGGAACTCACCTGTATTGCGCGCGATACCAAGCTGGGCAGCGAAGAAATAACCGCTGATATTCCCAACGTGGGTGAGAGCGCTCTCAGCAAACTGGATGAGTCAGGCATCGTGTATATCGGTGCTGAAGTGGGCGGTGGCGATATTCTGGTGGGCAAGGTAACACCCAAGGGGGAAACCCAGCTGACTCCGGAAGAAAAACTGCTGCGCGCTATCTTCGGTGAAAAAGCTTCGGACGTTAAAGATACTTCTCTGCGCGTGCCTTCCGGCACCAAGGGAACGGTAATCGACGTGCAGGTATTCACCCGTGATGGTCTGGAAAAAGATCAGCGCAGTCTGGAAATTGAAAAATCCCAGCTCGATGAAGTGCGCAAGAACCTCAACGAAGAATACCGCATCATGGAGGCCGCTACTCTGGATCGTCTGCGCACTGCGCTGGTGGGTCACAAGGTTGCTTCCGGTAAAGGTGTGAAGAAGGGCGAGGTGCTGACCGATGAAGCCCTGAACTCGCTGGACAAAGAGCAGTGGTTCAAGCTGCGTATGGCCGACGAAGCTCTGAATGAACAGATTGATCGCGCCGAAGAACAGCTGGCTGAGCGTCGCAAGATTCTTGACGAGCGTTTTGAAGACAAGAAACGCAAACTCTCTACTGGCGATGACCTGGCTCCTGGTGTGCTCAAGATCGTCAAGGTTTACCTGGCTATCAAGCGTCGTATCCAGCCTGGTGACAAGATGGCTGGTCGTCACGGTAACAAGGGTGTTATCTCGGTCATCATGCCAGTGGAAGACATGCCTTACGATGAAAACGGCGAGCCGGTAGATATAGTGCTCAACCCGCTGGGTGTACCGTCACGTATGAACGTGGGTCAGGTGCTGGAAATGCACTTGGGCATGGCGGCCAAGGGACTGGGTGTAAAGATCGACAAGATGCTGCGCGAACAGCGCGCTGTTGCCGAAGTGCGCCGTTTCCTCGAGCAAATCTACAACGAGACCGGCGATGTGGCAGCGAAAGAGGATCTTGATTCCTTCAGCGATCAAGAAGTTCTGCATCTGGCGGATAATCTCACCGCTGGCGTCCCCATGGCAACTCCAGTATTCGATGGTGCCAAAGAGCATGAAATCAAAGCCTTGCTGCGTTTGGCTGATCTGTCAGATACAGGCCAGACCATTCTCTACGATGGCCGTACTGGTGACCAATTCTCTCGTCCGGTGACCGTGGGCTACATGTACATGCTCAAACTCAACCATCTCGTGGATGACAAGATGCACGCCCGTTCGACTGGCTCTTACAGTCTGGTTACCCAGCAGCCGCTGGGTGGTAAGGCGCAGTTCGGTGGACAGCGCTTCGGGGAGATGGAGGTGTGGGCGCTGGAAGCTTATGGCGCGGCTTATACGTTGCAGGAAATGCTTACCGTCAAATCGGACGACGTGGCTGGCCGCACCAAGATGTACAAGAACATCGTCGATGGCGACCATCGTATGGAACCCGGTATGCCGGAATCCTTTAACGTTTTGGTTAAAGAGATCCGTTCGCTGGGTATCAATATGGAACTGGAGCAGGACGAGTAATTTACGTCGTAACTCAGCCGGGGCCGCCGAAAGGGCGGCCCAGATGTGCAAACGCACTCACTGACGCTCACTCATTGCAGCTCATTGGAGAACAGCCTTGAAAGACTTACTGAACCTACTCAAGTCCCAGGGACAAGTCGAAGAGTTCGACGCTATTCGCATCAGCCTCGCCTCACCGGAGATGATTCGCTCCTGGTCCTTTGGCGAAGTGAAAAAGCCAGAAACCATCAACTACCGTACTTTCAAACCGGAGCGCGAAGGTCTGTTTTGCGCCAAGATTTTTGGTCCGGTAAAAGATTACGAATGCTTGTGCGGCAAGTACAAGCGTATGAAGCACCGTGGCATCATCTGTGAAAAGTGCGGTGTGGAAGTTACTTTGGCAAAAGTGCGCCGCGAGCGCATGGGCCACATTGAACTCGCCAGTCCTGTAGCGCACATCTGGTTCCTCAAGTCACTGCCGAGTCGTATCGGTCTGTTGCTGGACATGACTCTGCGCGATATCGAGCGCGTACTTTACTTTGAATCCTATGTGGTAACCGATCCGGGCATGACCACACTGGAGCGTGGCCAGTTGCTCACCGACGAGCAATACTTTGAAGCCATGGAGGAATTTGGTGATGACTTCGAAGCCAAAATGGGTGCCGAAGCTATCCAGTCGCTGATGCGCGATATCGATCTGGAAGGTGAAGTTCAACGCCTGCGCGAAGAAATTCCCAATACTACTTCAGAAACCAAAATCAAAAAATACTCCAAGCGTCTCAAGCTGCTGGAGGCTTTCGTCCAATCAGGCAACAAGCCCGAGTGGATGGTGATGGAAGTGCTGCCGGTATTGCCGCCGGATCTGCGTCCGCTGGTTCCGCTGGATGGTGGCCGTTTTGCTACATCCGATTTGAACGATCTCTATCGTCGCGTTATCAACCGTAACAACCGTTTGAAACGCCTGCTGGATCTGAATGCGCCGGACATCATCGTGCGCAACGAAAAACGTATGCTGCAGGAAGCGGTAGACGCGTTGCTGGATAACGGTCGTCGTGGTCGCGCTATCACCGGTTCCAACAAACGTCCGCTGAAATCTCTGGCAGACATGATCAAGGGTAAACAAGGTCGCTTCCGTCAGAACCTGCTCGGTAAGCGCGTTGACTACTCCGGCCGTTCGGTGATTGTGGTAGGTCCGACCCTGCGTTTGCACCAGTGTGGTCTGCCCAAGAAAATGGCGCTGGAACTGTTCAAGCCCTTCATTTTCAGCAAACTGGAACTGCGCGGCCTGGCCACCACCATCAAAGCTGCCAAGAAAATGGTTGAGCGCGAAGAAGCTGTTGTGTGGGATATCCTCGACGAAGTCATTCGCGAACACCCGGTACTGCTCAACCGCGCACCGACTCTGCACCGTCTGGGTATTCAGGCGTTCGAGCCAGTGCTGATTGAAGGTAAGGCCATTCAACTGCACCCGCTGGTGTGTGCGGCCTATAACGCCGACTTCGACGGTGACCAGATGGCTGTTCACGTGCCGCTGACGCTGGAAGCGCAGTTGGAAGCTCGTGCGCTGATGATGTCCACCAATAACATTCTGTCACCTGCATCCGGTGAGCCGATCATTGTTCCTTCCCAGGACGTGGTTCTGGGGCTCTACTGGATGACGCGCGAGCGTACTAATGCCAGGGGTGAGGGTATGATTTTTGCCGATTCGGCAGAAGTTTCCCGCGCCTACTACTCCAAGCAGGTTGATCTGCAGGCGCGCATCAAGGTACGTCTGACCGAAACCCTGATCGGCGCCGAGGGTGAGAAAACCAGCGAAACCAAATTGGTGGATACCACCGTTGGTCGCGTGCTGCTGTGGGAAATTGTTCCCCAGGGCATTCCGCTGGAAATGATCAACCGCCCCATGGTGAAAAAAGCCATCTCTGCGGTGATCAACTACTGTTATCGCGTAGTGGGTCTGAAAGCGACAGTCATTTTCGCTGACCGCCTGATGTATATGGGTTATGACTTCTCTACCAAGTCAGGTTCATCTATCGGCGTAAACGACTTTACCATTCCCGCTGCCAAGGCCGAGATCATTGCCCGCGCCGATGCGGAAGTGAAAGAAATTGAAACCCAATACGCTTCGGGTCTGGTAACCCAGGGCGAGAAGTACAACAAGGTTATCGATATCTGGTCTCGCGCCAACGATCTGGTTGCCAAGTCGATGATGGAAGGTATTTCCAAAGAGGCTGTGATCAATCGCGAAGGTAAAGAAGAGTATCAGGCTTCCTTCAACTCGGTATTCATGTATGCCGACTCAGGTGCGCGGGGCTCGCCAGCCCAGATTCGTCAGCTGGCGGGTATGCGCGGTCTGATGGCTCGTCCTGACGGCTCCATTATTGAAACTCCGATCAAGGCCAACTTCCGCGAAGGCCTGAACGTACTTCAATACTTCATTTCAACCCACGGTGCGCGTAAGGGTCTGGCGGATACCGCTCTGAAAACTGCGAACTCCGGTTATCTGACTCGCCGTCTGGTAGACGTTGCCCAAGACCTGGTTGTGACGCTGGCGGACTGTGGTACAGACGAAGGTTTGACCATGTCGCCGGTTATCGAGGGCGGTGATGTTATCGAGTCCCTGGGTGACCGTATCCTGGGTCGTGTTGTGGCTCGTGATGTGATTCGTCCGGGCAGCGACGAGATTCTGGTTGCCGCCGGCACCATGATCGACGAGGCCTGGGTTGAGCGTATCGAAGCCATGGGTATCGATGAGGTTTGTGTGCGCTCGCCCATTACCTGTGATGCGCGCAGTGGCATTTGTTCGATGTGTTATGGTCGTGACCTCGCTCGCGGTCATCGTGTCAACGTGGGTGAAGCTGTGGGCGTTATCGCTGCCCAGTCCATCGGTGAGCCGGGTACCCAGCTCACCATGCGTACCTTCCACATTGGTGGTGCGGCTTCACGGGCGTCAGCGGCAGACAGTGTACAGGTTAAGCAGGAAGGTAATGTCCGCCTGCTGAACGTGAAGGTGGTTACCAACGCTGTCGGTCACCTGGTTGCCGTGTCCCGCTCCGGTGAGCTGGCTGTTGCTGATGCCAGCGGTCGCGAGCGCGAACGCTACAAGATTCCCTATGGCGCTGTGATCAGCGTAAAAGATGGCGAGTCGGTGAAAGGTGGCCAGATAGTGGCCAAGTGGGACCCCCACACTCACCCGATCGTCTCTGAAGTGGCGGGTACCGTTGCCTTCTCCGGTATGGAAGACGGTTTGTCCATCCGTCGTCAGACAGATGAGCTGACAGGTTTGAGTTCTATTGAGGTGCTGGACCCGGCTGAGCGTCCTTCTGCCGGTAAGGATCTGCGTCCTGCGGTGACTCTGGTCGATGAGAAAGGCAAGGAGCTGTTCCTGGCCAACACCAATGTGCCAGCTCACTACATGCTGCCGGCCAAGGCGATCCTGAGTATCAACAACGGCGACAAGATCAACGTTGGTGACGTCATCGCACGTATTCCTCAGGAAGGTTCCAAAACCCGCGATATTACCGGTGGTCTGCCGCGCGTGGCTGACCTCTTCGAAGCCCGTCGTCCGAAAGAGCCCGCCATCCTGGCGGAAATCTCCGGTACCGTGAGTTTCGGCAAGGAAACCAAAGGCAAGCGTCGTCTGATTATTACTCCGACTGATGGTCAAGTGCTGTCCGATGGTTCAACCCACTACGAAGTGCTTATCCCCAAACACCGTCAGCTGACCGTGTTCGAAGGTGAGATGGTAGAGAAGGGAGAGGTGGTTTCAGACGGTCCGGCCAACCCCCATGACATTCTGCGTCTGCAGGGTGTGGAGGCGCTGGCCCGTTATATCACCAACGAAATTCAGGATGTTTACCGCCTGCAGGGGGTGAAGATCAACGACAAACACATCGAGACTATTGTTCGTCAGATGCTGCGTAAGGTCGAGATCACCACCATGGGCGACTCCAGCTTCGTCAAGGGTGAGCAGGTTGAGTACACCCAGGTGCTGGAAGAAAACGAGCGTCTGCGCGCCGAAAGCAAACAGCCGGCTCAGTACGAGCGTCTGCTGTTGGGCATTACCAAGGCTTCTCTGGCAACCGAGTCCTTCATCTCGGCGGCCTCCTTCCAGGAGACCACTCGCGTACTGACCGAAGCGGCGGTAACCGGCAAGAAAGACAGCCTGCGCGGCCTGAAGGAGAACGTGGTGGTAGGTCGTCTGATCCCGGCGGGTACGGGTCTGGCCTATCACAGCGACCGTCGTCGCAAGCGTGATGCTGCCCTGAATACCTCTGAGATGGGGGTGAGTGCGGAGGATGTCGAAGCGGCATTGACTGAAGCCCTCAAATCAAGCGCCAGCTGATTGGCGTGTATTTGGCACTGTCGGGCCAGCCCCCGGCAGGGCCAGTGAGAGGCAGCTTGAGAACAAACGGGTTGATGAAAATCAGCCCGTTTGTTTTTCCGGCATTGCCTTGACGTGGGTGGGTGGCCTCTTTACAATGCGCCACCCGCTTTTTCCGAGTGGGGAATGGAATGTCCATTCTCATTAATCCGGCCTTCGAAAGAGGGCGTTTTTATCTGTGGAGTTTAGTTTCATGGCAACGATCAACCAGTTGGTTCGTAAGCCGAGAAAACGTGTAGTAGACAAGAGCGACGTACCTGCTCTGCAAGGCAACCCGCAAAAACGCGGTGTTTGCACCCGCGTTTATACCACTACACCCAAAAAGCCCAACTCAGCGCTGCGTAAAGTATGCCGTGTGCGTCTGACCAATGGCTTCGAAGTGTCGTCTTATATTGGCGGTGAAGGTCACAACTTGCAGGAGCACAGCGTGGTGCTGATCCGTGGCGGCCGTGTTAAGGACCTCCCCGGTGTGCGTTACCACACTGTACGCGGTTCACTGGATACCTCCGGTGTTGCCAAGCGTAAACAAGGCCGCTCCAAATACGGCGCCAAGCGTCCCAAGTAATCGTCAGCGGGCCTGGCTCGCGACGATAGGGTGTTGGTAAGTACGTTTTCGGTACAGAACCGAGTAAGGCCAGGCGCAATGTCGTCCTGGGAAATTCCTGAAGAGAGGCTATTAAGATGCCAAGAAGAAGAGTTGTCGCCAAGCGCGAAATATTGCCGGATCCAAAATACGGCAATGTTACTCTGGCGAAATTTATGAACCACGTGATGATCAGTGGTAAGAAATCCATTGCCGAAAGCATTGTTTACGGCGCCATGGATATTGTTAAGACCAAATTGAACCGCGATCCGCTCGAGGTGTTCGATGAGGCTCTGGAAAACATTGCTCCGCTGGTTGAGGTTAAATCCCGCCGTGTGGGTGGTGCTACCTATCAGGTACCGGTAGAAGTCCGCGCTTCCCGCCGCGTCGCTCTGGCTATGCGCTGGTTGGTGGATTTCTCACGCAAGCGCGGTGAAAAATCCATGCCTCAGCGTCTTGCGGGCGAGTTGATCGATGCATCTCAAGGTAAGGGTGCAGCGGTCAAGAAGCGCGAAGACGTTCACCGTATGGCAGAAGCCAACAAGGCTTTCTCTCACTACCGCTTCTAAGCACAATGTCAGACGCAAAAGGCAGCCCTATGGCTGCCTTTTACCTTACAAAGTATTCGCTTCGGGGGCTAGACTGTGGCACGTAAAACTCCTATTGCACGCTACCGAAATATCGGCATTTGCGCTCACGTGGATGCGGGTAAAACCACCACTACCGAGCGTATCCTTTTCTATACCGGCTTGTCCCACAAGTTGGGCGAAGTGCATGATGGCGCTGCGACGACCGACTGGATGGTTCAGGAGCAGGAGCGCGGTATTACCATTACGTCGGCTGCTGTGACCACTTTCTGGCGTGGAATGGCGGGCCAGTTCGAAGAACACCGCATCAACGTTATCGACACACCGGGACACGTAGACTTCACCATTGAGGTAGAACGTTCGTTGCGTGTACTTGACGGCGCTGTCGTCGTTCTCTGTGGTTCCTCTGGCGTTCAGCCGCAAACCGAAACTGTATGGCGTCAGGCCAACAAATACGAAGTGCCGCGCCTTGTGTTTGTCAACAAGATGGACCGCACCGGTGCAAATTTCCTGCGTGTTGTGGACCAGTTGAAAACTCGTCTGGGCGCCAATCCCGTGCCTCTGCAGATGACTATCGGCTCAGAAGAGAATTTTAAAGGTGTTGTGGATCTGATCAAGATGCAGGCCGTCATCTGGAATGAGGCCGATCAGGGCATGACCTTTAATTACACAGATGTTCCGGCTGACATGCTGGAGGCCTGTCAGAGGATGCGCGAGCAGCTGGTGGAAGCTGCCGCCGAGTCTTCTGAAGAGCTGATGAACAAATACCTTGAAGGTGAGCAGCTGACCGAGACTGAAATCAAAGCCGGTATTCGCGCGCGCACCTTGGCGAATGAGATCATTCCGGTAATCGGTGGTTCCGCCTTCAAGAACAAGGGTGTGCAGGCCATGCTCGACGCAGTTATCGAGTATCTGCCGGCACCGACTGAAGTTAAAGCTATTGAAGGTGTTCTGGCTGATGGCGAAACCATTGGCAATCGTATCGCCAGCGATGACGAACCCTTCTCTGCGCTTGCCTTCAAGATCGCAACAGACCCCTTTGTGGGCACTCTGACCTTTTTCCGTGTTTACTCTGGTGTGCTTAATTCGGGCGATACTGTTTACAATCCGGTAAAAGGCAAGAAAGAGCGCATTGGGCGCATGGTTCAAATGCATGCCAACCAGCGTAACGAAATCAAAGAAGTAATGGCAGGTGATATTGCCGCGGGTATAGGCTTTAAAGATGTCACTACCGGCGATACCCTGTGTAATCCTGATCATGTGATCACTCTGGAGCGTATGGATTTCCCGGAGCCGGTTATTCATGTGGCAGTTGAGCCTAAAACCAAGGCTGACCAGGAAAGAATGGGTATTGCGCTGAGCAAGCTGGCTCAGGAAGATCCCTCTTTCCGCGTGCGCACTGATGAAGAAACAGGCCAAACCATTATTGGCGGTATGGGTGAGTTGCACCTCGACATTATTGTTGACCGTATGCGTCGCGAGTTTAATGTGGAGGCCAATATCGGCAAGCCGCAAGTGGCCTACCGCGAGGCAATTCGCAATACCTGCGAAATTGAAGGCAAGTTTGTTCGCCAATCAGGTGGTCGTGGACAGTACGGCCACTGTTGGATTCGCTTCGAGCCGGGCGCTGATGAAACTGCCGAAGGTCTGGAGTTTGTTAACGAGATCGTTGGTGGTGTGGTGCCCAAGGAATATGTGCCTGCTATTCAAAAAGGTATCGCAGAACAAATGCAAAATGGTGTTCTGGCGGGTTATCCTTTGCTCGGTTTGAAAGCAACAGTTTTTGATGGTTCTTACCACGACGTTGACTCATCGGAAATGGCCTTTAAAATCGCCGCATCCATGGCAACCAAAAAATTGGCTCAACATGGTGGTGCAGTCCTGCTTGAGCCGGTTATGAAGGTGGAAGTGGTAACGCCTGAAGAAAACATGGGTGATGTGGTGGGTGATCTTAACCGTCGCCGCGGCATCATTCTCGGTATGGATGAGAGCCCCAGCGGCAAGGTGATTAATGCTGAGGTGCCTCTGGCTGAGATGTTTGGTTATGCAACTGCCCTGCGTTCAGCAACTCAGGGCCGTGCAACCTACACCATGGAGTTTTTGAAGTACTCAGAGGCTCCGCGTAACGTGGCAGACGAAGTCATTGCAAAAAGCAGAGTTAAAGACGTCGAATAATTCATCCCTTGAATTTATATAGAGGAATTGGAAAGTGGCAAAAGAAAAGTTTGAACGTAACAAGCCCCACGTCAACGTGGGCACCATTGGTCACGTAGACCACGGTAAGACCACCCTGACAGCGGCGCTGACCAAAGTGTGTGCTGAGACCTGGGGCGGTGCCTTT
>Ga0182793_1001175_pt1 | contig 16954 bp, 19 predicted proteins | sample Passage237A_FD_130498 | JGI IMG/M metagenome (GOLD analysis project Ga0182793, IMG submission 130498) | Cellulose adapted compost microbial communities from Newby Island Compost Facility, Milpitas, CA, USA - Passage2 37A (version 2) (version 2) ... | reverse complement strand
TCACCTGCTTCACCGCCTCGGCCCGGAACTCATCCGTGTACTGCTTGCTGTTGCCCATAAACACCTCGGTCATTGCCATGAATTATGGCGTCCGGATGTCTACGAAAGGCTGGTCGGTCCAGTCTTTGAGGGCGGAGTTGGATCGAACTTCGCGAAATATGCCTTGGCCCGAACGGCCAGTCGCTGACGCGCAGCTCGCCAGTCGCATACAGCGGCTGGCAGCGGTAGACCGGGGGCTGGCCGGGCTAACGGTTTCTTTAGACTCCGGTGACATACTCCGCCCCGAGGGGAGCTGGCGCCGCAGCGGCACGGTGCCAGGCCGCGGTTCCGGGTGTGCCGTCGGGAGGGGATATATGGAGTCGAGCCGGAAGGTTTCCGGAGGTTCTGTGTTGCTGGCCGTGGTCCTGGCCTGCGTGGGAGCTGCCAGCGGGATCATGGTCGGGGTGCGCGCGGCCGCGGCGGCGGATACCTCGCCGGTGTGGCTGGGCCCGGCCGTGGTGATGGGGGTCTTCGCGCTGCTGGTGGTGGGCGTGCTCTGGATGCCGGCGCTGCGCCGGTCCAGGGCGCACTGACTCCGGGCGGGCGCTGCGCAGGGACGCATAGCCCGGCAGGGATGCCTTCGCCCGCTGACCGGGCCAGAGGCGGCCTGTCCGCCGGGAAGTCCGCCCGCGCGGCACGCCCGGCCACGGCTGCGGCAGACGTCGGGTAGCGCCTGGAGCGGCGCTGAGGTTCAGGAAACACCATGGATCGGGAAAACACCTCCGGTCGCGGGCCGTCTGCGGCCGTGCCGCCGGAAATCGACCGCTGGAACTGGGGCGCCTTCCTGCTGCACTGGATTTGGGGCCTCGGCAACGGCACCTGGATCGCGCTGCTGATGTTCGTGCCCTGCGTGGGCTGGGTGATGCCGTTCGTGCTCGGCGCCCGCGGCAGCGCCTGGGCCTGGCGCAACCGCCGCTGGGACAGCGTGGAGGCCTTCCAGGCCACCCAGCGCAAGTGGGCGCTCTGGGGCGCGGCGGCGTGGGCGCTGCTGCTGGGGCTGCTGGCTCTGGGCATGCTCGCGGTCATGCTGCACATCAGGAACTCCGAGCCCTACCGGATGGCTGTGGATGCGCTGCACGCCGATGCCCAGGCGCCTGCCCTGCTGGGCGAGCCGATCAGCACCGGCTTTGCGTCCGGTGAGCTGCGTGAGGTGAGCCTGGGCGGCCACGCGCAGCTGCAGATCCCGGTCAAAGGGCCCAACGGCAAGGGCACGGTGTACCTGCGGGCCACCCGCAAGCTGGGCCAGTGGACGCTGGACGAAGCCTATCTGCAGATGCGCGGCAGCGCGCAGCGCGTGGACCTGACCGACTGAACCGACCGTACCGGCGGCCGGCGCGCGTTGACCGCGCCTGCGACCATGGATGAAGCAAGTGAAGCGCTGCGACAGTTGTGGACACTGGATCCTGTTCGACACATACCTGGACGGCACCTTGCAGTTCTGCACGCCCGAGTGCCTGGCCAATGGCCCGGTGCGTCCGCTGGCCCAGCAGCTGTCGCCCTCCCTGGTGCGGGTGGAAGCCCTGAACCAGCACGCCCAGCGCTGCCCGCGCTGCCAGGCTCCCGGTCCGGTGGATTTCCACCGCTCGTTCTGGGTGGTGTCCTTCGTCGTGCTCGGCCACTGGTGGACGCGCACGACGCTGTGCTGCCGGCGCTGCGGCCTCAAGTCGCAGGCCTGGGCCCTGGTCTTTGATTTCCTGTTCGGCTGGTGGAGCTGGCTGGGCATCGTGGCCACCCCGGCGCAGCTGGTCCGCAACCTCAAGGCCATGTGCCGACCACCGGACCGGCATCAGCCCTCGGCCCTGCTCGAGGAAAAGGCGCGCCTGGACCTGGCCCAGCGCCAGCTGGACCGCGAGCGTGGACGCAGCTGAGCCACGCGCCGGCCGGCCAGGGGTTTTGTGGAGGCGATGACATACTCGGTCCGGGGGGAGCTGGCGCCGCAGCGGCACAGTGCCAGACCGTGGTTCCAGGCATGCCGTCGGCAGGGAATGCAGGAGCGCCGCCATGGAGGAATGCAGGCTCGACAATCGCGGCCGGGCACGCCGGGGCGCACTGGCCTTCCCGCCGCCGGGCTGGTGGTCGCTGCCGCTGGGGCTGCTGATGGCGGCGGCATGGCCAGCCCCGGCCAGCGGACCGGAGGCGCTGCTGCAACAACTGGCGGCCGAAGCCGGGCGCCAGGCCGGCCAGCCGGTGCGCCTGCGGGTGGACCGCCTCAACCGCGCCGATGGCTGGGCGCTGGTGAGCGGGGCGGTGGAGAGCGCGGATGGGCGGCCGCTGGACTGGAGCCTGGCGCGCGACCCGGCCTGCCAGGCGCCGCTGGACAAAGGCCTGTGGGCGGTGGCCCGGCGCGAGGGCGCGGGTTGGCAACTGGAAGAGCTGCTGCTTTGCGCCAGCGAGCCGCCGTACTGGTACCTGGAGGACGATGCAGCGCGCGCCTTTGCCCGTCCCTGCAGCCTCTACCGCGGCCTGCAGGTGGATGCGCAGCGCACGGCCGAGGACCAGTGCCGCGCCTGGCAGGGTGCCGGGCGCTGATACGCCGTGCCTGCGCCGGCCATGGGCGCTGGCGCAAGACTCGGCCTGGCCGCGCCGGCGCTTTCAGCTGGTGATGGTCTGGGTCAGTTCTTCCCAGGTCGGCGGCACCGGCCAGTCCGCCTCCTGGTTGCCGTCCAGCACCCGGCGCAGGTCGCGCTTGTCGATCTGCGGGGCCAGCACGTGCACCAGCTCCAGGGCGTAGTCGCGCAGCACGCGCTCGCGCGGCAGCACCGCCCAGCAGATGCACTCGCTGATTTCCGGCGGCGCCGGCCAGCCCCGCAGGTCGGTATCGCCCAGGCTGACCGCCATCTCCGCCAGCAGGCCCACCCCCAGACCGGCGCGCACATAGGTCTTGATCAGGTCCGCGTCCAGCGCGGTCAGGGCCAGGTTCAGTTCCAGCCCGGCACCGGTGAAGGCGCGTTGCAGCGAGGACTCCGGGCGGACCGAGGACTCGTAGCTGATCAGCGGGTACTGGGCCAGTTCCCTGATGTCCGGGGCGCGGCCGGCGCGGTCCAGCGGATGCCCGCGCGGCACCAGGGCCAGGCGCCGCCAGCGGTACAGCGGCACCGCCACCCCGCCCTGCGGCTCGCTTCCGGCGGTGCTGACCACGGCCATGTCGGCATCGCCCTGGCTGAGCAGGTCCAGGGCCGCGCCCTCGGCGGCCTGCTGCAGGTGCACGCTCACCTGCGGGAAGTCGCGCTTGATCCGGGCGATGGCCGGCGGCAGCACGAAGCGCGACTGGGTGTGGGTGGTGGTGATGGTCAGCTGGCCCTGGCTCTCGCGGCGCTGGTTGGCGGCGTAGGCGCGGATGTTGGCGGTTTCGGCCAGGATCACCCGGGCGCGCTCCAGCACTTCGGCACCGGCCGGGGTGATGGCCTCCAGGCTGCGGCCCTTGCGCACGAACAGCAGGAAGCCCAGCTCGTCCTCCAGCTGCTTGAGCTGCTTGGACAGGCCCGGCTGGGTGGCATGCACGCGCGCCGCCGCCAGGGTGATGTTCAGGCCGGCGTCGGCAATGGCAACCAGGTAGCGGAGCTGGGTGAGCGTCATGGCGGCGACACTAACGTGAATACGTAGCGGCAGGAACAGGAATGTAGCCCGAGCACCCGGCCCATGCTTATAACCGGACGGCATGTGCATTGGGCCGCAAGTTATTTCCGCCGTTTATAAGGCTTGGGTACGGTCATCGTCCCTTCCCAGCGGCGCCCGCCCGTGAGCCTGCCCCTGTCCACCCCGACCCGACGCTCCGGCCGCCTGGAACTGCTCCCGGGCAGCGTGACCCTGGTCGGGGCCGGCCCGGGCGACCCGGGGCTGCTGACCCTGCATGCGTTGCAGGCGCTGGAGGCGGCCGAGGTGGTGCTGCACGACCGCCTGGTCAGCCCGCAGGTGCTGGAACTGGCCAACCCCGCGGCGCTGAAGGTGGAGGTCGGCAAGTCGGCCGGCAACCACTCCATGCCGCAGGAGCAGATCCACGCGCTGATGCTGTTCCATGCCCGCGCCGGGCAGCGGGTGGTGCGGCTCAAGGGCGGCGACCCGTTCGTGTTCGGCCGCGGCGGCGAGGAACTGGAATTCCTCAAGGCCCACGGCATCCCCTTCCAGGTGGTGCCTGGCATCACCGCCGCCCTGGCCTGCTCGGCCTATGCCGGCATCCCCCTGACCCACCGTGACCACGCGCAGTCGCTGCGCCTGGTCACCGCCCACTGCCGCGACTCGGTGGACACCCTGGACTGGGAGTCCCTGGCCCGGGAGCGGCAGACCCTGGCCGTGTACATGGGCGTGGCCGCCCTGCCCAACCTGCGCCAGCGCCTGCTGGCGGCCGGGCGCGATCCGGCCACCCCGTTCGCCCTGGTGGAGAACGGCTCGCGTCCCGAGCAGCGGGTCATCACCGGCACCCTGGCCGACCTGCCCGAAACCGCCGCCGCCCACGCCGTGGCCTCCCCGGCCCTGCTGATCCTGGGCGAGGTGGCCGCGCTGGCCGGCGAGCTGCACTGGTTCGGCGCCGCGCCGCTGGGCCCCGTCTCCCCGGCCCTGGCCCATGCGGCCTGAGCCCATCGTTCAGACAATCACTGCAACTACGGAAGCTTCCATGGCCATCTACGACAGCATCCTGGACACCATCGGCCGCACCCCGGTCGTCAAGCTCAACCGCGTCGCCCCCTCGCACGTGGACCTGTACGTGAAGGTGGAAGCCTTCAACCCGGCCGGTTCGGTCAAGGACCGCCTGGCCCTGGCCATCGTCCTGGACGCCGAAGCCAAGGGCCTGCTCAAGCCCGGCGACACCATCGTCGAGGCCACCTCGGGCAATACCGGCGTGGCCCTGGCCGCGGTCGCCGCCGCGCGCGGCTACAAGTTCGTGGCGACCATGGTCGAGACCTTCTCGGTCGAGCGCCGCAAGCTGATCCGCGCCTACGGCGGCAAGGTCATCCTGACCCCGGCGGCCGAGCGCGGCAGCGGCATGGTGCGCAAGGCCGAGGAACTGGCCAAGAAGCATGGCTGGTTCCTGGCCAGCCAGTTCGCCAACCCGGCCAACCCCGCCTACCACCGCCAGACCACCGCCGCCGAGATCCTGCGCGACTTCGCCGGCCGGCGCCTGGACCACTTCGTCAGCGGCTGGGGCACCGGCGGCACCCTGACCGGCGTGGGCGAGGTCCTGCGCGTGGCCCGCCCGGAAGTGAAGATCACCGCCGCCGAACCGGCCAACGCCTCGCTGCTGGCCGGCGGCGAGTGGAAGCCGCACAAGGTCCAGGGCTGGACCCCGGACTTCATCCCCTCGGTGCTCAACCGCGACGTGGCCGACCAGATCGTGCCGGTGGCCGACGAGGATGCCATCGCCACCGCCCGCCGCCTGGCGGCCGAGGAAGGCATCTTCGTGGGCATCTCCTCCGGCGCCACCGTGGCCGCCGCGCTGAAGGTGGCCGCCGACGCCCCGGCCGGCTCGGTGCTGCTGGCGGTGCTGCCGGACACCGGCGAGCGCTACTTCTCCACCCCGCTGTTCGAAGGCGTCAACGAGGGCTCGGACGACGAGTGGCTGGCCTCGCTGGGCTGACCTGGGCGGCACGGTACCCAAAAAGGAAGGGCGGCCACTGGCCGCCCTTCTTCGTTGCCGACTGCCGCAAACCCCGCGCTCAGGGCTTCATCGAGCCGGTATCCAGGTAGCGCTGGTGCCAGGACAGGGCTTCGGCCAGCAGGTGCGGGGTGTGCCGGCCCTTGCTGTCGCGCATGGCGCGATCGAAGTAGTCCTGCAGCATCGGCTTGTAGTCCGGGTGCGCGCAGTTGTCGATGATGGCGCGGGCGCGCTGCTTGGGCGACAGCCCGCGCAGGTCGGCCAGGCCCTGCTCGGTCACCACCACGGCCACGTCGTGCTCGGTGTGGTCCACGTGGCTGACCATGGGCACGATGGCCGAGATCGCCCCGTTCTTGGCGGTGCTGGGGCTGACGAAGCAGGACATGAAGCCGTTGCGGGCGAAATCGCCCGAACCGCCGATGCCGTTGATGATGCTGGTGCCGGCCACGTGGGTGGAGTTGACGTTGCCGTACAGGTCCACCTCGACCATGCCGTTCATGCCGATCACGCCCAGCCGGCGCACCAGCTCTGCATGGTTGGAGATCTCCTGCGGGCGCAGCACGATCTTCTCGCGGTACAGCTCGATGTTGCGGGCGAACTCCTCCACCCCCTCGGGGCTGAGCGAGAACGAGGTGGCCGAGGCCATGTCGATGGTGCCGTTGCCGATCAGCTCCAGCATGCCGTCCTGGATGACCTCGGTGAAGGCGGTCAGGCCGCGGAAGCCACCGTCATGCAGGCCGGCCAGCACCGCGTTGGCGATGTTGCCCACGCCCGACTGCAGCGGCAGCAGGTGCTCGCCCAGGCGCCCGGCGCGGATCTCGTGGCGGAAGAATTCCACCAGGTGGCCGGCGATGCGCCTGGAGACCTCATCGGGCGGGGAGAAGCGGCCGATCCGGTCCGGGGCGTCGGTTTCCACCACCGCCACGACCTTGTCCAGGTCCACCTTCAGGTAGGGCTCGCCGATGCGGTCGCCCGGGTGGGTCAGCGGGATCGGCTTGCGGTGCGGCGGCTTGGCCGTGCCGTAGTAGATGTCGTGCATGCCGTCCAGGCCCAGCGGCTGGCGGTGGTTGACCTCGATGATGACCTTGTCGGCCAGGTCCAGCCAGGTCTTGTTGTTGCCCACCGAGGTGGACGGCACCAGGCGGCCGTCGGGCAGGATCGCGCTGACTTCGATGATGGCCAGGTCGATCCTGCCGAGGAAGCCGAACCAGGCGTGCTGGGCCACATGGCCCAGGTGCACGTCCATGTACTCGATCTGGCCGCCGTTGATGCGCGAACGCAGCTCCGGATCGGACTGGTAGGGCAGGCGGAACTCGATGCCGCCGGCGCGCGCCAGGGCGCCGTCCAGCTCCGGGGCGGTGGAGGCGCCGGTGAGGATGCGGATGGCGAACTGCTCGCCACGCGCCTGCGCCTGGTCCATCAGCCCGGCCAGGGCCAGCGGCACCGCCTTGGGGTAGCCGGCACCGGTGAAGCCGCTCATGCCCACGGCCATGCCCGGCCTGATCAGCGCGGCCGCTTCCGATGCACTCATGCGCCTTGCCGCCAGTCCGGCGTGCGCGATCCTGTTGCTCATTGCCACATCCACTCGGGTGAACCCCGATTTTAACGGCGCGGGCAGCCCTCCCCGCCGCCGCCTGGCGGATGCCGGACCGACTCTTGGTCCAATTGCAAAACACGGCAAAATCTGCGCAAGATTTGCCTGTTCAGCTTTGTTTACGGCGCAATCCGGAAGCGTTCAGCAAAGCCTTTCCGGCGGCGTGCGGGCCGGCGGACTCAGGCCCCGGCCATGAACGCCTCGATCTCCTCGGCCGAACGCGCCAGGGTGCCGGTCAGCACTTGGTGCCCGTCCTCGGTGATGAGCACGTTGTCCTCGGTGCGGATGCCGATCCCGCGCCACTTGGCAGGCACCGAGCGCTCGTCCGGGCGGATATACAGGCCCGGCTCGATGGTGAACACCATGCCCGGCTCCAGCAGCCGCGACTGCCCGTCGATCCGGTAATCGCCCACGTCGTGCACGTCCAGGCCCAGCCAGTGCCCGCTCTTGTGCAGGTAGAAGCGCTTGTAGTGGCCTTCGGCGATGTTGTGCTCCAGCCTGCCCTTGAGCAGGCCCAGCTGCAGCAGGCCCTCGGTCAGCACCCGCACCGCCGCGTCGTGGATCGCCGACCAGGGCTGGCCGGGGCGGGCGCATTCCAGCGCCGCGGCCTGGGCCGCGCCGACCAGGTCGTGCAGCGCGCGCTGCTCACGGCTGAAGCGGCCGTTGACCGGGAAGGTACGGGTGATGTCGGCGGCGTAGTTGCGGTATTCGGCGCCGGCGTCGATCAGCACCAGGTCGCCGTCGCGGGCCACGGCGCGGTTGGCCACGTAGTGCAGCACGCAGGCGTTGGCGCCGGCGCCGACGATGCTGTTGTAGGCCGGCCAGGCATCGGCGGCGCGGAACACCCGCTCCAGCTCGGCCTGCAGCTCGTATTCGGCGATCCCGGCGCGGGCCGCGCGCATGGCCGCCTGGTGGGCGCGCACGCTGATGTCGGCGGCCTTCTGCATCAGCCGCACCTCGTCGCGCGACTTGAACAGGCGCTGCTCGTGCAGCAGGTGGCCCAGCTCCAGGAACTCGTGCGGCGGCTGCGCGCCATGCCGCACCTGGGCGCGCACCCGGTTGACCCAGCTGATCAGCTTGAGGTCAAACTCGGCATCGCGGCCGAAGTGGTAGTAGACCCGCGAGCGGCCTTCCAGCAGCCCCGGCAGGATCTCGTCCAGGTCGTCGATCGGGTAGGCGTCGTCCATGCCGAACACCTCCACCGCCCCCTCCTGGCCAAAGCGCGGGCCGTCCCAGCTCTCGCGCTCGGGATCGCGCTCGCGGCAGAACAGCAGGGCCTCGCCGTGCTTGCGCCCGGGCACCAGGACCAGCACCGCCTCCGGCTCGGGGAAGCCGCACAGGTACCAGAAGTCCGAATCCTGGCGGTAGGGATAGCAGGTGTCGTGGCTGCGCACGCGCTCGGGCGCGGCGGGCAGGACCAGGATCGCGTCCTCGCCGGCCATGCGCATCAGCGCACGCCGGCGGCGGGCGAATTCGGCGGCGGAGATGCCGGTGACGTGTTTGACCATCTTCAGTTCAGGCGGCGGCGGTGGCGCGGTCCCAGCACGCAGTCCCCGTGCAGCAGCAGGGTGGCGACGCGCACGAACTCCTCCAGCTCCGACAGCGAATCCTCGTCCTCGTCATCCTCGTCGATGTCCTCGACCCGGGCGGCGGCCAGCTTGCCCAGGTCCTGCAGGGCCTCCCGGCCCTCCTCCGACAGCGGCGGGTTGGAGCCGGCGGCCAGGCCGAAGCCGCCCAGGAAACTGCGGCACCAGTCGAACAGGGCCTGGACCCGCTCGCGCAGGGGCTGGCCCTCGCCGGCCAGCAGCAGCTGGAAGGCGAACTGGCCGTCGTCGAGCTGGGCCACGCTGGCCAGGCGCAGCTGGTCCAGGGCGCTGCCCGGGGGCGGGACCGGGGCCCCGGCGTCGGCCAGGACCTTGCCCAGCCAGCCGGGGACGTCCTCGCCGCCGCCGCACAGCCAGCCGCACAGGCCGCCGTGCAGCTCGGCCGGGGTGGCCGCCAGGCCCAGCTCGCGGCTGGCCGCGGCGACCGCTTCCGGGATCGGCAGTTCCTGCATGGGTAGGGGTGCTCCAAAGGGGGGAAGGGGCCGGGGACCGCGCTCCGGCAGGGCGGTGGAAAGTGTAGCAACCCCTCCCCCGGGGCCGCTTGTCGGGCCCGGCCGGGGCCGCCTACACTCGCCTTGATCGTCCCTTGCCGTCGGTCGTCCGATGCCATCCCACCTCATTGCGCGCCATCGCCAGCATGGATTACCGCGCCGGGATGAAGTCCGGTGACTGCGGCCCTCATGTCCATCGCCGCAGGACTGCTGATGCTGGTCCTGATGCTGCTATGGCACTGGCGCCGCAGCCATGCCGAACAGGCGGCGATCCTGCACAAGCGCGAGGAGCACCTGACCGTGGCCCTATGGGGCTCGGGCGAGCAGTTCTGGGACTTCGACCTGGAGCGGCGCGAGCTGTACCTGCTCTACAGCCAGGAGGAAGACGAGGACGACGGCCAGGTCCCGACCGTGGTCAGCCGCCGCAGCAGCCTGCCCCTGGTCCACCCGCATGACCGCGTCCAGCTGCGCCGGCGCCTGCGCGCCCACCTGCGCGGCGACGAGCCGCTGTTCACCTCCGAGCACCGGGTGGACATCAACGGCGACGGCAACTGGATCTGGATCCGGGTGCGCGGGCGCACCGTGGACCGTGACGGGCGCGGCCGGCCGCGGCGCCTGGCCGGCACCGCGCGCGACACCACCGCCAGCCGCCACGCCGACGCCGAGCGCCGGATCGCCAGCGAGGTGCTGCGCAGCATGAGCGAGGCGGTGGCGGTGCTGGACCGCGACCTGCACTTCGTGGCGGTCAACCCGGCCTTCAGCCAGATCACCGGCTACCACGACATCGAGGCCCTGGGCCAGCCGTTCTCGATCCTGGATTCGGACCGCTACGACGGCCAGACCGGCAGCCTGCGCGAGGAGTTCACCCGCAACCCGCACTGGAAGGGCAATGTGTGGATGGCCCGCCGCGATGGCGAGGAAATCCTGTGCCACGTGCGCCACAACGGCATCCAGGACGGCAGTGGCGAATTCAACTTCCACGTGGTGGTGCTCAGCGACATCACCGAGCAGAAGCGCGCCGAGCAGGAACTGCGCTACCTGGCCAACTACGACACCCTGACCAGCCTGCCCAACCGCACCCTGCTGTCCGAGCGCCTGGCCCGGGCGGTGGTGCGGGCCCGCCGCGAGGGCGGCTACGTGGCGGTGCTGTTCCTGGACCTGGACCGCTTCAAGCACGTCAACGACTCCCTCGGCCACGCCGTGGGCGACCGGGTGCTGCGCGCGGCGGCCGAGCGGGTGCAGAGCGCGGTCGGCCCCGAGCACACCGTGGCCCGCCTGGGCGGCGACGAGTTCACCGTGATCCTGGAGGGGCTGGCCTCGCCGCGCCAGGCCGAGGAAGTGGCCGAACGGGTGCTGGAGGCCTTCACCGCGCCGCTGGTCTACGGCGACCACCACGAGATCACCGTGGCCCCGTCCATCGGCATCAGCCTGTTCCCCGACCACGCCCAGATCCCCACCGAGCTGCTCAAGCACGCCGACACCGCCATGTACCAGGCCAAGTCGGCCGGGCGCCGCACCTGGCAGGTGTATTCGGCGCAGATGGACGAGTCCACCCGGCGCCGGGCCACCCTGGCCGGGCTGCTGCGGCGGGTGCTCGAGCGCGACGAGCTGACCGTGGTCTACCAGCCGCGCTACTCCCTGGCCGAGGCCCGGGTGGTCGGCGCCGAGGCCCTGCTGCGCTGGCGCAACCCCGAGTTCGGGCAGATCTCCCCGGAGCTGTTCATCCCCCTGGCCGAGGACACCGGGCTGATCCTGGAGATCGGCGAATGGGTGCTGCGCCAGGCCTGCCGCACCCTGCACCACTGGCACCACAACGGCCACCCGGACCTGCGCATGTCGGTCAACGTCTCGGCCATCCAGCTGCTGCGCGGCGACCTGGCCCAGACCCTGCAGCGGATCCTGGCCGAGACCGGGGTCGCCCCGCACTGCCTGGAGCTGGAGCTGACCGAGAGCGCGATCATGGACAACATCGGCCACAGCGCCGCGGTCCTGGACGCCTGCCGGCGGCTGGGGGTGGGCCTGGCGGTGGACGACTTCGGCACCGGCTACTCCTCCCTGGCCTACCTCAAGCGCCTGCCGCTGACCACGATCAAGATCGACCAGGAATTCGTCGGCGACCTGGGCCGCGACCCGGACGACGAGGCCATCACCGCCACGGTCATCACCATGGGCCACTCCCTGTCCCTGACCGTGGTGGCCGAGGGCGTGGAGACCCGGGAGCAGGTGGATTTCCTCCGCGTCCAGGGCTGCGACGAGATCCAGGGCCACTACATCGCCCGGGCCATGGACGCCCAGACCTGCCTGGAGTTCCTGCGCCAGCGCAGCGCCCTGCCCGCCTGAGCCGGCGCGGCGCTTGACCGCCGCGGCGGGCGCTGCCTATCGTGAACGCCTATGGATGCCCCGGCCGACACCCTTGCCCAGCTGCGCGCCCTGGCGGCGCGGGTGGAGGCATTGGCCGACCGCTGCCAGCGCCTGGCCGACGAGAACCGCAGCCTGCGCCAGCAGCAGGAGCAGCTGATCGGCGAGCGCGCCCAGCTGCTGACCAAGAACGAACAGGCCCGCTCCCGGGTCGAGGCCATGATCGCGCGCCTGAAGTCGCTGGAGCAGCACACATGAGCACCAGCACCCCGGTCGAGGTCCGCATCCTGGACCGTGAGTACACCGTAGGCGTGGCCGATGGCGAGCGCGACAGCCTGCTGGCCGCCGCCCGGGTCCTGGACACGCGCATGCGCGAGATCCGCGGCAGCAACCGCATGGCCCCGCTGGACCGGGTGGCGATCCTGGCCGCGCTCAACCTGGCCCATGAACTGCAGCTGATGCGCCAGGAACGCGACGCGCGCGAACGCGAACTGGAACGCACCCTGGACAGCCTGCACCGGCGCCTGGACCACGTGCTCGGGCCCTCACCGGACTGAATGCGGCTTTCGATAAGCTGCGTCTGCTGCCGCGTCCGGCGGCATTGCAACTTCCTAAGAAGGCGGCCACCGGCGGCCTAGGCAAGCGCGGCACCCGCGCTATAATCGGCCTGCGTTCTCTGCCGTGTTCGACAGCTGGCAAAACATTCGCCTTGTCCCTTAAAAACGACACCGGGTACGCGACGACGCCAGGTGTGCATGTCCGCCACGCAGCGGGAAGCCCGAAGGTTTCCGACCGTTCCCACTTGAACCCCGGGTTCAAGGTCGTTTCGCCGCATCGGCAATGGCGGAGAATGCCTTTCCCGCGACGCCTCCCCCTGGGAGGCGTCGCTTTTTTGTGCCTGTCCCCGGACAAATCGCCGCCCCGGGCTTGGCGGCGACGCCCGGCTCCGCGATCATGCGCGCCTGTCCCCGACCTCATGCCCATGACCCAGGACCGCGCCTCCCTGCGCCGGCAGCTGCGCCAGCGCCGCCGCGAGCTGCCCGCCGCCGCCCGCATCGCCGGGGCCGAGGCGCTGGCCGCGCGCATCCTGGCCCTGCCCTTCCTGCCCGGAAGCGGCTATGTGGCCGGCTACTGGGCCATGGACGGGGAAATCGGCCTGCACGTGCTGCAGCTGCGCCTGCCGCCGGGCCTGGTCTACTGCCTGCCCATGCTCGACGGCGACCGCCTGCGCTTTGCACCCTGGCGCGCCGGCGACCCCCTGGTGACCAACCGCTTCGGCATCCCCGAACCGGACCTGGCGCCATCCTCCGGGCTGGCCCCGGAGGCGATGTCCCTGGTGGTGATGCCGCTGGTGGGCTTCGACGCCGCCGGCCAGCGCCTGGGCATGGGCGGCGGCTGGTACGATCGCAGCTTCGCCTTCCGCCGCCAGGCCGGCGGCCCGCCCTGGCTGGTGGGCGCCGGTTTCTCGGTGCAGCAGGTGCCGGCGCTGGAGGGCGCCGACTGGGACGTGCGCCCGGATGCGATCTGCACCGAGGCCGGCACCCTGATCACTTCCGAGATCCACCCCGCATGACCGCGCGTACCCGCTACTGGCTGATGAAGTCCGAACCGGACGCCTTTTCCATCGACGACCTGGAGCGGGTCGGCACCGAGCCCTGGAACGGGGTGCGCAACTACCAGGCGCGCAACTTCATGCGCGACGGGATGAAGGTCGGCGACGGGGTGCTGTTCTACCACTCCAACACCAAGGTCCCCGGCATCGTCGGCATCGCCCGGGTGGCCAGCGAGGCCTACCCGGACGAGACCCAGTTCGACCCCGGATCGGACTACTACGACCCCAAGGCCACCCGCGAGCAGCCGCGCTGGTACCTGGTGGACGTGGCCTTCGAGCGCAAGCTGGCCCGCACCATCGCCCTGGACGAGATCAAGCAGCACACCGAGGCCCTGGGCGAGGGCTTCCCGCTGACCGCGCGCGGCAACCGCCTGTCCGTGTTCCCGGTGACCGCCGCGCAGTGGAAGCTGCTGCTGTCGCTGGAATGACCCGCGGCGCCCGCGCCATCCCCCTCCCGTTCACCGCACAGGTTCACCCCCATGTCCGAAGCCAAGCGCCTGGCCGCCGAGAAGGCCATTGATTACGTCGAAGACGGCATGATCGTCGGGGTCGGCACCGGTTCCACCGTGGCCTACTTCATCGACGCCCTGGGCCGCATCCGCGACCGCATCGCCGGCGCGGTCTCCAGCTCCGAGCAGAGCACCGCGCGGCTGAAGGCGCTGGGCATCGAGGTGCTGGACGCCAACGCCGCCGGCCCGCTGAAGCTGTACGTGGACGGCGCCGACGAATGCGACCCGGCCAAGTGCCTGATCAAGGGTGGCGGCGCAGCCCTGACCCGCGAGAAGATCATCGCCGAGGCCAGCGAGACCTTCGTGTGCATCATCGACCCTGCCAAGCAGGTGCCGGTGCTGGGCCGCTTCCCGCTGCCGGTGGAAGTGATCCCGATGGCGCGCAGCCTGGTCGCCCGCCGCATCCTGGCCCTGACCGGCGGCCAGCCGGTGTGGCGCGACGGCGTGGTCACCGACAACGGCAACTGGATCCTGGACGTGCACAACCTGTCCATCACCGACCCGGTGGCGATGGAGGCCGAGCTCAACCAGATCCCGGGCGTGGTCAGCGTGGGCCTGTTCGCCCGCCGCCGCGCCGACGTCGTGATCGTCGGTGGCGAGCCGCCCAAGGTCCTGTGAAGCCCCCGCGGGGCCGGCGCTTGACCGGCTCCGCCCGATCCACCAAGGTTCGCCCGTCCCCGTATCCGGCCCGCCCATGACCCGCATCCTCCGCGCCCTCGTCCTGCTCCCGCTGCTGTCGCTGCTCAGCGCCTGCGCCTCGGCCGGCACCCCCTGGGTGGAGCTGGGCGGCGAGCGCTTCCGGGTGGAGGTGGCCGACGACAACGACGAGCGCGCCCGCGGCCTGATGTTCCGCGACTCGCTCGACGCCGACGCCGGGATGCTGTTCATCCACGACCAGGAGGCGCCCCAGGCCTACTGGATGAAGAACACCAGGATCCCGCTGGACATCCTCTACTTCGACCGCCAGCTGCGCCTGGTGGCGCAGCAGCGCGACGTGCCGCCGTGCTCGCTGGGCAACCGCTGCCCGTCCTATCCCAGCCATGTCCCGGCCCTGTACGTGCTCGAGCTCAACGCCGGCCAGGCGGCGCGGCTGAAGCTGGAGAACGGGGCGGTCCTGCGCCTGGGCCCGGGCATCCCCGCCGCGCCGTCGCCCTGAGCCGGCTCAACCCGGCCCCGTGGCGGCCGATATCCCTTGTGGCGGGGCTTGAATGCGACCCGCCGCGGCCCCAGTCTGGGGGGCATGAGGGGGGGTCACATGCCACTGCCTGACTGGAACGCACTGGCCACTCTCGATGACGCGGCCGTGCCCCTGCTGCCCGCCGCCCTGCTGATCGCGCGCGACGAATACCCCGACCTTGACCCCCGCGCCTACGAGGCCCGGATCCAGGACCACGCCGACGAGCTGCGCGAGCGGGTCGCGGCGATCGAGCCCACCCCGCTGAAGATGGCGGCCATCAACCACCATCTGTTCGAGGAACTGGGCTACAGCGGCAACCACGACGAGTACTACGACCCGCGCAACAGCTACCTCAACCAGGTGCTGGACCGGCGCCTGGGCAATCCCATCTCCCTGGCCCTGGTGCAGCTGGAAGTGGCAAGGCGCCTGGGCATTCCGCTGGACGGGGTGTCCTTCCCCGGCCACTTCCTGGTGCGCCTGCCGGTGGAAGGCGGGCTGCTGGTGATGGACCCGTTCAACGGCGGCCGTCCGCTGGCGGTGGACGAACTGCGCGAACGCGCCCGCCCGCACCTGGGCCAGTCCCCGGACGACCACCTGCTGCTGCAGATCCTCTCGCCCGCGCCCAACCGTGCCATCCTGGTGCGGATGCTGCGCAACCTGCACGCGGTCTACGCCGAGGGCGGGCAGTGGGAGCGCGCCGCGCGCAGCGCCGACCGCGTGCTGCGGCTGGTACCCGACCAGCCCGAGGCCCTGCGCGACCGTGGCCTGGCCTACCTGCAGCTGGACTACCTGCCCCGCGCCCGCCCCGACCTGGCCCGCTACCTGGAGCTGGCCCCGGAAGCGGCCGACGCCGACAGCGTGCGCGAGCAGCTGGTGGAGGCCAGCGGCCGCCGCCTGGCCCTGCACTGAGCACGGCCACGCCGCCCCTGCCCTGACCGCCGGGCCGCGCGCCCGGCGCTGCGTGGGCATGCCGCGCGGCGCCGCCGTGGGCGAGAATGGCGCCTCCGCAACCCTTGGCGCACCGCCCCATGAGTTCCCTCGCTGGCAAGACCCTGTTCATCACCGGCGCCTCGCGCGGCATCGGCCTGGCCATCGCCCTGCGCGCCGCCCGCGATGGCGCCAATGTCGCCATCGCCGCCAAGTCCTCGGTGCCCAACCCCAAGCTGCCCGGCACCATCCACACCGCCGCCGCGGCGGTGGAGGCCGCCGGCGGCCGCGCCCTGGCGATCAAATGCGACATCCGCGAGGAGGAGCAGGTCCAGGCCGCGGCGGCGGCCACGGCCCAGGCCTTTGGCGGGATCGACATCCTGGTCAACAACGCCAGCGCGATCTGGCTGCGCGGCATCCTGGACACGCCGATGAAGCGCTTCGACCTGATGCAGCAGGTCAACTCGCGCGGCAGCTTCCTCTGCGCCCAGGCCTGCCTGCCGCACCTGCTCAAGGCGCCCAACCCGCACATCCTCACCCTGGCCCCGCCGCCGAACCTGGACCCGAAGTGGTGGGGTCCGCACACCGGCTACACCCTGGCCAAGATGGGCATGAGCTTCCTCACCCTGGGCCTGGCCGCGGAGTTCGGGCCGCGGGGCGTGGCGGTCAACGCGCTGTGGCCGCGTACGGTGATCGCCACCGATGCGCTGAACATGATCCCCGGGGTGGAGGTGGCACGCTGCCGCAAGCCGGAGATCATGGCCGACGCCGCCCACGCCATCCTGGTGCGCCAGGCCGCCGGCTTCAGCGGCAACTTCCTGATCGACGAGGACGTGCTGCGCCAGGCCGGGGTGGACGAGTTCTCCGGCTACGCCGTGGACCCCACCCAGGCGCTGCTGCCGGACCTGTTCCTGGACTGAGCCAGGCGCCGCCACGCCCCGTCCGCGCGGGCGCGCCTACAATGCCCGCCTACCCGCTTCAAACACCATTCCCATGAAATACCTGCACGCCATGATCCGCGTCCACGACCTGGACGCCACCAGCCGTTTCCTC
>Ga0182793_1001171_pt1 | contig 16992 bp, 13 predicted proteins | sample Passage237A_FD_130498 | JGI IMG/M metagenome (GOLD analysis project Ga0182793, IMG submission 130498) | Cellulose adapted compost microbial communities from Newby Island Compost Facility, Milpitas, CA, USA - Passage2 37A (version 2) (version 2) ... | reverse complement strand
GATCGCCGCGCGCGACCGCTGTGGTCACTTCGGCGATATTGCGCACCTGGGCAGTCAGGTTGCTACCCATGGCATTTACCGAATCGGTCAGGTCCTTCCAGGTACCGGCAACACCGGGCACGATTGCCTGGCCACCGAGTTTTCCTTCCGTACCTACCTCACGCGCTACCCGCGTTACTTCTGAGGCGAACGAACGCAATTGATCCACCATGGTGTTGATGGCTTCTTTCAATTGCAGAATTTCACCGCGGGAATCCACGGTAATTTTGCGCGAGAGGTCGCCGTTGGCCACGGCGATGGTCACCTCTGAAATATTGCGCACCTGATCCGTCAGGTTGCTGGCCATGGAGTTCACGTTATCGGTCAAATCCTTCCACGCGCCGGATACACCTTTTACTTTTGCCTGTCCGCCGAGCTTGCCTTCCGCGCCCACTTCGCGAGCCACCCGCGTTACTTCGGAAGTAAACACGTTCATCTGCTCGATCATTTTGTTGACGATTTTGGCGGAGTGGAGAAATTCGCCCTGCAGTTCGCGGCCTTCAATTTCGAGGGGAACGGTTTGAGATAAATCGCCTTTGGCTACAGCGGCGATGCTGCGGGTGACTTCGGTGGTGGGCCAGAGCAGGTCGTCGATCAAGGTGTTAACGGAGGTTTCCATCGCGCCCCAGGCGCCGATGCGGCGATCGCACTGCATGCGCTGGCGGGTTTTGCCTTCCCGTCCCACCGCTTGGCCGACGCGCTCCAGCTCGCTGGCGACGCGGGCATTGGCGATGGCTATGTCATTAAAGGTATCAGCGATTTTGCCTTCGATGCCGGTCCAGTGACCGGGCAGGCGTACGGTGAAATCACCGTCGCGCATGGCCTGTAGCGCGTTGAGAAGAATGCCCGGGTCGTAGCGTTCGGCATTTTTCGGTCGAGTGGGTTCTTCCATCACAGCAACATCGTCATGGTTTCGCACGCGCAAAATCTCGGGGGAAATCGAAGAGCAAAATTGTGGAATAGGTGTCATCGCGGCAGCAGTGGCCTACCGAACAGACGGGACATTCGGTGTCAAATTTTCTGAAGCAGTGCACGTGCGCTGTATATAAAGATGCATAAAGTGCTCTGGACGTGTGCCAACCGATATACAAAACGCCAAAAGACTGAAAAAATCCCGCTCCTTAGCCTCACGTCTCCCGGAGACTCCTTTTGTTTGTAGAAGCCGATACTCATACACCGGTTGTTCTGCTATTGGATGACATACCGGAAATTCGCGGCCTGGTCGAAAAGTGGCAGGAACAGCATGTTCGATTAATCTGCGCAGCGAGCCGGGAGGAAGGGCTGCGAGCTACAGACATCGCGCCCGATCTGATTATTTGTCTCTGCTATTCCCAACTTCCCGAGTGCACGGAAATCATCGGCCGCATTCGCGGCAACCCGGCGCTTACCCAAGTGCCTATATTGATGATCCTGGAAAACATTCTGGGAGAAGTGCCGGCGAGTGTGGTGGACGATCCCCTACAGGACTTTCTTTATCGACCTTTTCATCCTGCGGAGCCGCTGATCCGCTGTCAGAAACTACTCGCTCTTAAAAGTGCAACCCAGCAATTGGCAGCGCGCGAACAGGAGCGCTCGGCGCAATTGCTGTTGAGCGAAAATCGCTTTCGCCTGATGGTGGAGAGCGTGGAAGACTACGCCATGTTTATGGTGGACCTGCGCGGCCGCATTACCAGTTGGAACCGCGGCGCGGAGCGTCTTACCGGCTACACCGAGGCGGAAGCCATCGGCAAACCCTTTTCCATGTTGTATCCGAGCGAGGATCTGAACTCCGAACACGCCCTCTACGAATTGGCCATGGCCCACAAAAATGGCCGCTACGAAGAAGAGGGGCTGCGGGTGCGCAAGGACGGCTCAAGTTATTACGCGCAAATCCAGGTTTGGCCGATGGAAAATAAATCCGGCGAGATTATCGGCTTTGTGAAAATCACCCGGGATATCACCGCGCGGCGCTACGCGGAACAGGCGCTCAAAGAGAGCGAGGCGAAATTCCGCACCATTACCGATGCCATGCCGCAAATGGTGTGGTCGACGCTGCCTGACGGCGATCACGATTATTTCAACGAGCAGTGGTATCGCTTTACCGGTGTGGAAGAGGGCTCCACCAACGGTCATAACTGGGACAAGATTCTGCATCCGGACGACCGCATGCGCGCCCGTTATGTCTGGCAGCGCAGTCTCGACACCGGTCAGACCTACGAAATCCAATATCGCCTGCGGCATTTCTCCGGCGGCTATCGCTGGACTCTCGGCCGCGCGCTGCCGGTGCGCGATGAGTCCGGTGAAATCGTGCGCTGGATGGGAACGCTCACCGATATTCACGAGCAAAAGCAGGCGGAAGAAGCGCTGAAAGATGCCGCCCGCCGCAAAGACGAATTTCTGGCGATGCTCGCCCACGAATTGCGCAATCCGCTGGCCCCCGTGCGCAACGCCACAGCGTTGTTGCGCCGGTTCATCAACGGCGGCGACGAGGGCGCGCAGAGTGCGTTGAATGTGATCGAGCGCCAAGTGCGCCATATGACCTGTTTGATTGACGATTTATTGGACGTTGCGCGTATCTCCCGCGGCAAGATCGAAATTCGCAAGGAAGAAATGGATCTGCTCGAAGTGGTGAGCCACACCGTTGAAGATTTTCAGAGCGACTATCACGCGCGCGGGGTAAATCTAAAGGCGGAAATCACCAGCGAGCCGCTGTACCTGGAAGGCGACCGCACCCGGGTAGCGCAGGTGATCGGTAACCTGCTACACAATGCGCTGAAATTTACCGAACCCGGCGGGCAAGTGACTGTGCGTTTGGTGCGGGAGGAAAAATCCAACCTGAAGCGCACCGGCTACGGTGTGGCGGTTCTGGAAATTGCGGATACAGGCGCTGGTATAGAAGCGGACATAGTGGCAAATCTGTTCAACCCGTTTATTCAGGCCAATCAGGGCCTGGCGCGCAGCAAAGGCGGTTTGGGTCTCGGTCTCGCGTTGGTAAAAGGTTTTGTGGAACTGCACGGCGGCACTGTGGAGGCTCACAGCGACGGCCCGGGCAAAGGTGCGGTCTTTACTTTGCGTCTGCCGTTGGTACAAAAACGCGACAGCCAGCCAGTTAAAAATGAAACGGCGCTGCCGCGACAGCACCTGCGAATTTTGCTGATCGACGATAACGCCGATATGTTGCAAACCCTGAGCATGCTGTTGGGTATCGAAGGTCATCAGGTCATTACCGCCGGCGATGGCGAAAGCGGCCTGCAAGCCATTCGCGAAAATTTGCCGGACTTGGTGTTGTGCGATATCGGTTTGCCCGGCTTGCTGGACGGTTACGCAGTAGCCCGCGCGGTGCGCGCCGATCCGAAACTCGCCGGCCTATTTCTGGTGGCGGTATCCGGTTACGGCCAGGAGCGCGATCGCCAGCGCGCGAAGGACAGTGGTTTCGACAGTCATCTGCTTAAACCTCTGGACTTCGGCGAACTGGCTAAAGTGCTGGCGGACGTAAAGCCGCAGCACACCCGCTAAACTCGCGCTGCCGCCAAGGAATTCAGCGAGCGCAGGCGCAAACGCAATTGTTTTTCGATTTCGATAATGGCAAACAGCGCAACGCCGATGCCGACCACAACAAATCCATCTTTTATCGAAACCGCTTCTGTACCAAATACGGCTTGCAGAGGCGTTAGATAGGTCACCGCAAATTGCGCAATTGTCACCACAACAACCGTTGCCCAAACAATTTTGGTTCCGCGCACTGCTTCCCATGTCAGTGATGTACCGTAAATATTGCGGATAAAAAATAGATGGAAAATTTCCATCACCACCAAAGTATTCATCGCCAGTGTCCGGGCCAAATCTTCGCTATAACCTTGGTTTGCCGCATAAGCGTGAATGCCAAAAACACCGGCAAGAAATAACAGCGAAACCAGGATGATGTGCCACACCAGTTCGCCGCTGAGAATGGGCTCACCCGGATGGCGCGGCGGGCGGCTCATAGTGTTGGCTTCAGTCGGTTCAAACGCGAGTGCAAGGCCGAGGGTAATCGCGGTAATCAAATTGACCCAGAGAATTTGCACCGGCGTAATCGGCAAACTCAAACCCAATAACAAAGCCGCAATAATGGTCATGGCTTCACCGGCACTGGTCGGCAAAGTCCAGCTGATCACTTTTTTAATGTTGTCGTAAACCGTTCGGCCTTCGCGCACAGCCGCAGCGATGGTGGCGAAATTATCGTCCGCCAATACCAATTGCGCGGCTTCTTTTGCTGCTTCACTGCCTTTTTTACCCATGGCAATTCCGGCATCTGCGCGCTTGAGGGCAGGCGCGTCGTTAACGCCGTCGCCGGTCATGGCAACGCTGATGCCGTGACTTTGCAATGCAGTGACCAAACGCAATTTATGTTCGGGACTTGTGCGCGCATAGATATCGCAATCGAGCACTTGTGCGCGCAATCGAGCATCGTCCAATTTATCCAGATCCGCACCGGTCATGACTTTATCGGTGCGCTGCAGACCGACTTGTTTGCCTATTGCCGCTGCAGTGGCAGCGTGGTCGCCGGTAATCATTTTTACGCGTATGCCCGCTCTGTGACATTCAGCAACGGCTTCTATGGCTTCCTGCCGCGGCGGATCGATCATGCCGACCAAACCTACGAATACGAGTTTTCCTTCTAAATCTTCGTGGTTGAGGGTCGTTTGTTCGGCGGGAATTTCTCTATAGGCAAGACCCAAAACTCGCTGACCTTGGGCGGCAATGCGTTGAATGGAGTCTTGCCAATCCGCGCCCAGAGGCTGCTCTGCATTTTTAATTTTTTCCGCGCGGCAGAGAGACAGAATTTTTTCTGGCGCGCCTTTGACGAGCGCAATTGCGTGTCCGTCGTGATGGCGGTGAAGTGTCGCCATAAAACGGTGGCGGGAGTCGAAAGGAATTGTATCTATGCGCGGCCATTCTTGCGCGGTTTGTTTTGGGTCCAAACCGGCTTTGCGGGCTAGGCTAAGCAGGGCGCCTTCCATAGGATCACCTTCCACTTGCCAAGTGCCGTTTTTCTCGTGTAGCGCAGCGTCGTTGCAGAGCGCGCACACTTGGGCGAGTGTGGCTATAGAGTTATCGCTTGTTGCTTTGACTGTTTTGTCTCCGCGCAAAATATCGCCGTCCGGCGCGTAACCGACACCGGTGACCTTCAGCGTTTCTTCCGACACTGCCACGGACGCCACCATCATTTCGTTGCGCGTGAGGGTGCCGGTTTTATCGGTGCAAATGACGGAAACAGCCCCAATGGCTTCGATGGCAGGCAAGCGTCTGACAATGGCATTGCGGTTTGCCATGCCTTGCACGCCAACCGCCAGAGTGATTGTGAGCACTGCTGGCAGCCCCTCTGGAATGGCGGATACCGATAAACCGACCACCGCCATAAATAAATCCGCAAACGGCATTTGCGAAACGAAATAGCCAAATATCAGCAGAATGACCGCCACCAACAAAATCATGAGGGTCAGCCAGCGCGAGAAAATACTGATCTGGCGAGTCAGCGTCGTGGCCAGCGATTCCACTCCCGCCAGCATATTGCTGACACGGCCGATTTCCGTATTGGAACCTGTGCCCACCACTACCGCTTGCCCCTGGCCCCCAGTGACCAGTGTGCCGGAAAACACCATATTGTGGCGGTCGCCCAAAGGCGCATCTAATGCGACGGGATCGAGTTGTTTGTCCACCGGAACGGACTCGCCGGTGAGAACCGCTTCCTGCACGCCAAGGCCGTGGGCTTGAATCAAGCGGCAGTCCGCAGGTACCCGATCGCCCGCTTCCAGAAGGACGATATCCCCCGGAACCAATTCAGCACCATCCAGGGAAACCCGGTGGTTATTGCGTAGAACGTGCGCCTTAGGCGCCAGCATTTGATGCAGCGCTTCCATGGCTTTTTCCGCTTTGCCTTCCTGCAGAAACCCGACAATGGCATTGACGATGACCACTGCGAGAATTACACCGCTGTCCGTCCAGTGGCCGAGGGCCGCCGTTATCACGGAGGCAACGAGTAACACATAAATCAAAATATTGTGAAACTGCAGCAAAAAGCGTTTTACAGGACTTTGTTTCGCTGCTTCGGGCAGGCGGTTGGGACCGTACTCGCCAAGGCGGCGCTGTGCCTCTTCAGTGGATAATCCTTGCGCGGACGTATTCAGCGCCGCCAGGACGCCGTCGGCGGTTTGGGTGTGAGCAGTCTGTAAACGATTGGCCTGCGTCGGCATGTCTGTACCTTATCTTTGAAATTGTCGGGTTGTATCACTTTGCCGCTGAATCGCGCAATAACCCTGTGTTTTTAGCTCATGACCATTTGATTTGCAGCAATACACTGAATTACGCGTATTTAAATGTGCTAGGTGAGTTATAAAGAAAATATAGCTTATCGCGTTTGGTTGCATGACAATATGCGGATATCCATATATATTGGTGCGCTTGTTCGTGGAATTAGGAGCAAGCGGTGACTCGACTATTAGAGATGCAAGATGATTGACCCAATACAATTTTTCAAATGTCTTTCCGATGAAACTCGTCTGAACGCTACCTTGTTGATTTATCAGGAAGGGGAGCTTTGTGTATGTGAATTGGTGGAAGCGCTCAACGATAGCCAACCTAAAATCTCTCGTCATCTGGCCCAGCTGCGCAATTGTGGAATTCTCGATGACTCTCGTCGCGGTCAATGGGTTTTTTATTCCATGTCAAAGCAACTTCCGGGTTGGTCGCTGGAAGTCTTGCGCGCGGCGCAGCAAGCCAATTCCGATACTCTCAAAGTTTTACAAAAGAATTTAAAGGCGATGAAAAATCGTCCGCAATGTTGTTAAGCCAATTTTTAAGGATATTTGTGAAAATTCTCTATATATGCACCCATAATCGCTGTCGCAGCATTTTAAGTGAAGCCATTACCAATCATTTAGGGAAGGGCAGGCTAAAAGCGTTCAGCGCTGGCAGTCAGCCCACCGGTCAAGTTCATCCGCTGTCATTAAAATATCTGGCGGAAAAAGGCATCTCGATTGAGGGTTTGAAAAGCCAATCCTGGAACGATTTCGCGGTTGAGCAGCCGGATATAGTGGTCACAGTCTGTGACAGTGCCGCTGCGGAAACCTGTCCCGTATGGTTTGGCGACACCGTAAAAGTGCATTGGGGTTTACCTGATCCATCTAAATTACAGGGCTCAGAGGTGGAAGTTAGAGCTGCATTTTATGCGGTGATGGAAACCATAGAGCAGCGCGTGCAAAAGTTATTAGCGCTGGATCTGGAATCGCTGACAAAGGCAGATCTCCAGGAGCAACTCGATCAATTAATCCAGGAGCAACTCGATCAATTAATCCTGGAGCAAAAGTAATGGGTTTGTTTGAGCGCTACCTGACTCTGTGGGTTGGCCTTTGCATTGGTGCTGGCGTGCTGCTTGGCAATTTAATGCCGGAGTTGTTTCAGCGGTTTGCTGCTTTGGAAGTTGCCCACGTCAATATTCCTGTTGCCATTTTTATCTGGGTGATGATTTATCCCATGATGGTTCAGGTGGATTTTTCCTCCATCAAGGATGTTCGAAAAAAGCCTAAAGGTTTATTTCTTACCTTGGTGGTCAATTGGTTGATCAAACCTTTCACCATGGCCGCTTTGGGTTGGCTCTTTTTCCGCGTGTTATTTGCAGATTGGGTCGATCCTCAAACCGCCACCGAATATATCGCCGGCATGATTCTGTTAGGCGTTGCCCCGTGCACCGCTATGGTGTTTGTCTGGAGTCAGTTAACCAAGGGTGATGCCAATTACACCTTGGTGCAAGTCTCTGTCAATGATCTGATTATGATCTTTGCCTTTGCGCCAATTGCAGCGTTTTTATTAGGTGTTAGCGATGTAACCGTTCCTTGGGATACCTTGCTGCTATCGGTTTTGTTGTATGTGGTAATCCCGCTGATCGCTGGTGTGCTCACTCGCAAATTATTGGATTCCAACCAAGACGGTTTGCGAGTTGATCATTTTATTCAAACCTTGAAGCCTGTCTCTATAGCTGGACTGTTGGCGACTGTAGTGCTGTTGTTTGGTTTTCAGGCTGAAGTGATTTTGGCTAATCCTCTGGCAATTCTATTGATCGCCATTCCGTTGCTGATTCAAACCTATGGAATTTTTGCTATTGCCTATGCCGCGGCAAAAGCGATGAAGCTACCCCATAACATTGCTGCGCCGGCGTGCATGATTGGGACTTCCAATTTTTTCGAGTTGGCGGTTGCGGTGGCTATCTCGCTATTTGGTTTGCAGTCCGGCGCAGCTTTGGCGACGGTTGTTGGTGTCCTGGTAGAAGTACCCGTAATGCTTACCCTTGTGAGTTTTGCCAATCGCACGCGGCACTGGTTTGAATAGGAGTAGATTGTGAATCTTTTCGACTTACCCAATGTAGACACAGAATGTTTAAAACCAATCGACGAAAAGCACTTATTTGAGCCTGAGCGCAGCCAACATAAACCTCGTATTTTGTTGCTGTATGGTTCTTTGCGAAAACGATCTTTCAGTCGTTTGGTAACGGAGGAGTCTGCGCGCATATTGCAAGCTTTCGGCGCAGAAACCAAAACGTTTAATCCTTCCGGCTTGCCGCTTCCTGATGACACAGATGATCAACATCCAAAAGTTCAGGAATTGCGAAATCTGGTGGCTTGGAGTGAGGGTATGGTCTGGTGCAGCCCTGAACGGCATGGCGCTATGACGGCAGTAATGAAAGCACAGATCGACTGGATACCACTGGCCATGCAGGGAATGCGTCCCACACAAGGGAAGACGCTTGCGGTAATGCAGGTTTGTGGTGGCTCGCAATCGTTTAACGCGGTGAATCAAATGCGCGTACTGGGCCGGTGGATGCGCATGGTGACAATTCCCAATCAATCGTCAGTCGCCAAAGCTTGGTTAGAATTCAACGATAACGACCGTATGAAACCATCTTCTTACTACGACCGCATTGTGGATGTTATGGAAGAGCTGATGAAGTTCACCTTATTAGTCCGCGATCGCAGCGACTATCTAGTAGATCGCTATTCGGAGCGTAAGGAAACTGCAGAGGAATTTCGGAAACGTATCGATCAGAGTGCAATGTAACGTACACGAGACGGTCTGCCGACTCCGGCAGACCATTTTTCTTCCATTCCTGGGTGGCTGGATTTTAAGCCGCCATTTTCCTGCATTCCTCCGCACAAGCGTGGCAGGCTTTGGCGCATTCCTGGCAGTGGTCGTGATCATGCTGTTGGCAAATGTCGCCACAGCGCTGGCAAATTTCTGCGCACAATTGACAAATGGTTTTTGCAAATTCGCTATCGCGTGCCATGGCTCCGGCTGCCAATCGGCAAAACTGCGCGCAATCGATATCCGTACGAATACAATCCGCCATTTTTTTCGGGTCCGCCTCGCTCAGGCAGGCAGTGGCACAGTGATCGCAGGCTGCGGCGCATTCATAACAGGCTTTAATACAACTGGCATAAAGATCATATGACATAGGGCATTCTCCGGCATGGTTGCGGCCGCATTGCTGAATCCGTTATTCAACGGCGACCCTTTTTCGTCTTTGCAATGCATATGCCGGACAGGCGCCGGTAGCATGTCTATTCTTTGGAAGGAGCGCAGCAGCGGGCGGAAATTCCATTCAGAATTGGGCAATCCGGCCGCGTGTTGCCGCTGCAGGTTTTGGCGAGGTTACTCAAGGTGTCGCGCATGGCGGACATTTCGGAAATTTTCCGGTCCAGCTCCGCGATATGATTGATGACAAGCGCTTTGACATCGGCGCTGGAGCGATTCTTGTCTTGCCAAAGCGACAACAATTGGCGGATTTCCTCCAGGGAAAATCCAAGAGAGCGGGCCGTTCCTATAAAGCGCAAATTGTGCAGGTCGCTGTCGGAATAAATACGATATCCGCTGTCATTTCTACTGGAGCGCGGCAGCAAGCCTATGCTTTCGTAGTGACGGATCATTTTGCTGCTGACGCCGCTGGCTCGCGCGGCTTCGCCGATATTCATATGGGTATGCGCTCGCGGGTGGAAATAAAACATAATGAAAATCTTGACCTTCCCACTATGGGAAGGTTCAAACTGTGCACCAGAGTCATAACGAGGAGAAACCTATGGCCTCAACAGCTGCCCATACGAGCCACTCCACCCAGCCCACTCAGGAACTGCTGATTGAGGGCGCGGGCTGCGCGAGCTGCGTGCGCAAAATTGAAACGGCGCTGAAAAATGTTCAGGGCGTTGAGGACGCGCAGATGAATTTTCCTCTGCGCACCGTTGCGGTAACCGGTTCTGCGCCTGCGGAAGCCTTGGTTAAAGCCGTGGAAAACGCCGGCTATCGCGCCACTCCTGCGGTGGGTGCGGAAACCGAGTTAATGGATGAAAAAGAAAAAGCCGACGAGCACTATTATCGCCGGCTGCTGCGCGATACCTGGATCGCCCTGGGTGTGGGCGTGCCCATGATGCTGTACGGCATGATCGGCGATATGACAATCCACTCAGATGCGGCGCGCTGGGGCTGGTTGGTGGCAGGTTTGCTGACCCTCGGAGTGATGGTTTTGTCTGGACGGCATTTTTTTGTGGGCGGTTGGCAGAGCGTGCGCAATCACACCGCCAATATGGACACCTTGATCGCCCTCGGCACTGGCACTGCGTGGCTTTATTCGATGATTGTCGTGTTGGTGCCGCAGTTTGTGCCGGAAATGGCCCGCCACGTTTATTTTGAAGCGACGGCCATGATTATCGGCTTGATTAATCTTGGTCTAGCGTTGGAGGTGCGTGCGCGGGGCCGCGCCTCGGCCGCCATTAAACGCCTGATCGGCTTGCAGGCGAAAACCGCGCGCGTGCTACGCGACAGCCAGGAAATGGATATTCCCATCGAACGTGTGCTGCGCAACGACCGACTGCGGGTGCGGCCGGGAGAGCGCATTCCGGTGGATGGCACTGTGGTGGAAGGAGAGTCGTCGGTGGACGAATCCATGCTCACCGGGGAGCCGGTGCCGGTGCTCAAAAAAACAGGCGATACGGTTTCTGCCGGTACCTTAAATAAAAGCGGCTCGCTGATTTTTTCTGCGACCCGCGTCGGCCGCGATACTGCACTCGCACGCATTATTCAAATGGTAAAACGCGCGCAAAATTCCAAACCGCCGATCGGCCGTATGGCCGATGTCATTTCCTCATATTTTGTTCCAGCGGTGATGATTATCGCGGTGCTGAGCGCATTGGGATGGATTAATTTTGGCCCGAGCCCCGTATTGGCGTACGCCGTCGTCAGTGCAACTACCGTATTGATTATTGCCTGTCCCTGCGCTCTTGGCCTTGCGACACCTATGTCGGTAATGGTGGGAATTGGTAAAGCGGCGGAGGCGGGTGTGTTGATTCGCAGCGGCGAAGCCCTGCAAACCGCATCGCGCATCACCACCATGATTTTGGATAAAACCGGGACCATTACCGAGGGTGCACCCAAGGTGACGGATGTGTTGCCCGCGCAAAATGGCAGTGAAGATGAATTATTGCGTTTGGCGGCGAGCCTGGAGCAGGGCTCCGAGCACCCCTTGGCGCAGGCCGTTGTTGAGTCCGCCAAAGCGCGCGGAATTCAATTGAGCGGCCCAGCTGAGTTTTCCGCGTTGGCTGGTCAAGGCGTGCGCGGAAAGGTTGACGATCGCGAACTTTTTCTCGGCAATGAAAAACTGATGCAGGAGCGAAAAATTGAAATAGGCGATTGGATCGCCCGCGCGCAGCAAATTGCTGCCGATGCCAAAACGCCTATGTATGTAGCGGTGGATGGGGAATTCGCTGGGCTCATCGCGGTGGCCGATCCCATAAAAGCGGATTCCGCTGCGGCGATAAAACGCCTGCACAGTCTCGGCATGCGCGTGGTTATGTTGACTGGCGATAACCGTGCAACTGCTGAAGCGGTGGCCCGCCAAGTTGGCGTAACGGAACTTATTGCGGAAGTGCAGCCAGAAGCCAAGGCAGAGCAAGTAGCAACGTTGCAAAAACAAGGCGAAGTAGTGGGCATGACTGGCGATGGTATTAACGATGCGCCGGCCCTGGCGCTGGCGAATGTGGGCTTTGCTATAGGCACAGGCACGGATGTGGCGATTGAAAGTGCCGGTATTACCTTGATGCGCGGCTCGCTCCACGGCCTTGCCGATGCCGTTGCGGTTAGCAAAGCGACGTTGCGCAATATCAAACAAAACTTATTGGGCGCGTTTATTTATAACGCAGCGGGAATTCCTATCGCGGCGGGAGTTTTATATGTGTTTTTTGGTGTACTGCTCAGCCCGATTGTCGCTGGTGCCGCTATGGCATTTTCATCGGTCACCGTGGTGGCTAACGCCAATCGCCTGCGCTTGTTGAAAATCTCGAGCGTCGAAGCAGAGGAGAGCCGTATATGATTTTGTTGATCAATATAATCGGCCTTTTGCTGATCGCGGGAATCGTTTGGTGGTTTTGGTTGTATAAGCCTGCCGGCGTAGTGGCGGAGCAGGCAAAGCCAATCACAATTACCGCAGAGAGCGGTATTTATCAGCCTGCCCATATTCAAGTTCCCGCAGACCGCGCGGTGACTTTACAGTTTCTGCGTAAAGATCCGTCGCCCTGCGCGGAGACCGTAGTTTTTCCCGCATTGGGATTGAGTTTTGATTTGCCGGTCGGAAAATTAACGCCGGCACATCTGCCGCCATTAAAATCGGGTTCTTACGAATTCCACTGCCAGATGAAAATGTACCGCGGCGAACTGCGCGTTCAGTGATTTGAATTCTGCTTATTTTTGCTGGCTATTTTGCCGCGAATCGCCGCCGCTTCCGCAGGGGTGCCGGTATAAGGTCCTTGTGCGAAGTCGCAGCCGTTTTGTTTCAGCCACAAATATTGTTTAGGTGTGGTAACGCCTCTGGCGATGGTGCGGATAGCGAGCTTTTTGGCCATAGCGATGATCCCCGCCACGGTGACATCGCTGGGCGGTGTTTGACCCAAGCCTTCGATAAAATTTGGACCTATGCTGACAAAATCGCAAACAAAGTTTTTTAAGTAGGCGAGATTGGAATAATTATCGCCAAGATTTTCCATGGCGACCTGAATGCCCAGCTGTTTGAGTTCATGTAGCACCTGACTGGTTTTTTCGCTATTGCGCATAATCGCCGCTTCGGTGATTTCAATACGCAAACGCGCCGGCACTACGTCGTATTCGCGCATCATCTGCTGTATTAGCTCCACCAGATTGTCTTCATGAAGTTGCCGCGCGGCTATATTGACCGCGATGCTGACAGGGGATGCCCCGGCATATTCCCACAGTTTGATTTGCTGGCATGCCTGCCTAAGTACCCATTCCCCCATCAGAAAAATAAAGCCGCTTTCTTCAGCTAGAGGCACAAAAGTGTCCGCCTGAATAATGCCGTGCTCGGGACTGTGCCACTCCGGAATGGCCTCCAGCGCCGCTATGGCGCCGGTGGACATATCAACTTGCGGTTGAAAGAGCAGCAATAATTCTTTCTTTTCCAGCGCTTCACGAAGATTGCGCTGCAGTGCATCGCGCGCTTCCAATTGTTTGGCCATATGTGCTTCAAACAAGCACACTTTTTCGTTGCTGTTGGCCAGACTGTGGGCCGCCAACTCGGCTTTACGCAGCACGTCGGCCGCGTCAAAAGCACCGCCCGGATAAAGCGCCACGCCAACGCGAGGGCAGCAGTACATGGGTGTTTCAGTAATGATGCAGGGTTTGGTCAATTCCGCGGCGAGGTTGCGGGCGATATTTTCCAGGGGGTCTTTTGTGGTAAAGCCGGTATGGACCACGACAAATTCATCATCTGCCAAACGCGCAACCATGCCTTCGTCGAGAATAAATTGCTGCAACCGATTGCTCACCTGTTGCAGAAAGGCAATGCGTCCTTCCTGGCCGAGACTGTGCTGCAGCGATTTGAAGCGCTCCAAATGTATATGCAGTACCAGAATGACTTTCTTTCCCGGCGTGTAATTCGCAATGCACTTTTTCAGATAGTGCAATAAGGTGAAACGATTGGGTAAACCAGTGAGGCTGTCGTAGCGGGCGAGATAATTCAGCTGTTGCTCGGCGTTGCGACTTTGTTGCCGCGCGCTGACATCCTGCAACTCCCGGCGCACAACAATAGACAACCGATCGATTTTGTCTTTTAGTACATAATCCTGCGCACCTTTGCGGATAGCCTCCACCGCGCGCTCCTCACCGATGGTGCCGGAGACAAAAATAAACGGCAGGTCGCGATTGACGGAGCGAACTTTGGCGAGCGCATCCATTCCGCTCATGGTCGGCATGGAATAATCCGCCAGCACCAGATCCCAGGATTGCTCAAGTGCCTTGTCCAACGCAGGCGCGGTATCGACGCGGTGATGCTGCACGGTGTAGCCGTTTTGTTGCAGCTGGCGCACCAGCAGCAGAGCGTCGTCCTCGTTGTCCTCAACGATTAAAACTTTGACTGAGGGTTTTCTGCCGCGCGTGAAGTTAAACAGAGAAACCATAATCTATCCTTACACCTGCGATTGCGCTTCCGGTACTTCGTTGAGAATCAGCCAATAAAGGCCCAGGCTTTGTACGGCTTTGAGAAACTCCTCAAAATCCACGGGTTTTCTCACGTAGCTGTTCACTCCGTGGCGATAGCCTTCAATAATGTCCTGCTCTTCTTTGGATGAGGTCAGCAGTACTACAGGCAGATAACGAGTGCGTTCGTGAGCGCGGATTTCCTGCAGTACATCAAGCCCGTCTTTACGTGGCATTTTTAAATCCAGCAGAGCGACGGCGGGGAGGGGGGGTGGTTCATCGCCGGCGAATTCACCTCTGCCGAATAAATAATCCAGAGCTTCCACGCCATCCTTTACCACGATAATTTCATTGGAAAGATTGGATTTGCGGAACGCACGCAATGCGAGCTGCTGGTCGTCTGGATTGTCTTCTGCCAAAAGTATGGGTCTTTTTTTCATAAAGTTTCTCGTTTAGAGGTTCGCAGAATTGGCCGCTCGCGCGGTGGCAAAGTAAAGTAAAAAGTCGCACCTTTATTGAGTTCGGATTTAGCGCCCACGCGGCCGCCGTGTCGGGAAATCACGCGCTTGACCGTCGCAAGCCCGACACCGGTACCCGGAAACTCCGCCACTGTGTGCAGGCGTTGAAAGGCACCGAACAATTTGTCGGCATAGGCCATATCAAAACCTGCGCCGTTGTCCTGGACAAAAAAGGCAACTTCATCGTCGAAAGGGCGCATGCCAAATTCGATGCAGGGCTTTTCGGTTTTGGAGGTGTATTTCCAGGCGTTGTTGAGCAGGTTGCTCAACGCAATTTTCATTAAATGCGCATCGCACCATGCAGTTAAACCTGAGGTGATTTTAATAACGACCTGCCTTGCGGGATCGCTTTCTTGCAGTTCCTGAAGAATGGTTTCCGCCATCTCGGATAAATTGACTTCGGCGCAATTCATTTCGGTCCGATTCACTCTGGATAGCTTCAGCATGTCGTCAATCAAGTTGCCCATTTTCTGCGCGGCGGCACGCACCCGGCGTAGATAATCCGCGCCAGTCGCGTCGAGGGATTCCTTATAGTCCTCGATTAATGCCTGGCTGAAACCGTCAATCGCGCGTAATGGTGCGCGCAAATCGTGGGATACGGAATAGGAAAAAGATTCCAACTCGTTATTGGCAATTTCCAATTGCGCCGTGCGTTCTTGCACGCGGTGTTCAAGATCGGCATTGAGATTCAGGATGTTTTCTTCTGATTTACGCAGTGCGTCCTCCGCTTCCAGGCGCTCAGCTATTTCCTTTTGCAGCGCTTCATTAATTTTTTCGAGGTTTTGTTTGCTCCCGGCTACTTCATCGAGCATGGCGTTAAAGGCATCAACCAGATAACCGATTTCGTCGTTGCTGGTTTTATCGGCGCGCAAGCTGTAATCCTGGGAGTCGGCGAGCTTGCGTGTCAGCGCACTCAATGACAGCAGCGGTCCGATAATATTTTTCTGTAGATAGAAAGAGACGGCGGATGCAACCAGAACCGCAAGTAAGATACAGCCAATGGCGATGGCGAGGTTGCCGAGCAGCTTTTTGATCAAGTTGTATTGGATGCGGACGAAGACTGCTCCGAGAATTTCGTTATCGACAATAATGCGCTGATTGAGGATAAGCGAATCGCCTTTTACGCGAATGCCATCCATTGACGCCAATTGGTTTTGCTTCAGGGATTCCGACGTTTCTTCGTCGCGCTGATAGTCCGCAAACAGCCGGCCGCGTTCGTTGTAAATGGCCGCTTCGATGATGTCCGGTTGGTGGCGGAGGAGTTCCAGATACATTTTGGCCGAGGCGGGATCATTAAATTGCAGGGCAGGGGTGACGGCACGGGCAATCAAAATTGCCTGTGTGGTCAGGTCCTGCGCCACGCCCTCCCGATAGTCGCGCAAGTTGAACACTACCATGGCGCTGCAGGCGATCAGCAGCGCCAACACTGTGGTGAGCAGCATCGCGAGCAGAAATTTGCGTTTTAGTGATTGCTTCACCACTGCTGGTTCCTAATCTACCTGCACCGCTACTTCGAGCAGCTGCGAACTTAATTTGAGTCCAATCTCGTCGGCGTGCGATTTGGAAATCTGGAAGCGCACATAGTCGTCGCGAATTACAAAATTGATGACTCCGTGAGTAGGCATCTGTTTGTCTTCAGAAATCGTCAAAATCGCCGGACTGCTGGCGAGGGCGCGAAAATCCGCGATCGATGCCTGCCCGTCTTGGGTTGCGTAAAGAATATGAATGTTTTTCAAATCATCGCCAGGGCTGACGAAATGAACGTTGAACTGGCAGGCGCTGTTGGATTTTTCTTCCAAGGTTTTTTTGAGAATCCGGGCTGTTTTACGGCTCGCGGATATGCCGACGGCGAAACGGGAATCCGCAGGAGGCTCGGGCCAAGTAACGTAAGCGCAAAAATGGTGAATAAAGGCGGCTTTGACTTCTTGCTCGGAGCGTTGAATATCGGCGCCTT
>Ga0182793_1001169_pt1 | contig 17001 bp, 10 predicted proteins | sample Passage237A_FD_130498 | JGI IMG/M metagenome (GOLD analysis project Ga0182793, IMG submission 130498) | Cellulose adapted compost microbial communities from Newby Island Compost Facility, Milpitas, CA, USA - Passage2 37A (version 2) (version 2) ... | reverse complement strand
TATTCTTTGAAACGCCTCATCACATCGATGGGGCGTTTTTTTTTGGCCGGCATGCGTAGGTTCAAGGCATGCCTTGAACCTACGGGAATCGGAAAATGAAATCTACAATTCCCCCCAATTCATGTGTCCGGGAGAACCCTCGGGTTTCGGGGAAGTTGAAGGCTATTCTGGAGAGGAGGGACGGTGCATTATGGATGTACCCCTTATTTTTTCCTGGATTGCTTCGCCTTCGGCTCGCAATGACGTAAGGGGGACGGCTCGCAATGACGAAAAGGGAAAGACTCGAATGACGGGTGGCGAGCGGCTCTCAATAAACGTGAGGGGTGGCTTACGATAACGCCTGGGTGTTGCGTCATTGCGAGGGCTCTGCCCGAAGCAATCCAGTAGGGTAAGAGTCGGGAATTCCCCGCTGGAGGATCTGTAGCAGAGCGGGAGCCCAGCGACAGTATTTGGAGTATCCAACCCCTGATTAGCGAACCGAACGATGGACGGTGGGACGCAACAGAAGCCGATCAGGGTGATGGCGCGGGTTAAATAAAAAAAGTCACGGAGCGGGAGCTCCGCGACAGTGTAAGTTTGCAGCGAACCGAACGGTGAAACGTGCGACGTAACAGGTGCCGATCAGGGCGGTGGCGCCGGTTTAATAATAAACTGAAATGGCTAATGCATCGCTTTGGCGGATCTGTGCTGACAGGATGGGGCACAGCGCGGCTGCTCTGTGCCGGGAGAGGGTAATGTACAGTCAGGGCATTCCCTGGCCCTGTGATCGATCAATTATTGAACCTTGACCGCTTGGCGGGCCACCAGCTTCCAGTCTTTTTTATCCTTGTGCCAAACGAGCAGAATATGGAGCTTCACAGAACCGGGCTTGCCGTTGTCATTGGTTTGTGCTGAAAGTGTATGGCGTACAATTGCCGTGCTGCCCACAACATCGACGGTCTGATCGGAGAGATCGATTTTAACAAAATCGGATTGTCCGCTTACAAGCGTTTGTATGAAGGTTTTCTGATCCTCGATCTTTCCGCTGGAATGACCGTACGAAAGGATAGGGGATGTGATCTTTTCCAGCGATTTCCCATCGCCGCTGATCATTGCCGCTCTCAAGGCTTCTACTGCAGACTCTACTTGTTTGATTTCTTTATCTTGTCCCACCGCCGAAAAACTTAAGGTTGTGACTAGCATCAATGCGCTAAATAGTTTTTTCATCGATTTCGTATTATAAGGTTTTCATTTATTGTAGCTAATGTAAATATATAATTTACCGGCTGTATCGCGCTGGTATACCAGCGGTAAAATGCAATAAAAAAGCCGTCCGGAAAATCCGAACGGCTTGTATGAGAAAGAAATGTAAAACTATTCAGCGTAAGCGCTTACCGGTTCGCAGGTGCAGATCAGGTTCCTGTCGCCGTGAGTATTGTTTACACGGGCTACAGAAGGCCAGAACTTGCCGTCGCGAACGTAGCTGAGCGGGAAGGCGGCTTCGGAACGGGAATAGGGAAGCGTCCATTCGTCGGCGCAAACCACCTGCTGCGTATGAGGAGCGTTTTTGAGAACGTTCACCTTTTTATCGGCTTTGCCTTCTTCGATGGCGGCGATTTCTTCACGGATTTTCAGAAGAGCATCGCAGAAACGGTCGAGCTCTGCAAGATCCTCACTTTCGGTCGGCTCAATCATGATGGTTCCCGGAACAGGGAAGCTCATGGTAGGAGCGTGAAAACCGAAGTCCATAAGACGTTTGGCAACATCTTCGGCTTCAACTTCTGCCGACTTCTTGAACGGGCGCAGATCCACAATGAATTCGTGTGCACAGGTGCCGTTGGTACCCAGATACAATACATCAAATTCTTTTTGCAGACGGGCACGCATGTAGTTGGCGTTCAGGATGGCGTATTCGGTAGCGGATTTCAGTCCGTTTGCACCCAGCATTCGGATGTAGGCATAGGAAATGAGCAGGATGCTTGCACTTCCGAAAGGAGCTGCAGATACCGCTCTTCCACGATCACCGTTGGCGAGTTCAACATGTCCTGGGAGATAGGGGGCGAGGTGTGATTTTACGCAGATCGGACCCACTCCGGGACCACCACCACCGTGGGGGATGGCAAATGTTTTGTGCAGGTTGAGGTGACATACATCGGCACCGATAAGGCCCGGGGCGGTAAGACCAACCTGAGCGTTCATGTTGGCGCCGTCCATATACACCTGCCCGCCGTACTGGTGGATGATGTCGGTGATTTCCCTAACGGTTTCTTCGTAGATACCGTAGGTGCTGGGGTAGGTGATCATGATACCCGCGAGCTCATTGGCGTATTGGGCCGCTTTAGCTTTAAGGTCTTCAACATCGATATAACCGTTCTCCAATGCTTTTACGACAACGACCTTCATTCCGGCCATCACGGCAGAAGCGGGGTTGGTTCCGTGTGCAGAAATCGGAATCAGCATCACGTTCCTATGTGCTTCACCGTTCGCTGCATGATAATCGCGGATGGTGAGCAGACCGGCGTATTCGCCCTGAGCACCACTGTTGGGTTGGAGGCTGCAGGCATCAAAAGCCGTGATCTGACAGAGATAGGAGCTGAGCTCTTCGGTGATTTGTTTGTATCCTTCGGCCTGATCGGCGGGAGCAAACGGGTGTATTTTCGCAAAGTGACTCCAGCTCAGGGGAATCATTTCTGTGGCAGCGTTGAGTTTCATTGTACAGCTACCCAGAGAAATCATGCTGGTATTGAGCGAGAGATCCTTGTTTTCCAGTTGTTTGATGTAGCGCATCATCTGGGTTTCGCTGCGGTGGGTGTTGAACACCGGATGCGTCAGGAACTCAGAAGTACGTGTCAGCGCAGTGGGGATATGGGTGAGCGCCGCATCGTGGTTGATATCGAAGGAAGAAGCTTCACCTTCTTTGCCGAGTACGCTGAGGATATCGAGCACATCGGAGATGGTCGTTGCTTCGTCGAGAGAAATGCTAATCAGATCCTTGTTGTAACGGAAGTTGATACCCGCTTGTTCTGCCCTGGGGCGGATGGCAGAAGCATCTGCCTGAAAAGCCACCGTATCGAAATAACTGTTGCTAACGAGTTTGTATCCGATAGCCGTGAGGGCGTCGCCGAGCGCCTGTGTGAGGAGGGCTACTCTTTTGGCAATGGCTTTCAATCCTTCCGGCCCATGATATACGGCGTACATGGCCGCCATATTGGCGAGAAGAGCCTGGGCCGTACAGATATTTGAAGTGGCTTTTTCGCGTTTGATGTGTTGCTCGCGTGTTTGAAGGGCCATGCGGAGAGCACGGTTTCCATGCGCGTCGATGCTTACACCGATGATACGACCGGGAATGCTGCGTTTGAATTCGTCCCTGGCCGCAAAGAAGGCAGCGTGCGGGCCACCATATCCCAGGGGAACACCGAAGCGTTGTGAAGAACCGAGGGCAACGTCGGCACCCAGCTCGCCCGGAGGGGTAAGCAGGGTGAGGGCCAGAAGGTCGGTTGCCATGGCAACATATCCGCCAATCTGGTGAACAGCAGCGATAAATGAACGGTAATCTTCTACAGACCCCTTATCGTTCGGATATTGAACGAGGGCTCCGAAATACGATTCGTCGAGTTTTGCGCTGCGGTAGTCGCCGATAACGATTTCGATTCCTACAGGAACCGCCCTGGTATGGAGAACATCAATGGTTTGGGGGAAGGTGTCGGCATCTACAAAGAAACGCGGGCGGGTGATATTTTCCGCCTTGTTCAGTGTATTGAAGAACATGGTCATCGCTTCGGCGGCAGCAGTACCTTCGTCGAGAAGGGAGGCATTGGCCAGCGGAAGACCAGTTAAGTCGCTAACCATGGTTTGGTAGTTCAGGAGGCTTTCCAGACGACCCTGGGAGATTTCCGCCTGATAGGGGGTGTATTGGGTGTACCATCCCGGATTTTCGAAAATGTTTCGGAGGATCACTGATGGCGTCAGAGTGTCGTAGTAACCCTGACCGATGTAGGATTTAAAAACCGTGTTCTTAAGGGATACCTCCTTGATATGCTGAAGGTATTCTGCCTCGCTCATAGGGGCCGGAAGGTTTAACGCGCCCTCCATCCGGATGGAAGCAGGAACGGTTTTGGCGATCAGCTCGTCGAGACTAGAGACGCCGATGGTGCTCAGCATCTTACGGGTACAATCAGTCCCGGGACCTATGTGCCGGCGGCTGAACTCTGTTTCTTGTTGTTCAAACATATTCATACGGGATCTTAATATTTCTGGTTAGCAGGGTGCAAAGGTACGCGGAATACCCCATTAAAAACACGCGTAATTGACGAATGGGGATCGGCTGGGGATAAGACGGGCTCTGGAAACGCCTAACCCGGCTACGCAATCGGTTTCCTGAATCCGGTTGGTAAATTTCATAGCAACCATTCCGGGAATTTTAACTAAATTCCGACGCTTCACAGGGGGCTTTACCTCTGTTTTTGTTTTCAGAACTGTTCACCCAATCCCGTTCTGCGGTAAAAAATTAACGCTTTGCATGACGCATCTGCCTAAACTGATTGAAGATCTTGCACTTATCCTGTGTTCGGCGGGGGTGATAACCATCGTATTCAAGCGTCTGCGGCAACCTGTTGTTCTGGGATATATCCTTGCCGGTCTTCTCGTCGGCCCACATCTTTCCATTTTCCCTACCGTTGGAGATATCGAAAGCGTCCGGGTCTGGGGCGATATCGGGGTCATTTTCCTGCTTTTTTCACTGGGATTGGAATTCAGCTTCAAGAAACTGATGAGGATTGGTGGTACCGCCTCCGTTACCGGTATTTTCGAAACCTGTATGATGATGGTGCTCGGTTACGTGGCCGGGCAGGTTCTCGGATGGTCGCAGATGGACAGCATCTTTCTGGGTGGTATTATCGCCATATCGTCCACTACGATAATTATCCGGGCTTTTGAAGAACTGAACCTTAAAAACCAGCAGTTTGCGGGTAAGGTATTGGGGATCCTGATTATTGAAGACCTGGTAGCCGTATTGCTTCTGGTGCTTCTTTCCACACTTGCCGTGAGCCAGCAGTTTTCCGGCGGCGCCCTGATCACCTCGGTCATGAAGCTGGTCTTCTTTCTCTGTCTCTGGTTTCTGGCGGGTATTTATCTGCTTCCAACCCTTTTAAAGAAGGCCAGAAGGTTCCTGAACGAGGAAACCCTTCTCGTTATTTCCCTGGCCCTTTGTTTCCTCATGGTGGTTCTCGCTACCAAGGTCGGATTTTCATCGGCATTGGGTGCATTTATTATGGGATCCATCCTGGCGGAAACCACCATGGCCGAGCAGATAGAACACCTGATCAAATCGGTGAAGGACCTTTTCGCTGCGGTATTCTTTGTTTCCGTGGGTATGCAGATTGATCCGCATATGCTGGTAACCTATGCCGGGCCGGTATTGCTCATTACAGCTGTTGTAATCGTCGGAAAGGTATTGAACGTAACCATCGGGTCGCTGATTTCCGGACAACCGCTGAAGCAGTCGGTTCAATCGGGTATGAGTATGTCGCAGATCGGTGAATTCTCCTTTATTATTGCGCATCTCGGACTCTTTCTGAAAGTGACGAGTTCCTTTCTTTATCCGATAGCGGTTGGCGTTTCGGTGATCACCACGTTCTTCACTCCGTATATGATGCAGTTGGCGGAACCTTTTTACCGGTTTCTCGACCGCGTGCTTCCGGAACGTTGGCGTCGCTCCCTTAACCGATACAGTACCGGTGCGCAAACCATCCAGGCCGAAAGCGACTGGCGCGTGCTGCTCAGATCCTATCTCTCCATCATTATCGTGAACTCGGTGGTGATCATGGGACTGATCCTTCTTTCGGCGCGGTACCTGGTTCCTTTTATGGAAGTGTATTTCGACGATTGGTACAAGGCCAGAATCGTTACGGTTTTTGTAACACTGCTCGCCATGCTCCCCTTCGTATGGGGACTTACCGTCAAGAAAATTGATAACAGCGCATATACATCACTGTGGATAGACAGTAAATACAATCACGGACCGCTGGTGCTTCTTGAGGTCACCAGAAACATTTTGGCAGTTTTGTTTCTGGGTTTCCTGCTTAATCAGCTGTTCAGTATCTGGGCGGCGGTGTCGGTATCCCTGATTGTGATGGGGGTGGTGGTATGGTTATTCCGTCAACGACTTCAGAAATTCTATCAGCGACTGGAGCGTCGGTTCATGAAAAATCTCAACGCCCGTGAAGCCGAAAACAACACCGGAGCGGCCAGCACGCTTACACCCTGGGATGCCCACCTGGCCTACTTTGTGGTAAATCCGGACGTAGACTGGTTGGGGACCGATCTGCAAACACTGGCCTGGCGCGAAAAATATGGAATAAATATTGCTTCGATAGAAAGGGGCAACCGCATGATTCCTACGCCACAACGAACCGAAAAAATATATCCCTTTGATAAACTTGCCGTGATCGGTACCGACCTTCAGTTAAAGGAGTTCAAGGCTGTGGTGGAACCTTCCACCGTGCCCTCGGCTGCAATAGAAGAGGAAATGGTGCTTTTTAAACTTATTGTGGATGAACATACGCATCTCAAGGAGCAAAGCATCCGGAATTCCGGAATCCGTGAAAAAACACACGGGCTCGTTGTAGGTGTAGAGCGTAAAGGTGAACGAATACTGAACCCTTCTTCGGAATTGGTGTTTGAATGGGACGATGTGGTGTGGATTGTGGGAGAAAGAAAAAGGTTGAAAGATGTTCATTAGTTTCGCAAAAAAATATCGCCTATGCGTTTCATAAAGCCTGCGGTTATCGGATTGATTGTGCTGACGGCACTGATTATGGCTTTTTCGCTTTTATTTCCTTCCAATGTCCGGGTCTCCAGGGCGATCGATGTCCATGCACCACGAACCGAAGTCATGAAAAACCTAATGGTTCCGGAAAACTGGCCCCATTGGTATGTTCCGCTGAAACAGGATTCCTCCGGAAGTTGGACACTGTCGGGAAATACGTTCAAACGAAGTGAAACGGCATTAACGATTAGGTCTGTGTCCGATACTTCGGTACAACTTACCGCGATCACGCCCGATGAAACGCAAATCGCCTTTATTCAGGTGATTGGTACGGGGGAGGAGGGACATTGTACGGTTCAATGGTATTCGGACATTCCGGTGAAATGGTATCCCTGGGAAAAATTCGGCAGCATTTTCTTCGATAAGATCATCGGCGGTGGTATGGAGAGCTCTCTCCAGGAACTCAAGGATATTTCGGAGCGGCCCTAATCCGGAAACGTATCCTGAACGCCCGGAAGGGTGGTGCACCGTCCTAAAAAAAATCCGCTTTCTGAAATATTATATTGATTTATAATATCTTTGCGGTTTATTCCAATCCCATCTGAAAAAGTAAATTCCACCGTGCAACGGTTGGCGTACCTTTAAGGTCAATACACAGGAATACATGAACGATCAAGCGACTTTGGTGAAGGAATGTCTGCGGGGGAACCCGGCAGCGCAACGGCAGCTTTATGAGCTGTTCGCGGCACCAATGCTTGGGGTATGTTATCGGTATACCAAGTCGATAACCGACGCGGAGGATGTATTACAGGAAGGTTTTGTGAAGGTGTTCAGGCATCTGAATCAATATAAATCGGAAGGTGAGCTCGGGGCCTGGATTCGAAGAATAATGGTTAATACGGCCCTGAACTATCTCAAAAAAAGTAAAAAATATCAATACGATCTTTCCTATGAGGAACTTACCCTTCATCCGGTGACGACCGACCAACACCCGGCGGTTAAACTCCAGGCTAAGGAACTGGCTGAAATTGTGCGGCAGCTGCCCACAGGCTATCAGACGGTCTTTAACCTGCACGCGGTTGAAGGGTATACCCATGTAGAGATTGGTCAAATGTTAGGCATCAGCGAAACTACCTCACGCTCACAGTATTCCAGGGCAAGGGCTTTACTGATGACCTGGCTCGAAAAATTTTCGGTGGAATCTAAACCCAGGTCTTATGCTGGAAAATGAATTTGAAGACGAAATACGTCGGAAGCTTGAAACGCTCCGATTGACGCCTTCCGCAGATGTCTGGAACCGGGTAGAGGAAGAAATCCGTACCCGGAAGAAAAGGCGTTTTGCGTTTTGGATGCCCGTAGCTGCACTGCTGCTCCTCGGAGTAGGAACCTTTGCGCTCTGGCCGTCCGGCGACAATTCGTCAACATCCGTAGGCCATTCTGAAGCCGGCACCAACGGCACCAATGCGGCTCGCGCAGCATCGGAAAAACAACCGACTGCTTCGATTGCCCCTTCAGAAAATGGTAATGCCCAATCGTTAACAGAACCCTCCGTTGCCGCGGTCGAACCTGCACAGCCCGCTATCAACCCAACATCTCCAAAAACAACTGTTTCGCCTATCGAAAAAACTGTACACGCTGATCGATCTGTACGTACCGCCAACCTTACTATAAGGGAGAAATTTGATAATCAACCAAATACAGAAGGAGAGAAAGTTCAGTCCGATATCGCAGGTACCCAGCCCCGAAAAACGTCAAATATAGATAAGCCGGTTACTCTGGACACGGCTCAAAAACAGGATCAGGCAATCGTCGCCAATAATAACGATCTCCGTCCGGGTCAACCGAATCAACATCCGGTGAGCACCGGAGTCGACTCCTCCCTTGTCGCCTACGAAAACAACAAGCCCAAACGGGTTGATTCTTCCGATAAAGTGAAAATGGACTTGTCGTCGCTGCTGGCAGATGCTGTCCCGACTTCAACCCGGAAAAAAGCACCGTCTAAAGGTCTGGTGTTTACGGCCTATGCAGGTGGCGGAGCTTCATGGCCCGGCCACAGCTTCCAGGAGAAACACCTGCAGCCGGATCTCGCTTCCAACACACAACTGACGGCTCCGGGCTATGCCATCCGCCCTTCCATCAACGCGGCAGACCTGGCGCCCACGGCCCTTAATCCCATCGCTGCCGAACCGGGTGCGCATATGGCCTTCTCAACAGGTATCGGCATGCAGAAATTTATCACCCGGAACTTTGCGATCTCTACGGGAGTGGGCTATAATTTGGTGGCCACCGAATACCAGACCGGCGATTTTGTAAAGGCGGAAAACAATGTGATGATGGCAACCAGCCGGGCGGAGCAGGTACACGACTATTACAAAAACGGTACTTCCCAAAAATACATCAACCGCTACCATTTTGCTGAAATTCCATTGGAAGCTAACTTCCTGATCAATCCCAACGCCCGCGTGCGCTTTGGTGTTGACGCCGGTGCCAGTCTTCAGTATATGTTCGCCCTGAACGCGCTGCATTTCAGTAAGGTCGATTTTGTTTACTATCAGAACGACGCCCTGTTTAACCGTACACAGTTTGCACTGAACTCCGGTTTAAATGTGCAGTTCAATGCGTTTCGCGGAATGCCGCTGAAAGTGGGGCCTGTATTCCGCTACCATCTGACGAACAACCGGGATAAAGGCATTCTGGCTTCGGAACATCCGTCGTACCTGGGATTGAAAATGGGAGTTGTGTTCCATTAATCCACGGATTCCCGAAGCCTCACGAAATTCAGGTTGCGCATAATTCCTCCAAACTTGCTTCGCTTGAGCGGCGAATGCCGGAATACTTCGCGGAAGCGCTCTTCCGTTAAGGCAACCCATTCCCTGGTTTCAAAATTCGCAATCAGGGGAAGGGGGCGGAAAGCCGACTCCGTAGTGGGCGTTGAAAACCGGTTCCAGGGACAAACTTCCTGGCAGGTATCACAACCGAACATCCAGTTGTCGAAATTGCCGGCACTCTCCGGAATCAGCTGATCTTTCAGTTCTATGGTATAATAGGAAATGCATTGGCTCCCGTTTATGGTTTTGTCGGGGAGTATGGCATTGGTTGGACAGGCATCAATACAACGTGTACAGCTTCCGCAGTAATCTTTGGAATAGGGATCATCGGCCTTTAATTCCAGATCGGTGATCAGCGTGGCAATAAAAAAGAAGGATCCGCTTTTTTTATTGATGAGGTTTCCGTTTTTGCCGATCCATCCAAGCCCCGAACGGACCGCCCAGCTGCGTTCCAGCACCGGAGCCGAATCCACAAAACCGCGTCCCTCCACGGTTCCGATTTTTTCACAGATTTCCGCATGCAGTTTTCGCAGTGAAGCCCGGATCACGTCATGGTAGTCTTCACCGTAGGCATAACGCGATATACGCGGACCATCTGTGATTTGTGTGGTTTCCGGATAGTAATTTTTAAGCAGGGTAATTACAGAACGCGCGCCCGGCACGAGTTTCCGTGGGTCGGTGCGCAGCTCGAAATAGTTTTCCATGTACTTCATTGCACCGTGGTAGCCCTTATTCAGCCAACTCTCCAGCTTTCGGGCATCATCGGTAAGCGCTACCGCATCCGCAATTCCACAATAGTCGAATCCAAGTTGTGCGGCAAGTGCCTTTACTATCCGGGTATGGTTTTCTATGATGCCTTCCTTGTTCATGTTAAAGCTCCTCTTCAATGGCCGTTCTGAGTTGTTCGAACAACTCGGCTTTTTGTTCGCCCGGAAAATTCTGGGTCAGAACAACGGCTCCATATTTTTTTTCGCGGTTGATAAACACCCAGCAATTGGAAATGCCGGGGCAACTTACCAGGATCCCATTGCCGTTTCCGTCACGTTCCTGAATCCAGCAGCCGAGCCCGTAACCGAACCCGTTTGCAGCGGGGGGAAAGGACTTCATGGTGGCTGAGCCGGTTTGTACCGAGCAGATCAGGTCGATCGATTCCTGAGTTAGTATCTGTTTATCTTCAAACATACCGTTATTCAGCAGCATCGAAAGGAAGGCGGCGTAATCCTGTGCCGTGGTGCGTGCTCCCCATCCGGGATTCACCGCTCCGCCATTGTCGTCGGCAACCGTTGTGCCACGCATCTTCAAAGGCCTCGTAATCTTTTCCTGCAGCAAACGATCAAATCCCTTTTTGGTGACCACCTCAGCAACCCGTGCCGCAATGCTCAATCCGGTATTGCTGAAGATGAACATTTCTCCGGGTTTATAGGCAATTTCCCTTGCGGCAATGGCGTTTACTTCTTCCTCCAGGGTTGAGAACTTTTTCTTTTGTAACATACCTGCTGCACCCTTCGGTTCCTGAATACCTGTGGTATGGGTAAGGCAGTGCCGGATGGTAATGTAATTCTTCATGTATTTGGAAAAGATCGGAATATAGTTGGCCACAGGATCATCCAAATCCATCTTCCCTTCTTCCACCAGTTTCATTACGACCGCGGCCGTCAGCCATTGGGTACAGGCCGCCGCGGGAACCGAGGTTTTGACCAGAAAATCACCGGATTCTTTTTTATAAAGCACCTGACCATCCTTGACGACCATCGCCACTACCTTACTACCCAACTTTTTCTGGTTGCGCGTAAAGAATTCGTCGGCTCCGCTGAGCGATTTTTGCGCAAATCCAGCCTGAAATAACAACAGGAAAAGCGCAAAAATGCTGAAGAAACGGCAGGTTAGAGAGGTTTTTTCTGACATAAATTCCGGGTTTTGGCTTTGGATTGTCGTTTGTTGATTACGGATTAAAGTTATCGAAAAAACAATGTTATGGCGATACTGTTGTAATAAATCCGATACCGGCCGAATTACAGGTAACGCTACGCAAAAAAATAAAGTATGAACCTCAGCAATTTTACCATTAAAGCCCAGGAGATTCTTCAGCAGTCCCAGCAACTGGCCTTTAGTGCCGGCAACGTAAACATCGAAACCGAGCACCTGCTGCTCGCGCTGCTTCGTGAGGAAGAATCGCCGGTTGAGTTTCTCCTGAAGAAGAACAACGTAAATCTTGGGTTTGTCCGTACCAAGCTCGAAGAGTCGATCGAAAAATTACCCAAGGCATCCGGATCCGACCCTGCGCAAACCATCAGCCGCGATGCCAACAATGTTATTCTTCGTGCAGGTACCGTCTTGAAAACCTTCGGCGACGAATTTGTAAGTCCTGAACATCTCCTCCTGGCCATTGTTCAGGGGAACGACAATACAGCCAAGATTCTGAAAGATGCCGGCCTGACCGAAAAAGGTCTGATTGCCGCCGTCAAGGATCTGCGTAAGGGCGAAACCGTGAAGTCGGCAACCCAATCGTCTCAATACAATGCGCTGGAAAAATATGCCCGAAACCTGAATGAATTGGCGCAGAAGGGTAAACTCGACCCCGTCATCGGACGCGACGAAGAAATACGCCGTACCCTGCATATTCTTTCCCGTAGGTCCAAGAACAACCCGATTCTGGTTGGCGAACCCGGCGTGGGTAAAACGGCGATCGCCGAAGGGCTGGCTATGCGTATCGTTAACGGCGACGTGCCCGAAAACCTGAAATCCAAAATCATTTATGCACTGGATATGGGACAACTCATTGCGGGTGCTAAATACAAGGGGGAATTTGAGGAACGACTGAAAGGGGTTGTTAAGGAAGTGGCTTCGAGCGATGGGGAGATCATTCTGTTCATCGACGAAATCCATACCCTGGTGGGTGCCGGTGGTGGAGAAGGTGCCATGGACGCGGCCAATATCCTGAAGCCCGCATTGGCAAGAGGTGAACTCCGCGCGATTGGTGCAACCACCCTGAATGAGTATCAGAAATATTTTGAAAAGGATAAGGCGCTCGAACGTCGTTTCCAGAAAGTGATGATCGACGAACCCGGAGTGGAAGATGCGATCTCCATTCTTCGGGGTATCAAGGATCGTTACGAAACGCACCACCATGTACGTATCAAGGACGAAGCGATTATCGCGGCCGTTGAATTATCGCACCGTTATATTACCGATCGGTTCCTGCCTGACAAGGCGATCGACCTGATCGATGAAAGCGCAGCCAAACTCCGCCTGGAAATGAATTCCATGCCGGAGGAACTGGATAAACTGGAGCGTCAGATTCGTCAGTTGGAAATTGAACGGGAGGCGATCAAACGTGAGAATGACGAAGAAAAACTGAAAGAACTTGCCGTAGAAATCGGCAATCTTTCTGTAGAACGGGATACGCTGAAAGCCAAATGGCAACAGGAAAAGGAACTGGTAGATAAGGTACAGACCGTTAAGGCGGAAATAGAACAATTGAAACTGGAAGCAGAAAAGGCAGAGCGCGAAGGGGATTATGGGAAAGTAGCTGAAATCCGATACGGTAAGATCAAGGAAAAAGAAAAAGAACAGGAGGACGCAACCAGGGAATTGAACGCCATCAGCGAGAATTCTCGTTTGATGAAGGAAGAAGTGGATGCCGAAGATATTGCGGAAAACGTGGCCAAGGCAACCGGAATTCCCGTATCGAAGATGATGCAGAGCGAAAGAGATAAGCTGCTGTTCCTCGAAGATGAGCTGCATAAAAGAGTCGTTGGACAGGAAGAAGCCATCACCGCTGTTGCGGACGCGATCCGCAGAAGCCGGGCTGGACTGCACGATCCAAAGAAGCCGATCGGTTCATTTATCTTCCTGGGTACAACCGGCGTGGGTAAAACCGAATTGGCAAAAGCGCTTGCGGGCTATCTCTTTGATGATGATTCCATGCTCACCCGTATCGATATGAGCGAATACCAGGAAAAGCATACAGTTTCCCGACTGGTGGGAGCACCTCCGGGTTATGTTGGATACGATGAAGGTGGACAGCTGACCGAAGCGGTGCGTAGAAAGCCTTACAGCGTTGTGTTGCTGGACGAGATCGAAAAGGCGCATCCCGACGTTTGGAATATCCTGCTTCAGGTGCTCGACGATGGTCGTTTAACCGATAACAAGGGCAGGGTAGTGAATTTCCGCAACACCATCGTGATCATGACTACCAACATCGGCAGTCATATCATTCAGGATGCATTTGAAGGCATCAATGAAGGCAATCACGATGAGATCGTTGAAAACACCAAACAGGAAGTGATGAACCTGCTTCGTCAGACCGTTCGTCCGGAGTTCCTGAACCGGGTTGATGAGATTATCATGTTCCAGCCTTTGCTGAAAAAAGAAATCCGCGGAATTATCCGTATCCAGCTCAACCAGCTCAGAGAATTGGTGGAAGCCAACGGCATACAGCTCGAATTCAGCGATTATCTGGTGGATTACCTGGGCGGTAACGGATTCGATCCGCAATACGGTGCCCGCCCGTTGAAGCGGCTGATTCAGAAAGAAATCGTGAATACCCTCAGTAAAAAAATTCTTGCCGGCGAGATCGACAAAACCAAAAAGGTATTGGTTGATGTATTCGACAATGTAGTGGTATTCCGAAACGAATAAAATCTGTAGTTAAGATTGGTGATGTTTGTTTAGTGAGATGGGTTAGTGTTTGATTTGTGTAGATGGGTCAGTGAGTACGGGGCCGCCCAAAAGGCGGCCTCTTTTTTTATGCGCCGGGGAAGCGTTCCAGAATTCTTGCTACGAGGGCCGTCCATCCGGTCTGGTGACTTGCACCTACACCTCTTCCATTATCGCCGTGGAAATATTCGTAGAAGAGAATATAATCGCGGAAATGCGGATCCTGCTGTAGTTTGCTGTACGTTCCATAAACCGGCCGGTGTCCGTTTTCGTCTTTGCGGAAAATATTGATCAGACGTTGTGAGAGCGCTTCGGCAATTTGTCCCAGGTGCATCTGTCGGCCGGATCCCGAAGGAAATTCCAACTTGAAATCATCGCCATAATAGAAATAAAAACGTTGCAGACTTTCGATGAGAAGATAGTTTACCGGAAACCAGATGGGCCCTCTCCAGTTGCTGTTTCCACCAAACATATCCGATTCGCTTTCGGCCGGTGTGTACTGAACGCTGTAGTCGATTCCATTTACCTGGAGATGATAGGGCTTGTCTTTGTAAATCCGCGACAAGGCCCGGATGCCGTAGGGACTCAGGAACTCGTTTTCATCCAACATGCGTTGCAGGATAGCGCGGAGCTGGTCGCCCCACACCAATGAAATGATATGTTTGCCGTTTCGCCCCTGTTTGCGCCATTCGCTGATCAGACGACCGAGTTGCGGTCGGTTTTTGATCAGCCATTCGATCCGTTCTGAAAACGCCGGATGTTTATTCAACCATTCATCTTCAAAAACTTCGACGGCGTAAAGCGGAATCAGCCCTACCATAGAACGGACCTTGAGCCGGATCTGTTCACCGTCGGGTTTCATCAGGGCATCGTAGTAGAACTTATCTTCCTGATCCCAGAGGTTCTGACGTTCACCGATATGCGCCATGGCATCGGCGATATAGAGAAAGTGTTCGAAGAACTTGATGGATAGATCGAAGTAGACCGGATTCTGGGTTCCGAGTTCGAGCGACATGCGCATCATATTGAGGCAGTACATGGCCATCCATCCGGTGGCATCGCTTTGCTGAAGATGTGAGCCGGTGGCTACGGCGGCGTTGCGGTCGAAGAGGCCGATATTATCGAGCCCGAGGAAGCCCCCCTGGAATATGTTTTTATTCTGATGGTCTTTCCGGTTTACCCACCAGGAAAAGTTCAGGCAGAGTTTATGAAAGATCTTTTCCAGAAACACGTAGTCGTGAACCCCATTGTATTGATAGTCCAGTTGGAACACCCTTGTGGCGGCCCAGGCGTGCACCGGAGGATTCACGTCGCTGAAATTCCATTCGTAGGCCGGCAGTTGTCCGTTCGGATGCATAAAGGATTCTCGGGTCAGCAGCAGCAGCTGTTCCTTGGCGAAGGACGCGTCGACCATGGAAAGCGGAATACAGTGGAAGGCCAGGTCCCATGCGGCGTACCAGGGGTATTCCCATTTGTCGGGCATGGATACGATATGGCTGTTGTAGAGGTGGGGCCAGTCGTGGTTACGGCTGCGCGGGGGACGGAGAAAGATTTCGTTGGTGCCGGGTTTGAGTCCCTTCATCCATTGTTCCACATCGTAGTAATAGAACTGTTTGGTCCAGAGCAGGCCGGCGAGTGCCTGACGGTGGATGCGACGATCGTCGTCGGAGCGGAGGTTCTGCTGAAGGTTTTCATAAAATTCGTCGGCCTCCTGTTTTCGTTTACTGAACAGCGTTATAAACTCCGGCAGTTCCCGGCAGAGTTCACCGGATTTAACGAGTTGGAAGTAGAATTCGCGGTAGCTGCGACCGGGGATGCTGACCGGATACCAGATGCCGACCTTTGTACCGGCTTTGGCGGGGTTGACGGCATTTTCATCCTGATGGACCAGGAAGTTGTGGATGCCGTTTTTGTAGTATTGTCCGGAAATCCGGGGCCGGTGGAGGATATCCGGGTCGGTATCGTTATCGCAGTAGAGTTGGTTGCCTGCGATGGGCGTAAAGAAGCGCCACTGGCCGAGTTCCGGGTGGGTAATTTTTATGGTTTGGTCGTTCAGGTATTCGAGGATGGGTTTATCCTGGTTGGGTTGAGCCTGCCAGGTGTTTCTGAACCAGAGTTGGGGGATGATATGGATATTGGCTTTACGGTTATGCCGATTGGTTACGCGGATGCGGATGGCGATATTTTCGGGGTTCCATTTGGCGTATTCGACTTCCATATCCACGTAGTCGTCTTTTTCGAACACGCCGAGGTCGAGAAGTTCCACTTCGGGATCGCGGCGGGAGCGGTGGCTGTTTTCGCGGTAGATCTGTTCGTAGGGGAAGGCTTTCAGCGGGTATTTGTAGAGAAAGCGCATGTAGGCGTGGCTGGGGGTATTGTCGAGGTAGTAGTAGAGTTCCTTGACATCCTCGCCGTGATTTCCTTCGGGGCCGGTGAGGCCGAAGAGTCTTTCCTTGATGATAGGGTCTTTACCGTTCCAGATGGCCGGAGCGAAGCAGAGGTACTGTTGGTCGTCGCAGATGCCGCCCATGCCGTCCTCGCCCCAGCGGTAGGCGTAGCGGTGGGCCACGGAATGGTGAACGAAGCCCCAGGCGTCGCCGGTTGTGCTGTAATCTTCCCGCACCGTACTCCATTGACGTTCTGAAAGATAGGGCCCCCAGTGGAGCCAGTTTCTTGCGCCCGAATAATGTTCCTTTAGCCGCTGTTTTTCCGCATTCGACAGTTCATCCATACTACAATCTACAAAAAAACGGGCAAAAAGGGAGGGGG
>Ga0182793_1001162_pt1 | contig 17097 bp, 11 predicted proteins | sample Passage237A_FD_130498 | JGI IMG/M metagenome (GOLD analysis project Ga0182793, IMG submission 130498) | Cellulose adapted compost microbial communities from Newby Island Compost Facility, Milpitas, CA, USA - Passage2 37A (version 2) (version 2) ... | reverse complement strand
GGATTCGCCATGCAGCCATACTTCGCCGCTGTCGGCCGGGTCGAGACCATACAGCACACGGGCCATTTCGGTACGACCGGCACCTACAAGTCCGGAAACACCTAAAATTTCCCCGGCGTGCAGGTCAAAGGAGATGTTTTCGAAAGCAGGCTGTCGGGAAAGATTTTTGACGCTGTAGATGATTGCTCCTTTTTCCGCTGTATTCTGCGGGAAGATATCCTGGAGTTTGCGGCCTACCATGACTGAGATGAGCGAGGTAGCGTCATATTCCTCTGCCGGACGGCTGTCAATATATCTTCCGTCACGAAAGACCGTAATGGTATCGGCAATGCGGAAGATTTCGTCCATTTTGTGCGAAATGTAGATGATGGCGACTCCCTTCCCCCGAAGTTCCCGAATGATTCCGAAGAGTCGTTCAGCCTCCCGATCGGAAAGCGCTGATGTGGGCTCATCCATGATGATGATCCGTGCTTCATTGGAGAGCGCTTTGGCCATCTCCACCATCTGCATTTCGGCCACGCTCAGGCTTTTCATTTTGGCTGCCGGCGAAATCCCGATCCCGAGCTTTTCCAGCCAGCGGGCAGCTTCTTCGTTATTTTTCTCCGAATCGATCCATTTTCCCCCCAAACGGGTGTGTTCTTTACCGAGGAAAAGGTTTTGTGCGACCGTAAGTTCCGGGACGGCCAGCAGCTCCTGATGGATCATGGATATTCCCGCCTGAAGGGATGCCTGCACGCTGGCAGGCCGGAAAGGGTGACCGTCCAGATATATTTCCCCTGAATCGGGTTTTTCCAGTCCGGCCAGAATCTTCATGAAGGTTGATTTCCCCGCACCGTTTTCTCCCATCAGTGCGTGAACTTCTCCTTTTCTTAGCTCGAAACTGATATGGTCCAGAACCTTTATCCCCCCGAATGATTTTTTCAGGCCGGTTACTTTCAGAATTGTTTGGTTGCCTTGGGTCATGTCCATGAGTTACATGGAATGTTAAATAAAAGAGGGTATCCAGTCCGATCATCTCTTTTGGATACCCTCAAAATAACATCATTTGCTGAGATTACTCATAAATGACGCCTGTTTTACTCCAGCCAGCCTGATACGCCGGTTTCTTTCCAGGACTTTTCGTTTGCAGAAGCAATAACCGCTTCGCATACTTTCTGTGTTTCGAGTGAATCCTGGAAGTTAGGATGACATTCGGTACCTTCTTCCACCGCCTTGAGGAAATCGGCTACCTGGTGTACGAAGCTGTGTTCGTATCCGATAGACAGCCCTGGCACCCACCATTTGTTCATGAAAGGTTGGTCGCCATCTGTAACGTGGATAGAGCGCCATCCGCGAACGATACCCTCGTCAGAGTGGTCGAAATATTCCAGCCGGTTGAGGTCATGCAGATCCCAGCGGAGAGAAGCGTTGCGACCGTTGATTTCGAAGGTGTAAAGCGCTTTATGGCCGCGGGCATAGCGGGTAGATTCAAACAGACCGAGCGATCCGTTTTCGAAGTGGCAGTGGAAGATACAGGCATCGTCGATACCTACTTTTTCCAGCTGACCGGTTTTTTCGTGAACACGCTCTTTTACGAACGTTTCCGTTACGGCGGATACGTCCTTGATGGCGCCGTTGAGCCACATGGCAGTGTCGATACAGTGAGCCAGCAGGTCACCGGTTACCCCCGATCCGGCAGCATCTACGTCCATACGCCAGTTACCGCCACCCTGCGTCAGGTTTTCGTTAATGGTCCAGTCCTGGAGGAAGTTCGCACGGTAGTGGTAAATCTTACCGAGTTTTCCTGACTCGATGATTTGTTTGGCCAGTAAGACAGCCGGGAGGCGACGGTAGTTGTACCATACGGTATTTTTTACGCCGCTTTTTTTGATGGCGTCCACCATCTTTTGTCCTTCTTCCACAGTTCTGGCCAATGGTTTTTCGCAAAGCACCATTTTACCGGCTTCTGCAGCTGCGATGGCAATTTCAGAGTGCATATCGTTCGGGGTACAGATATCCACTGCATCCACGTCGTCGCGGGCGATAACTTTACGCCAGTCGGTTTCGTAGGAAGCATATCCCCATTGTTCTGCGAAAGCCTTTACTTTTTCTTCGTTCCGCGAACAGACCACCTGCAAAACTGGCTCATAAGCGAGTTCAGGGAAGAAGTTGGGAACCCTTTTATAACCGTTGGAGTGGGTGCGGCCCATAAAGCCGGTGCCAATCAGGGCAATTCTTAATTGCTTTTTGTTTGACATATCTAATGAATAAGTTTAACGGACCAGCCCTGGCGGGGCTGGCCTGAATTGAACCATTTGTTAAGCTTCGTACCAGCCATGTGCTTTACGCACTTCGATCATGGCGGCCAGAATGTTGTTCCAGGTTTCCTGCTTGTACATCACTTCGTTGGGGAACATACATCCATCCCAGCAGATGTGACGGAAGCGTTTGGTCAGTTCACCGTTTTCGTCCCGCAGCCAGAACCCGGCGTGGTGGGTAATGTCCAGTTTCCCGTTTGGATCGGTGGCCAGACAGTGTCTTCCGGTCTTGTCGTGTGAGCCGGTTCCGTGCACGGTACCGTCGTTCTGTGCGACGTGGAAGTCGATGGTCCAGGGGCGCAGGGCGCTGGTCAGCTGGCGGAATCCTTCATCCAGGGTGGCCTTGTCGCTCCACTCGAAATCTTCGGGGAGGATCCGGTCTTCAGGACGGTTGTAACCGAGCAGGTAGAGGAAAGAGTGAGCCATGTCAGCCTGGAAGCCAACGTTCGGACGGTCTACCTGTTCGAGCAGATCCACCATGGTTTTCCAGCTATGCATTCCGCCCCAGCAGATTTCACCTTCCGCTGCCAGGTTTTCGCCAAATTCGGCTGCTGCATCGGCTGCTTCACGGAAAGTCTGGGCAATGCGTTTGGTATATTCCACCGGATTCTTCACCCATTCTTCCACGCTGGTCGCTGAATCGATACGAATGACGCCGCTTGGCCGAACGCCAAGGTCACGCAGTTTTTGTCCGATACGGGCCGCTTTACGTACCTGCTCTACAAACTGTTTGCGGTCCGATTCCGAACCCGCAGCAGATCCTCCCTCGGGCGGCCAGATAGGCGCTACCAGCGATCCGATGTTAAGGTTATAACTGCTTACCTGGTCAGCCAGTCTCTTGATGTCATCATCTGAGCTGTTGATACTGAAATGAGCTTCAAAAAGATCTATATCAACACCGTCAAATTTTACACCATTTACTTCAGCGGCTGCCGTTTTTTCCAAAAGCGTTTCGAAGGGTATGATGGGTTCAGAACCAGGGCCTTTACCTACGATTCCTGGCCAGGTTGCGTTATGCAGCTTGGGGAAATTATTCTCAGGCATAGTCAGATTTATTTAGTTTTTAAATGATGGAATAAGTTTTATTCTAAGGGTGATTACAATACCAGGTCAGGATTGCCGGGTCCGAAGTGTTTCAGAATCACGATCGGATCGCATTTCGACGGGTTGGAAATCGTGATACCCTCCTGAGCGGCTTTCTCTGTCACAAAGAATTCGTCATTGGTATTCTGGCCGTACCGGATAAGGGCAGGGGTTTCGATATCCCAGACTCCGAGCTTGCCATGTCCCTGCATGACAATCAGACCGTAAGCGGCAGAATCCTTAATGGTTACCGTCTGTCCGGGCAATACGGTGAGTTCCTTCGCACTGAAAGCATCGGATTTGTAGCAGATCCATTTTTCGATGTAACCCTGTGGTTCGGTTTCTTCGATCGGACGGACCGGTATGGGAGCCATAAAGCGGTTTTCAATGATATTCGGATCGGTGTTCAGTTCCCAGTCGATCACTTCCATCAGCTGGTCGTAATCGCCGATACGGTCCTGAGGAGTTCCGTTCCAGAGCAGTTCTTCCGGAATGATGGCTTCGTTCACGAGTGACTGATACATGGCGAATACGTCTGACGCCTTTTGGGGTTCATACGTACACATACTTCCGGGAGCATGCAACATGCCAGGAGGTACGTCCCAGCCGGTGCCAGGCTCGAGTCTGAACGCCTGCGAATAATTGGTGATTTTGTTGTCTCCCTTGGTGAAGTTTACCAGACATTCCCGGATCTGCTCCTTCGTGGTACCGGGTGCAATCCCGAAGAAAGTATAGGGGAAGTCGCCTCCATGGTTGTTAAGTTGAGGTGGGAAGTAGTAGGCTTCCGGTTTACCTTTCTGGCCAATCAGCGCAGCATGCTCATCGTTGTGGTGAATGTGATGGGGGAGGGGGCCCATGTTGTCGAAGAATTTGGAGTACATCGGCCAGCTCTGATATTCATTCCAGAGACGGTCGCCGATGATTTCGCCCTTCAGTTCGTCGATGGCGTCCCGCAACAGGAACTTATATTCTTTTCCGTTATCTTCGAACACAACAAAGCTCAGTCCTTCAAACTCACCTGTAAGGGGACCATTTTTGGCCGGGGTAGTTGACGACAGCCAACGCTCATCGATTCCTCCTCTGTTTCCACCCAATACATAGTAGTCGTCCGGATGGAGCTTGATCCTTCTACCAGGAACACAGAATGAACGGGGTACCCAGGTCGGGGTCAGCCGTAACACACCTTTTCCCTGCTCCAATGCCCTTTCGGTGATACTTTTTTCTGCCATTTTGAATCGTTACTTTATGAATTATTAAAAGATGCTGAAATTAAAAAAAACTTTGTCAAAATAAATATGATCCAGATTTTTCTGGTTATCCGTCAACTTCGATCGTCAAATCATAACTTCTGCTGTCACCTGGTTCAATTTCGATGAGCGTCCCGTTCCGGCGGGCAGCTGCCTGTCCTATGGGCGGGTGTGTGCCAGGTTCCAGTCCCGTTACGTACTCATTCCGTCCCCAGTGCTGCCAGTTGGTAAGCCAGGGTAATTCGGCTTTATTAAAGCGGACCGTAACGCCCAGGTTCAGGTTCGGATTGAACAGGCCGCATTCGCTTTTGCCATCCACTTCCTTTACATCAATAAAGGCGACTTCCTCTCCGCCACCGGAGTGTTCGGGCAGGGGTGCAGGGGCCTTTTTGAAGTCGTTTCCTTCCCGGAACAGAATGCCGTTCCTGTCTCCGGCCCGGGTAGTCCATTCGCCCTCCCAACGGATCTCCGTACCCTCATCGACGAGCGGCCAGCCGAAATTCAGATGGTAGAGCAGCATATGGGGTGCCGGCGTGTTTCCCCGGTTCACCACGCGGTCCTGAATTCTCAGCGCAGGGCTGCCCAGGGTACCGGAAATGGTCCGGTGGAGTTCGAGACAGGGGCCAAAGGGGCGGGTTTCCCTGACGATCCCGGTAATACTGAAATCGAGTTTTCCGGCTAGCGGGTCGGGCTGGATGACGGATACCACTTCGGCAGGGGTATTGCTCACGTAACCATGCAGTCCACGTTCGCCGTATTCGTCGCTTTCGGGGCCGCCCACGTGCGAAAGCCCGCAGGTAGTGACCAATCCGCCTCCAAAGGTTCTTAACCAGTCGATCCCGTTTTGGGAAAATGGCTGGGGAGCAGTGATCCCCAGGTGACTGATCCAGGAAAGACTGTACTGGTTATAAAAGGCCTCTGCGATATCCATACCACGGTCTAAGACTACCTTGTACCGGAATCCGCTACCCGTATTGATCCAGGCAATCCTCGTCCCGCGTGCTGCCCCGTTTTCCACCGTATACAGCTCAATTCCCCCCAGTGGCGTATGTATTGAAATCTTGTCTCTCCAGTTCAGTTCGGTAATTTTCATACCTGATATTTTCATTTTGGACAATCCTGCGGGAGCTCCTCACAGGATGAAGTAAATTCACGGTTTTGTGCAAGTTTGCATTGTCAGCACTCCGGCCAGTCCCGAAGAATCAGGAGGGCGGAATGACCTTGGTATCTTATCGAAATCGGAAACTGTGACGATCTATCGGGCCGTCATAACCGCATTAATGATACATTTTGGTTGTAGTATCAAAGGTTAAGGGCTGGATAGTCCGGCTAGCGATTTAGGTAGTCACAATTTCAGTTGAGTTTGATAAAGATGTCTTTATATTCCACTTTCATGGGCGGACCGGTGTGAATCTGAAGTCCCAGATATCCCTTATCCGAGCGGTTGACCGTATCGTTGTCAAGCACTTCGCTCATCAGCACACCGTTTACATAATGTTTCAGGCTGTTTCCCTTGGCGACAATGAGGATCTCATTCCAGTCACCGGATTTGATTTTACCTTTCAGCTCATCGGAGGAACCGAGCGATCCGGTAACTTCGCGGCTTTGCCATGCGTTGCGCTGTACATTGGCCCGGAACGATTCGGGATCCGAAGCGTTGGGTTGGGTATTTACAGTCGCTGACTCACCACGATAGGCCAGGGTAGTTCTTTTTCTTTCCTCATAGTTCTGGCCTGTGTAGTTGTTCTTGCCGTCGATATCAGCCTGGTAGCCTTTCAGCGCGAAGGGAATGTCGGCAAGTTTCTCGCTGCGGTAGTTCACTCCTGAATTACCTGATTCCGAAATGCGGAAGCTGGCCTTGAATTCAAAATCGCCGGGCTGACCGTCTTTCCAGATGAGGAAGCTGTTTTTTTCCAGGGGTTTTTCAGGAGTAATTTCTCCGGTGATGACACCGTTTTCGACTTTCCAGTAGTTCTCGTCTCCTTCCCAGCCTTTGAGGGACTTGCCGTCAAAGATGCTCACGAAATCATCTTTACTCCCTTTGGAGTCCTTGCCGGCCTTCTGGGAACAAGCTGTAAATCCGACCGCCAGGGCCACTGAAAACGGCAGGAGAAACTTTTTGAAATTTAAGTTCTTCATGTTTTTAATAAACGGGTAGCAGTTATGTTATTAAGTTTTTTCGCCTACAAGTTATGTTTTGCGACCATGCTTTTAATAAAAGTATAGCCATTTTCAGCAATATCCCAAGGGTCGTTGTACTCTCGCCATACGCCGATGGCGTTGGCAAAATCCGGATCGTTTCTTGAGAAAGCCTCGATGGTCAGCCAGCCTTTATAGTTGACCCTGGCCAGGGCGGCGAAGACCTCGTCGAAATTGATATGACCCTTGCCAGGAGTACCCCGGTCGTTTTCGCTGATGTGCACATGTTCGAGAACAGGCGCAATGGTTTCAATGGCTGCGCCAAAACTCTTCTCTTCGACGTTGGCATGATGGGAATCGAACATGGCACGCACATGGGGGTGGTCTGTCATTCTTACCAGTTTCAGCAGTTGCTCCATGGTGTTCACCAGGTAGCACTCAAACCGGTTCAGGGCTTCCGGACAAAGGATGATATTGGCCTGTGCCGCGTATTCACCTGCCTGGTGCAGGACCTCCGCTGCATACTTGTATTCGTCTTCCTGGGGGGCGTTGTATGACATCACGGTATGCGCCGAATGAAACGGCCCGACGATGGTTCCGGCATTCAGGGCCTGCGCCCGGTCGATTCTGTATTTAATGGCATCCAGAGCCCTGGCCCTTACGCCCGCATCCGGATCAATCGGATTTTCATCTTTTCCCAAAACAAACACTGAAGTTACCTCCAATCCTGCCTGCCTGATAAACTCCCCGGTTTTCTGATAGACCGACAGGTCGTTTGGTGCGATAAACAACTCAACGCCATCATAACCAATGGTTTTGAGACGGTCGATTATGGGGTAAAGGCTTTCAGAAATTCCGGCTGTCCAGGCAAGTACGTTAAATCCAATTTTATTCATTACGCAATCCTAATATTGTCTAAATTTTGTACAATTTCGTTTTTGATGCTTTCAGGCCTTGTTTGGATAAACTTCAATAAATCCAGGGAAAAGGCTCTGTCTAAGTTCGTTTGTTTCGGAAAAGTGCAAATATTTAGTGTTGTGTTGAAAAGACTGTCTTGTACAAAATGAAGTTGCCCTTGTTAGGAAAACTCCACTAAATTATTCAAAAATTCATAGATATCCGATTTTTACTATCCTGTACATTCCTGTTAAAAAAAAGGGAATACCGGCGGTATGAGCGCATTTGGGCTCACCGAGAGGTAGGGTGTCCTGTGGTTGTCAGGCCAGAATACCCTGGACCACTTTACCGTGTACATCGGTCAGGCGGAACCGGCGTCCCTGATATTTGTACACCAGTCGTTCGTGATCTATTCCCAGCAAATGCATGAGGGTGGCATGAAAATCGTGTACGTGGACTGGATCCTTAACAATATTGTAGGAGAAGTCATCGGTTTCTCCATAGGTTATGCCCGGTTTCACGCCTGCACCTGCCATCCACATTGTAAAGCAACGGGGATGATGGTCCCTACCGTAATCACGGGGGGTCAGTTGTCCCTGAGAGTAAACGGTTCGACCGAATTCTCCCCCCCAGATGACGAGGGTGTCGTCGAGGAGTCCGCGACGTTTCAGATCCATAATTAGCGCCGCCGTAGCCTGGTCAGTATCCTTACACTGACGGACGATCACGCCCGGCAGATTGCCGTGGTTGTCCCACCCCTGGTGGTAGAGCTGCACGAACTTGACATCCTGCTCAATGAGTTTGCGGGCCAGGATGCAGTTGGAGGCATAACTGCCCGGTTTACGGCTGTCGGGGCCATAAAGTTCAAAAACCTCATCCGGTTCCTTTTCCAGGTTCAGTACCTCCGGAACTGAGGTTTGCATCCGGTAGGCCATTTCATACTGGGCAATACGGGCTTCAACCTCCGGATCCCCATAGGGTTCGTTCTGAATCCGGTTGATTTCCTTCAGGTAACTGAGCATTTCAGCCCGGTCCTCGCCGTCGTATCCTTCGGGATTGTTGAGGAACAGCACGGGATCTTTCCCCGAGCGGAACTGTACGCCCTGGTATTTGGAGGGGAGGAAGCCATTCCCCCACAACCGTGCGTACAAGGGCTGATCCCGCGGTGCATTATTGGACACCAGTACGATGAAGGCAGGCAGGTTCTCATTCATGGAACCCAGTCCATAGTGCACCCACGACCCAATGGAGGGGCGTCCGGGGAGCTGATTGCCCGTCTGCAGGAAAGTGATGGCCGGATCGTGATTGATCGCTTCCGAATAGAGCGATTTGACGATGCACAATTCGTCCACGACACTGGCAGTATAGGGCAGCAGTTCGCTCACCCAGGCACCGCTTTTCCCATGCTGGCTAAACCGGAATGCGGAAGGGGCGATGGGTAGCGAGCTTTGGTTGGCGCTCATGCCGGTCAGACGTTGTCCCTGCCGGACCGAATCGGGGAGATCCTGGCCAAACAGATCGACCAGCTTGGGTTTGTAATCAAAGGTCTCGAACTGGGAGGGGCCCCCTGCCATGAAAAGATAAATGACCCGTTTGGCTTTGGGAGCTATATGCGGAAGGGCTTTGAGCACCTGTTCTTCAAAGTGGGCTGCTTCATCACCCAATGCGCCGGCTTTCCGGGGGCGCTCACATCCGAGCAGGGAGCCAAACGCCAGGGCACCGAGGCCGAGCGAGGTTTTAACCAGGAAATTGCGCCGGTCGACTTTCTGTTGCAAGGCGTCGAATTCCGGGGTATGTATTCGGAAGGGTTCTTCGTGATGACACATCCTATCGTTTGGTTAAAGTCGCATCTGAATTCAAAATCGTGCTGGCCACTACCGAAAAGGCTGCGGTACGGATCGAATCGGCTTCAGGATCAGGTCTGGAAAAGCCTGCTTTCAGCCAGCCGAGGGCTTTCTCCGGTTTCTGCTTCATTTTAAGCAGTTCTGACTCATACTGCTTACGGAAAAGTTTCAGCTCCGTTTCGGAAGGTTTGCGGCCGGTGGCAGACCGGTATGCCAGTTCAATAGCTTTCGTTTCGTCGGCTTCCCGCGCCATTTTTTCGCCGAGCTTCCGGGCTGCTTCCAGAAAAGTCGGATCATTGAGCGTCACCAGGGCCTGCAGCGGGGTATTGGTCTGCTGGCGTCTGACTACGCAGTAGCTCCGGTCGGGTGCGTCGAAAGCGTTGAGCGTGGGGTTGGGAACCGTCCGTTTGACCAGGATATAGAGGCTTCTGCGATACAGGTTTTCACCCGTATCGGGTTTGTATTGGCCGCTGTTGATTTCCCACAGGCCATCGGGCTGATAGGGTTTGATGCTGAGCCCCCCAATTTTCGGGTTGAGCAGTCCCGCTGCGGCCAGGGCATTGTCCCGGATCATTTCAGCGCTGAGCCGTTTGGATGGCCCGCGGGCGAGAAGCCGGTTTTCCGGATCCTTTTCCCGCAGTTGCTGCGGTGCCCTGGAATCCTGGCGGTAGGTAGCTGACAGAGCCATGAGTCTGTGCAGTTTTTTTACATCCCAGCCAGAATCCATGAACTCAGCTGCCAGCCAGTCCAGGAGTTCTGGATGACTGGGGAGTTCGCCCTGGTTACCCAAGTCTTCGGTGGTTTTTACCAGCCCGTAGCCGAACATATTCTGCCAGTAACGGTTAACAGCTACCCGGGCAGTGAGGGGATGCTCCCGCAGGGTCAGCCATTGGGCCAATCCGAGCCGGTTTTTGGGAAGGCTGTCAGGAAAGGGCAGGATGGTGCGGGGGGTATTGGGATAGACTTTTTCTCCCTTGTTTGCATACTCGCCGCGGATGAGGACGTAGGCCTGCCTGGGCCGGGGATATTCCTGCATGATCATCAGTTCCCTGATTTTTTGCATGGAATCGGCCAGCACTGCCCGTTGACGGCTGAGTGCCTGCCTTGCCTGTTTCATATCTTCAGAAACCGCACTCAGGTAATAAGCCTTCAGTCGGTTCTGTTGTTCGGGCGTGAGTTTATCAGGCGCCGTTGCGGCAATGGTTTCCCAGGATGACCTGCCCGACAATACTTCAACTTCATAAGGGGTAAGTTCCCGGTCATAGACGGCTATATCGTCCACCAGGCCATTTTTAAAACCCAGCCCTCGTCCCCAGGCACCGATCTGCAGGCCCGGTTCGGTTTTCCGGCCGAAAAGAATGTCCTTGGTCAGCTGGTCCATATCGACCTGCATTTCTGCTTCGGTTCCGTCCAGATACAGACGTAGTCCATCCGCCCGGGATGATCCGTCGTAGGTCATGGTCAGGTGTATCCATCGGTCCTTGGGTACTTCCCTTACGGTTGTCTTGGTAATCGCATTCGACGGGGCTACATAGGCCAGATTGGCCTCCAGTTTATGGTCTTTCAGGTAGAGGTGGTAACCACGAAAATTGTAAAGTCTTTCAAAGTCGCTCTTGTGAAAGATGACGCCCTCCTGTAGGTCTTTCGGGATCTTCACCCGGATACCGACCGTAAAGGCATCAGACTTTCTGTATACGCCGGCCGGACTGAGATCGAGGTAGATGTCACCGTCCATCCGTAAGGCATCTCCTTCTTCGTTGGAAACAAAAACAGGTTCGGAAGAGACAGGTCCTCCATTGTATTTCAGCACGCCTCGGGTTTTCCGGTCGGCGCTGTTGAGAAGGTTTTTGCCATTGAAGTGGTAATAGGCTGTCAAACCTTCACGGGGGATTTTTTCCTTTACAAGATTTTTGTACTGGTAATTCTTCATCCATTCCGTAAAGGTGCCGGACTGAGCTTCCCGGGTTCTGGTCAGTTCCGATTCGAGCGCGGCGATATTTTGCCTGATCTCTGCCAGATGAACTTCCTGTTCGGGCGTGGGTAACAGCAGGGTCGGTGCGGGCATGGCATCATCCCAGGAGATCTGTCCCGCCTCCCGGACGTTGTTGAAAAAGCTGAAGAGCTCGAAGTAATCTTTCTGAGAAATGGGATCATACTTGTGATCGTGGCATTTGGCGCAGCTCAGGGATATACCCAGCATGGCATCTCCCAGGGTGTTCACCCGGTCGACCACGTATTCGGTCTGAAATTCCTCCTCGATGATACCGCCTTCCATGTTCTGCTGGTGGTTACGGTTGAAAGCGGTGGCAATCAGCATGTCCCGGGTGGGATTATCCATCAGGTCGCCGGCCAGCTGAAGGTGAAGAAACCGGTCATAGGGCATGTTGTCGTTGAATGCTTTGATGACCCAGTCACGGTAGGGGGACATATCGCGCAGCCGGTCGACGGTATAACCGTGGGAATCGGCAAAGCGGGCCAGATCAAGCCAGTCGGCCGCCATTTTCTCACCGAAATGCGGAGAAGCCAGCAGGCGGTCGATCTGTTTTTCCCAGGCATCGTCCGAATTGTCTGAGAGAAATGCTTCCGTCTCTTCCAGGGTGGGAGGGAGCCCGGTCAGATCCAGTGACAACCTGCGAAGCAGGATTTCCTTTTCAGCCGGAGGAGATGGACTGAGGCCTTCCTCCGCGAGCCGAGCTCTGATGAAATAGTCGATTTCATTGACGATGCCGTCCCGAAGCGACCTTTTAACCTTGGGTACGGCCGGTTTCTCGACTGGGGTAAAAGCCCAGTGCGGTTTATATTCAGCACCATCTTCAATCCATTTGATCAGAATGGCTTTCTCCCGGGGTGTAAGGGTAAGATGCGACTCGGGCGTGGGCATCCTGTAGTCAGGATCCTCCGAGATAATCCGGTGGAATACTTCACTTTTATGAAGGTTACCTGGTCTGATGGCGTATTTTCCGGGATTTTCAGGTAGCTCACCAAGGGCATTTTCAGCCAGATCAAGACGCAGTCCCGCCTTCTGCTTGGCCTTGTCCGGGCCATGACAGGAAAAACATTTGTCCGACAGAACAGGTTTTACGTGCAGGCTGTAATCGATCTTCTGCGGCAAGGCTTCATAAGCCTGTTCAACCTCCTCGGGCAGCTCAGGACTGCAGGAAATACACAGATAAGTCAGGAAGCATCCCAGGGACAGGTTGAGGGAAAATATTGATTTTAGGCGATACAGCATGGGAATCAATGAGACAATATTCAAAAATATTTAAATTTTTTGAAGAATTCTACCCGAATTTTTCTCACCTTCCCCTTTCCGACAGCCGGTTTTCATACAATTTACTACAAAACATTATGGCTGATTCGGTGAATTGTTTGCCCGGAAATTTTGTTTTAAAATTGTCAGTCTGATTGTCTTTTATTTGGAGCCGATTGCGTTTGCTGCGCCAGAATAAAGAAAATTTAGACAGAAAATTGAATTTTTCTAATAGCACACCACATATGGAACCCAAAAAAGTAGTAGTAATCGGCGGCGGATTCGCTGGCATCAATTTGGTCAATCAGCTGGTCAATGACCACCGGTTTGCCATCACCCTGGTCGATCGGAATAACTATAATTTTTTCCCTCCCTTACTTTACCAGGTAGCAACCGGCTTTCTGGAAGTTTCCAATATCAGCTATCCGTTCCGAAAACTTCTGAGGGGAAAACCCAACGTTAATTTCCGGCTGGCCGATTTTGTAAGAGTGCTTCCGGAAGAAAACAAGGTAGTGCTCTCCAACGGGGAGCTCGCCTACGATATACTGGTATTTGCTACCGGAACGGAAACCAACTACTTCGGAATGGAAAACGTGAAAAAGCATGCCATTCCGATGAAGACCATAAATGACGCGGTTTCGATGCGCAACACCCTGCTGCAGCGGATGGAAAAAGCGACGATTACGGAGGCCCCGGAGGGGCGGAAAAGACTGCTGACCATTGTCGTGGCAGGGGCAGGTCCGACCGGTGTGGAATTGTCGGGTATGTTCGCGGAGATGCGTAAGAATGTCATTCTGAAAGAGTATCCGCAGTTCGCAGGTTCGGGTGCAAAAATTTACCTCGTCGACGGTTCCCCCAATGTGCTGGCCGCCATGAGTGAAAAGTCGCGTCATGACAGTTACGATGCGCTGACGGAAATCGGGGTGGAGGTGAAGCTGAACACGCAGGTGAAGGACTTTGATGGCAAGGTTGTGACTTTTTCCGACGGTGAGCAGATTCACGCGCACACGCTGATCTGGGCCGCCGGTGTGACCGCCCATCGTCCGGAAGGTCTGCCCGCCGAGTCCTTTGGCCGGGGAAACCGGATGCTGGTGGATGAATTCAACAAGGTGCAGGGTACCGAAAACATATACGCCATTGGCGACACGGCCATCTGTCTTGGCGACCCCGCCTATCCCAACGGTCATCCGCAGGTGGCGCAGGTGGCCATTCAGCAAGGTCAGAACCTGGCTAAAAATCTGAAAAATGAACTCTCAGGCCGTACCCTAAATCCGTTCCGCTATCATGATAAGGGCTCCATGGCCATCATCAGCCGTAACCGGGCTGTTGCCGATATCGGTAAAATGCATTTTAAAGGATTTATTGCCTGGTTTATGTGGTTGTTCGTACATTTGATGAGTCTGATAAATTATCGTAACCGATTAGCGACCTTTTATAACTGGGCCTGGGCGTATTTCACCAAGGATCAATCCCTGCGGTTCATCATACGACCCGACTCCAAATCGAATCTATGAGTGAATTAGCACAAGCTCCCTATGACCAAATACTGGCCTGGCAAGGTGAAAAACTCAGGGAGCTTATTCAGTATGTCAACCAAAATTCCAAGTATTACCAGCGCGTATTCAAAGCACATCATATTACTGCCGACTCGATAAAGGGGATTCAGGATCTTTCCAGAATCCCTTTTACGACAAAGGATGATTTGGCTGCCCATAATGAGGACTTCTTGTGCGTCCCCAGAAACCGGGTGGCCGATTTTGTTACTACCTCAGGCACGCTGAGTGATCCGGTAGCCTTTTATCTTACCGATAAGGACATCGACCGTCTGGCCCGCAATGAAGCCGCGTCTTTCCGGCTGGCGGGTGGGACAGAGGAGGATGTATACCAGTTGATGACGACCATCGACCGGCGTTTCATGGCAGGACTGGCCTACTGGATGGGCGTCCGTCAGCTTGGCGGCGGTATGGTTCGCGTAGGGCCCGGCGCGCCTTACCTGCAGTGGGAGTCCATTCGGCGATTTGGATCTACCGTATTGATCGCCATCCCTTCCTTTATTACGAGGCTGATTGAATATGCGGAGGAGAACGGAATCGACTATCGGTCGAGCTCTGTCCGTTCGATCATCTGCATAGGGGAGCCTATCCGAAATCCGGATTTCAGCTACAACGAACTGGGAAGGCGCATTACTTCCAAATGGGACGTGAAACTCTATTCCACCTATGCATCCACCGAAATGGGGGCGGCGTTCACCGAATGTGCCGAAGGAAAAGGAGGCCATCTGAATCCGGAACTGATCATACTGGAGGTGGTTGACGAGGAAGGCCGGCAGGTAGGTGACGGAGAGCTGGGTGAGGTGGTGGTAACTACCCTCGGTGTGGAGGGAATGCCTTTGCTGCGCTACAAGACCGGCGACCTTTGTCATATCCATTTTGGTACCTGCTCGGGTCGGAATACCCCGCGCTTAGGTCCGGTGGTCGGCCGCAAACAGCAGATGATCAAATTCAAGGGGACCACCCTGTTTCCGCCGGCAATTTTCGACGTACTCGACATGCTGCCCGAAATCGATCTTTATCAGGTGGAAGTAACCAGCAATGATCTGGGTACCGATGATCTGTTTATCTGTCTCCCGGAGGTACTTCATTCACAGGCATTCGCGGAAAAGCTGTCGTCTCTGTTCCGCTCAAGACTGCGCGTTACTCCTGGACTGAAATTCATCCCCATGCACGAGCTGCAGGCACGGGTGTTTATGGCAGAAAAGAGAAAACCCGAAAAGATCCGGTACAAGAAAGCGTAGGGGAGCCGGTACAGACCAATCGATTTAAGATGCCGGATACTAACTCCGCCTGCAGGATTTGCAAGCGGGTGCTGCATCCTAACCTGAAAATGATGTAAATTCAGCAGATTTTAGTATACCCTTAATTTAACATACATTCTCAAGATGGATCAGTTCAAAAGAATTCAACGTCTGGTGTTACTGCTATTACTGTTTGCCACGGCTGCCCAGGCTCAAAACACCATGCAGGCTCTCTTTGCGGGAAATGTGAAATTGACCTTTCTGGGGGTGGATTTTACCAGAGCCAAATATGTGGGGGCGGAGGGTTTTACCGACCCGGCTGCGATTCAGAACCAGCATATCAAGAGCTGGAATTCCCTGCTGGTTCTTGAACCCAAAAAATTCTCTCTTCAGAAGGCTTTTAAAATCACTGACGAAAGCAAGTACGAAACCAACATTGACGAACTCAGTCGGGTCAACGGTAAGGTGGCAGTGGAATCGAATATTACCGATTCGCCCCATACCCTGACAGAAGGTGATGTGGCCAAAATGGTATCGGCCTACAAGCCACAGTCGACTGAAGGGGTTGGGATCGTATATATTGCTGAAAACCTGAACAAAACGGCAGAAGAATTTACGGCTTGGGTGACATTTATCGATATGTCCAACCGTAAGGTTCTGCATACGGAAAGAGTGGTGGTCAAGCCGGGCGGATTCGGTTTCCGGAATTACTGGGCCGGCGCCATCTATAAAGTCAACAAGGCAATCGAGTCGAAATATTACAAACAGTGGAAGAAGCAGTTCAGTTGATTTGTCTGCCTAGGTGCGCCTTTCGCGCTATTGATTTTCCTGGGAATTGATAAAAAAGGAGAGGCTGTCATCGAAAATTGCAGTTTCTCCTTTTGCTTGTTGCTAAAACCTATTTAAGTTTGTTGACCGAGTTTTGCCCTTTTTTGGGATCTATCTGCCTTACTTTAACACTGATTTAAACATTGAAAAAAGAATTATCTGCCCTTGACGCGAAGTTTGAGGCACAAAAAATAGCTTTTGGCCCCATCTATTTTCAGGCAGTCATGGCAATGCTGGACCTTGGTGTCCTTGAACTGATCGGTAAACACCGCAACGGAATCAGTGTCGGGGATCTCAGGGAGAAAAGTGGTCTGTCGGAATATGCCATCGAAATACTGGTAGAAGCGGCTGAAACCATCGATGTAATCCGAAAAAACGAAAAAGGGCTCTATAACATAACCAAAATCGGATTTTACCTGCTGAAGGATGAAATGACGCGGGTAAATCTGGATTACATGAAGTACGTATGTTATAATGGTGCAGCTTTCATGAAGGAGAGTCTGCTGGAAGGCAAGCCGGTGGGGCTGAGAACGCTGGGGGACTGGCCGACCCTGTATGAAGGCCTATCGAAATTCCCGGAGCCTGTCCGTAAGGCGTGGCTGGCCTTTGACCATTATTACTCCGACGATGCCTTTCCCTACGCCCTCGAAATCGTATTCCGGGAAAAGCCTGCCCGCCTTTTCGATGTGGGTGGCAATACCGGTAAGTGGGCCATGGC
>Ga0182793_1001161_pt1 | contig 17099 bp, 12 predicted proteins | sample Passage237A_FD_130498 | JGI IMG/M metagenome (GOLD analysis project Ga0182793, IMG submission 130498) | Cellulose adapted compost microbial communities from Newby Island Compost Facility, Milpitas, CA, USA - Passage2 37A (version 2) (version 2) ... | reverse complement strand
CGCAACTGGCCCTTTACGATATTCGTCAACACAGATCCACACGATCAGAAAAAATCCGGCTTTGCCAGCTGGCAGGCCTTGCGTGAGATGGCCGCTGCCGGCGCCACCATCGCCAATCACTCCACAGCTCACAATCATCTGTTGCGCTTGACGGAAGGTGAAACCCGCGCCCAGTGGCGCGAGCGAATCACAGGGGAAATTCTCAAGGCGGAAGAACGTATCAAGGCGGAAACCGGTCAGTCCCATAAGCTCCTGGCCTATCCCTATGGCGAATACGACAAGCCTTTGCAGCAACTGGTGAAATCCCTTGGCTTTGTGGCTTTTGGTCAGCAGTCTGGTCCTCTGCGTGAAGACGATGATCTGCAGGCGCTGCCGCGTTTTCCTTTCGGCGGTAATTACGGCGATGCAGAGGATTTTGCCACCAAGGTGAATACCCTCCCCATGCCCATAGCGCAGTTGGCTTTTTATCGGGATATGGCGAAAAAAAACGCCCAACCGGATCTGGTGTTGCCTCCGGCCCAGCGTCCTGTACTGGCGCTGCAACTGAATGATGAACGCATTGCTGCGCGGGTAAATTGTTTTGCTTCAGGGCAGGGCGCCATAGAAGTGAAACGCGATGGCAAGGAGTTGCTGGTACGCGCCAATCAGCCGTTGCGCGCTGGCCGGGCCAGATACAACTGCACAGCCTCCAGTGGCGAGTCGGGAAGATTTTACTGGTACACGCAACAGTGGCTGACCACTGGCGATAAGGGCCAGTGGTTGCACAATGACTGATCAGTCCTGAGTTGCTGGCTCTTCGTTGACTGCTACTCTGATTGAGCTGCTGTCGAGATTTTCCAGACTGTTGACACGAATCACCGTGCGCAATTCATTGATGTAGTCCTGCCCGCGCCCTGAGTAGCGACCAAGCGCCGCCACCAGTTCCGATCCCGTCAGACCGCCATCCTGATCGCGCAAATGCGCGCGCAGTTGACGCAGTTCGCGATAGGCACTGTGAGTGTTGATGTTGATGTAGTAGGCGTTGAGAGATTCTTCCACACTATTGAATTTTTGCACTTCATGGCGTGCACCCCGAGGGCGATGTTCCGGCACCAGACCGCAGCCGGGGGTATAGCACCACTGGCCGAAGAGATTGTGTGCCTCCACCGCAAAACGCGATGTACCCCATCCGGATTCAATCGCCGCCTGTGCCAAAACCATGGCGCTGGGCAGCATGTCGGCGCGCAGCAGCAGAATCTCTATCGCCTTGGCGGTATCGGGATAGACCTCGTGGCTGACCTTGTAGCGCTCCCGCAGGCGTTCAAGCAGATCGTACTGGCGCTCGCTCAGATCCTCTCCGCTCTGCAGCTGTTCGCGCATCTTGAGAATCAGATTGCGGTTTTTCAGTACAGCGCGATTCTTTTCTTCCACCAGCGGCAACAGCAATTCCAGAAATGCCTGTTTGCGTTCTGGTGTCTGTTCGATGGCGGTGAACTCCGGCAGGCGGGTTTCACTCAGCAGTTCGCTGATATGAAAATCTTCAGGATTGATGCTGAAGCGCAGATGCTGCGATAGCGAAACAGCCAGTGTCAGACAGCCAAAGGCGTAGATTAACAGGCCATATCCGAGCAGATTTTTGCCAAAGCTTGCTTGCATCGCAGATCTCGTTGATTGACTTACAGATTGATAATCGCTTTGATCCTGTCGCGAATCTCCGCACCGGCAGAGTTGCGAAGCACCTCGCCTTCATCGTCTACAACCCAGGCTTCTATCACCAGGTTAATGCGCTCTTCCATGGGCAGGTCGCCATCGGCAGTCAGCTGACCCTGGTCATCCAGGCGCAGTTTGTCTGCATCAAAACTGTCTGATTCGCTTTCAACAATTTCCCAGCGCAGATTATGGTTGTAACTGGCATCTGTACCTGTGTTGTCTTCAAAACTGGCGGTGACCAGCAGTTTGGTAGAGTTGCCGCGGCTCAGTGAGACGCTCTCGGTGTTGCCGCCGTTGGTGCGAATTTCAATCGCGCGAATATTGGGTTTGAGCAGTGTCATCACCAGCTCCGCACTGATGCTGTCGCAGGCAGCGGTGACAGTCACTTCGCTACCGGCATAGCTGCCGGTGAGCGCGGTGAAAACCCCTTCGCTGTCGATGCGGGCGATTTTGTTATCGCTAAGGCTCAGGGAGGCGTTGGTGATGATGTCGCCACTGGTGCCGTTGACCCACTTGGCGGTGGCTTGCAGCTGTGTGGTCTGGCCTTCGCGCAGGGAAAGATTTTCTGCTTCCGGCGCGCTGAGAGAAATCTGAGTCAGGGTGGGTGCAATCGAGAATTCGAGCGGGCTGGAGCTGACGGTTTCACCCGCATTGTTTTTGCCTTCCGCCAGAATGCTGACCACACCGCTCTTGTGTGTTTTCAACAGTCCCTGATTTTTGTTTGGGAAACTGGCCAGTTCTTCGCTCTGGCTGTTGGCCAATCGCCATTCCAGCGGATAGTCCAGTACCAGCCCATTATCGAAAAGCGCCTCAGCGCTAAAGCTGGCGTTTTTGCACACATCCACACTGGAGGTTTCGGAAATCAGGGTAATGCTGACCAGATCGGCATCGAAGATGATCAGCGGTTGACTGGTGGAGAGATCGGCGTAGCTGGCGGTAACTGTCAGCTGTCCGGATTCTCCACTGGGCGTAAACAGCCCCTTGCTGTCGATCTTGCCCAGACGTGTGTCACTCAGACGCCAGCTGGCTTTGCTGCTGAGATCCACAATCTGGTTGTTCTTGTCAGTGCCCTGCAATACCAGTTGCTTGCTGCCACGCAGGTGCACATAGCCATCATTGTCGGCCAGAGCGATGGACACTATGCCCTGTCTGTCCGCATCAACGATTTGCTCCAACTTTTTGCTGTCGCCACTGCCGCCGCCACAGGCGCTTACCAATAGCGAGAGCGCCAGTGCCAGGCCCCAGCTTCCCCGTGAAAAATTAAAACGCATAACTGGCCCCTACCCCACAACCGTCGATTCTCAGGTGGGAGTCGCGATAGTGGCGGGTGCAGTCCAGGGAGAAGGAAAGGGGGGTTTTGGGAAAGATGCGCTGCTGGAAGGAAAAACCGTAGGCAAAACCGGAGAAGGTGTCGCTTGTTTTTCCATCAAATTGATCGAGAGTTTCCAGCTTGGTGGAGCCGTAGCCCAACAGCAGCATGAATTTCAGCGACTCGGGGTCGGAATTCGGATCGGCCAGAGTAATAAACACGCCACTCTGGGATTTGATATCGAGGGTGAGATTGCCCTTGGTGGAGTCGTCGATGGGAGTGGCGTACTGCCCCTGAATGCCTATACCCGCCAGCAGACTTTCCTTGAGGCTGACCCCCGCCTTGACCTGAAAGAGCCTGGGTGAAAAGGTTTCTCCCGCCGATTTGACCTGAGTGTAAACGTATTGGCCGTTCAGGTCGTAATTCAGGGGAGATTCTGCCTGGGCTCCAAGGCTGGCAAGACAGGCGATTAACAGGGTGCTGATCTTTTTCATAAGCAGTCCTTGATAGGGCATGGGGTAAAAAGTGATTATAAGTCAAGTTGAGCGCGCAAAGCAGCGAGCCGCTGCTGGTTTTCGTCCCTGGACAGGGGCGCCTCGCTGGTTTCCGGCAGGGCGGGCGCATTGGGCTCCGGCAGCTGAACCCCGTTCATGACCTTTTCGCACAGACGCAGATAATGGCGCTCGTACACGGGAAAGGTGACCTTCTCCGGGTTGTTGGCCAGAAAGAACCAGTCGCTGGCCACGCCCGCGTGGTAGACCGCCGGGTGGCTCCAGGCATAGGCCGCCTTGGGGCTGGGGGCGCGGCAGGCTTCCAGATAGGCGCTGTGGGCGTCGGGCAGGCCAAAGCTTTCCGGATCTCCCTGACAGGCGCGGATCATACGGTTAAGGGTTGGCAGGTACTCACTTTCTTCAATAACCCGGCGGGCGCCCCGCAGAATGGTCTGGGGGTCAAACTGGCACAGACTTTCGAGCCAGAGCTTTTTGATCTGGTTGAGCACCTCTACCTTGTCGTAAGCCTTGTAATACTGGTTGTGGTAGTTGATGCGAAACAGGGCAAAGACCTCATTGATCGCATCCACATGACCAGCCTGGGGTCTCGGCCGGGCAGCTTCAGCCGCCTTAGCTGGCCCAGCTGCGGTCGGTGAGGTCGTCTGCAAGGCTGCGAGCTCTTGTGTGACTTGCTGAAGAAGGCTGTTGTTGTCCTGCATGGGTTTGAACCTGTGAGCTGTTGGCAGTGTTCAGGGCGTGTAGTTTCGCCCAATGGTACTTCACATGTTGTAAAAATTTGGTATTCCACGAACTGTAGATCTGACCGCTCTCGCGCCAGTAGAGCAGGAACTCGGGCACCTGGTCGCGGGCGAACTTGAGATCGATATTGGCCAGCTTGAGCACGTCGAACACGTCCTTGCTGGGCTGCCAGTTGTCGGGGATGGGGCGCGGCTCAGTGTCCCGCTCCAGCGCCGAGTTGTAGCGCAGCCATTGACGTTTGACATGCTGGATGAACTTGCTGTTCCAGGTGCGCCCCACATCGCCGCGCTCCTGCCAGTAGAGGACAAATTCGGGAATGGCATCTTCCACAAAAGCGCGACTGATGCCGGCATGCTTGACCAGCACTTCCAGGGCATCTCTGCTCGGGCGCCAGTCCCTGTGCATGGCGATGTCCTGATCCGGCTGTAAAAAGGCTGTCTCGCTGGCCTCGCGCTGTTCCCGCAGCTGGCGGGCTTCACGGGTTTCCTTCTCGCGCCACTGGTGCAGCACATGCTTGAGAAAACGGGCGCCCCAGGCATGACTGATCTCACCCCGCTCGCGCCAGTAGGTGACAAACTCCGGCAACTGCTCCCACGCAAAAGTCTCGGGAATATTGTGTTCGCCAATGCGCCTCAGCAGCTCCCGGTCGGGTTGCCAGTTGGGGGCAATGCGGTTGGCGCTGGCAATGGCAGGGCTGGGGGCCACTCTTGTATGGGCGGCCTCGTTGGTGTCAAAGGCAAAGCAGATTTCCCGGCTCTGGGTATAGGGCGCAGAGTCCAGCAGAATCACGCCCTTGTCCTTGAGGTTGCGACTGACCCTCTCCAGGTCATAGTCGGTCCAGAAGGGCATGAGTTTCTGCGCCAGTGTCTGATCCAGCTGCCACCAGTGGCGGCCTTGGTGGCTGCGAGTCGGCAGATAGGTGGCGGCTTCCGTGAGGATGGACAGCAGGCAAGCCTCCTCCAGCCCCAGGGTGGCTGCCAGGGAGGGGGAGATGCTCAAGGGCTTTTCGGGTATCAGGGATGAATTCATGGGCGCCACTTTACCACTGATTTGGCCGGGTTTTTCATGAGGTCCCTCTCTCCGGCTGTTGCTGTGCCGGTCAGCCGGGAGAAATCAGCGATTTTCCAGCCGGTTGTAATCCAGCAGGCCCGCATCCTCTGGCTGGGCGACCTGATAGTAGTCGTGTAACAGATCGCTGTAATGCCAGAAATCCGCGTCCGTGCGGCGGATACCATAGCGATTGCGCAGCTGGGTGTAATCATCTTCGCTGGCGAGTGACTGTATCCGCGCCACAAAGTCGGGCAACTGTGCTTCGCTGACCAGCATGATGGCATTGGGATAGGCGCCGATAATGCCCCGGCCGAGTGTGACTGTATCCTCTTCCGGAACACGGCGAGCCTCCTCGCGGAACAGGGAGGAGAGGTTGCTGAAGGCGCCGTTGTGCAAAAGAGTAAACAGGCCCACTTCGGGAATATAGATCAGCGTGGTCTGGGGCAGCCAGCGCAGACTGGCGCCGCGGGTCTGATCCAGTTGTTGCAGATTTTCCAGTGTGGACTTGTCTACCACCAGTCGCCGCAGATTGTGTTGTTGATCAAGCACGGGATTGAGTCGCGCGCGCAGCATTTCGTAGAGTTCCGCCTTGGGGTCTTCGCTGATATAGGGGATGGCGTTCTTGAGATTGAGGTTGGCTTCGTAAACTTTCAGGTATTCGAGCACATCCTTTTCGGCATCCTTGTACCAGTGGGTCAGTTCACTGTGGCGCATTTCCGGCGGAAGCAGATCGATAAAAGTCATCTCACCTTCCATGCGCAGAAAATCCATGTAGAGACGGCTCAGCAACTGATGGGAAACATTGCCGTAAACATCAAAGCCGGCCACCAGCAAATAGTGAATTCGCTCCATTAATGGATAGCCGATAATCCAGGCAGTCTTTGGATGATCACCCACCATGCCTTTCACCACACTGGCGCTGTCGTTGTGACGAAAAACTGTCAGCGCTGCATTGGGATTATGCCCGCTGCCATCCCAAATAAAATCGAGACTCACAGCGCCCTGACGATCTACCTTTTCCTGCACAAAACGCCCCTTGGCAGCCAGATATTCCTTTTGCAGCGAAGAGTATTTCAGCCAGCTGCTCAAGGGCAATATGGGATTGCCCAGTTCAGCCGGCATCGCCAGATGCTTGCTGTTTTCCGCAAGGAAGCGCCCATCCTCGGCGCCAGTGGTTAACTCGGGTGAAATAAAAAATACCCAGAAATGATCCTGAATCACATTGAGTGCCACCTGGCCGCGACACACCGGACCCTTGATAAAATTCATGATAGTAAACTGGGCTTCATCCAGCATAAAACGATAGCGGGAACCCACAGGCAGTTGCGCAAAACTGACAAAGGGATTGGCGGCAACATCCGGTGCATAACCCGGCCACTGCTCAACCTGATAATCAGTGTTGTAAAACAGCGATTGCCAGCGTGCCAGCCGCGCATCGTCCAGTTTGTAGGGCAGGAAATTTTTCGCCAGACGGCTGGAGGGATCGCGCCAGAGGCGGTAGTAAACCCGTTCCACCTGAGGATCATCGAAAGGTCGACGAGTGGCTATGCGCTCAATGGGTTCGCCGGGCGGAGTGCGGGAACGCACCAGCTTAAAGTGGCTGTCAGGTTCACTGGGCAAAAGCAGATTGGCGAGAAACAGGTGTTCGTAAATATAGCGATTAACCAGTTGCTGCTTGAGACTGTCACCGTTAAGGAAGGTCTCCCAACGGGCGATATCTCTTTGGGTTTGCGGCGACAGCTTCTTTTCCAAACCATGTTTGGCGCCCTGATCCAACCAGTCCATTAATGTTTGATGCTCCTGCCGTGAAAGGCCGGGCAAGCCATAGGGCATTCCCCACAGGGGTGTTTGCGTTTCATAGGCGGCAAACTGATCCGGCGTGGGGCAACTCATGTCGCGATTGATATCCAGATTGAAGGTTTCTGGCAGAAAAGCCGAATTTGGCAGTGGATGGGCCTGTTTCAATTCAAGCATTTTTACAAACAGGCTTTGCTCGGGTGGTTGACCGCCTTCGTTCAGAACGGGAAAGAAAAATTTCTCTCGCCATTCGGCGGTGGTTTGCGCATCCTCAAACATGCGGGTCAAACTGGTGCCCAGCAGGCGGGTGCCGTCGTAAACCTTTTCCTTGTTGGCGCCGCGCAACAGCCCCTGATAGCTGTCGAGTTTCAGTTGGCAGGGGGCATCGTAACAGCCATGACAGACTACACAGCGGCGTTCGAGAATGGGTTGCACCTTGCTGATGTAATCAAGCGCGGCCTGTTCAGGTTGATATTCCCGTGCCTGTTCGCTGGGCCATTTTTTACTGAAGAACCCGGCGCAACCGCCGAGCAAAATGATCATCAGTGTGATAACACACAAGCGGTTGCGCTGAGATAAATCCATGAGATTAGGCTGCCGTCAGATCCAGTGGCAGGGTGATAACAAAGCTGGCACCCGCGCCGAGAGAGGGTTGCAGACTTATCTGTCCCTTGAGTTTTTGAGTAATCAGGTTGTGCACTATCGCCAGCCCGAGACCGGAACCGCCGGTTTTGCGCGCGGTGGTAAAAAAGGGTTCAAAGATCTTGTCCTGAATGTCGGGCGCTATGCCGCTGCCATTATCGCTGTAGCTCAGATGCACAAGATCGTTGTGAGTGGCGATGTGCAGAGTGATCTCACCGCTGGCCATCTGGCTGAAACCGTGGTTGATACTGTTGGTTACCAGATTGGTAAGCACCTGCGCAATGGCGCCGGGATAGCTGTTCATGCGAATGGGAAGTTCGCTGGCAAAATGACATTTGAGCTGATGATTCTTGAGTAGCGGTTGCAGACTCTTGATGATCAAATCAATGCAGGTATTCAGCTCGAACTCCTCTTCTTCGGCAGATGTTTGAATGGAGCCGCTCAGTTTGAAATTGTGCACCAGATTGGCGGCGCGGTTGAGATTGTGCGATACCAGATGCAATCCCTCGGCAAATTTCAGCAGAAACTGTTTGAAGTCCTCCTCGCCCAGCTCTTTCTGGTTGTAGAGTTTTTCCAGTTTCTTGAGTTCGGATTCGCAATAGCTGGCTGAAGTGACGGCTATGCCCAGGGGTGTATTAATTTCGTGAGCCAGACCCGCCACCATGCGTCCGACGGAAGCGAGCTTTTCACTTTCAATCAGTTTGGCCTGGGTATGGGTCAGGTTGCGCAGGGCATCTTCCAGCCACCGGGTGCGTTCCCTGACTTTGGTTTCAAGCTGTTCGTTGATGCTTTTCAGCTGTTTTTCGTAGGTGTTGCGCTGCTCGGCACTGATGGCGCGGCCATAGAGATCCGCCAGAGCGCTGACAAAGGCAATTTCTTCCGAAGTCCAATGGCGAATACCGCCGCGGTGTTCGCAGCAGATAATGCCAGTCATCTGCCCCAGATGGCGAATGGGGGCATCCAGCATGGCGCCTATGTTGCGCGGCTTGAGATAGCCCTCGGTAAATTCGCTGGTGGCAACATTGGTCGCGGCATCGTCTGCCACTATGGCGCGTTCCTGATCCAGCGCCGCAAAGTAGCGTGGATAGGCTTCGCGTGTCAGCGTGGGGTTGCGATCACTCGCCTTGTGGTTGTCGATCAGCAGCTGGCATTCAATGCTCTGGCGATCTTCCGCCAGCAACCAGATGCCTGCGCGGTCGATACCCAGTCCGTCGATGGCGGCATTGAGAATCAGGAAACTGGCGGCATTGAGATCGCCCGTGTCGATCAGACTCGAGCGGGAGACGTCATGCAATATGTTGTAAAAGTTGTTGCTCATGGAGCTTGATCAATCCTTAAAAAACTAGTGGCCTTCACCCGGTTTGTCCGGCAGTTGCTGACGAATCTCGCGAAACACATCAAACATTTCCAGCGCCGCATCCACCAGTTGTGGATCAAACTGACGGCCGCGTCTCTCGCGTATGTAGTCGCGGATATCTTCTTCTGCCCAAGGCTTTTTGTAAGCTCGTTCTGATCCCAGTGCATCTATGACATCGATAATGGCCACGATGCGCGCTTCAAGTGGAATGGCTTCCCCGGCCAGGCCCTGAGGATAGCCACTGCCGTCCCAATGCTCGTGGTGGCCGTAGGCAATGCGCGCTCCCATCTTGGCGATGATACGGTTGGAATTTTTCAGCAGATCGTAACCGATACGGGCGTGGGTTTTCATGATCTCCCACTCATCTGCATCAAGTTTTCCCGGCTTGTGCAGTATGGATTCGGGAATGCCTATCTTGCCCAGGTCGTGCAGCGGTGAGGCGTATCTCAGGGTTTCGGCATATTCCGCCGACTGACCTATCTTGAGTGCCAGCAGTTCACTCATCAGGGACACGCGGCGCACATGGCAACCGGTTTCCTTGGATCTCTGTTCTATGGCATCGCCAATAATCAGCAGCAGTTCCTTTTGTGTTTCCTGTACGGTTTCGCGGGCGGACAGGTTCTGGAAGATCAGGGTGATATTGGCGGCGAAGAGTTTGAGTATGTCTTCCTGCAGGGTGGAATGGGGCAGACGAAAGTGGGTGTAGAGAACGCTTTCGGTGCGCGGATCTGTATTGTAGTAACCGATAAACACGCCTTCTTCACTGCACGAGGTTCTGTCATTAAAGGCCTGTAGAATCCGCTTTTTCACACCTTCCGGCAGCACGGAAGGGTTCCATTCGTGATCCAGTTTGACTGCCGAGCCGGTGGCGGCCAGGAGTATCAGCTCAGTATCGCCATAGAGATCCTGATGGCGGCTAACCAGATACATTTCGGTGGTATCTATCCCCAGCAACTGCACTGTGTGTTCCAGTATGGCGTTGCCGAACTGGTGCAGAGTACGGCTCATCAGTACCGAGTCGGAGGCATCTATAACCTTGCGCATACTGCGCTGGCTGTTTTCGATGGTGACTATGTCACGATAGGAGCGAATGCAGGAGTAGGCGCAGGTCTTGAGTTTGGTGTCTGTCAGCTCGGTTTTGCTTTTGTAATCGTTGATGTCGTAGGCGCGGATAACGGTTTCTTCGGGACAATTGCCCGGATGACCTGTGCGCAAGACTATGCGGGTGGTGTGGTTCTGTAGCTGGTTGCGCACCTTGCTGATCAGCTCCAGACCCGCCTCATCGGTTTCCATAATCACATCGACAAAGGCCAGGGCGATATCCGGATGATCCTGAAAGAGTTTCAGCCCTTCGGCGGCGCTGTAGGCACTGAGAAATTGCAGGGGTATCTCGTCTATCTGTGTGTTGCTCAAAACCAGTTTGGTTACGGCATGAACCTGCTGTTCATCGTCAATAATGGCGACTTTCCAGTAGGGCACGGCTCTTTGCAGGTGAGCAGCCGTGGAATGAGGGTTGGACTTGGCTTTTTTCTGCAGAAATTCCATTTTGATTCTCGTCGGCATCGGGCGGGAGACCAGTCGACCTGTGCGGGCGGCTATTGCGAAAGTATAGAAGACTCCTGCGCCAGTGTAGGGACGTTTGCATATTTTTATTTGCGGTGTTTCCGCCCGGCGGACAAGCACTGTTTGTCTGGCTGCGCCGCTGGTCTGACAAAATCAGAAGGATCAAAGTCGGCGCGGTAAGTGATTAGTTGCTTATAAGGCGCAAAGAGAGCACCGGGAGAAAGTCACACTTTGCTCTTGATCGGATTGGTAATTTGCAAATGTTGCATAAGCACGCGTCATTTTTAGCTTACTTTTATCTGAAAAGGGGAGCTAATCCTGAAGGCTTTTTAGGATGCCAGAGTTACACTGATTGAGCGCCAAATTGACCTGAGGGAAAGAGCTTTCGAGCAGGTGTCCTGGTTTCGGAGATCATGGAGTTGGCTATGAGCGAGATACATCGTTCAACGCGTCTGGGTGATTTGCTGGTTGAGCAGGGTGTTCTCAAGTCCAGCGAATTGTATCAGGCGATTGAGTTGCAGCAGCTGCGCCGGCTGCGTCCCAGCGAACATATGGGGCAGAGCCAGGAGTTGGGCGAAATTCTGGTGGAGCTGGGTTTTATCAATGCCCAACAGCTCAATTCCGGACTTAGCTGGCAGCGCCGGCTGCGCAAGACGGCCAGAATCATGGTGTTTGTCGCGCCCTTGCTGACCGCTGCCTGTGGCGGGGGCGGAAGCGCTTCGGCGGGAACCTCGCCCACCAATTCCCAGGTGCAGAGCCACAGTTCGCTGGTGGTTGGTGGAAGCAATTCATCGGTGGTGAGTCAGGATGCCCAGCCGTCCGTGAGTTCATCGTCCGTATCTTCGGTGGCCTCTGTGTCCTCTCAGTCTTCGGTCACATCCCAGTCGTCTGTATCCTCGGTGGCTTCGTCGGAGGTTCCCCGGTCCTCTGCCTCGTCCCAGTCCTCGGTGCAGATTCAGCCCAGCCTGCCCATCAAGCAGCCACCCAAGTCGTCTTCGTCTTCATCCCGGTCTTCTGTGTCTTCTGTGTTTTCGGTGCCTGCGTCTTCGTCCAGTGTGTCATCCTCAAGCAAGTCGTCTTCCAGTACGCCGGCATCAAGCAGTAGTGTTTCTTCAAGCTCAAGCAGTTCAGTCTCTGTGTCGAGCAGTAGTTCCTCTTCTAAATCGAGCCGCAGTTCGTCCAGTTCCAGCTCTGTGGTATCCAGTCTCTCCAGTTCGTCCCAGCCCTCTTCTGTGTCTTCCCAGTCAAGTCATGCGGGGGCCGTGGATGGTCCGGTACAGCTCTATTGGAGTGTGCCAACGCAGCGGGAGAATGGGGAGTATCTGGATATCACGGAAATTGGTGGCTACGAGATTCGCTACAAGCGCAAAACCGATTCCAACTATACCTTTGTACAGGTTAAGGATGGCTATGCCGACGCCTACTATTTTGATTATCTGGTGGGCGACTATGAGTTCCAGATTGCTACCTTTGACCTGAATGGACTCTACAGCGAGTTTGTCCGCATCAATCCTTACTAGCCTCGTTCCTGCAGGCTGGTAAGGATATAGCGATAACTTGCCATTCGGGTTGCGCTGATTTTCCCTTCTTCCAGTGCGCGCAGTATGGCGCAACCCGGTTCGTGTCTGTGGCTGCAATCGCGGAACTTGCAGTAACCGATAAAGGGACGGAATTCGATAAAGCCTTCCAGCACTTCCTCTTCACTCATGTGCCAGAGACCAAACTCGCGGATGCCGGGTGAATCGATCAGATGACCACCGCCGGGGAAATGAAACAGCTGGGCATTGGTGGTGGTATGCGCGCCCTGTTGACGTTCCGACAGCTCCCCCACCCGCAGATCCACCCCGGGCAGAAGTGCATTCACCAATGAGGATTTGCCCACCCCCGACTGACCCACAAACACACTGGTAAAGCTGGCCAGATACTGGCGCAGTTCATCCAGTCCTTCGCCGGTGACGGTGGATACCTTGAGCAGTGTGTAACCCAAATCCTTATAGGTCTGCTCCAGTTGCGTCACCTTGGTGCGACTGGCGTCGTCAATGCGGTCAACCTTGTTGATCAGAATGACCGGCTCTATGTCGATGGCGCTGGCGGCCACCAGATAACGGTCGATCAGGTTGGCGTGGGGTTCGGGGTAGGGGGCAATTACAATAATGATGCGATCAATATTGGCGGCGATGGTTTTCATGTCGCCGTGGGGATCGGGGCGGCAGAGGGCGGAGTCCCTCGGTTGGACCGCCACCACTACGCCATAGGGATTGCCATCGCGCCAGATCACCCGGTCGCCGGTAACCAGCGAGCCCAGATTGCTGCGAAAGTGGCAGCGCTTTTGCTGTCCGGCATTGGCTCCCTGGGTTGCCTCTACCACCACCTGGGTGCCGTAGTGGGTAATGATTAGTCCTTCTTCCTCGCTGCCCAGTTCGCCTTCGGAAAGCTGCTCGTTGGCGAGAGTGTCGCGGCGCGCAGCGCGTGCGCTGCGTTCTGCCTGAATTTTTTCAATACGCCAGGACTGGCGACGGGTGAGTTTTCGTTTGCTCATCAGGGTGGAGGTTGTGACTCTGGGGGCTAAGGGTTTACTCTGGTCGGCATTGTGCACTATCAGCTTAAGGAAGCACCATGTTAAATGAAAACAACCTTATCTGGATCGATCTGGAAATGACGGGGCTGGATCCGGATACCGATGTGATTATCGAGATAGCCACCCTGGTGACCGATTCCAATCTCAATATCCTCGCCGAAGGTCCTGTCTATGCCATCCACCAACCTGCCGAAGTCATGGCGGCCATGGACGAGTGGAACACCAACCAGCATGGCAAGTCCGGCCTTACCCAGCGGGTGCTGGAAAGCAAAATCAATCTGGCGCAGGCGGAGGCGGATACCATTGCCTTCCTTGAGCAGTGGGTACCCAAAGGCAAGTCCCCGATTTGCGGCAACTCCATTTGTCAGGATCGCCGTTTTCTGGTGCGCGGTATGCCCAAGCTGGAAGCCTATTTTCACTACCGCAACCTGGATGTGAGTACGGTGAAGGAGTTGGCGCGCCGCTGGCGTCCCGATGTGCTGGCTGGCGTGAAAAAATCCAGCGCTCACCTGGCCTTGGACGATATCAAGGATTCCATTGCCGAATTGCGCCACTACCGCGACACCTTTTTCAAAATGCAGCTCTGATGACTGACCTGACTGACAAGGTGCGTCAACGTCGGGCCGAAAAGGTCACACTTATAGGTTCGGCAGTTGACCTGACTCTGGGGGTGACCAAGGTGCTGGTGGGCATCGTCGGTCATTCGACCGCTCTGGTCGCCGATGGTGTGCATTCGCTGTCAGATCTGGCCACGGATTTCATGGTGATACTGGTGATGCGCCATTCGTCCAAGGCGCCGGATCAGCGGCACCCCTTCGGTCATCTGCGATTTGAAACGGTCGCAACTCTCGCTCTTGGATTGATACTCGTCGGTGTGGCCTTGACCATGGCTTGGCAGAGTATCCAGCAGTGGCTGGACGGCCGGCATCAGGATCCCAGTTGGCCAGTATTGCTGGTTGCGTTTCTGTCCATTATTGGCAAAGAGTGGGTTTATCGTTTCTCGATCAAGTTGGGGCGCGAGCTGCAATCCGATTTGTTGATTGCCAACGCCTGGCACGCCCGCTCTGACGCTTTTTCATCGGTAGTGGTGCTGGTGGGCGTTGCCGGCACCATGCTCGGCGCTCACTGGATGGATGCCTTGGCTGCCGTGGGTGTGGCTTTGCTGATCGCCAAGATTGGTTGGGACATGGTGTGTAAAAACCTGTCGGAACTGGTGGATGCAGGCCTGCCGGAGCAGCAGGTAAAAAGCATAGAGATGTTGGCTCTGCAGGTGCCCGGCGTGGAACAGGTGCATCAGATCCGCGGCCGCACCATGGCCGGCCAGATTTTGCTGGAGCTGCATCTGGTTGTGGATAACCGCCTCAGCGCCAGCGAAGCTCACTTTGTTGGCAATCAGGTGCGGGGCAGCTTGCTCGCTTCCATCCCTGCCATGCGCGAAGTGATCTTCCACATTGATACCCATACAAACCAACAGGACGAAAAATCTCGCCGTCTACCAGATCGCCAAACCATTCAACAGCAACTCACTCCTTTGTTGATGCAACTGACGCAGGGTGAGCTCAGCAGTGACAAGGATTATGAGTTGACCCTCTACTACACCTCTGATCGTGTGGATATGGAGATCAAACTTTTAAAAGAAATCACGGGTGAACTGAGTCAGGATCTGCAGCAGAAATTGCAAGCTGCTTTGCAGCAAGAAAGTTGGCTTGGGCGGATTGAAGTTTGGCGGTAACAACGCCAGCGATGCGCATTTTTATTCGTGTTCGGCGTTCTGTATCACAGCTCGCGTTGTCGTAAAGACACGGGCTCAGCTCACTGCAAAGCGAAAACTTTGCCGGGATTTGTCAGAAGCCAGAAAAGAAAAAACCCGCCAGAAGGCGGGTTTTCTGATTTGGTGCCCAGAAGAGGACTTGAACCTCCACGGCCGTAAAGCCACTAACACCTGAAGCTAGCGTGTCTACCAATTTCACCATCTGGGCGGTGTCGGCTACTGGGAGCCGAGGCCGCGCACTATAATTTCACGCCTCGACCTTGTCAACGCCCCTCGGCACATTTTTTCGGGTGCCTTTGCCAATCTTTAGTCGCGGGCGGTGTGTTTGTGGGGCTGGCTCACCTATAATCGACAGCATCCGGGTTACCCCCCGCATTTATTTTCCCAAAAGGACTACCACTTTGACCAAGCGCAAAACGCCCAGCTCTGACCCTTTCGCCGATCGCGAAGCCGAAAAGTACGCTAAACCCGCCCCCAGCCGCGAGTTTATCCTCGCCGTTCTCAACCAGTCTGCTCGCCCCATGACCCATCCGGAGTTGTGCGACCACTTTCAGCTGGGGGATGACGAAGAGCTGATCGAGGCACTGCGCCGTCGCCTGATTGCCATGTCCCGCGATGGTCAATTGATCAGTAACCGCCGGGATGCCTTTATGCCGGTTGAAAAGGTGGACCTGATGCGCGGTCGGGTGCAGGGGCATCGCGATGGCTACGGCTTTGTGATCCGCGCCGATGGCGGCGAGGACATCTACCTCCACGGTCGCCAGATGCGCAAGGTGTTCGACGGCGACGAGGTGCTGGTACGCCTCTCCGGTGAAAACTATCGCGGCAAGGAGGAGGGCGCCATTGTAGAAGTGCTGGCGCGCAACACCTGGCAGCTGGCCGGACGTTTTTTCAGCGAGGAGGGTGTGCAGTTTGTGCGCCCGGAAAATGCTCGTATTACCCAGGACATCATGATTCCCTACGGCTCCTGGGGAGGCGCCGAGCCGGGACAGATAGTGGTGGTGGAAATTACCCAGCAGCCTGACAAAAACCGTCTGCCCATGGGCAAGGTGATCCGAGTGTTGGGTGACCATATGGCGCCGGGCATGGAAATCGAGCTGGCCATCCAGTCCCACGGCATTCCCAGTGTCTGGCCAGCGGAGGTCGAAACTGAGGCGGCGGCCATTCCTCCCCAGGTGCAGGAAAAAGACAAGCAGCATCGCGTGGATCTGCGTCACCTGCCGCTGGTGACCATCGACGGCGAGGACGCCCGCGACTTTGACGATGCGGTGCTCTGTGAACGCCGTCGTGGCGGCTGGCGCTTGTATGTGGCCATTGCCGATGTATCCCACTATGTGGCGGTGGATTCGGCGCTGGACAGGGAGGCGCGCAATCGCGGCAACTCTGTCTACTTCCCTGACTATGTGGTGCCCATGCTGCCGGAGGTGCTGTCCAATGGCCTCTGTTCATTGAATCCCGGCGTGGATCGTCTGTGCATGGTGTGCGAGATGACCATCAGCGATGGCGGACGCATTACCGGCTATCAGTTTTACGAAGCGGTTATGCACTCCCATGCGCGTCTCACCTACAACCAGGTGTGGGACATGCTCTCCAATCCCGAGAGCGAACATCGCCAAACCTTTGCTCATGTATTGCCACAGGTGGAGCTGTTGCACAGTCTCTATACCTGTTTGCGTGCCGCCCGCGACGAGCGGGGCGCCATTGATTTTGAAACTGTGGAAACACGCATCATCTTCGACAGCGAACGCAAGATTGAACGCATAGTGCCAGTGCGTCGCAACGAGGCGCACAAGCTGATTGAAGAATGCATGCTCTGCGCCAATGTGTGCGCCGCCAACTTTTTGCAAAAGCATCAATTGCTCGGCCTCTACCGTGTCCACGAAGGTCCGACAGAGCAGAAGCTCACCAATCTGCGCGAGTTCCTCGGCGAGCTGGGGCTGGGCTTGGGTGGCGGCAATGCGCCCACCTCGGCGGATTACCAGCAGCTGTTGCAGGCCATAGCCAATCGTCCCGACGCCAATATGATCCAGACGGTGATGCTGCGCAGTTTGCGTCAGGCTATGTATCAGATGGAAAACAACGGCCACTTCGGT
>Ga0182793_1001158_pt1 | contig 17112 bp, 20 predicted proteins | sample Passage237A_FD_130498 | JGI IMG/M metagenome (GOLD analysis project Ga0182793, IMG submission 130498) | Cellulose adapted compost microbial communities from Newby Island Compost Facility, Milpitas, CA, USA - Passage2 37A (version 2) (version 2) ... | reverse complement strand
GCAAAATTTCCCTCGCCCCGCCAAGCGCTAACTGGTTAGAGTTGTCGCTCGGATCGGCCGACAGCCAAGGGGGTTTCATGAGCGCGTTCCGCGACAAGGTCGCTGCCTTCGTTGAGCACCAGGCGGTGCAGCGAACCGTGATCGGTCTGATCATCCTGAACGCGATCATCATCGGCATGGAGACCTCGGCCGAGATCATGCACGCCATCGGCCACACCCTCGAGCTGATCAACACGATCATTATCGCGATCTTCGTCGTCGAGATCGTGCTGCGCATCTACGCTGAGGGCGCGCGTTTCTGGCGCAGCGGGTGGAACTGGTTCGACTTCCTGGTGGTGGTGATGGCCCTCATCCCGGCCTCGTCCACCTCGCAGGTGCTGCGCGTGCTGCGCATCCTGCGTGTGCTGCGTCTGCTCTCGGTGATTCGATCGATGCGCCTCGTGGTCGAATCGCTGGCCGCGGCGATGCCGGGTGTCGCCTCGATTGCTGGCCTGCTAGCGATCGTGCTGTACGTCTTCTCGGTGATGTCGACCATGCTGTTTGGCCACGATTACCCAGAACAGTTCGGCTCGCTCGGCCTGTCCTTTGTGCAGCATTTCCGGCTGATGCTCGGCGACGGCTGGCCAGACGTGGTCTTCCCGGTCGCGCAGGACACCAGCGGTTGGACCTGGTTCTACTTCATCGTCTTCACGATCATCTCGACCATGGTGGTGCTGAACCTCTTGATCGGTGTCATTGTCGAAGCCGTGGATCGCAGCGGCCACGAGATCGACGAGCACCCGCTTGCTGACGGCGAGGCGGTGGCCGATGACGCTGCGGCAACTGCACCAGCCGACACCGCTGCATCCGCGGCGCCGGGTGCTGGCGCCCCCGGCGACCTCAGCGGCGAGATCGCCGCACTCCGGTCCGAGATCGCAGCCCTGCGCGAGGCCCTCGGAAAGTAATCGCCACGCGCCGTTCGCTGGCAGGACGAGGCCGTCCCTCCTGCCCTGCCGGGGTGCCGCTCGCTACGGCAGCACGCCGAGCGCGGCGAGGGCCTGCCGCAGCAGCGTGCCGCGCCCACCTTCCAGCTCCTCGGCGATCTGCGGCGAGGCGGCCTGGGCCGGCGTGAGCCAGGTCAGTTCCAGCGCGTCCTGCCGCGGTTCGCAGGTGCCCGTCACCGGCACGACGTAGACCAGCGAGATCGCGTGTTGGCGCTCGTCGAAGTAGGGTGTAACGCCGGGCACCGGGAAGTATTCGGCGACCGTCACCGGCACGATGCTCGGCGGCAGTTGCGGGAACGCCATCGGACCGAGGTCCTTTTCGAGGTGGCGGTAGAGCGCATCGCGCAGGGTCTCGGTGTACATCACTCGGCCCGAGACGAGTGTGCGCACCATCGCGCCTTCGGGGGTGACCCGCAGCAGCAGGCCGACCTCGGTGACCTGACCGGAGCCGTCCAGTCGGACCGGGATCGCCTCGACATAGGTGATCGGCAGTCGGTTTCGGATGACACGGAGTTCATCGTCATCCAGCCAGCCGGGATTCGGGTCAGGCGTGCGCACGCTCATGGCTCCATTGTGGCCTACCCATCCCGCCATATGGCCGCAACGAGCCGAGCCCCGCACCGATTCGGGTGCGGGGCTCAGCCAAGCGGCCGATCGGCCTGCTATCGCGTGGTGGCGCGGCGCAGGAACACGTACTGGCCGAGCACGCCAATGAGGATGATGATCGCCGCAGCAATGATGAGCCACCAAGGCTGGAAGGCCTTGATGATTGCCGGGATCTGCGGTGCGATTGCGAGCAGGATCAGCACGAGCACCAGACCAGCGATGAGTCCAATGAACATCGGGCCGCGAACGCCGTAGCGCAGCCAGCCTGCCCCGAAGGCAGCCCCAACCGACTGCAGCAGCCAGATCGCCAGGAAGGAGATCAGGAAGGCGAGCAGCGGGTTGCCGCCGCCCAGCAGATACGCGTCCAGCGCGTAGGCGTTGATCAACCAGTGGTCTGTGGCAAGCTCAACCAGCAGCAACAGCGAGATGACTGCCGCGAGTCCGGCCGCCATAACCACATGGGAGAGTAGGGTGCCGACAGTGAAGCCACGACGATCGGCACCGAGGGCCATCGCAAAGGGGAAGGTGGTCGCCACCGACTGCACGCCGAGGGCCACCACAAAGCCTCCGAGTGCCCAGAGCACACCCGCGTTGTTTCGCGCCTGCAGCGGATAGTTTGGATCCGCCGGATCGATCCCGACGCGCTGCAGCGTCAACGAGATCAGCACGGTCACCACCACGACGCTGAGCAAGATGAGCAGCGGGGTCAGGATGACAGTGTTGCGCTTGACGAAGTGCAATCGCAGCGTCTTGAGAGCGGTGTTCATGGTCGAATCGTCCTTTCTCCGCCGCAGCTAGGCCGCGGCAACGTCCTGGTCGGCGGCGCCGAGGGCCGCCACAATCTGCTGGAGCGAGACCGGGCTCGCTTCCACGCCAGCTGCCTTCGCCGCCTGCTGCATGTGCTCCGTGAGCGGGCTCGCCACAACGACCGAAAGCAAGCCACCAACCTCGTGGCGGCGCAGCACAGCGGCGCTGCCTACGACCCCCTCCACTGCACCACGCATGCCAGCGAGTTGGCAGTACTGTGCCTTTGCCTCGGCAACGTCAGTGTCAAGCACGACGCGGCCCTGATCCAGCACCACCACCCGCTCCAGGAGTGATTCCATCTCGTCGATCAGGTGCGTCGACAGCAGGATGGTGCGTGGGTGTTCGGCGTAATCGGCCAGCAGTGTGTCATAGAAGTGCTGGCGCGCCGTAGCGTCCAGGCCCAGATAGGGCTCATCGAAAAACGTGATCGGCGCACGGCTGGCCAACCCGATGGTGATGCCCACACTCGAAAGCTGTCCGCGGCTGAACTTGCGAATGCCGGTCTTGGTCGGCAGACGGAACAGATCGACGAGGCGGTCGGCCAAGGCTTGGTCCCAGTGCTCGTGGAAGATACTGGCCGCCTCCAGCGCGTGGCGAAGCTTGTAGTCCTCGGGGTAGCGCTGGTTGTCACGGATGAAGGTGATCTGGCCAAGGGTTGCCGGGTGTTCGTAGGGGTTGTGGCCCAGGACTTGCACACTGCCAGCGTCGGCACGGTCCTGGCCGGTGAGGATCGACATCAGGGTGGTCTTGCCGGCGCCATTGCGGCCGAGCAGGCCCACGATGCCGTGCTGCGGGACAGTAAAGCTGACGTTGTCGAGTGCGACGGTGTTGCCGTAGCGACGGGTAACGTGCAGGGCTTCGATCGCGGGGATCTGGCTGGTCATGCCTGGTTCTCCTGTTCAATCAACCGGATGACATCGTTCCGGCTCAGTCCAATGCGCCCTGCTTCCTGCAGCAGCGGGGTGACGAAGTGGGTGGCGAACTCCTGCTGGCGGGAACGCAGCAGCGTCTCGCGGGCGCCGACGGTGACGAACATCCCGAGTCCTCTCCTCTTCTCCAGCAGCCCCGCATCGCTGAGCAGCGCGACGGCTCGGTTCGCGGTGGCCGGGTTGATGCGGTGAAAGGCAGCAAGTTCGTTGATCGAGGGCACCGGTGCGCCCTCGACGAAGTCGCCGCGCAGGATGCCGTCCTCCAGCCATTCAGCAAGTTGCTGGAAGATCGGTCTGCTCTCGTCGAACATTCCGCCTCCCTAGTGGGTTAGTTACTTCACTAAGTAACCTAGGAGGTGCATCGCTTGGTGTCAAGTCCGGGCATGCAGAAAGCCCCGACTCGGAGGAGTCGGGGCTTTCCCTGGCGGTAGCGGCGGGATTTGAACCCGCGGTGGACTTTCACCCACACAACTTTTCGAGAGTTGCACCTTAGGCCGCTCGGACACGCTACCGCCGATGAGTCTAACGCAACTGACGAGCCGACGCGAACCGAGGCCGCCGGTAGGCTGCTGCTATGCGTCGCGGTGGAACTACGTCCTGGCTCGTCCTGCTCGTCGTCGTGATTGGCGTGGTGGCCTGGGCCTGGTGGGACCTCAGCAACAACCAGGGATCCGACGCCAGCCAGCCGCCCACACCGACGGTGTCCGCCTCCCCCAGCCCCTCCGCCTCGCCAAAGCCGAGCGCCCCGGGTGGCGGCGGATCGCCGAGCGCGTCGGCCAGCGACTGGCCAACCATTCCGGCAGATGCGCAGGCCTTCACTGTCGCGCACGTGCACGACGGTGACACCGTGTTCCTGAACAGCAAGGGCGGCGAGCAGGTTGCGGTGCGCGACCGCATCAAGGTGCGCCTGATCGGCATTGACACCCCCGAGGTAACCGAACCGGTGCAGTGCTACGGCCGCGAAGCGACGAACGAGCTGCACGACCTGCTGCCGGAGGGATCGACCGTCTACGGCGTCATCGACACCGAACCGCAGGACCACTACGAGCGCTGGCTGCTGTACCTCTGGACCGAGGACGGCTACTTCGTGAACGCTGGCATGGTCGACAACGGCTTTGCCGAAGCGATTCGCGTGCGCCCCAACGACCAGCACTGGAATTTGCTTCGCAATTTGGAGGCTGCCGCTGAACGGGACCGGGTCGGTATGTGGGGTTCGTGCTGATATTACGGAAAGTCTCATTCAGGTCTAGCGGCTAGGGGTTTTCCCCCGCTATGGTGGCGACGTTCCTCGAACCCGATATGAAAGGACGTGCCGTGAGCACTGCCGAATCCGCCGCCGTGATCCCCGCGGCCGAAACCGAGCCCAACGAGCGCATCGTTGCGAGCTCGCTGATCAGCCTCGTGGTCACCCTGCTGGTGTCGACGATCGGCTTCACGCTGGTTGTGGCTCTGACCAACACCGTGTTCGGCTACGCCGGCCTCGCGGTTGGCGCCATCGCCTTCTTCACCTACACGTTCATCGCTGACAAGGTGAGCCTGATCGGTGGGATCATCATCGTTGCCATCACTCTGGTGAGCGCTGCGTTCTCGTTCGTGTTCGCCACGCTGTGGCTGGCCGGTGAGTCCTTCGGCGACTCGTGGGGCTTCATCTTCGCATTCGATCTCTGGACCCCGTTCCTGGGCGACATCTTCACTGCTGACCCCCAGTCCACGCTGATCTACGTCGGATTCGCAGTCGCCGCCGCAGTGGCTCTGTCCTACAAGGCACTCTTCGGCAAGGCCGACGAGGACGAGGACGAGGACGAGGACATCGTCGAGGCTGCACCGGCTGAGGCCCCGAAGGTCTAGTCCGCTCCGACCCGACACGAGGGCCGTCCACGCAACGTGGGCGGCCCTCGTGCGTTCGCGCCAGCTCCACTCCCCGCGTGCCAAGCGCGAGTTCCTAGGATGGACGCATGAGCGAGTCCACCGAGGCGAACCCCCTGGCCATCGAGCGCGTGGTGTGGCTGCGCAGTGGTGCACCATCACCGCTCGAGGCCACCGCCGCCGAGCTGGATGGCGCCCGATTGCTGGTCATGATGCATGGCCTGGGTGCGAGCGAACACGACCTGGCGCCCATCGCGCCGCTGCTGCAACCCGGCCACATCGTCGCGGCCCTCGGCGCACCCATCCCCTGGGGTAACTGGGGTGGCTGGGCGTGGTTCCCGCTCGGTGCACCGGGCGATCCAGATCCCGCGGTGACGCTCCCCGCGGTCAATGGGGTCCTGACCTGGCTCGACACCCTGCCAGCCACGCCCGCCACGATCGACCTGCTCGGCTTCTCGCAGGGTGGAGCAATGGCGACGCAATTGCTGCGCATCGCCCCGGATCGCTTCCGCAGCGCCACCGTATTGAGCGGCTTCAGCCTGGGCGGAGACCAGCCCGGCGATGCGACGCTGCGCGCGCAACGCCCGCCAGTCTTCTGGGGCTGGGATGCGGCCGATCCAGTCATCCCGCCGGCCGCCTTTGCCCGCACCGGCGCCTGGCTCAAGGAGCACGCGACGCTCACGGAACGCCGCTATCCCGGCATCGGTCATGGCATCAGCCGCGAAGAGATCGAGGATGTGGACGCCTTCCTCGCCGCGTTGTCGGATTAGGCGAGCGGCTGCAGCGCGAGTGCAGCGCATCACGGCAGAGGGCCACTGACGAATCGTCAGTGGCCCTCATCGCGGAGATCGCTGGGACTAGGCAGTCGCCTCGTTCCGGCGTCGACGCACGTACAGCAGCAGGATCGAGCCGAGGCCCGAGAGCGCCAGACCGGTCAGCACCGGGCCAACCGCCCCTGAACCCGTCTGCGCCAGCGTCGCGTCGTCGAGCACGAGGCCGCTTTCGAGACGGAACCACTCGGTGAGCGTCGCCAGGTCATAGTCGGTGGCCAGCACCGTGTCGATGGCGGAGCTCAAGCGCAGGTCCATGAAGATGATGATCGTCTCACCCGCATACAGTTCCGCGAACTCCGGCGTGATGTTCCAGTGCACCTCGGCAGTTCCGTCCGGAGCGGTCGGGATCACCGTGACGTCCTGCCACATACCGAGGTCCAGCGGGGTGCCGTCCTGGTCGATGACCAGCCAGGTGCGGAAGGTGTACTCCTGACCGACCTGCAGGTTGCCGTAGGTGATGCGGTCGACCACCAGGCCACCGGTCGAGGGCAGTTCCTTGGTCACGCCGTCGTTGTTGACCCAGGCCTCGGTGTGGAACCAGGGCACCAGCTCCGGCTCGATCTGGTTCGTCAGCGTGACCTTGATGGTCTGACCTGCGCCGATCACGATCTTAGCGCAGCTGGAACTGCTTGGCTTCGGCGCTCTTCGCGCCACCGACGCTGACGGTCAGCAGATAGTAGCCAGGGCGCGCGTCAGCCCCGGTGCTGCCGCAGGCATTCGAGGCCGAACGCTTCCGTTCCCAACTCACTGGCACGGTCGGCACATCCAGCACAGCCCCCGCAGCCAGCGTCACTTCCTGGTCCTGCGGTTCGACCTGGCAGTCCTTCGAGGACCAGATCCGGTCCGAGCCACTGTGAATCAAGAATTCCTGCGTGGCACTCCCCGCATTCACCAGGCAGTCCACCGTGCTGACGTTCGTCACCTTCATCTGCAGGCCGGGCAACTCACCCGAACCATAGGAGGTCTTGTCGGTCACCGCTTCCACCCGCAGATCTGCTGGTGCGCACGCAACCAGCTCGGCGGGCTCGGTCGGCGCTGCAGGAGTGGTCGGACCGTAGGGATCCGCCGTTGGGGTGCCGCTGCCGGGTCGGACAATGATGAGGACCAGGATCAGAATGATGGCCAGGCCAACCCCGGCCACGATCAGCCGGCGCCGCCAGTAGACCTGCGCCGGCAGGGGCCCTACCGGATTCCGAAAGCTGGACATGGCATCAGGCTAGTCAGCCTGGCAGGCAGGGCCGCGCGGCACGCCGAATGCCAAGAAATGTCAGGGATTTGGGCGCCCAACGACCGGCTCAGCGTTCGACCGGCTCCAGGACCTTCAGCATGCGCGAGTTGCCGAGTGTGTTGGGCTTCACCCGCGCCAAGTCAAGGAACTCAGCCACGCCCTCGTCGCTGGAGCGCACCAACTCGGCATAGACCTCAGGGCTCACCGGAATGTCGCTAATGACCTCGAAGCCGTGGCGGGCGAAGAAGTCCACCTCGAAGGTGAGGCAGAACACCCGAACCACACCGAGCGCACGGGCTCGATCCAGCAGCGCCTCGAGGATGGCGTGCCCAACTCCCTTACCGCGCCACTGCTGCGCTGCGGCCAGGGTGCGGACCTCGGCCAAGTCCTCCCACATCACGTGCAGGGCGCCGCAGCCGATGATCTCGCCGTTCGCGTCCTCGGCGACCAGGAATTCCTGCACCGCCTCGTAGAGTACGACCGATTCCTTACCCAGCAGGATGCGGTCGGTGACCAGCGGATGAATGAGTGCCTGAATGCGGGTCACATCCGAGGTGCGCGCTGGCCGTACCGTGAATTCCGTCACGCCCTCAGCCTACGCCGCGAACGCGGCCCAGACATGCACGAAGCCCCAGCGATTGCTGGGGCTTCGTGGCGATGTACTTAGTCTGCGACGGCACCGACCGGCTCGATCGGCGTCGCATCGCGCGGGCCGGACTCGAAGGTGAACTCGCCGTCCACGAAGTCGACCTTGACGTGGTCGCCCGGGTTGAGCGTGCCCTGCAGGATGCGCTCGGACAGCCGGTCCTCGACCTCGTTCTGCATCGCGCGACGCAGCGGACGAGCACCGAGCCCCGGGTCGTAGCCGACCTCGATCAGGCGCTCCTTGGCGGCCTGGCTCAGCTCGACCGACATGTCGCGGTCCAGCATCCGGTCGCCGAGGCGCTTGATGAACAGGTCCACGATCTGCAGCAGTTCGGCCTTGCTCAACTGCGGGAACACGATCACATCATCCACGCGGTTGAGGAACTCGGGCTTGAAGTTCTTCTTCAGTTCCTCGTTCACCTTGGCGCGCATGCGGTCGTAGGTGGTCGCGTTGTCGCCCTCGATCTGGAAACCAACCGGACCACCGGTGATGTCCTTCGTACCGAGGTTCGTGGTCATGATGATCACGGTGTTCTTGAAGTCCACCACGCGACCCTGGCCGTCGGTCAGGCGACCCTCTTCCAGAATCTGCAGCAGCGAGTTGAAAATGTCCGGGTGGGCCTTCTCGATCTCGTCGAAGAGCACCACTGAGAACGGCTTGCGGCGCCCCTTCTCCGGGAGCTGGGCGCCCTCCTCGAAGCCGACGAAGCCCGGAGGGGCACCGAACAGCCGCGAGACCGTGTGCTTCTCGCCGTACTCGCTCATGTCGAGCGAGATCAGCGCGTTCTCGTCGTCGAACAAGAACTCGGCGAGCGCCTTGGCCAGTTCGGTCTTACCGACACCGGTCGGGCCGGCGAAGATGAACGAACCGCTCGGACGCTTCGGGTCCTTCAGGCCGGCGCGGGTACGGCGGATGGTCTTGGCCAACGCCGCGATCGCTTCTTCCTGGCCGATGACGCGCTGGTGCAGCGCCTTCTCCATGAAGACCAGGCGAGCCGACTCTTCCTCGGTGAGCTTGAACACCGGGATACCGGTGGCCGCAGCGAGCACCTCGGCGATCAGGCCCTCGTCAACGACACCACCGGTGCCAGCCTCACCCGAACGCCACTGCTTCTCGGTGCGGACACGCTCGGCGAGGAGTTGCTTTTCCTCGTCGCGCAGCCGGGCGGCCTTTTCGTAGTCCTGCGCCTCGATCGCGGCCTTCTTGTCCGCGGTCACCAGGGCGATCTTCTCGTCCAGGGCGCGCAGTTCCGGCGGCGAGCTCAGCAGGCTGAGGCGCAACCGGGCACCGGCCTCGTCGATCAAGTCGATGGCCTTGTCCGGCAGGAAGCGGTCGGCGACGTAGCGGTCGGCGAGGTTGGCGGCAGCCACCAGCGCACCGTCGGTGATGGTCACCTTGTGGTGCGCCTCGTAGCGGTCGCGCAGCCCCTTGAGGATGTTGATCGAGTGCGCGATCGAGGGCTCGTGCACGTGCACGGGCTGGAAGCGGCGCTCGAGGGCGGCGTCCTTCTCGAAGTGCTTGCGGAACTCGTCCAGGGTGGTCGCACCGATGGTCTGGAGTTCACCACGGGCCAGCAGCGGCTTGAGGATGTTCGCCGCGTCGATCGCACCCTCAGCAGCACCGGCGCCCACCAGGGTGTGGATCTCGTCGATGAAGACGATGATGTCGCCGCGGTTGCGGATCTCCTTAGTGACCTTCTTGAGTCGCTCTTCGAAGTCACCGCGGTAGCGGCTACCGGCGATGAGTGAGCCGAGGTCCAGGGTGTAGACCTGCTTGTCCTTCAGAGTTTCGGGCACCTCGCCGCGCACAATCGCCTGGGCCAGGCCCTCGACGACTGCGGTCTTACCGACACCGGGCTCACCGATCAGTACCGGGTTGTTCTTAGAGCGGCGCGAGAGGATCTGCATCACGCGCTCGATTTCCTTCTCACGGCCAATCACCGGGTCGAGCTTGCCCTCACGTGCGGCGGCGGTCAGGTTGCGACCGAACTGGTCGAGCACCTGCGAACCACCCTGGGCACCACCACTGCGGTGCTCCTCGCGTTCGGTCGCGCCCACGCCCACCGGGTCCTTGCCCGGGTAGCCCGAGAGCAACTGGATGACCTGCTGGCGGACCCGGTTGAGGTCCGCACCCAGCTTCACCAACACCTGAGCCGCAACACCTTCGCCTTCGCGGATCAGGCCAAGCAGTATGTGTTCGGTGCCGATGTAGTTGTGACCAAGCTGCAGCGCTTCGCGCAGGCTCAGTTCCAGCACCTTCTTGGCGCGCGGGGTGAAGGGGATGTGCCCGGTCGGCAGCTGCTGCCCCTGACCGATGATGTCCTGCACCTGCTCGCGCACCGAGTCGAGGGAGATCCCCAACGACTCCAGCGCCTTCGCAGCGATGCCCTCGCCCTCATGGATCAGGCCGAGCAGGATGTGCTCAGTGCCGATGTAGTTGTGGTGCAGGAGCTTTGCCTCTTCCTGGGCAAGCACCACCACTCGACGGGCCCGGTCAGTAAACCGTTCAAACATTGCTGACTCCTTCGGCACCGGTCGCAGGTCGGATGCCTGCTTCGATGCTACTGAGGTCAACTGCGCCGCGGGCCGCTGTTCGCCCTAGGCGTGACAGCAATCAGCGCGCGTTCAGCGAGCCGTCCGTGAGTTGGCCCCCTGCCTCACCACCCCGACGCGACCAGCCCCACGTAGATGGCGCAGGAGATCGCTGCCATGGCAACCAGCTTCGCGACGGCAATGAGGATGCGGCGGGTGATCGGGTTCACAGCTGCTCCTTGAGAAACTCCAGTGTTCTGGTGAGCGTCTCTTGGGACTCGGGCAGGCGGTAGTCGAACTGGTACGAGTGGCCGAGGCCCCGATCCTGCCAAAAGACGGTCTCGACCTGCACGCCCTGGCGCTTGGCCAACTCGGCCAGGCGCTTCGACTCGGGCGCGAAGGGATCGGCATCGCCGACGGCGAGCAGGATGGGCGGGTACGAAGCGCTCAGGTGCTCGGTCAGTGACAACTCGTGCAACCGGTCGAACCGTTCCCAGTCCCGTTGCCCGGTGTACGACCACAGGTAGGTTCGCAGCGCCGGGAAGCCGGTGCTGGCCACCGTGCTCATGTCGAAGAACCCGCAGTACAGCAGCACAGCCTGCACCGCAGTCGCCGACAGTGCCGGCGTGATCCCCATGGCATAGCCGAAACCAGGGATCGACTGGACCGCAGCGAGCTGGCTGGCGATCTGCGCACCCGCCGAGTCGCCGCCGATGATCACCTTGCGCGGATCGCCACCGAAGTCGCGGACAACGTCACGGAGCCAACCGAGCGCAGCGTTGCCCTGGATGACCGGAGTCGGGTAGGTGTGCTCCGGGGCCAGAGAGTAGTCGAGGGCCGCCACCACGTAGCCTCGGGCAGCCATCACCGCACTGAAACCGGCTACCGAGTCGGCGTCGCCTGCGACGAAGCCACCACCATGCACCCAGAGGATGACGGGACGCAGGTGCTTGCTCTCCTTCACCGGTCGCCACAGGTTGACCGCGGTGTCCGGTGCACCGTCAACAGCGATGTCGACGCGATCGACCTGGACGTCGGGGCGTTCGTAGGGGGACCACTTGCCGGTGGACACCTCGCGTTCATTGTTGAAAATGAAGCGCACGAGCGAAGCGCCGGGTTCCACCGAGAGGTGATACAGCGCCACTGGAGCGCCGACAACCAGGAGCGCGGACAGCAGCCACCGCAGCACACGGCTGCGGGCGGGAACTGCTGAGAGGGCCATAACCCAGGCTAATCACACCTGAGCCGATTCCGTTACCTTTTTGTGATAATTCGACCAAGTCGGCCGGATTTTGCCCGACCGAACGAGTGGTTAGCGCTGGTCGGCAGACTCCTGCGCGGCACGCTCCGCGCGGACCTGCTGCTCAATCTTCAGGTACTCCTCGCGCTCGCGACGGTCCGCCCGGAGGATGCTCCAGATGATGTACCAAAACGCTGCACCCAGGATGATGGTCGGGGTCAGCGACCACACGGCGTTCCAGAAGTAATCCACGCTTCCAACTGTACTGCCGCGGGGCTGAACCGATGCCGTGAGCGAGCCCCGCATAGACTGATCGCGATGCCGAGTTGGGGGGTTCTCGCAGCCATCGCTGTTCACCAGTAAGGAGTCCCCCGCCGTGTCCAATGCCACTGTGCCCGCTGCCGTGACGCTCACCGTCTCTGAGGTGCTCTTCGACCTGGACGGCACCCTGATTGACTCGATCGCGGACGTGGAACGCGCGTGGGGACAGTGGGCCGAGGAGTTCCATGTGGAACGCCTCGACCACCACAACTTCCACGGCCGCACCGCGCGCACGATCATCGAGTCGCTGCTGCCAGCCGACCAGGTGCAGGCGGCCTTCGACCGCCTCGAAGACCTCGAGGCGAACCCGGCAGACGGCGTCGTGCTCTTGCCCGGCAGCGCCGCCCTCACCAGCGCGCTCCCGGCCGATCGCTGGGCGATTGTCACCAGTGGCACCGAGCGGGTCGCCTCCGCCCGCCTCGCTGCGGCAGGGCTCCAGCGCCCGGCCCATATGGTGACCGCGAACCAGGTCACCCGCAGTAAGCCGGACCCGGAACCGTACCGGCTGGGTGCGCGGCGTGCCGTCGACGCCCCAGCAGGCCTCGTGTTCGAGGACGCGGTCGCCGGCCTGCGCTCGGGTCGGGCCGCCGGGAACATCACGGTCGCGATCGCGGGGACGAGCCCAGCGGACCAGTTGCGGCCCGAAGCGGACTACGTCATCGCCTCGCTGGCAGATGTTCGCTACCTGGGTGAGTCCCCGGAGGGTCTGCTGCAGTTGGAGCTGCGGAACCTGCTCTAAGCCTGGCGCGGAGCGGATTCGCATTCGCCCGGCGAATGAGCCTAGGCCAGGCCGAGCCCATTCAGCCCGAGGACCACCGCCAGGACACCGAGCACCAGCATCACCAGCGCCGGCAGCACCACTCGGGTAAAGCGCGATCCACCGCTGCGCAGGCGCTCAGCAGCCTCCTCGCCGCGCACCTTCGCCACCTGCCTCAGCGACCAGCGGTCGTACTGCTTCCAAAACATCAGCAGCACCGTGCCGAGGACGAAGCAGGCGATTCCGACGCCGACCGCGACCCAGTTGATCATCACTTCACCAGCGGGAACAGGATGGTCTCGCGGATGCCGAGGCCGGTGAGGGCCATCAGCAGGCGGTCAATGCCCATGCCCATGCCGCCCGACGGTGGCATGCCGTACTCGAGCGCCTTCAAGAACTCCTCGTCCAGCACCATCGCCTCGTCGTCACCGCGGGCGGCCTGACGAGCCTGCTCCACGAAGCGCTCCCGCTGAATGACCGGATCCACCAACTCGGAGTACGCAGTAGCCAGTTCGAAGCCCCGCACGTACAGGTCCCACTTCTCGACCACGCCCGGCTTGGAGCGGTGGTCGCGAGTCAGCGGGCTGGTCTCAACCGGGAAATCCATCACGAAGGTCGGGCGCACCAGGCTGCCCTTGACGAAGTGCTCCCAGAGTTCCTCGACCAGCTTGCCGTGGGTCGGCAGCTTGACCTGCACCGCTTCGCGCTCGGCGATGGCCAGCAGGTCATCGACCGAGGTCTCCGGCGTGATCTGGACGCCCGCGGCCTCGCTCAGCGATTCGTACATGCTGATGCGATCCCAGTTGCCACCGAGGTCGTACTCGGTGCCGTCCGCCCAGGTCACCACGTGCGAGCCAGCGATCGCCATCGCGGCGTCCTGCACCAGTTCCTGCGTGAGGTCTGCCATGTCGTTGTAGTCGGCGTAGGCCTGGTAGGCCTCGAGCATTGCGAACTCGGGCGAGTGGGTCGAGTCGGCGCCCTCGTTGCGGAAGTTGCGGTTGATCTCGAAGACGCGCTCAAGGCCACCGACGACGGCGCGCTTCAAGTACAGCTCGGGGGCGATGCGCAGGAACAACTCGGTGTCGAAGGCGTTCGAGTGCGTGACGAAGGGTCGGGCGGCAGCACCACCATGCAGGGTCTGCAGCATCGGCGTCTCGACTTCAAGGAAGCCGTGTTTGGTGAAGGTGGCGCGCAGCGAAGCGTTCACCTTGGCGCGGGCGACGGCCGTGGTGCGAGCCTGCTCGCGCACGATCAGGTCCAGGTAGCGGTGCCGCACGCGGAACTCTTCTCCGAGTTCGGAGTGCAGATTCGGCAGCGGGCGCAGCGTCTTGGCCGCCAGCTGCCACTGGTTGGCCATGATGCTCAGCTCACCGCGACGCGAGGCGATGACCTCGCCGGATACGAAGAGGTGGTCGCCGAGGTCGACCAGGTCCTTGAACTTCTCGAGCGCTTCCTCACCCACCTCAGCCAGGCTCAGCATCGCCTGGATGCGGCTGCCGTCACCGGCCTGGAGGGCGGCGAAGCACAGCTTGCCGGTGTTGCGCAGGTGCACGATGCGGCCGGCCACGCCGACCTGCTGACCACTGACCTCGTCGGCCTGCAGGTGTCCCCAGTCGGCACGGACCTGGGCGATGGTGTGCGTGATCGGCAGCGTGACCGGGTAGGCCTGCTCACCGTCGGCGAGGAGCTTGGCGCGCTTGGCCAGGCGGACCTGCTGCTGCTCGGCGAGATCACTCGCGCTCAGTTCGTCGTCGGTGTGCTCGGCGGCCTGCGGCTCGGCGGTCATGGATGGCTCCCTTGTAGCTGCAGCACTCGGTGGTGTGCTCAGCGGTGGCTTTCGGCAACGCGCACCGACATGTTGTCGATCAGGCGCGTCGTCCCCAACTTCGCGGCGACGATGGCGAGCGCGTCACCGCTGTAGTCATCGGGCACCGGCTCGAAGGTATCGGGGTGCACAATGCTCAGATAGTCCAGTGTAATGAGGGGCTCGCTGGCAAGCACCTTGAGGGCTGCGTCCCGGGCGGGCACAACGCCCTCCGCACCGGCCTCGACCGCGGCGGTCAGCGCCCGCGACAACGTCACTGCGGCGAGGCGCTCATCGTCGCCGAGGTAGCGGTTGCGACTGGAGCGGGCTAGGCCATCCGCCTCGCGCACCGTCTCGTGGCCGACGATCTCGACCGGAATCGACAGGTCGCGCACCATCTGACGGATCAGCGTCAACTGCTGTGCGTCCTTGCGCCCGAAGACGGCAACGTCCGGCTGGACCAAGTTGAATAGCTTGGCGACGACGGTGAGCACGCCGTCGAAATGGCCGGGGCGAGTCGCGCCCTCAAAGAGGCGAGCCGCGGGCCCTGCCACCACGCGGGTCGCCAAGTCGCCGTCCGGGTACATTTCCGCGGGGCTCGGTGCAAACACGATCGAGACGCCCTCGGGCGTCAGCAGCGCCACGTCAGCATCCAGCGTGCGCGGATAGCGGTCCAGGTCCTCGCTGGGGCCGAACTGCAGCGGGTTGACGAAGATCGAGACGACCACGGTCTGCGCGAGCGTGGCCGCGTGCCGCACCAGGGCGATGTGGCCGTCGTGCAGCGCACCCATGGTGGGGACGAAGGCGACGCGGCCCGAGGCCCGCAACGGGGCAAGCGCCTCGCGCAGTTCGGCGATGGTGTGGATGACCCGAATGGGCTGGCTGCTCATGACTTACTCCTGCGGCTGGTCTGCACCGCTGGGATCGAGCCTACTCCCGCTGGCTTCCGCCAGCGTCGCCTCCACAGCCGAGCGAATCACCGGCCCGAGCAGGCGGCCAGGCTCGGACAGTCCGATCCCCTCGAGCAGGTCCACCGCCTGGCGCACCACCGCGGCCGAGAACTGGGTGGCAGTATCGATCGCTTCGGCGTAGGCGGGGCGATCCTCCTCGCGGACAATCACCGGTTCCGCCCCGAGTTCCAGCACCAGTGCTTGCGCGATGGGCAGCACCGCGGTCGGCGCCGTCACCGCGCAGCGGGCGTCACGCAACTTCAGCAAGTCCATACTGGTGCCGGTGAACTGCAGGGCCGGATGCAGGGCGAGCGGAATCGCGCCCGCCATCGCAGCGGGCCGCAGCACCGAGACGCCGTATTCGGCATTCGTGTGCAGCACGATCTGTCCCATCCGCCAAGCCTCGGTCGCAGCCAGACCGCTGACGAGGCCCGGCAACTGGTCACCGGGCACGGCCAACACGATCAAGTCAGCGGCCGCGACCACCTCAGGCACACTCATCACCGGTACGCCGGGGAGCAGTGCGTCGGCACGCTCAATGGCCTCGTCCGAGACCGCATTGATCGCGACGATGTGGTGACCAGCGCCAGCCAAGCCAGCGCCGATCACGGGCCCGACGCGGCCCGCACCGATAATGCCGACGGTGAGCCGGCCTTGCGTAGTCACGAGCGCTGCTCCTGCCAACGATGGCTGCGGTCGATCGCAATACCGTGGATGCTCGCGGCGCGCAATTGCAGCAGCATCTGCTCGGCATCCTGCGCGTCGAGCGCCCGCATCCGCGGCACGATAGGACCCGGGACAATGTGCACCGCCAAGTGAGCCCCATGCTGACGACGCAGCACCGGCCCGTCCTTCAGCCCAACCGACTGGATACGAGCCAGCGGTACCAGGGTGAGCCGACGACGCAGCGCGCCCGAACGGATCCAGACCGCAGTGCGGTCAACCCGGATTCCGGAGCGCTGTAAGCCGAACCAGCGCCGGATCCGCATCCGTTTCGGCGAGGCGACATAGCCCCCGCCGCCCTCGCCGAGCAAGCCGTCCAACAGCGCCGTGTCCGCCCCCGCCAGTTCCGGCAGGAGCAGCTGCACCATCCGGATGGCATCCTCGCGGGTGCCCACGGGGAGCACCGGTGGCAGGGCTGCCTGTGACTGGCCGCCACTCGATCGCTGCAACTGGTTCGCCCGGGTGATCTCCACCGACCACCAGCCGAAGCGACGCCACAGCAACGGCTGCTGCACCCGGATCGCATGCGCACGACCCGGTGGCAGAGTCTCGCTACGGCGGGTCAACAGGCCCGAACTCAGCCGCAGCGCCTGACCGCTGGTCACGACGTGATAGTTCGCTTGCGACAGGATGCGGCTACCGACGAAGCCGACGGCAGCGATCAGGGCTGGGACGAGGGTCAACGGCAACCAGCCGCGCAGGTTCTCGAGCACCAAGATTAGGTACAGCAGGAACGAGACCCCGACCACGAGCAGGATCAGGAAGGGCAGGTTCAGCAGGGCGGCCGCCACGATGCGTCCGTTCGGCACGCGCAGCAGGCTCGGCTCGGCAGCCCGGTCGAGGCCGTGTTCGAGATCCAGCGCGATCTTTGCCTCGGACAGGTCTTCG
>Ga0182793_1001151_pt1 | contig 17160 bp, 10 predicted proteins | sample Passage237A_FD_130498 | JGI IMG/M metagenome (GOLD analysis project Ga0182793, IMG submission 130498) | Cellulose adapted compost microbial communities from Newby Island Compost Facility, Milpitas, CA, USA - Passage2 37A (version 2) (version 2) ... | reverse complement strand
AGCCATAGCCCGTGCGATTGCCAAACGCCCGGAGGTGCTTTTGTGTGATGAACCCACCGGTGCTCTGGATTCCAAAACCGGCGTGCGTGTGCTCGAAGTGCTCAAACACATCAATCGTGAGTTGGGTACGACTACAGCGGTTATCACCCACAATGCGGTTATCGCCGATATGGCGGACCGCATGATTCGCCTGAGCGATGGGCGAGTGAGTGAAGTTCATGTGAATGATCATCCTCTTCCACCCGATCAGTTGCATTGGTAAACGCATGCGCGCATTACACATCAAACTTCTGCGCAATCTGATGCAACTGAAAAGCCAGGGCTTGGCTATTGCGATAGTGATTGCCATAGGCGTGGCCATGTATGTCATGTCCATGACCGCGCTTGAGTCCTTGCATTTAAGTCGCGAGAGTGTTTACCAGACCCAGCGTTTTGCCCAGGTGTTTGCCAATCTGAAGCGTGCCCCAGAATCTCTCGCGGAGCGACTGCGTAATCTGCCGGGTGTGGCCAATCTCGAAACCCGTGTGCAGGCGCCGATTAATATTCAAATGCCGGGCTTCACTGATCCGATCATCGGCATTGCCGTTTCCATTCCCGATGGCCAACAACCGCAACTCAATCGCCTGTTTTTGCGCGCGGGGCAGTTGCCCGAGTCGGGGCGCAATGATCAGATTCTGGTCAGCGAGGCCTTTGCCGAAGCGCACAATCTGCAACCGGGTGATCGCATGCCAGTGGTGATTAATGGCCGTTACCAGAGCTTGTTGATTACAGGTATTGCACTGTCACCGGAATATATTTACCAGATTCGCCCAGGGGATTTGTTTCCCGACTTTGCGCGCTACGCCATTGTATGGATGAACCGCAATGCTCTTGAGGCAGCTTTTAACATGGAAGGTGCTTTCAATAATCTGGTGTTGACTCTGTCACCGGGTGCAGCTCCTCAGGGTGTTATTTCGGGCCTGGATTTATTGCTTGAGCCCTGGGGTGGGCTGGGCGCTTACAGTCGGGATGATCAGCTTTCCCACCGCTATCTTGAAGAAGAGCTCAAGCAAATTGAAACCATGGCGATTTTCCTGCCGTTGATTTTTATCAGTGTGGCTGCCTTTTTGTTGAATGTGGTGGCAGCGCGCCTGATTCGCACCCAGCGGGAACAGATTGCTGTGCTCAAAGCCTTCGGCTATGACAGTGTGACAGTTGCTTTGCATTATCTGGCACTGATGATGGTGATAGTGCTGACAGGTTCACTTGTCGGTGTGCTGATGGGCGCCTGGATAGCGGGAAATATTGCAGGACTTTACCAGGAATTTTTTCGTTTCCCCTGGCTGGAATTTCGCTTGCGTCCGTCGGTGGTATTGACCGCGGTGCTGATCGCCGGTGGCGCAACTGCTGCGGGTACTCTCAGTGCGGTATATCGCGCTTTTCGTTTGCCGCCAGCAGAGGCCATGCGCCCCGAACCTCCGGCCCGGTTTCGTCGCACCCTGATTGAGCGTTTGGGCATTCGCAGCTTGAGTCAGCCTGTGCGCATTATCCTGCGCAATCTGGAACGGCAACCGATTAAGTCGGGGCTTTCGATTATCGGTATTAGTTTTGCTGTGGCTATGATGGTGCTGACGGGCTTTCAGCAGGGGGCAATCAATTTTATGTTGGATGTGCAGTTTCGCCTTGCGCAGCAGCAGGATGTCACTGTGACCTTTGTTGAACCCATTCATCGCCGGGGCCTGCACGAACTCAGCAGCTTGCCAGGTGTAAATCATGCAGAGGGTTTCCGCGCAGTGCCTGCTATTTTGCGCTATGGCCATCGCGAATACCGCTTGGCTGTACAAGCCTATGCGCCTGAGGGTCAACTTTTCACATTGCTTGATGATCAGTTGCAGCCTATACAGATACCTGAGGAGGGCGTCCTGCTCACCGATCACCTGGCAAAATTGTTAGGTGTATCGGTAGGAGACCATTTGCAGGTTAGCGTGCAGGAAGGCAAGCGCCCCCAGTTGGAAATCCCCGTTGCTGGGCTGGTGACAGAATTTGTTGGAGTCGGGGCCTACATGCACAAAGGGGCTTTGAACCGTCATTTGCGCGAAGGCGATATTAGCAGCGGCGCCTTTTTAGCAGTGGACAAGGAATTCTTGCCGGAATTGAGTCGTCACCTCGAACAGACACCGCGAGTGGCAGGAGTGACCCGACGCGATAGCAGCATGGAAGCTTTTGATCGCATGATGTCCGAAACCATGTTGGTATTTACCCTGGTTGGCGCACTTATGGCCGGTTCCATTGCTTTTGCGGTGGTTTATAACAATGCGCGCATCGCCTTTGCAGAGCGGGGCAGGGAGCTGGCCAGTTTGCGGGTGCTGGGTTTTACGCGCACCGAGACAGCCTTTATTTTATTGGGCGAATTATTGCTGCTGACACTGCTGGCATTGCCTTTTGGCTTTTTGCTGGGAGCACTCTTTTGCTGGTTGCTCACCCAGGGAATGCAAAACGATTTGTATCGCTTGCCGCTGGTGATAGATACAAGTGTCTATAGTATGGCGGCCATGGTCGTGTTGATTGCCACTGCCCTGTCGGCACTGATTATCGTTCGTGAACTGGGCAGGATGGATATGGTAAGCGCGCTGAAAGCGGCAGATTAAACAGGAATTTTTTATGAAAAGGCCGAGTAAAAAATCACTTCTCTGGGTGGGCGCAGGGCTGTCGCTTTTGGTGCTTATTCTCATCGGTATGCGCGATACGCCGAAACTGGTGGATTCCGCACTCGCCGAGCGTGGGTATTTTCAGTTGGTTGTTGAAGAAGAGGGGCGTACGCGCTTGCCGGATCGCTATCAGGTATCTGCACCTGTCGCGGGCTATCTTGGCCGGGTGATGCTGGAGCCGGGCGATGAGGTTGCCCAAGGCGATTTGCTGTTCACCGTCAATCCTGCCCAGGTGGCGCCCCTGGATGCACGCACTCGTGCTCAAGCCGAAGCGCAACTTGCCAGAGCCGAGGCAGCCCTGCTGGCAGCACACACTCAGGTAGAGGCCGAAAGTGCGCGCACCGAACTGGCCGAAACAGAGTTGCAACGTGTTCAAAAACTGGTAAGTGAAGGTCACTTGCCGGCTGAAAATCTCGATCGCAGTCGTGCCGAATTTCGTCGCGCCAATGCCGCACTGCAGTCAGCCCGATTTGCAGTTGATATTGCCCGTCATGAACGTGACAATGCGCGCGCCCTGTTGCACTACACGACCAGCGACAGCAAAACCAATCCGGTTGAAATTCGTTCACCGATCAAGGGTTCCGTGCTGGCTCGTCATCGTCAAAGCGAAGGCAATGTACAGGCAGGGGAGCCTATCCTTACGCTGGGTGACCTGAATACGCTGGAAGTGGAGGTGGACGTGCTTTCGCCAGATGCAGTGCGTCTCAGCCCCGGTATGCGCGTGGAACTGGAGCGCTGGGGTGGTGAACAAACCCTGCCGGGCCGTGTTCGCCGTATTGAACCTGCAGGCTTTACCCGCTATTCGGCGCTGGGTGTGGAAGAACAGCGAGTGTGGGTGATTGTCGATCTGGATGCAGAGCGAGATCAATGGCGCAGCCTGGGCGATGGTTATCGCGTCGAGGCACGTTTTATTGTGTGGGAAGATGACAATGTTCTTCAGGTTCCTGCCAGTGCACTTTTTCGTGAAGAGGATGTGTGGGCACTCTATGTTATCAATAATAATCGCGCCCAAAGACGCGAGGTTACACCGGGCAGGCGCAGTGGATTGCGCGTAGAGATTCTCGCAGACCTTGAATCGGGTGAGCGAGTGCTCTTGCATCCTGGCCAGGATATCCGTGACGGCAGCCGCGTACAGTGGCGCTAGTGGTTTATAAGAGCATAAGGCAATCTGATTATGACAATCCTTTTGTTCAGGCTGGCGAATGTGCCTGATGAAGAAGTCCAGGAAATTCGTGAGCTTTTACAACAAAACAATATTCAATTTTATGAAACCGACGCAGGTTTTTTTCGCGTCGGTCTGGACGCTATTTGGCTGCGCGACAAGTCCCAGTTGGAATCCGCACGGGAACTGATGCAGGCCTACCAACAGCAGCGGCGTCAGCGCCAACAGGAAATACATGCTGAACTGGTCGCTGAAGGAAAAGCGCCAACCGCCTGGCAATTGTTTCGCGTCCAGCCGCTGCGCTATCTGGGTTTGTTGTTGATAATCGCTTTTGTACTGGCAATTAGCCTGTTGCCGTTTGTGTTTTTGATGTTTTGACCTCGCCTGTTGATTGCCGACTCTGCTATCCGGAATTCGTATTTTATGGCTAGTGATACTGGCTTGAACCTTCTGCAATTCACCGCCGCCCTGATGCCCGTTATTTCCGTATTGGTGCTGCTGGTTATCATGCGTCTGCCCGCCAGTCGCGCCATGCCCCTGAGTCTGTTGATCACCAGTCTGCTCGCCGCTTTTGTGTGGCAGGTGCCCGGTTTGCAACTGGCGGCTTCAATAGTGGAAGGCTGGATTATCGCGCTGAGTATTCTGTTGATTATTCTCGGCGCTCTGTTGCTGTTGAATACCCTGCGCGTTAGCGGCGCCCTAGCCGTTATCAGCAATGGCTTTTGCCATATTTCGCCTGATCATCGGGTCCAGGTGATCATTGTTGCCTGGCTGTTCGGGGCCTTTCTTGAAGGTGCCAGCGGTTTTGGCACACCAGCGGCCATAGGGACACCTCTGATGGTGGCCCTGGGATTTACGCCTATGGCCGCAGTCACTATGGTGCTGATTGCTGGCTCTACCCCCGTATCCTTTGGGGCAGTGGGTACACCGGTGATCGTGGGGTTAGGGCAGGGGGTGCCCGGCATCACCTCGGAGGAATTACAGGCGATTGCGGTGACCGCCATGGGGATGGATTTACTGGTAGCCAGTTTTCTGCCCTTGTTGATGGTGGCCGTGCTCAGTCGTTTTTTCGGCCCCAACCGTTCCTGGCGCGAAGGTCTTGCGCTGTGGCGTTTTGCGCTGCTGGGCGGTCTGGCATTTACGCTGCCCGCCTATACCGTAGCCTACTTGTTGGGGCCTGAATTTCCTTCCGTTTTGGGAGCGCTGACGGGGTTGGGTTTGATGGTGACCGCTGCTCGTCGCCGGTGGCTGTTGCCGGATTCCGTTTGGCGTTTACCTGTGTCGGCAGATCCGTTATTGGCGGATTCCTATGATCAGGCTCCGGCGCAAGTTGCCTCACAAGCCATGAGCCTTGGGCGGGCCTGGCTTCCTTATTTGTCAGTGGCTGGCCTGCTTGTTCTCACGCGGGTGGATTTTTTGCCGTTCAAGGCCTGGCTGCAGGCACAGGTGCTGGTATTTCCGGATCTTCTTGGTTCGACCATTACCGCCCGCTGGGCACCGCTCTACTCTCCGGGCGGCCTGTTTATTCTGGCGGCTGTCGCCGCCGCATTTTTCTATCGTCTGCCGGCGTCCCGTCAGATGAGTATCTGGCAGCAATCTTTCAGGCGCCTGTTGCCCAGTGCCATGGCCTTGGCCGCTTCTGTACCCATGGTGCGAATCTTCCTTAATTCCGACGTTAATAGTGCCGGTTTGGCGGCCATGCCGACGGAGTTGGCGAATCTGGCCGCTGGCAGCCTTGCACAGGTGTGGCCCCTGGTTGCTCCCTTTATTGGTGCTCTGGGCAGTTTTATTGCCGGTTCTTCCACCTTTTCCAATATGATGTTCGCCAGCCTGCAACAGGATGCGGCCCTGGCGACAGGTGTGTCGCCAAGACTGGTATTGGCACTACAGATGCTGGGTGCCAATGCGGGCAACATGATTTGCGTATTGAATGTGGTGGCTGCTGCTTCTGTGGTGAATCTGGTCGGCCGGGAGGGACAGATCATTCGCCATCTGCTCATGCCCATGCTGTTGTACTCTGTGGCCGTTGGTGTGCTGGGATTGATCCTGGCCAGTTGAACGGTCGATTTGTCTAAGGACCTAGTGTGGATCAAGATCATCAACCTCTGCCTCCCGCCCGGCAGGGCCGAATTCATGCCATTCTCCTCGAGTGGAAAACCCTCGCAATATTGGGAGCACCTATTCTCATAGCCCAGCTGGCGCAAATGGCCAATGGCGTCATAGATACGGTTATGGCGGGCCACGCCAGCGCCGAGGATCTTGCGGGAGTGGGTATAGGCACCAGTCTGTGGGTGCCGGTACTGCTGTTCTTTATAGGGACTCTCAACGCCCTGCAGCCCACTATTTCCGGCCAGTATGGCGCGCGGCAGCTGGACAGAATCATGCCCGTGGCCTGGCAAGGTCTTTATATAGGTGGCATTGCCGCCCTGATCATGATTCTGCTGCTGATCAATGCCCGACCTCTGCTGGACCTCCTGAAGCTCGACCCCCAAACCGCCGATATTGCCCAAGGGTATCTGAATGCCTTTGCCTGGGGCGTACCCGCTCTGATACTGCTTAATGCCCTGCGGGGACTCACGGATGGACTGGGGCATACCCGGGTGATCATGGTGTTTTCTCTGGTCAGCACCCTGTTCAACCTGCCGCTCAACTACATCTTTATTTACGGCAAGCTGGGTCTGCCCGCCTTTGGCGGGGTGGGTTGCGGCTGGGCCACCAGCCTGTCCAATGGCATAGCAGTGGTGGCACTGTTGGTGTATCTCAACCGCAGCCGGGTATATGCCCGCTTCCACCTGTTGACCAACTGGGTCAAGCCGGATTGGACGATGATCCGCCAGCTGCTGCGCCTCGGATTGCCTATCGGTTTCACCATGTTTGTCGAAGTCAGCATGTTTGCGGTCATAGCCCTGTTTCTGGCGCCTCTGGGGCCCAAGGTGGTGGCGGGGCATCAGATAGTGCTCAACATTATCTCCCTGCTGTTTATGGTCCCCCTGAGTCTGGGGATGGCGCTGACCCTGCGAGTGAGCTTTCTGCTGGGGGCGGGAGAACCGGCAAGAGCCAGGCTCCTTGCCCGTTCGGCCCTTGTCTTGGCTACGGCTGTGGCCTTCGTCTACATGCCCATGCTGTTGTTGATACCGGATTTTCTGGCCAGTCTCTATACCAGTGATAAGGTGGTGCGGGCTATTACTGTGCACTTGCTATTCTTCGCCGCCATTTTTCAGCTGGCGGACGCCATCCAGGTGACGGCCATCAATGCGCTGAGGGGATACAAGGACACGCGGGTACCCATGGTCATGGTTCTGTTTTCATTCTGGTGTGTCTGTTTGCCTATCGGTTACATGCTTACGTTTACCGATTGGCTGGGGGAGCCCAAGGGGGCTTCCGGCTTCTGGCTGGCACTGATTCTTGGGCTGCTATTGGCTGGATGTCTGCTGACGACGAGATTGTTTCGCGTGACTCGCCGTGCTGAGCAGGCCACTCATTAGTCATATAAATATGGGTTTGTTGGCAAAGGGTAACCTTCCAGGCGCGTGAATAATTATCGTGAGCTGGCGGAGGGGATGGCGAGTGCCAATTTTTGTCAGTAGTCGTTTTGCCGTTTGTTTCCCATTGGAGGGAATAGCGGATTGACATCGCGCAATCATGGGTACATTCTTAGGCGCCAAGTCGGTTTATTCAGTTTGTAGTCGACTTTCTTATATGGTATTAATACTGCCCGCAGTGACCATGGTTGCATATAACTTAAGAGCAACCTTCCGTTTGGGTGACCGTTTTAGCAAGTCCTCGGCGCACGTCAGGCGTCTGGCAATAACGCAGATATAGAGAATAAATTCTGTTGAACACTATTAACAAAACCCCAAAACCGTATTTTTGAATTCGCCTTTCTCATGGGGGCGATAGTGATTGGCTTGATTGGATCCCACTAGGCTAGCAAGCAGGTCAGTCATTTGTTGTACCGGCAATTATCTCGACATAATCATTTTTAAGGAGAGCTCCATGTACAAAAATCCAACATTTAAGAAGCGCCTCATTGCTTCGGTTATCGCATCAACTGCGCTGACCGGCTTTAGCGGTGCCGTCTATGCGCAAAACGAACCGGTAGAAGAAGTTATTGTTACCGGTATCCGTGCGTCTCTTGAGAGATCTATGGATACCAAACGCAACGCAGCTGGTGTTGTTGATGCAATTTCTGCAGAAGATATCGGTAAGTTCCCTGATACCAACCTGGCGGAATCCTTACAGCGTATTACCGGTGTTTCTATCAGCCGTAATAACGGTGAAGGTTCAGAGGTTACTGTGCGTGGTTTCGGCGCCGGTAACAACATGGTGACACTGAACGGCCGTACCATGCCAGCTGGCGGTACCTTTAACGGTGGTGGCGGTGACTCTCGTGCGTTTGACTTCGCAAACCTCGCTTCAGAAGGTATTAGCGGTGTAGATGTTTACAAAACTGGTAAAGCTAACATCACCACTGGTGGTATTGGTGCGACCATTAACATTAAGACTGCCAAGCCTCTGGATAAACAAGGTTTTGTTGCCAGCGTGGGCGTCAAAGCGGTGATGGATACTACCAACCGTACCGGTGATGACGTTACCCCTGAGGTAGCAGGTCTTTTCAGCTGGTCCAATGACAGCTCCACCTTCGGTGTGGCTTTGAGCGCCAGCCATCAGGAGCGTGATTCAGGTACTGTAGGCGCCACAGTAAACGACTGGGGTATCTTCACCTGGGATAGCGTTAATGAACCAAACAGAGCTTGGAACAACCCCGATGCTCAAGTGATAAATGCGCCGGACGAAGGCCAGCTGTACTCACGCTTTTTTGACTTGCGCTATGAGTTTACCGACACTCAACGTGTTCGTGATAACGCACAGTTGACCCTTCAGTTTGCACCGACCGAAGATTTCTCTGCCACACTTGATTACACCTTCGCTGAAAACGAAATCAAAGAGCACCTGGGCCAAACTGGTAACTGGATGCAACAAGGCGGTAACTTCCAGGCTGTTGAATTTGACAACCAGGAAATTGCTACCATGATCTATGCTCGCGAAACTTACGCGGGTGCGATTGACGAAGGTTTTGAGCAGCAGTGGAGAGAGCAAACCAATACTCTGGAATCTGTTGGTTTGAACCTGAGTTACCAAGTGAATGATGCCCTTTCATTGAGCTTGGACGTACACGATTCAGAAATGCACAGCCGTGGTACCGGTCCTTACGGCACTGGCTCCATCCGCATGGCGCTTGCTGCTCCTACCGTTGTTGAGCGCGAGTGGTGGTTCGGTGGAGAGCTTCCCACTGTTCTGAACGTTTATGACGATTCACGCCGTCAAAGACCTCAACAATATGTAGACGAACAGCCTTGGACCCCCAATGGTCAAGTTGATCCGAGCGATATCAGTTCAACCATGCTCAACATGAACCAGGCTGATCAGAAATCCTCTGTTACCCAGATTCAATTTGACGGTCGTCTTGAGTTCGACAATGGTCACATTGATTTCGGTATAGAGTCCCGTGAAATGGAATCTGATACCCGCAGATACGCAACAGGCAACGTTTCGCTGGGTAACTGGGATGGTAACTACCCAGGCGAGTTTGGCGATCTGGTTCGTCCTTTTGACATTCAGGGCGAATTCGACGACTGGACTCCAAAAGCTGGTGGTTACGGCTTTATCGCCAACGCAGTAGATATGTATGAAGCTGCTTTGAAGATTCCTCGTTACGCCAATACTCTGCCTCCAGCAATGCCGCAAACTGCCCATAACATTGTTGTGGAAGATATGCTGGCCGCTTACTTCCAAATTGGTGTGGAAGGTAATTTGGGGTCTATGCCGTTCAGCATCTTGACCGGTTTGCGCTATGAAACCACCGATGTGGATTCAAGCTCTCTGTCCTCTGCTTACTACTTCCGTTGGGAGAGTGACAACGACATCTCTATTAACCCCGATCCGTCCAAGCCTCAGTCTTTGGCGTCTGCTGAAGCTGACTATGACAACTTGCTGCCCAGCTTCGATTTGACATTGAATCTGACCGATGATCTGGCTGGGCGTTTCTCCTTCGGCAAGACCATTGCCAGAGCGGGCCTGGGTTCCTTGGGTGTATCTGCTTCCAACTTCGGCAGCGGTGGTGGCCCAACCTATTTGGGCTTTATCCCAACAGCAAGTGCATCAAACCCTGGCCTGTTGCCTTTGGAGTCAACCAACTTCGATCTCTCCTTGGAGTGGTACTACGCTGAAGGTAGCTATGCGTCTGTTGGCGTGTTTGAGAAACGTGTGAAGAACTTTATTGGTTCTGAGCAAGTAAACCGCGAGTTGCTGGGTATCCGTAACTCAACCAACGGTCCTCGTGTACAGGCTGCTGCTGCACAGTTGAGAGCAGCAGGACAAGCAGTTACCGACGTTACCCTGCATAGCCAAACCGTATTCAACGAGTTTGTTGCTTTGCCTGGCGGCGGCTTCCATGCAGACTGGGTAGCTGAGTTTGGTAATGTTCCCTATTCCTACACTAGTGAACAAGACCAGTTCCTCCTGTCTCACCCGGATTGGAACCTGTACGACAACGAAACCGACCCATTGGCCGTGTTCAGAACCAATACACCAAACAACGGTAAGGAAGCTAAGATTCACGGTATTGAACTTGCCGTGCAGCACTTCTTCGGCGATACCGGCTTTGGTGTTCAGGCTAACTACACCTTGGTTCGTGGTGACGTAGGCTTCGATAACCTGGGTTCAACAACCGAGTCTCAATTTGCTCTGGTTGGTTTGAGTGATACTGCAAACGTCTCAGGTATATACGAAAACGACCGCTTCCAAGCACGTGTTGCCTATAACTGGCGCGGCAAGTACTTGAATGAGACATCCAGAGGTGGTTTCGCTAACCCACGTTATATCGAGGCTTACTCTCAGATCGATCTTAACCTGAGCTACGCTGTTACTGACTCACTGACCCTGTCTCTCGAAGGTCTCAACGTCACTGGTGAAAACAGCCGTTCACACGGTCGTAACAAAGCCATGATGTGGGATATGTACGACCTGGGTGCTCGTTACCAAGTGGGTGCTCGCTACACGTTTTAATTAAATATGAACATATTTAATTAATTCTCTTATCTTTGATAAGTTAAAAAGCCGCTGAAAAGCGGCTTTTTAATGTCTGCTTATATAGTGGCAACTTATCGAATCGACTCGAACAATTTTCGAAGGTCTGAGTAGAACAATGACGAATCATGTATTGCTAAATAACGTATCGCATCAGGACCTGAAGGTTGCTACCGGCTTTGGTCCTGAGTATGGTGACAATGTCAGCAGCGTTTTGGTTTTTCCGACAGAGTTTATAGAGCTGCAAAAGGAATACCCCATTTTATTGAGACAAAACCCGGAAACTCAAAAGTATCAGGCTACCGTTCTGTTAGGTTTGAGTCAGGGTGAAAATCTCTATTTAAATCCAAATGCGAGATCCGGTTGGGATGCGCGCTACATTCCCGCAGCAATTGCTAAAGGGCCGTTTTTAATAGGTTTCCAATCTCAGGATATGGGAAAAACCAATACGGCAGTAATTCATATAGACTTGGATCATCCCAAGGTTGGGCAACCAAATGGTTATCCATTATTTCTGGAACATGGTGGCAATAGCCCTTATTTGGAGCATATTGCGAGTATTCTGGAAATGATTCATCAGGGTGTGGCTGTACAGGACCTGATGTTCCAACTGTTTTTGGAAATGGATTTAATTGAGCCGGTCAATATAGAAATAGATTTAAATAATGGTGAGAAATACCAATTACTCGGAAATTACACAATAAATCAGGAAAAACTCGCTGCGCTTAGTGGCGATCAACTGGAAAAACTCAATAAGCCAGGCTTTTTGCCTTTGGCGTATGCTGTAATCGCTTCAATGACAAATATACGAAAGTTGACGGAAATCAAAAATAGCAGAAAACAGTAGTATTAGAGTCGTTGTAAACAGATGGGCGGGTAAATTATGTTAGCAATTACGACTAAAACAACTGTTATCACTGGTTATGAAGGCCAGGTTTTGGATGAATCTATTTTGGCGTCCAAGCAGCCGGTGATTCTTAAGGGGTTGGTTAGTCGTTGGAATCTTGTAAAGCAAGGACAGAAATCAGATGACAGCGCTATTCGCTATTTGAAGTCGCACTATAATGGCCGCCCCTCAGTCGCCTGTATTGGTTCGCCTGACATACGCGGGCGATTTTTTTACGATGAGACATGTACACAGCTCAACTTTCAGACGCAACAAATGAAAGTTGACGAGGTTCTGGATCTTATCCAAGCAGGTTTTTTGGAGGACAATCCTGCCTCCTACTATATTGCATCCAATCTTATTGATACTCACTTTCCTAACCTTCGGGACGAGAATGATCTGGTTATTCCCAGACCTGCGTCAGATACCGCATTGGAGGATGTTCGGATAAGTATTTGGATTGGAAATGGTACAACAGCCTGTTGTCACTACGACGTTTCGGATAATTTGGCCTGCTGCGTAGTTGGAAAGCGTAGGTTTACACTTTTCCCGCCTGATCAAATTGCCAATCTCTATCCGGGGCCGCTATCTCCAACTCCCGGTGGGCAAGCGTTGAGCATGGTTGATTTTGCCAATCCTGATTACACAAAGTATCCCAATTTCGCAGAAGCGATAAAACATGGACAAATTGCTGAGTTGGAGGCAGGTGATGCATTGTATTTACCAAGTATGTGGTGGCATCAGGTAGAGGGGTTGTCCCGATTTAACGTGTTGATCAACTATTGGTGGAGTAATTCTGCAAAACACATGGGCCCCGCTGTAGATGTTTTGTATCATGCGTTCTTAAGTTTGCGAGATAAGCCAGAGCATGAAAAACAAGCATGGAAACATGTTTTTGATTACTACATTTTTGGCGATGCCAAGCGGGCTGGTGCGCATTTGCCTGATGAAGCCCGCGGATATCTTGGCGAAATAGATACAACTAAGAGCAGAATGTTGCGAGCGATGCTTTTAAGTAAACTTAATCGTTAGTAATTATTTCTGCAGTAGCCTTTATGTGAACAGTGGGTGACTAGCTGTGAAAAACGAAAGTGTAAGGACAGTAGTGATCGCAGGTGGTGGTACTGCGGGGTGGGTGGCAGCAGCGGCCTTGGTAAAGCAACTTGGGAAGTTGCTGAAAGTGGTGCTTGTCGAATCTGAGCAAATTGGCACGGTTGGAGTGGGTGAGGCAACTATTCCGCCTATGAGAACCTTCCATTCGTTGTTGGGAATTGACGAGCAGGAGTTTATGCGCGCCACGGAGGCGGTTTTTAAGCTTGGTATTTTGTTTAAAAATTGGGGCCAGGTTGGTGATGAGTATATCCACCCATTCGGATCCACGGGGCAGGGTAGTTACCTCGCTGATTTTCAGCACTTTTGGTTGCGCGGAAAGAGTAAAGGTGTAAATGCTGAGTTTGGGGCGTACAGCCTAGAAGTACAGGCTGCGAAAGCCAATAAATTCGCCACCTCAAAAACAGGCAGTATTAATTATGCTTACCACTTGGATGCTACCCGTTACGCGCAGTATTTGCGCCAATTTAGTGAAAAGTTGGGGGTTAGGCGTGTTGAGGGGAAAATTCAGCATGTCTCACAGCATCCCGGCGGTGAAATTAAGGCGCTGCATTTAGAGTCGGGAGAAGTGGTTGATGGTGATTTGTTTATTGACTGTACTGGTTTCGCGGGACTCTTGATTGATAAGACGCTAAAAACGCCTTTTGAAGAGTGGTCTCACTGGCTGCCTTGTAATAGTGCTATTGCGGTACAAACCGAATCAGTTGAGCCGGTCAGACCTTATGTTACCTGTACTGCTCATCACGCGGGTTGGCAATGGCATATACCCTTACAGCATAGGGTTGGTAACGGTAATGTTTTTTGCGATAAATTTATGTCTGATGATCAGGCAATACAGCACCTTTTGGATAATGTTCAAGGTAAGGTTTTAACTAATCCCAGAGTTATTAAATACAAAACCGGTCGACGTAAGGTATTTTGGAATAAGAACTGCGTTGCTTTGGGTCTTTCAAGTGGGTTTGTTGAGCCCTTGGAGTCGACCAGCATCTATACGTTTATGATTGGGATAGTCAGGCTGATGAAATTTTTCCCGTTTCATGGCGTCACTCAATCTTTGGTCGATGAATACAACTCTCAGTCTATCGCTGAGCTGGAAAATATTCGTGACTTCATTATTTTGCACTATCACGTCACGGATCGCGAAGACAGCGAGTTTTGGCGTTACTGTAAATATATGGATGTGCCGGATTCGTTATCTCATCGTTTGGCATTGTTCAGAGAAAATGCTTTCGCATATCAAGGAGATGGGGAGCTGTTCAGGCGTGATTCATGGCTACACTGCATGCTTGGGCAAGGTATGATGCCCGAGCATTATCACATGATGTTTCATACCATGCCGGATGAAGAGCTGGTTGGTCATTTGGCCAAAATTCGAAATACTATCTCGGAAGTGGTGGGTAAGCTTCCAAGTCACCAGGAATTTGTCGAACATTATTGCAAATCCCAGCGTTGATTTTTATGGGGATCTTCAGGAACGAGCGAGATTATAAAAATATTTTTTGTAACCGCTCGTTTCATGCCCATAAAATTAACGGCACTTCCGCAGGCAGCTCTACCTGCAAATGAGCGGCCCGCGTCCGCAACGTGAAATCACTCAAGGGGCGCTGGCTGTTTAATTCGGCGTGATAGCGGTGTGCGTTAATCGCCCCCTCCAGCGCGCCATCCAGTTGCAGCTTTATCGCCTCTGCCGGGTATTCACCGCTGGGGTCAGCGACAGCTTCAATGCTCACCAGCCTCGGCTCCAGCCCCCCCAGATACACCTGAGTCTCCATCATCCTTCCGGCTTCGACTTGCCTTTCGGCCAATTTCCCTAAATGAATTTCATGCCAGTGTTCCCGCAGCCGCTGTTCCCATTGCGCAAGTTCTCGAGCGAGCCTGGCCTGATTGGCCAGTCGCTCCGCCTGACTTTGGGCGGCAGGTAGATAGTATTGGGTGAGATAGTCACGCAGCATGCGGTTGCTGCTGAATTCCGGGGTCAGATTAGCCATACTGGCCCGGATGCGCGCCAACCATTGAATTGGCAAACCCTGATCATTGCGTAGATAAAAGCAGGGGATGATTTCTTGTTCCAACAGTTGGTAAAGCGCTTTGGCATCCCGAGAGTCTTCTTCGGGGCCGTGCTCATCACCATCGCCCAAGGCCCAGCCGTGGCTCGGGTCATAGGCTTCGGCCCACCAGCCGTCCAGGCTGGAGAAATTCAATCCGCCGTTAACCAGTACCTTCATGCCGCTGGTGCCGCTGGCTTCCCAGGGCCGACGAGGAGTGTTTAGCCAGAGGTCTACACCCTGCACCAGGTGTTGGGCGAGGCTGATGTCGTAGTCTTCAATCAGTACCAGTTGGCGTTGCAGTTGGTATTGCTGGATAAACTGGTGCCAGCGTTGGAGCGCGCGCTTGCCGCTGTCGTCGGCGGGGTGAGCCTTGCCTGCAATAATCAGCTGCAAGGGTTGCTGGTGATTACCGAGCAGGCGTGCCAGACGCGGTGGATCTGTAAGTAACAGGTCGAGGCGTTTGTACTCAGCGAAGCGGCGCGCAAAGCCGAGGGTGAGAATATTGGGATCGAGAGGTATAGGGCCGGGTATTGCGCAAGTGTCGGGGATGGCTTCATGTCGGTACTGGCGTGCCAGACGTTCCCGCGCATAATCCACTAGTCGGGCTCTGCCTTGAGTGGCCAGCTGCCACAGCTGGATATCGCTAACCTGGTCGAATGCTGCCGGATTTAGAAGCGCCAGATCCTGACGCCAGCGTTCGCGCCCGTACATCTGGGTCCAGAGTTCATCGGCGGCAGGTGAGTCCCAAGTGGGGACATGGATGCCATTAGTGACATGGCCCACAGGTACCTCCCGCTCTGGCCAGCGTGGAAACAGGGATTGGAAAATTCGTCGACTGACAGCTCCGTGCAGTTGGCTGACGCCGTTGCTGCGGGCGCAGGTGTGCATGGCCAGATAGGCCATGTTGAAGGGTTCCTCTTCGTTGTAGTCTTGCGCCTGTCCCAGACGGATGAGCTTTTCCATACTGATACCCAGGTGGGCGGCGTATTCGCCTATATAGCGACGAATCAGACTCACCGGGTAGCGGTCGAACCCCGCTTCTAAGGGCGTGTGTGTGGTAAAGAGGTTGCCGCTGCGGGTAGCCCAGAGGGCTTCGTCAAAATTGAGGCCCAGGCGTTCGCTACAGCTGCGGATGCGCTCCAGTGTGGCGAAGGCAGCATGGCCTTCGTTGAGATGGCACACGTCTATATCCAGCCCCAGGGCTTCTATCAATCGCCAGCCGCAGATGCCCAAGGCAATTTCCTGCACCAGGCGCAGTTCGGTGCCACCTCCGTAGAGCTTGCTGGTGATGCCCCGGTCGGCCATCTGGTTACGCGGGTCGTTGCTGTCGAGTAGGTAGAGCGTGACTCTGCCGATCTGAGCCTGCCAGACGCGAAAGCGCACTTCCCGGCAGAGAAACCGGGTACTGATATGCAACCAGGCGCCGTCTTTACCCAACAGCGGCTTGAGCGGCAGGCTGCCGGGGTCGTTATAGAGGTAGGTTTCCTGCTGCCAGCCTTGCCTGTCGAGACTCTGACGGAAATAACCCTCTTGATAGAGCAGGCCGATACCTACCAGAGGCAGGTTCAGGTCGCTGGCAGTTTTGAGGTAATCGCCCGCCAGAATGCCCAGACCGCCAGCATAGAGGGGCAGAGCGTCACATAAGCCAAACTCCATGCTGAAGTAGGCGACGCCCTTGAGTGGACTTTGGGGGTAGGTTTGGCGGTACCAACCGGGGTGCTGGTGGTATTGCTGGTGGGCCTGGGTTTGAGCACCGAGCAGGGCCATAAAGTCCGGGTCTTTGGCCAGGGTGGCCAATCGCTGGTCGCTAATGAGTTGCAGTAGTCCAACGGGGTTGTGGGTATGACGCCAAACTTCCGGATCGAGCGCCTCCCACAGAGTGTCGCCGCCGTGGTACCAGCTCCAGTGAAGGTCTGCGGCCAGTTCGTGCAGGACCTTGAGTTCGGGGGGTAGCTGACGCTCAAACAGAGGCATGGTGACGGGCTCCGTATCACTGGCCGGAACGGCGCAGACGCTTTTCCAGCTCCAGCGGGATCAGGATGGGCAAGGTAAGCACCACTACCACTCCCCATTGATTCAGATTCAGCGGTGCCACCGCAAATATCTGCTGGCTCAGGGGCAGGTAGGTGAACATCAGTTGTAACAACATCACCAACAGAATGCTCAGCAGGCTGGGTT
>Ga0182793_1001141_pt1 | contig 17231 bp, 10 predicted proteins | sample Passage237A_FD_130498 | JGI IMG/M metagenome (GOLD analysis project Ga0182793, IMG submission 130498) | Cellulose adapted compost microbial communities from Newby Island Compost Facility, Milpitas, CA, USA - Passage2 37A (version 2) (version 2) ... | reverse complement strand
GATTGCGCAAATTTCAGGCAGAAAGAGATGTAAAAAGCGGTAGTTTTATCGAAAAATTCTGATTTATTTTATGAATCGGAATTTTTTTGGATTTAAGCTGAATTTTTCAGAGGTTCCCTATATCAATTGGGGCAATATCCCCAATACCGAGACAGAGTTCGGTCCTATCAATCTGTTTTCGGGTGGTAATGGCTCGGGTAAAACCACGGCGGCCGATGCTATTCAAACCCTGATGACCGCTGCTCATGACAATCTATTTCATTTCAATCCGGGCCAGGATGAATCCAGTCAGAGGGGAAGGGGCGGCAAGCAGGTGCGCACCCTGGCCTCCTATGTACTAGGTTGCGATGATGGAGCCTATGCGCGACCTGAAGGTTGCGATGCCTATTTGGGGGCAGTTTTTTATCCAACACCCGGTGAGGATGCGGAAGTATTTTCCGCACTTATTGGGATGCGCGCTCAGCTTGAAGGCGCGGGTCAACAAAGAGTGGCGCGACTGGAGGAAATGCAGTTCTTTATTTTTCCCGGTATCGACCTGGCTATTGGCGATCTGCTGAAAGGAGATAAGCACGGCCGCTATCTGGTGGAACTGGATAAGGTTTATAACCGGCTAAAGCGTCAATTTGGCAGTGAACAGATAGAAAAATACGATAAGAAAAAGTCCTATCTGTGTCGACTCTACGGCATAGTGCGCGGCAAGTCAGATGCGGTTTCCGAAAGGGAAGCCATGAACGCTGCAAGGGCGTTTTCGCGCTTTATGGCCTACAAGCCGATCAAGGGTATTGATGAGTTTGTGGCCAATGAAGTTCTGGAGCCTCGCGATCTGGGGGAGGCAATTCGCAACGTATCTGCCATGCTCAAACGCATTCACGCCATGGAAACGGATGCGCGTCAGGTGCGCGAAACTGTTGAGCGATTGGCACAGGGGCGCAATACGGCAGAAACCTATATCAACAACTGGCTGGAGCTACAGTTGTCGCTTTATGGCCTGGCCAGACGTCGTTACAGCGATTGCCAGCAACGCTACTTGAGTGAAAAGCACAAACAGCAGCAATTGCGTGAACACTTGGCAGCTAACCAGCAGGCAATGGCGTTGTGTGAAGAAAGACGCGAGGATCTGCAGCAGCAGATTCTCGATATCAATACCCGTCGATTGGGTATTCCAGCCTTGCGTGACAAGGATCAATTGCTTGCGGAAAAACACAATCTGGAAAAGGAAATTCTGGCAGCTGTTCCCCAGTTGCTGTCGCAGGATCAACAGTTGCAGAGAAATATTCAGATTGCGGATCAGTTGTTGAGCAGTTTGCAACAGACCTCCATTGAATTGGATTTGCCGGGTCTTGCGGATAAATCACTCAAGGCCTTGCTGAAAACTGTGGCTAACGATTCATTATCACTGGACATTCACAGTCTGTTGAATCGCGACTGGATAGATATAAGTCCACTGGAAGATAAGCTTGACAGTATTCTTAAACAGCAACATCAACATCATCAACTGGTGGATTACTGGTTGGTTGGAGAGAATGACCTTGGTCTCAGCTTGCGCGACCAGTTGGCGCAGGAGCGAGACAGGCGCCAGCGTCTGGTGGAACAGTTGCAAAAGCAGATGGATCAGGCCCAAAGGGAGATAGGCACCCTCGAATCCCGTCAGGTGATTTATCCGGAATATGTAAAACGGGCACTGGCAATCTTGCAGCAGCAATGCCCGGAGGCAGATGCCAGGGTGCTCTGTGATCATGTCGAGATTCTCGATCCTCAATGGCAATCAGCCATTGAGGGATATATAGGCGCTGCCCGCTTTGGAATTATTGTTGCTGCAGAACACGAAGCCAAGGCGATACAGATACTGCGCAATCTGCCTGGACAGAATCGTGCGCGTGTTATTCAGGGGGATAAGGCGCGGCGCGATCTGGAAAAACTTGTTGATCTGCCAGAAAACTCCATCGCGCATTTGATGCAATTCAGTCACCTGACTGCCAAATATTACCTCAAGGCCAGCTATGGTCAGGTGCAGCGGGTGGCAGATGCGGAAGAGTTGCGACAGACGCGTCGCGGTATTACGCGTGACTGTATGGGCTCTGGCAACTACGCCATGTTCCGCTGCGATATAGCAGATACAGAGCTGGTTTTTGGACAGGGTGCCCGTGAACGGGCGCTTCAGGCAAAACGCGAGGATCTGGCCAGATATACCCGTGAGTGGGAAGTGGCAAGTGACCGACTCAATCAGGTGCTTGTGCTGCTGAAATCTGTCGACCAGCTGGCCAGAGTGAGCTATGCCGATATATTACAAAACCTGTTGGTGACTCAGCGGCGTCTTCAGAATCTGGAGCAAAAGCTGCAACAACTGGATTTAAGTAGTAGTCACTCGCTGGAAACTGAACTGGAAGCGCTTAAGACCCAGGACAAGGCCCGGCAGGAACAGCACAAGCAGCTGGCGAATGAGCAGGTAAATATTCGTGCTCAGCAGAAAAACGTGGATGAAATATGCAAGATGCTGGATGCGGAACAGGAGCAAACTCTGGCTCAGGTAGATGAGGCAGAGGCCGCTGTTCAGGCTATCAGCGCCCAATGGCCAGCTATTGACAGTGATGCGCGGCTGGCGGAAATAGACGCGGATCTGCGAGACATTTCCTATTACGAAGCCCAGATCGCTGCCCTGAAAGCAGAGCTCAAGCACAGTCTTAACCGCTTGCAACAGTGTCTGCTGCAGCACAATCAGCTGAGCCGAACAGCGGATGGTATCGCCTGTGAGCTGGACTTTTACGACGAGTTTGGTCTAGAAAACTTTGTGCGGATTTGCGGTCTGCGCCAGGAATTTGATGCGCTATATAACCGTCACAAGAACAATATTCTTGCCCAGCGGCACGCTGAAATTGAGTCATTACAACAAAGTTTTAACAATGCCTTTGTCACCAATCTGTGTCATTCCATTTATCAGGCCATCAATGATGGCAAGAAAATTCTGGAAGACCTCAATCGCGAGCTGGAACACCATCGCTTTGGCGCCGACAGGGAGAGATTCTATTTCGATTATCAGTGGGTGCCGGAATTCAAGGAGTACTGGCAATTCTTCAAGGCGGTCATCGATAACCCCAGTCTGGGGGATGGCGAAACCCTGTTTGATATGCCGCTGGAGCCCAAATACCAGAAGGTACGTGAAAAGCTGATGGCCATGCTGCTGGATGAGGACGAGCAGAAAGCCTTGCGCGAACTGGCGCGCATCGCCGATTATCGCAACTACCGCCGTTACGAGATTTACAAGGAACCCGAAGGCAAGCCGCCCATAGCGCTGAGCCAATATGGTACTGGTTCCGGCGGTCAGCTGGAAACCCCGGCCTACATTATTCGCAGTGCTGCTATCACCTCTGCTTTTCGCTTTGGCGAAGGTAACTGCCATCTGCGCATGGTGCTGGTGGATGAGGCATTTTCCAAAATGGACGAACATCGCTCGCGCGAGGTTATAAACTACCTTACCGAGAGCCTTGGTTTGCAACTGTTGTTTATCATGCCGAGCAGCAAATCCGGGCCTTTTATGGATCTGATTTCAAACCAGTTTGTGTTTAGCAAGTGCCCCACCGCTGAACGGGTGGGTGAACTGAACAGCCGGGTATTGCTGGATCGACAGCAGTGCGACAAGGAAAAGATTGCGGCACTTATGGCTAACCACAGACGCACTATTCGTCAGCAGGCGGCTCTGGATTTCATGGCAGAAGTGGAGTGACTGTCGTAAAAGGCCTATGCTGATATATCCCTACTGCCGCAGGAGATATTGTGGAAAAGATAGATTATTTGGTATCCCGTCTGGACCAGCTTGTCGACAGACTGGAAATCCTTCTGCCGGGAGCGCCTCAGGCGCCTGACTGGACGGCGCGGGCATTTCGCTGGCGCAGCCTGGGTGCGCGCGGTCAACTGCAAACCGTGCGTCAACCGCACAGAATCAGTCTGGATGCACTCAAGAACATAGATACGCAAAAGAATGCCATATTCAGAAATACCCAGCAGTTTGTGTTGGGCAAGCCTGCCAATAATGTTCTCTTGACTGGCGCGCGGGGCACAGGAAAATCCACGCTGATCAAGGCAGTATGGAATGCCTTTGCCGATCAGGGACTGAAAATTATCGAAGTGGACAAAACCGATCTGCTGCATCTGGCGGATATTGTGGATCTGGTGGGTGACAGGCCGGAAAAATTTATCATCTTTTGCGATGACCTTTCGTTTGAAGAAGGCGAGATTACCTACAAGGCGCTCAAGTCAGTACTGGATGGCTCCATTGCCGCGCCAGCATCCAATATGCTGTTTTATGCCACCAGCAACCGTCGCCATCTGATTCCGCAAACCATGCGCGAAAATTTGGATGTCAGTTATGAAGAGGGTGAGTTGCGTCCCAGTGACAGTATCGAAGAAAAAGTGTCTCTCTCCGAAAGATTTGGTCTCTGGCTGAGTTTCTATCCCTTTACCCAGGACGAGTATCTGGCGGCCGCCCAGTACTGGGTGGCTCACCTCGGAGGCCATTGGGATGATCAGGCACAGGTGGCGGCTCTGCTGTGGCACAGAACCCGTGGCGCCAGAAGTGGTCGCGTTGCCTGGCAATTCGCGCAGGACTACGTGGGACGCAATTAATTCTATCAACCGCTCATCTCAGTTTTTGCAAATGAATATTCAAGTTGACGCTGCAGGCAGATCAAAAATATTTTCCCGCACGCCCGATTTGCGGCAGGGAAGTGTACAGGAGCTACGTGCCCGTGTACGCCAGTATTTTCTGGACACATTTACCACCTATGAGTCCCTGTTTGACTGTCTGGCCAGTGAGCAGGCATTTTATATTAAGTCTATCAGCCTTCGTCATCCACTGATTTTCTATTACGGTCACACGGCCACTTTTTTTGTCAACAAGCTCCTGCTGGCTCGTCTGATAGATCAGCGCATCAATCAGCACTTTGAGTCCATTTTTGCGGTGGGCGTGGATGAAATGAGCTGGGATGATCTGGATGAAACCCATTACGACTGGCCAACACCTGCAGAAGTAAAAGCCTACCGCGATCAGGTGCGTGAGCTGGTGCTTTCCATTATTGATAATGCGCCACTGGAGCTGCCTGTCGACTGGAATAATCCCTGGTGGGCTATTCTCATGGGGATAGAGCATGAGCAAATTCACCTCGAAACCTCATCGGTACTTATCCGCCAGCATAAGCTGGAATTTGTAAAGCCTTCAGCCGCCTGGCAAGCCTTGCGCGAGTCAGGCCCTGCGCCTGAGAACCAGTCGCTTGAGGTTCCTGCGGGTCAGGTGAATCTTGGCAAGCAGAAGGATCATCCTTTTTACGGCTGGGATAACGAGTACGGCCGCCACAGCAGTGATTTGCCAGCCTTTCAGGCAAGTCGCTATCTCGTGAGCAATGGCGAATTTCTTTCTTTTGTTGAGGCTGGCGGTTACCAGAATGCGGACTATTGGGAAGAAGAGGGCAGTAGCTGGCTGGCTTACAGTCGTGCGCTGCATCCCACCTTCTGGGTGAGCAAAAAGGATGGCTGGTATCTGCGTTTGATGACTGAAGAGGTGCCCATGCCCTGGAATTGGCCGGTTGAAGTCAACTATCACGAGGCCAAGGCATTTTGTAACTGGAAAAAATCCAGGACGGGTTTGCCGGTGCGCCTGCCCACAGAGGACGAATGGTATCGTCTGGCTGATTATGTGGGAATCGAAGAGACTGATGGCGATCCTGCCAATGCCAATATTCATCTGGATCATTGGGCGTCATCCTGTCCCGTGAATCGTTTTGCTCACGGAGATTTTTATGATGTGGTGGGCAATGTGTGGCAGTGGACAGAAACGCCCATCTATCCCTTCGAAGGCTTTGAAGTCCATCCCTTATACGATGACTTTACCACGCCTACTTTTGATGGGCGCCATAACCTGATCAAGGGCGGTTCATGGATTTCCTGTGGCAATGAGGCAACACTCGCCTCCCGTTACGCATTTCGCCGACATTTTTTTCAGCATGCAGGTTTTCGTTACATAGTTTCTGACAATATCAAACCTGCGCCTGCGTCTCGCTATGAAACCGACAAGTTGCTTTCGGAGTATGCTGAATTTCATTATGGCGATGAATACTTTGGTGTGCCGAATTTTTCCAGGGCTCTGGTGGATTTGGTTGCGCCCTTACTGGATCAAAAACCAAAAGCTCGCGCGCTGGATATCGGCTGTGCCTCGGGGCGTGCCAGTTTCGAGTTGGCCAGATTCTTTGATCAGGTTACAGGGGTGGATTTTTCAGCCAGATTTATCGGTCAGGGTGTGTTGCTGGCGCAGGGAGAAAGCCTGCGCTACACACTCACCGATGAAGGTGAGCTGGTGAGTTACAAATCCCGCAGCCTTGCGGATCTCGGCCTGGATGCCGTCAAACACAAGGTGGAGTTCCTGCAGGGCGATGCCTGTAATCTCAAGCCATTGCTGACAGGTTATGATTTTGTGTTGGCTGCCAACCTTATTGATCGCCTTCACAGTCCGGCGAAGTTTCTCAAGGGAATTCACGAACGAATGCAGATGGGTGGTTTGCTGATGATCGCGTCACCCTACACTTGGCTGACGGAGCACACACCGAGAGAAGAATGGCTGGGTGGCTTCAAACAGGATGGCGAAAATCAGACCAGTCTGGACGGGCTTCACAAATACATTGATGCGCACTTCCGATTGATTAAAGGGCCACTCGATGTGCCTTTTGTGATTCGCGAAACCAGGCGCAAGTTTCAGCATACTCTCTCGGAAGTCACTGTCTGGGAAAGAATCCAATAATTCGGATGGCTATATGGCGATGGATTTTGATCAGCAGATTATGCGCGAGAATACCGGCTCTCTGAAGTTTGATGGACGGAATCAGGTTTTTGGAACTAAGGATGTGTTGCCACTCTGGGTTGCGGATATGGATTTTGCTGTTCCGCAAGCAGTTGCTGAGGCGTTGCAAGCCCGCGCACAACATCCAATCTTTGGTTACAGCCTTTATCCCGAAAGTCTCTACCAATCGCTGATTAACTGGTTTGATCGGCGCTACAACTGGTCTATAGAGCGAGACTGGATCATGATGGCCCCGGGTGTAGTGCCATCATTGCATGCTGCCTCCATGGCTTTTGCAGAGCAGGGTGAGGGTATTATTGTCCAGCCGCCTGTCTATTTCCCCTTTTTCAGCGCTGTGAATCGCACCCAGCGGCAATTGTTGTTGAATCCTTTGAAGGAAAATGTGGGGCGCTATTCCATCGATTTTGAATTGCTGGATGCCCAGGCCGCCGAGGCGCGCATGTTGATTTTCTGCTCGCCGCACAATCCGGTAGGGCGCGTCTGGAGTCGTGAGGAGTTGGAAGAATTGTTACGCGTCGCCATGCGTCATAATCTCTTGATTCTCTCCGATGATATACATGCAGATCTGACCTATCCGGGCGTTCACCATCAGTTGTTAGCCAATATGGACGGTGAATTTCAGGACTTTGTTCATTCCAATGTGATTACTGCTGTAGCGCCCAGCAAGACATTCAATATTCCCGGTCTGGGTCTGTCCAGTTTGATTGTGCCCAATCCTGAGCATCGCAAGCGCTTGCAGCAGGTGTTTGATCAGCTGCAACTGAGCAATCACAATCCTTTCAGCATTGTGGCGTTTGAGGCTGCCTACAATTCCGGTGATCAGTGGCTGGATGATTTGCGTCAATATCTGGCGGAAAACAGAGCACTTCTGAAGTCGGCGATAGAACATCTTTCACCCTTACGCTGGATTGAGCCGGAGGGTACCTATCTCCTGTGGCTGGACTGTCGAAATCTCGGCCTTGACGATGTCAGGCTCAATCAGTTTTTTATTCACCAGTGCGGTTTGGGATTGAGTCCCGGCAAACTCTTCGGTGAGCAGGGCAGTGGATTTATGCGTTTGAATCTGGGCACCACCAGATCCAGATTGCAAACAGCCATGGAGCAATTGCAGAGCGGAATAAGCCAGTTTAATCGCTAAAACAGCGCAAATAAAAAAGCCCGGCCAAGCCGGGCTTTTTTATGAGAGACAGATTTACTTTTCAGCCTTGTCGCCGGCAGAGAATCCGCTGCCGCTGGCAATGGTACCCACAGAGTAGCTTGCGTCTACTTCGGTCAGTCTGACGGTACCCAGAGTGTCGTAGGTCACACGCAGAACGGCACCTGTGCTTGGGTCCTTGATTTCTTTGCCTTTGCGTTTGACGGTGAGCACATCGCCCACTGACAGACCGGCACCTTTACCCTGGTTCAGAGTGATGGTTTTGCCATCTACATCGGCGATCAGTATGTCCACCGGACCAGCGGCTGCGGCAGAAGAGCCTCCGCCACCGGCGAAGTCTGCTTTGCCAATCTTGTCAGCAACTTCCTTGATGGCCAGACGCATGGCTTCAGTCGCGTGTTTTTCATTCCAGCGCTCGCCGCCGCCAATGCCCATTACACGTACATTCTTGGAGCTCTTGATGCCTTGACCTGATTCGGCCATCAGAATGCGTCCGGTGTTAACGTCGACAATACGGATATCCACACCGGCGAAATAACCTTTCTTGCCTGCTTCAAACAGACCGCCTGCACCCATGTTGGAGCTGCTCTCACCGTATTCGGTCACAGCGCCGGTAATCATGTATTGCACGCCCAGCAACTTGCCGATTTTGGCTGCGCTGGCCGGATCGACTCGACCTGACTGCCCCAAATCCTGTTCATTGAGCATGGAGTTGAGACGTTCGCGTTCATACATTTCGAATTTGGTACTCTTGACCAGTTCGGTAGTGAGGATATCGGCTGCACCACGGCCCACTCGCCAGTCACCTATACCGGAGCGGTTTTCAAAGTCCATTACAGCAACCCTGGGCGCGGCCAGGGCAAGGGAAGACGCCAGCAGGGCGCACAGAGCCAGACAACTGGCAGACAAGAGGTTTTTCATGAATCTCTCCTTATTGACCTTGTGAATCGTTATGAGCTCGGGCTAAAGCCTCAAATGGTGGCTCAGTATACACTTAGCCTTTGGCGCCTAGCCACCCGCACCAAGGATTCCTATTTTCGGATCGTCTAATGAATGCAGACTGAACAGAGCCAGAAAGATATGGATGAAACGGCATTGGTTCGCCTCGCCCAGTCGGGTAACAGCCAGGCGTTCGCGACACTACTGGAGCATCACTATGATCGGATGTTCCGCTTCGCCTATCGCTGGTGCGGCAACCGCAGTGATGCGGAGGATATTACCCAGCAGGCGTGCATCAAATTGGCGCGTAGCCTGGGCCAGTTTCGCTTTGAGTCGGCTTTCAGCTCCTGGCTCTACCGGCTGGTTATCAACTGCGCCAGGGACTGGCGGAAGGGGCAAGAGCGTCACAGGGGTGAGGATGGAGAAGCAGATGCTGAATCCGGATCACCCGAAGGCACGGCGGAAACGCCTGTGTACTTGCGTCAGATACTCGCCCTGCTTGATCAGATGGCAGAAGGTTTCAAGGAGACAGCCCTGCTTGTTCATGCCGAAGGCTTGACTCATGCCGAGGCGGCCCGGGTGCTGTCGGTGAAAGAGTCCACCATATCCTGGCGTCTTCACGAAATTCGCAAACAACTCCAGCAGCTGCGGACCGATTCGGGGTCGCAGGAGGCCAGACCATGAACGAAAACGAATTGAAACGGGCTTTCGAGACTCCAGCACCGGATGAGAGCGCCAAACAGAAGGCAATTCGTCTGGCCCTGGAGGAGTTTGAGCTGACAAAAAGCCAGACCGCTGTCCGGGAGGAAACTCAGCAACAGGAAAGGGCGTCGCGCTTTTTGCAAATATTTCGCCGTCTTGGCCAAGGATTTTTCAAAGGCTCGCGTCCTACGGGTGAAAACAACCCACAGAGGATCGAGAAGATGAATCTTTTGCAAAACAAGTTGCTGTTGAGTGGTCTTGCCACCTCCACTCTGGTGGTGGCCGGACTGGTTATCTTTAACCAGAATGCCATCAACCAGTTCCAGCAATTGCCCGATGGGGTGCAGATTGCGCAGAAACCCGAGCAGGACGTTATGCTTGTGGCCGCATCTTCGGACGCAGAAGTGTCGCGAGACTTGCCCGCTGCACCAGTACCCGAGCTTGCCGCTTCCACAATTCACCAGCCTCAGCCTATGGCTGCCAGGGCGAAGCAGTTTAGCCCCCAGTACAGCGCCACACTTCAGAAACCTGCCGAGCTGGCACCTCAGCCGCAGAGGGAATATCGCGATCGCTTCAGCGAATTTGACGAAAACCCGGTGAAGTCAGTGACGGAGGAGCCTGTGTCCACCTTCTCTGTGGATGTGGACACCGCCTCCTACAGTTTTGTGCGCCGCAGCCTTAATCAGGGCTATTTGCCCAACAAGGATGCGGTACGGGTGGAGGAGCTGATCAACTACTTTGATTACGACTATCCCGTGCCAGCGGATAGAAGCCAGCCTTTCAAGCCCAGTCTGGTGGTGACAGAGTCTCCCTGGAAGCCGGGCAACAAGCTGGTGCATATCGGTATCAAGGGCTACCAGCTGCCGGCAGGGGAAGTTCCCCGTAGCAATCTGGTATTCCTGATGGATGTATCCGGTTCTATGTTTTCTGCTGATCGCTTGCCTCTGGCGCAACAGGCCATGGAACTGCTGTTGGACCGTCTGGGGCCGGAAGACACAGTGGCCATAGTGGTCTATGCCGGCTCTGCCGGAGCCGTGCTGGAACCCACAAAGGTGGCGGAAAAGGAAAAGATCCGCGCGGCTATCCGCAATCTGCGCGCAGGGGGTTCCACTGCCGGCGCTGAGGGCATTTTGCTGGCCTATGAACTGGCGGAGCGGCATTTCGATCCCAAGGCGGTCAACCGCATCTTTCTGGCGACAGATGGCGACTTCAATGTAGGACCCACAGGGGACAGAGACTTGCTGAGTCTGGTGGAACGCAAACGCCAGTCGGGGATTTACCTGTCGGTGCTGGGCTTTGGCATGGGTAATTATCAGGATGGCATGATGCAGACTCTGGCCCAGAACGGTAATGGTGTGGCCGCCTATATAGATACCCTGGGTGAAGCCCAGAAGCTGCTGGTACACGAAGCCCAGTCGGCACTTTTCCCCATTGCCAGCGATGTGAAGATCCAGGTGGAATTCAACCCGGCGCAGGTGGCGGAATACCGCCTGATTGGCTATGAAACCCGGGCCCTCAAGCGCGAGGACTTCAACAATGATCGGGTGGATGCCGGGGACATAGGCGCAGGGCACAGCGTCACCGCTATCTACGAGATCACGCCCGTGGGCGGCAAAACCCTGCTGGAAGCCAGCCGCTATCAGCCCAAACAGCAGCCCCGGATGGATGACAGGAGCGGGGAGTATGGTTTCCTGCGTATCAGATACAAGCTGCCCGGAGAGGAAACTTCCCGGTTGATCGAGGCGCCCATTCCGGCGGTGGAAACTGAGGTTACTCATCCCCTCAAGCGGGAAGCGGACTTTGCCACTGCCGTCGCGGCCTTTGGACAGTTGCTTAAGGGCAGTAGCCATATGGGGAATTACACCTACGACCAGGTTATTCAGCTAGCCCAGACTGCCAAGGGAGAGGGTGAATTTGGCTACCGCAGCGAATTTATCCAGCTGGTGAGAAAGGCGCCCCTGGCCAGGCCACTGTAAGTTTATGGCGCAGCAAACCTCTTCATGAGTGGCAGACCTGATATCAGCCTCCCGGGGCTGGTTCTCCCGGCTTGAAGTCCGCTGGGGCTGGTGTTATGGTCATGTCCATGCAAATTCCATTTTTGTCACAAGCTTTCTCATTCGAGGGGCACTCAACGCTAGCGGCGGTGAGTGCCTTTCTCCCTTTGGGCGATTAGGTTTTCTCGTGACCTGATCGCCTTTCTGGCACCTTTTCTTTTGGAAATCCCTGAATTCTGTTTTTTCGCGCCCTTATGGGGCGTTTCATTTTTTTGAGGAATAAACCATGAGTGATCCCATTTTTTTGGCGAAAACTGACTATTTGAAACTGATGGCAATGATCGAAAACTCGGATTTGCCCGCAGCCGAGGCTCTGGAGGAGGAGTTGGGCCGCGCTGAAATCCTCGCCGATGATCAACTACCTGCCCATGTGGTACGTATGGGAAGTCTGGTGAGCTTTGAGGACCTGGATACAGGTGAGCGCACCTCGGTGACTCTGGTGTTTCCCCAGGAAGCCAATGCGGACCTGCAATGCATTTCTGTGCTTTCACCTATGGGTAGCGCCCTGATTGGTCTGGCCGAAGGTGGCACCATTGAATGGCCTCTGCCCAACGGCCGTATGCGCCGGGTCAAAGTAGTGGCTGCAAAACCACCTGTAAACGCCTAAAATAGCGCCCCTTTTTCACCGCCTGGTTCTGCGTTTATGAAATCCTCTCCCACAATTGGCTTTGTCAGCCTTGGCTGTCCTAAAAATCTGGTGGATTCAGAAAGAATCCTTACCCAATTGCGCATGGAGGGGTACAACATAGTCCCCAGCTACAACGACGCCGATATGGTGATCGTCAATACCTGCGGCTTTATCGACAGCGCCGTACAGGAGTCTCTGGGGGCTATTGGCGAGGCTTTGGCGGAAAACGGCAAGGTGCTGGTTACCGGCTGCCTGGGAGCCAGAAAAGATGAAATTGTTCAGGTGCATCCCAATGTGCTGGGAATTACCGGGGCTCACGCTTATGAGGAAGTCCTCAGCCAGGTACATCAGCATCTGCCTCCAGTGCAGAGCCACAACCCTTTTACCGATCTGGTGCCGCCCCAGGGCGTCAAACTGACCCCGCGCCACTACGCCTATCTGAAAATTTCCGAAGGCTGCAACCACTCCTGCAGCTTCTGCATTATTCCGGATATGCGTGGCAAGCTGGTAAGTCGGCCCATAGGTCAGGTCATGGGCGAGGCGGAGCGTCTGGTAAAAGCCGGGGTAAAGGAGCTGTTGGTCATCTCCCAGGACACCTCAGCCTATGGTGTGGATATCAAACACCGCACAGATTTTTGGGATGGACGCCCGCTTAAATCCGATATGTACCAGCTGTCTGCGGCTCTCGGCGAACTGGGTGTCTGGGTGCGTCTGCACTATGTCTATCCCTATCCTCACGTAGACAAGGTGATTCCATTGATGGCCGAAGGCAAGGTATTGCCCTATCTGGATATACCCTTCCAGCATGCCAGCCCCACCTTACTGCGCAAGATGCGCCGTCCCGGTCAGGTGGAACAGACACTGGAGCGCATTGCCAGCTGGCGCCAGCAGGTGCCGGATCTGACTCTGCGTTCGACGTTTATCGTGGGCTTTCCCGGCGAGACTGAAGACGACTTCCAGCAGCTGTTGGATTTTCTGCAGGAAGCGCAACTGGATCGCGTCGGTTGCTTCCAATATTCCCCGGTGGAGGGTGCCAAGGCCAACGAACTGCCGGATCACGTACCCGACGAAATCAAGCAGGAGCGCTACGATCGCTTTATGCAACTGCAACAAAAAATTTCTGCCGAACGCTTGCAGAAAAAAATTGGCCGAACTCTTGAAGTGCTCATTGATGAAGTGGACGAAGAAGGTGCCATTGGTCGCAGTCATGCCGATGCGCCGGAGATCGACGGTGCCGTCTACCTCAATGGCGATACCTCGCTCAAGCCGGGAGATCTGGTGAAGGTGCGTATTCAGGAAGCCGATGAATACGACCTTTGGGGCGAAAGGATTTAATTCGCTCCAAAGTCGCGCAAGGTGACCCTGAGACGGTTAAGCGATTGAGCTATGCGGTTCCAGTCGCTGGCCAGAATGGGCGCGTCGCGCGGCGGATAATTGAGTGATTGATCCTCAATACTACTGATAAAAATCACTATCTTGCCCTGCGCCACTGCAGGGTGTTGCTCAAGGCTGGCGCGGAGATCTTCCAGTGCCTGATCCGCCAAGCTCTGAAACGGATACACCTCACTCATCAACATGCACTCGTGCACACTGCTTTCTGGATGTGGCAGTTGCACCAGGCCCGAGTTATTCAGCTGCACGCAAAAATTGCCGAAAGTCAGATTGATTCCGATTGATCCACGAAAACCCTGACGCGCCAGTCGCGAGATAAATTCATGCAGTCGCACGGCGATATTGGATTCCATCAATCGCGGAGAAAATGGCAGCTGGCCGCTCTGATTGATTGCCCAGACCAAATCTTCCCACTGAACTGGATCCGCTTTAATTGAAGAGCCTGGTTTGGAGGCATTCTGCTGGTTGAGAATATCTACCTGCACATCCAGCAGATGATGGGATAATTGCTCCAGCGTTTCGATTTGCGGCTGTTGCTGTGCCTGCAGTTGCTGTAGCTGCTGACTTATTTCCGACTGACGGAAAAGTACTATTACCAGTAATATCAGCCCAAGTATCACCGCGACAGAGAGAAGCCTATTGCCACGTAAAGGCGTTGTTTGCGCAACAGATTCCTGAGCGGTTACGGCAGATTTCTCACCAAGTGCTTTTTTGAGCAGAGTGGTCAATTCCTGTTTTAGGCCGTGACGCAGTTTCTGCATTTCCCGAATCAGTTGGGCCGCGCTGACCCTGCGACTATCGTCAATGGCGTGTTCCAGTTGCACTATGCGCAGTTCAATGCGCCGGGCATTGTCAGTCGTGACTTCGCGCAGAGGATTTTCTTGTACTGCTTCCTGAAATTTTGCATGAGTTATTTGTTCGGTTGGATTTTCATCGCTCGGCAAGTGTTCATGTTCCGCAGAAGGTTTGCGCGCGATATGAATTCCCGCCATGACCTTGGACAGTTCCACAGCACTGATAGCATCCTTGGTTATCACATCCAGCGCACCCAGAGCACGGGCTTGACCCGTGTAGACATCGCCGCTCTGGGAGGTGTACATGATGACCGGTATCATGGCGGTCTCCGGATGTGACTTGATGATTTGCAGTACGCGGAATCCATCCATACCCGGCATCAGGTGATCCATGAAAATCACATCGGGTACATGCTTGGCGAGATAGAGCAGGGCAGCTTCACCGGAGCTAACAACATCTATGTCCAGATCATAGGACTGGAGCATTTTTTTCAGTCGATATTGTGCGGTGGTGGAGTCGTCAACAATCAGGGCGCGTTTGCTGGCCATAGGCGGTTCCTTTCTCTGTTGATCCTGCGTGATTGATTGTTATTCTGCAGCAGCGAATGGCCGGTGGCAGCGTCACATGGCTGTACTGAACAAGTGGAACAGCATCATGGCCAGCGCAAAGGCATTCTCAGATTTCGCAATGTTAACACTTCTTTTCGTTTAGATTTGTCTAAGCAGCTTGTGTTTGATGGACCCAGAGTCAAGAATCGCAGCTAACTCTTTGTTGTTATTAGTTTTCAGCCCATTTTTTTACAATTAAAAAGACTCAGCGCATGCCGTACCAGGTTCATCAAGATCCGGACACGAGCTTTACCGACGCACCTCATGCTGTTTATGCGCGAGTTATCATCAGACTTATCTTCGCTTTGTCTCTCGCAGCTTTCCTGATGCCCGCATTTTCGCGCGCCGCAGAAGAGCTTGTCAGCGACCATGTACGCATTTCCTGGCTGGCTCCCCAATCTTTTGCCGCCGATCCCGCTGCACAAAATGCCACCCTGGGGATCTATTTTGAACCCGAGCCGGGCTGGCATGTTTACTGGCGCAATCCAGGTGACTCAGGGTCGGCACCCCGGTTCACGTTTAGCTCTGTCAATGCCACTACCGGGGATATTCTCTGGCCATATCCCGCTCGTTTGCCGATAGCCCATCTGGTCAATCTCGGTTACGAGGCTGAGGTGGCCTATCTCTTCAAACTGGGTGTGGACCCTCTCGACATGCGTCAAGCCAGTTCCAATCCCCGGGGCGTGCAGTTGGAGGTAGAGTTGGAGTGGCTGGTGTGCAAGGAGGAATGTATTCCCGGCTGGGGAACACTCAGTCTCAATCGATCTATTCGCGGCGACAACCACCGGTGGGAGCCTGAGACAAAAGCGCTGGTGGACAGATTTTATGAGCGCATCCCACGACCCGATACCCAGAGTCCCTGGCGTGCTGTCTGCGCCTACTGGGCTGATAGCGGCATACTGACACTGAAACTGGAACCCTCCGACGACAAGGCACGTCCCGACAGCCTGCCTTTGCCCGATGCCTTTCCGCTGGATGGAGCCTTTTTCAATCCAGCTATGCCTGAGCTGATTCGCACAGAGAATGCCGTGGAGCTGAAATTCGCCACCTCGCCGGGGGCCAAGCTGCCCGCTGAAGTGGATTTTGTGCTGGTGGTTGATGGCCACGCTTGGGCGATGAACAATCTTCCCTTGCATCGCGGTGCCTTTAGCGATGCACAACCACTGGCACTGGGTCTTTTGCTTCTGTCGGCCTTTGTTGGCGGTTTGATTCTCAACCTGATGCCCTGTGTTTTTCCGGTTTTGTCCATCAAGCTCTTTGCACTGATCAACACGCCCGGTGAAGGGCGCGCCCAGGTGCGCCATCGCCTGCGTGAAGGTATCAGCTACAGCGCCGGTGTACTGGCGACCTTTGCACTGCTGGGCATTTTGTTTTTGGCGCTGCGTGCAGGTGGCGCTGCCATCGGCTGGGGCTTTCAATTGCAGTCGCCGCAGGTGGTGCTGGGGCTGGTGTTGCTCTTCTGGCTGATGGGACTTTCCTTCCTTGGCAGTTTTGAATTTGGCCACAGCCTGATGCAGGCCGCAGGTAAGGCCAACACTCGCTCATCATTTGTCACGGGTGTACTTGCTGTCTTTGTGGCTGCGCCCTGTACTGGGCCCTTTATGGGAACCGCCCTGGGGGCCGCCGCCAGCATGCCGGCGATTTCCGCCATGGTGATTTTCCTGGGCCTGGGTTTGGGGCTCGCAGCGCCTTTCATGTTGCTGGCAGCCAGTCCTCGTCTGGCGGCTCTGTTGCCCAAGCCGGGTGTCTGGATGGAAAGGCTGCGTCAGTTCCTGGCCTTCCCTCTGTTCGCTACTGTGCTCTGGCTGTTGTGGGTGCTGGGTCGCCTTACAGGTGAGAGTGGCTGGGTGCTGGGGGGCGGTATGTTGCTGGTTATCGCCTTTGCACTTTGGCTGGGTAAAGCCGGCAAGCCTTTCTGGCGCAGAGCTGCCTGGTTGATTGCGCTGGCAAGTCTGGTCTGGATTTTCGTGCAGATCGGTCAGGCTCAACATGCTGAGTCTGGACCGACAAGCGGGGATCAATGGCAGGCTTATGATGCTGAGAGCATTCGCAAGGCCAGAGCCGAGGGGCAGGGGGTTTTTATCGATTTTACCGCCGCCTGGTGCATCACCTG
>Ga0182793_1001140_pt1 | contig 17239 bp, 18 predicted proteins | sample Passage237A_FD_130498 | JGI IMG/M metagenome (GOLD analysis project Ga0182793, IMG submission 130498) | Cellulose adapted compost microbial communities from Newby Island Compost Facility, Milpitas, CA, USA - Passage2 37A (version 2) (version 2) ... | reverse complement strand
GGGGGCCGGCCAGGGCGGGGCGGGCGTCGGCCGGGGGGGAGGCTCATGCCATCGCCTCCGCCCAGGTCCGGGCACCCTGGGCCGGGTGGATGGAGTCGCGTGGCCGCAGCGGCGCGCCGCCCAGGGCCGCGAGCCGGCGCGTGGTGGTCACCACCGGCGTTCCGTTCTGGTGGCTGTTGGCCAGGCTGGGCCCGCAGCCGGTGTATGGGGCCGGCTGCGGGCCGGCGCAGTATCCGTCCTGCACGTCGATGACGAGCAGGGCGACGGTTGGGGATCATGGCGTGCTCGCTGGGGTGGCGGGACGGGCATCTTCCCGGCGTTGGGGCCGGCCCGGCAGTGGCCTGTGCGACAGCGATCGATGGAATCGGGCCAAAGCCGGGCGCCTGGCCCGATTCCCGCGCCCGGGTGGCCCGCGGGGCCACCGCCGTCTGCGGGCGCGCGGCAATGGAGGGGCAGCATCGCATCGATGCAGCTGCGCAGCTGGCCCAGGGCCGGTGCGGCTCCGGCGGCGATGTCCGGCAGGCCTGGCGGCAGTCAGCCCGGGCGTGGCGGGCTCAGGCCGCCTGGGCGCTGGCCTGGCGGAAGCTGCGGCGGGAGGCCGAGGGGGACATGCCCACGTCCTCGGCAAAGCGCTGGCGCAGGGTCAGCGAGGTGCCGAAACCGGCGGCCTCGGCCACCTGGTCGATGGCCAGCTCGGTGGTCTCCAGCAGGCGCTGGGCCAGGCGCAGGCGCTCGCTGGCGATCCAGCGCTGGGCCGAAGTGCCCACCACCTCGCGGAAACGGCGGGTGAAGTTGCGCTGGCTCATCAGCGCCATCCCGGCCAGGGCGTCGATCGACAAGCGGCTGGTCCAGGTGGCCGCGCGCCCATTCGATCACCGCGGCCAGGCGCTCGTCGGACACCCGTTCCGGCACCGGCTGCTCGATGTACTGGGCCTGGCCCCCGTCGCGATGCGGCGGCGTCACCAGGCGCCGGGCCACCCGGTTGGTCACGTCGGCGCCATGGCGGCGGCGGACCAGGTGCAGGCAGCAGTCGATGGCGGCCACCGTGCCGGCCGAGGTGATGACCCGGCCAGTATCCACGTACAGCACGTCCGGCTGGAAGCGCGAACTGGGAAAGCGCCGGCCGAAGCATTCGTGCCAGCCCCAGTGGGTGGTAGCGGGCAGTCCATCGAGCAGGCCGGCATCGCCCAGCACGAAGGCGCCGATGCAGAAGCCGACGATGGTGGCGCCGCGCGCATGCGCGGCCACCAGGGCCGAGGTGACCGCCTCCGGCGCCGGCAGCTCCGGCGCGTTCCAGGAGGGGACGATAATGATGTCGGCTCCCTCCATGGCCTCCAGTCCGTGCGGGATGTCCACGACCAGGCCGTCCACGGTGGCGACCGGCCCGGGCCCCTGCGCGCACAGCAGCACCTCGTAGCGCGGCAGCCCGGCATCGCGGCGGTCACGGCCAAAGACCAGTGAGGGCACCGAGAGATGGAACAGGCTGATGCCTTCAAAGGCGAGTACGGCGATGCGCGGCATGGCGTGGCTCCGGTTGGCCCGATCAATATGGGTCGAAGGATTTGGGCCAACAACCGGGGCGCTGGAACAGCCCCGGCAGGCGTGCCGAGCGCTTGCGGGCAGGGGGTTCCGTAAGCGGCCGGGGCGGGGCAACGCCGGGATTGCCGCGCGGCAGGGGGGCAGAGATGGTCCCGCGCTGGCGGCCTGGCGGGTCACTACGGCGTACCGATCCAGTAAGGAGAGCTTGCAATGCCACCCGCGACACGCCAGGCGCCCGAATCCGGGTGGAGGGGTGTGCTTGCGGTTTGCCAGGGCCACGCGCACGTGGCAACTCGCGCTCACGCGCTCGTGGTGCCTGGACGTGAGCGCCAAAAATGCGCTGATTTCCAGTCATTCACGGCATATCCATGTAGGCCAACCGCAGCTGAAGGTGTTCACGGGGCCTGAATATGTGACCGCTATAGTCGAGGCCCCCATGAACGGAGGACTGGTTATGACCAAGCAACACCTGGCGATGGTGCGTGTGCTCGGCGTGGCGGTGGTGGCAGCCGTGGGTCTTGGCGGCTGCGCGACCTACAAGGAAGAGTTTGCAACGATCAATTCCCGCCTCGACCAGCTCGATACGCGGGTACAGGGTGCGGCGCAGAGCGCCGAATCGGCCAACCAGTCCGCGCAGCGGGCCAACCAGCGCCTGGACCAGATCGAGGCGCGCGTGCAGCAGCTTGAAGCGGCGCCCCCGCGCCGTTCCCCGCGCGGCTGATGCCCGACCGGTGGTCCGGTCCGGCCACCGGTTTTTTCCCTGAAGCTTTTCCGCGGAGGAGTGGTGCACGCATGATCCGTGCAGTCCAGGCCCTGCTTGGGCCGCTGGTCCTGGTCTCGGTCTTCATGTTCCCGGCCGTGGCGGGCGCCCAGCAGGACACTGAAGCGCCAGCCGAGGCGGCGGTGGACGAGCTGCCTGCCGAGCAGGAAGTTTCCGATACCGTGATCGAACTGGCCGGCTGGGTGGTGGCCAGCCGCGACAGCGAGGGCTATCCCTTCGCCATCATCGACAAGCAGGCCGCCCAGGTGCTGGTGTTTGGCGGCGATGGCCGCCTGCGCGGGGCCGCGCCCGGGCTGATCGGCTCGGCGGTGGGCGACCATATCGCGCCGGGCATTGCCGGCCTGGCGCTGCGCGAGATCCCGGGCCGCGACCGCACCACCCCCGCCGGGCGTTTCGTCGGCGGCTTCGGTCCCTCCATCGATGCCGGCCGGGTGTTGTGGGTGGATTACGAGTCCGCGGTCTCGATCCACCCCACCGCCACCGGCGTGCGCTCCGAGCGCCGCCCCGAGCGGCTGGCTTCGCCGACGCCCGAGGACAACCGCGTCACCCACGGCTGCATCAATGTCTCGCCGGCGTTCTATGAGCAGGTGGTGGCACCCACCTTCGCGCGCGGCGGGGTGTTCTACATCCTGCCCGACACCTTGCCGTTGGCCGAGGTGTTCCCCGAGTTTATGGAGAGCCGGGAAGTGGCGCAGCAGGGGCGGAAGGGCAGGGTGAGGCGGTAGGGAGCGCGCCCACCGGTCTTCCCTTGCCAGCGGAAGATGTACCCGGAGCCGGGTGCCAGAGGGGCGCGAAGTGCGGCGCCGGAGGGCTGGATGGCTGGCCACCGCGCCACCCGCCGCGCAGGTGGTCGCACCGGGTCCCATCTCCGGGCGTAAAAAAAGAGGGCCCCGTGGGGCCCTCTTCTTGCATCTGGCGGAGAGAGGGGGATTCGAACCCCCGAAGCGGGGTTTAGCCGCTTACACACTTTCCAGGCGTGCTCCTTCAACCACTCGGACACCTCTCCGGAACCGGTCGGCTGTGGACAGCACAGGCCGGGGGCGCGAATTCTAGCGCCCGGCGGGGCCTGCGACAAGCGCGGCCGTGGGCCGGGGCGTCCGTGGCACAATGCCGGTCCTGCACAAAGCGGTTGCCCGATGTCCTACCTCGTCCTAGCCCGCAAGTGGCGCCCGAAGCGTTTTTCCGAGCTGGTCGGGCAGGAGCATGTCGTGCGCGCGCTGGGCAACGCCCTGGATTCGGGACGGGTCCACCACGCCTTCCTGTTCACCGGCACCCGCGGCGTGGGCAAGACCACCATCGCCCGCATCTTCGCCAAGTCCCTGAACTGTGAGCAGGGCACCAGTGCCGACCCCTGCGGGCAGTGCGCGGCCTGCCAGGACATCGATGCCGGGCGCTACATCGACCTGCTGGAGATCGACGCGGCCTCCAATACCGGTGTGGACGATGTCCGCGAGGTGATCGAGAACGCGCAGTACATGCCCTCGCGCGGCCGTTACAAGGTCTACCTGGTCGACGAAGTGCACATGCTGTCCAAGGCGGCGTTCAACGCGCTGCTGAAGACCCTGGAGGAGCCGCCGGAACACGTGAAGTTCCTGCTGGCCACCACCGACCCGCAGAAGCTGCCGATCACGGTCCTTTCGCGCTGCCTGCAGTTCAACCTCAAGCGCCTGGACGAGGGCCAGATCGAAGGCCAGATGACGAAGATCCTGGCCGCCGAGGGCATCGAGGCCGAGGCCGGCGCGATCCGCCAGCTGGCGCGGGCGGCCGACGGCAGCCTGCGCGACGGTCTGTCCCTGCTGGACCAGGCCATCGCCTATGCCGGCGGTGCCCTGACCGAGGCGGCGGTGCAGGCCATGCTCGGCAGCGTGGACCGCACCCAGGTCGCGGCCCTGCTGGACGCGCTGGCCGATGGCGACGGCAAGCGCCTGCTGGACACGGTCGAGGTCCTGGCCGGGTTCGCCCCGGACTGGTCCAGCGTGCTGGAAGCGGTGGCCGAGGCCCTGCACCGGATCCAGGTGCGGCAGCTGGTGCCGGCGGCCGCGCGCGAGGACGAGGGCATCGACACCGCGCGCTATGCCGCGCGCCTGCGCCCGGAGGTGATCCAGCTCTGGTACCAGATGGCGGTCAATGGCCGCCGCGACCTGGACCTGGCCCCGGCGCCGCGGGTGGGCTTTGAGATGACCGTGCTGCGGATGCTGGCCTTCCGCCCGGAAGCCGATGCCGGCGGCCCGCCGGCCACCGGGGCCAGCCAGCCCGGCAGCGGGGCCGATGCCGGCGGAAACGGGGGTGGCGTGCGCGCCGCGCCCGCCGCCCCGGCGTTCCCCGAGCCGGTGAAGGCCGCGCCGGCGCTCCCGGCCAGGTCCGACCTGCCGCCCTGGGAAACCCCGGCTCCGGCCACGGCGCACGACGCGGCCGACGAGCCGGCGCGCCCGACCAGCGGCGGGGTGCCGCCGGCCGCGGTCCGGACCCTGCGCGCGGACATCGTGATGCCGGCGCCGCGGACGCCCGGACCCGCCGCACCCGCCCTGCCTGCCGAGGCCGGACTCCAGCGCGGAGCCGAGCCGGCCCGGCCCGTGCCTGCGCCCGTGCCTGCGCCCGTGCCTGCGCCCGAACCCGTCCCGGCGCCGCCGCCCCCGGAACCCGAACCCGAGCCCGAGCCCGAGCGCGGACTCGCGCCCGCGGCTGGCGGGGTGGTGGTGGCCGATGGCGAGGACTGGCTGGCGCGGGTAGCCGCCTGCGAGCTCACCGGCCCGGCGCGGCAGCTGGCCGAGCGTACCGCCTTCGTCAGCCATGCCGATGGCGTACTGACCCTGGCCCTGGAGCCGGGCTTCGAGTACCTGCGCAGCGAGCGCTCGATCTCCGCCCTGGCCCAGGCCATGGCCGCCTCGCTGGGTGTGGCGCCGAAGATCGTGGTCCAGGAGGCCAGCGGCCAGGTCCAGACCCTGCACCAGCGCCACGCCCACGAACGCGACGCGCGCCAGGCCGCGGCCGAGGAGACCTTCCTCAACGACCCGGGCGTGCGGCGCCTGATCGAACATTACGGCGCCCGTGTGGTGTCCGATTCCATCCGCCCTTCAGACGAGTAAGACCATGCGTGGCAATATCGCCCAGCTGATGCAACAGGCGCAGAAGATGCAGGAGAACCTGCAGCGCGCCCAGGAAGAACTGGCCAAGCTTGAAGTCACCGGCAGCGCCGGCGCGGGCATGGTCAGCGTGACCCTGACCGGCACCAAGGAGTGTCGCAAGGTGCGGATCGATCCCTCGGTCCTGGCCGACCAGGAAATGGCCGAGGACCTGATCGCCGCGGCTTTCAATGACGCCTCCAACAAGGTCGACGCCGAATCCAAGGCCCGCCTGGGCGCGGCCACCGCCGGCATGCCGCTGCCGCCGGGCATGAAGTTCCCGTTCTGAGCCAGCCCGGGCGTGAGTTCGCCGCTGCTTGAACAGCTGATCGAGGCCTTCCGGGTGCTGCCCGGGGTCGGGCGCAAGAGCGCCCAGCGCATGGCCTACCACGTGCTCGAGCGCGGGCGCGAGGGTGGGCTGCGCCTGGCCCAGGTGCTGGCCGAGGCGGTGGAGCGGATCGGCCACTGCCAGCAGTGCCGCGACTTCAGCGAGACCGAGGTATGCCCCGTGTGTGCCAGCCCCGGGCGCGAGCGCGGCCAGCTGTGCGTGGTCGAGACCCCGGCCGACCGCCTGGCGATCGAGTCGGCCACCGGCTACCGCGGCCTGTACTACGTGCTGCAGGGGCGGCTGTCGCCGCTGGACGGGATCGGCCCGCGCGAGCTGGGCCTGGATGCGCTGGTCCAGCGCCTGGCCGCCGGCGAGGTGGCCGAACTGATCGTGGCCACCAGCGCCACCGTCGAGGGCGAGGCCACCGCCCACTACCTGGCCCAGCTGGCGCGCCAGCACGGAGTGCGGCCCAGCCGCCTGGCCCAGGGCCTGCCGCTGGGCGGGGAACTGGAGTTCGTGGACCGCGGCACCCTCTCGCACGCCTTCGGCAGCCGCGCCGAGATGCCCTGATTGGCTGGCGCGTGCCGCGTGCATGGGCGCTTGGCCCGGGCGTGCGGCCATGCCGCTGGCAGGAGCGGGCCTGCATGGTGCGGTAAGCTTCCGCTTCCGTCCGGCAGCACCCGATCCCATGAGCGACACCATCTTCGGCAAGATCATCCGCCGCGAAATCCCGGCCACCATCGCCTACGAGGACGAGGACATCCTCGGCTTCAAGGACATCGCGCCGCAGGCGCCGGTGCACGTGCTGTTCATCCCCAAGCACCATGCCATCCCGACCCTGGACGATGCCGCCGCCGAGCACGCGCCGCTGCTGGGCCGGATGATGCTGGCCGCGGCCGAGTACGCCCGCCGCGAAGGCCTGGCCCAGGACGGCTACCGGGTGGTGATGAACTGCCGCGAGCACGCCGGGCAGACCGTGTTCCACATCCACCTGCACCTGCTGGCCGGTGCCCCGCTGGGCCACTTCGGCACGCCCTGAGGACTGCGCCAGGGGCCAGATGCGACAACGCCGCCCATCGGGCGGCGTTGTCATGTCCGGGAGGCTTACCAGCCCCACCAGGCGCGGCGGCCCCAGCGGCCGTAGGGGTAGGGGCCCCAGCCCCAGTACGGGTAGGGCGGCGCCACCACCTCGACCTCGCGCACTTCCGGCCACAGGTAGACCACGTCGGCCTGCAGCAGCGGCAGGCGGTAGTCGTACTCGCCAATGCGCACGCTCTCGGTGCCCTGGATGCGGCCGACGAAGGTCACGTCGCGGCCCGGGGTGAACACGGCCGGGTCGTAGAAGCCGGCACGGCAGGCCATGAAACGGCCCTGGCTGGCGTCGGCGGCGCTGCTGTTGGGGCGGCCGCTGGCGTTGAGCGGCATGGCCACCATCTGGAAGCAGGTCTGGTCCTGCTTGGGCTGGGTCTCGACGATGCGCCCGCCCCAGCGCACGGTGGCGCCGGCCTGCGGCTCACCCACGGCCTGGGCCGGGGTGACGGTCGGGAAGCTGCCCTGCAGCGGCTGCGGGGCGGTGGCACAGGCGCCCAGCAGGGCCGCGGTGGTGGCCAGGAGGGTGAGGCGGATCGGGGTGCGCACAGACATGACGTTCTCCGGTGGATCAGGGGCGATGCCGCCGCAGGTCATGGACCAGCTGCCGCACTCCCCCGTTTCCCGGAGCGTAGCGCGCTTTCGCGAAACGTTGGCTGAGTGCAAGCAGGGCGGCACCGCGTCGTGGATCAAGCTTGTCCACGCGCCGGGCCCATTCCAGCGCCGGCTCGTGCGGGCGGCGGCCCAGGCCGATGCGCGCGTAGCGCCGGCCGAGGCGATGCCAGGCGCGCAGCAGCGGGTCGCGCTCGCGCTCGCCGCGCGACAGCAGCCAGACCATGCCGGCCAGGGCCAGTGCCGCCAGCGCCGCGAACAGGCCCAGCAGCTGCGAGGGTTGCAGCCGGTCCAGGCCCAGCGGGCTGAGCATGGCCTGCTGGCGCTGCGCGTCGAAACCCAGCACCAGGTCGTTCCAGCCGCGGCGCAGCCAGTCGGTGAGGTGGCCGAGGCTGTCCAGCTGCAGCAGGTCCACCCGGCCGCCCGCGGCGGCGTCGGCGCGCTGTTCAAGGGTGTCGTAGATGCGCTCGGGGGCGACCGCGGCGGTGGGATCGACCCGCACCCAGCCGCGGCCTTCCAGCCAGACCTCGACCCAGGCATGGGCGTCCAGCCGCCGCACCACCCAGTAATCGCCAAACGGGTTGCGGTAGCCGCCGGCATAGCCGGCCACCACCCGCGAGGGGATCCCGGCCGCCCGCATCAGCACCGCGAAGGCCGAACTGAAATGCTCGCAGTAGCCTTCCCGGGTGCCGAACAGGAAATCGTCCACCGCGTTGCGTCCGGGCAGGGGCACGTCCAGGGTGTAGGCGAAGTCGGAGCGGATCCAGGCCAGGGCGCGGTTGATGATGGCCAGGTCGTCGGCGCCAGCCTCCTGCCGCCATTGCCGGCCCAGGGCCACGGTGCGCGGGTTGATCCCCTCTGGCAGCTCCAGGGCCACGGCGCGCACCGTGCGCGGCAGCTGCGGCTCCAGCCGCACCGCCGGGGCCGAGCGCAGCCGCCAGCGGGTGGTGGCGCCCAGCGGCTGGTCGGCCACCAGGGGGCGGTCATAGGCCATCCGCGCCCGCGGCGGCGCCTGCAGCGGCAGGTCCAGGGCCACCATCTGGCGGCGGTCGGTGGGTTCCAACTCGATCTCGTAGTCCCAGCCTGGCCCGCCTGCCGCCAGGTCCGCCGGGGGCAGCGACTCCAGCCAGCGTGCCCGGGTCCAGCTGCGGCCGTCGAAGTGCCACAGCACCAGGGCGCGCCAGTACAGCTGCTCCGGCGGCGGCACCGGGCCGGCGAAGGTCACGCGCAGGGCCGGGGTGTCATCGCCCATCAGTTCGGTCCAGCCGCCCGGTTCCATGCTGTCGGCCAGGCCGGGGCGGGACACCGCGCGCTCGGGCACGCCCCACAGCGGCGTGGCCAGGCGCGGGAACAGCCAGAACGCGGCCAGGGCCAGCGGCAGGCCCAGGCCGACCAGGCGCGCGGTCAGGCCCAGGCGCTGGCGCAGCGGCAGCGGCCCGGTGCGGCTTTCCACGTCGGCCAGGCGCTGCAGGGTCAGCAGCGCGGCCAGCACCGCGCCCAGGCCCAGCAGCATGACCACCGGACCCTGGTCGAGCAGGAAGGCGGCGAACGGGGCGAACAGGGAAAAGCCCAGCAGGCTGCGCACGTCGCGCAGGCTGTGCGATTCGGCCGGTTTGATCGCCAGCATCGCCGCCAGCACCGCGCAGCCGGTGTCGCGGCCAAAGCGGGTGCCCATCACCGCGAACACCGCCGCGAGCATGGCCAGGGTCAGCAGCAGGCGCAGCCAGCCCGGCCACGGTGCCTGCCGCGCCAGCGCGGCGATCAGCAGCGCGGCCAGGCCCAGGCCCAGGCCCAGGCTGGCCGGCAGGATCAGCAGCAGCGGCAGCAGGGCCAGGCCGGCGGTGGCCAGGGCCAGGGCGCGGCTGCCTGGATCGGGGTGCGGGCGGTCAGTGGCGGCCATCGGCAGCGGCTTGCGGCAGCAGGGCCAGGGCGCGCAGGCAGGCGTGGCGATGGGCGGGACCGCGGTCCGGGCCAAGAACCGGCTGGCCGGGCAGGCGCAGGCGCCAGCGCCGGCCTTCGCGTTCGGCCTGGTCCACCCAGGCGGCCAGGCGGGCGATCCGCCGTTCCCAGGGCAGGTGCGCCAGCCGCCCCCAGTCCAGCTCCAGGTCCTGGCCCTGGCTGCGGGCGAACTCGCGCACCACCAGGCTGGAACGGCGCGCGCTGTGCTTCCAGGCGATGCTGCGCAGCGGATCGCCGGGGCGGTAGGCGCGCAGCTGCTGCGGATCCTCGCCCAGGGCGTGGGTCTGGCGCTGGCTTTGCCCGGCCCCGCTTTCCGGCAGCGGCGGGACCGGGTGTTCGGGCCGCGGATACACCAGCAGCGCCTGCTGCGGCCAGGTCCGCGACCAGGCCCGGGCCAGGCCCAGCGGCTGGGTGCTGCTCAGGTGCACCGGGCCGGGCTGGAGCCAGCCGCGCTGGCGGGTGGGCAGGGCCAGGCTGAATTCCAGGTGGCCGTCCTCGCTGCTGTTGGCCTGGGCGTGGCTGTCGTCCAGCCGGGCCTGCAGGCCGCGCCGGCGGCGGCCATCGGCCGCGTGCAGGGACAGGCGCAGGGACAGCACCTCGCCGGCCGGCACCGGTTCGGCCGACAGCGCCAGCACCTGCAGCCCGGCCAGCTGCAGGTGGGTGGCGATCAGGCTGGCCAGCCCGGCCGCGCCCAGCAGCAGGGCCAGCAGCAGGGCCGGGTTGTTGTTGTAGTTGAGCGCGCCCATGACCATGGCCGCCACCAGTACCGCGTAGAACAGGCCGAAACGGGTCGGCAGCACGTAGATCCGGCGCTGGTCGATGCGCACCGGCAGGGCTTCGGGGGCGCGCGGTCGCTGCAGCGCCTGCAGGCGCGCCAGCAGGGGCCGCAGTGCGCGCATCAGTCCACCGGCACCGCGTACAGCACGGCCTTGGCCAGCGCCGCGGCGGCGCCGGCCTCGGCTTCGGCGACCAGGCGGTGGCCGGCCACGGCAATGAACAGCGCCTGCACGTCCTCGGGCAGGACATGGTCGCGGCCCAGCAGCAGGGCGTGGGCGCGGGCGGCGCGCAGCAGGGCCAGGCCGGCGCGCGGGGACAGGCCCACGCGCACGCCCGGGTGCTGCCGGCTGCGGGCGAGCAGGGCCTGGACGTAGCCGACCAGGGCATCGCTGGCATGGACACCGTTCACGGCCTGGCGCAGGGCGAGCACGTCGGCGCGCTCGAGCACCGGCCGGGCCTGGCCGATCAGCTCGCGGCGGTCGCTGCCGGTGAGCAGGGCGCGTTCGGCGGCCGCGTCCGGATAGCCCAGGGAGAAGCGCAACAGGAAGCGGTCCAGCTGCGAATCCGGCAGCGGGAAGGTGCCGCTCAGGTCCACCGGGTTCTGGGTGGCGATCACGAAGAACGGGTCGGGCAATGGCCGGGTGACGCCGTCCACGGTGACCTGCTGTTCGGCCATGGCCTCCAGCAGCGCGCTCTGGGTGCGCGGCGGGGCGCGGTTTATCTCGTCGGCCAGCAGCACTTGGGTGAACACCGGGCCGGGGTGGAACTGGAAGGCGCCGGCGCTGGCCTCGTACACCGACACGCCCAGCACGTCGGCCGGCAGCAGGTCGGAGGTGAACTGCACGCGCTGGAACTCCAGGCCCAGGGTGGCGGCCAGGGCGTGGGCCAGGGTGGTCTTGCCCAGTCCGGGCAGATCCTCGATCAGGACATGGCCGCCGGCCAGCAGGGCGACGAAGGCCAGGCGGACTTCATGCGGCTTGCCCAGCACCAGGGCATTGACCTGCTTCTGCGCGCGCGCCAGGCAGTCGCGCAGGCGGTCGGTTAGCATCGTTCCCTGAACTTCGACGGTGTGCGCCATCGCAGGCCGGTGGAGGTGGGGTAGGAACCGGAGTGTAACGGGAATGCGGGAGGAGCAACGGGCGCGCCGCGCTTTCATCGTGCTGTGGAGCGTGGCCACCCTGGCCAAGCTGGCGGTGGCCGCGCGTCTGCCGCTGTTCGTCGATGAGGCCTTCTACTGGCAGGAGGGCCGGCACCTGGCGCTGGCCTATTCCGACCTGCCGGCGCTGACCGCCTGGCTGGCGCGGCTGGGCGTGGCCCTGGGCGGCGAGCATGTGCTGGCGCTGCGCCTGCCGTTCCTGCTGCTGGGCGCGCTGCTGCCGTGGTGGGTGGCGGCGATCGGGCGGCGCTGGTACGGCCCGCTGCATGGCTGGCACGCCGGCGGCCTGGCGGTGCTGGTGCCGCTGCTGGGAGGCAGTGGCCTGCTGGCGCTGCCCGACGTGCCGCTGGCCCTAGCCACCGTGCTGTGCCTGCATGCGCTGTCGCGGATGCTGGAGGAGGCTACCCCGCAGGCCACCCTGCAACTGGCCCTGGGCCTGGCCCTGGGGGCGCTGAGCCATTACCGCTTCGCCGCGGTCATCGTCGCCGCGGCCGCGGCCCTGCTGTGGCTGCCGCAAGGCCGGCGCCTGCTGCGCGACCCGCGGCTGCTGTTTGCCGCCGCCTTCGGCGTGCTGGGCTGGCTGCCGCTGCTGCTGTGGAACCTGGAACATGGCGAGGCCGGCTTGCGCTTCCAGCTGGTCGAGCGCCACCCCTGGGCGCTGCACCTGGATGGCCTGCTGTTCGTGCCGGTGCAGGCGCTGCTGCTGACCCCGCTGCTGGCCTGGGCGCTGCTGCACGCGGCCGGGCGCGGCGTGTTCGCGCGCCAGCCGCAGCGGCCGCAGTGGCGGTTCCTGGCCGGGTTCGGCCTGGCCACGGTACTGGGCTGGTTCGTGCTGGGCCTGTTCGCCGACCGCGAGCGGGTCAGCTTCCACTGGCCGGTGCCGGCCTGGCTGGCCCTGCTGCCGGCGGCCACCGTGGTCATGAGCGGCTGGGCGCGGCGCTGGCAGCGCCTGGCCTGGGTCCTGGCCGGCCTGGGCCTGGCCGTGGCCCTGGGCTGGCTGATGGCGGTGTCCTCGCCGGCGCTGCGTGCGCAGGCGGCCGGGCACAAGGCCTATCCGCGCAACTTCGCCGGCTGGGAGCCGCTGGCCGCGGCGGTGCGCGAGGAACTGGCGCGGATGCCGGCCGGGACCACCCTGCTGGCCGGCGACTTCAAGCTCGGGGCCGAGCTGGGCTTTGCCTTGGGCGATCCGCGGATCGCGGTCCTGGACCATCCGCTCAACCACCACCATGGCCGCGCCCCGCAGCTGCGCCTGTGGGGGCTGGAAGGGCCGCCGCCGCCCGGGCCGGTGCTGCTGGTGCTGGCGCCGGCGCACCTGCCGTTCAAGCAGTGGCTGGAGCACTACCAGCGCCTGTGCACCCAGGTGGGACCGGTGACGCCGGCGCGCACGGTGGTGGTGGACCATGGTGCGCAGCGTTTCCTGCTGGTGCGCCTGGAGCAGGGCGCCAGGCCGGGCCAGGCCTGCGTCGCCCCGGCCCTGGCCTGGATCGACGCGCCGCTGCCCGGCCAGGCCGTGGCCCAGGGCCTGGAAGTGCGTGGCTGGGCCTTCAAGGAGGGCGTGGGCCTGGCGCGGGTGGAGGTGCTGGTGGATGGCCAGGTCGTGGCCCAGGCCGATTACGGCCAGCCTTTGGACGTGTCCGCCGTGTTCCCCGGTTCCAGCGACCCGGCCCATCCGATGATCGGTTTCTCGGCGCGGGTGGATCCGGCAGCACTGGCCCCGGGACGGCACTGGCTGGGGTTGCGCCTGCACGGGCGCGATGGCAGCGTCGAGGACTGGGCCGAGCAGCGGTTCGAGCGCACGCCCTAGCCGCGGCGCGGCTCAGGGCAGGGCGTAGCCGGCCTGGCGCAGCAGCGCCGACAGCGCGATCAGCGGCAGCCCGACCAGGGCGGTGGGGTCGTGGTTGTCGATGGCCTCGAACAGGCTGATGCCCAGGCCCTCGCACTTGAAACTGCCGGCGCAGTCATACGGGGTTTCGGCATCGACGTAGCGCTCGATCTCGGCCCGCTGCAGCGGGCGGAAGCGCACCCGGGTCAGGTCCAGCGCGGCCAGCTCCCGGTCATCGCGGCGCAGGCTGACGGCGGTATGGAAGTCCACGCTGCGCCCGCCCATGGCCTGCAGCTGGGCGATGGCGGCCTCGCGCCCGCCGGACTTGCCCAGCGGGCGGCCGTCCAGTTCGGCCACCTGGTCCGAGCCGATCACCCAGGCGCCGGGGTGGCGGGCGGCCACCGCCGCGGCCTTGGCCGAGGCCAGGCGCACCGCCAGCCTGGCCGGGGTTTCACCCGGCAGCGGCGTTTCATCCACATCCGGGCGTACACTGTCAAACGGCAGGCGCAGGCGCTGCAGCAGTTCGCGCCGGTACACGGAGGTGGAGGCCAGGATCAGCATTGGAAGCACCGCTCAAGGGGGCGCCAGTGTCCCCGTCCGGGCCGGCCGCGCGCAATCGTCCGCCGGCGCGGTTTGACATGAGCCGGGGCGGTCCTTAACATTCAGCGGCTTATGTCCGCAGGTGCGTCCCCCGTGCAGGTCCCCGAAACGCTGGATGCCTGGAGGATGGTCGCCGCCAGGCGGCAGCTTGAAGGGTGCGTGCCGTTGTCGGCGCTGGCCCGGCTCGAAGGCAGCCTCGCCGATACCGAAGGCGAGTGCCGCTTCGCGCTGGAGTTCGGCCGGGACGCGCTGCAGGTGCCCTTCGTCGAACTGGTGATCGAGACGGGTTTGCCGCTGGTGTGCCAGCGCAGCCTGGAGCGGTTTGTTTTCCCGGTGAAGACCGTGCAGCGGCTCGGCCTGATCCGCGACGAGGCCGAGGAGGCCGCGTTGCCGCCGGGCTACGAACCGCTGCTGGTGCCGGAGGATGGCCTCCTGCGTCCGCTCGAGCTGGTCGAGGACGAGCTGGTGCTGGCGCTGCCGGTGGTGCCGGTCTCGCCCGACAGCGAGCCGGTCGACCGCACCTGGTCGGCCAGCGAGGAAGAACAGAAGGCGGCCAGCCCGTTCGCGGCGCTGGCGGCCCTGAAAAAACAGTAAGACGGCCGCGCCGCCGTTGCAGGCGCCCTGGAACGGCACCGGCGGGTGGCTTGCAGGTCCCAACGTTAAACGCACTCAAACCGAGTTTTTGGAGCAATCCCATGGCTGTTCAGAAATCCCGAGTCACCCCGTCCCGCCGTGGCCAGCGCCGTTCGCACGACGCGCTGACCGCCAAGCAGCTGTCCACCGACCCGACCACCGGCGAGACCCACCTGCGCCACCACGTCACCGCTGACGGCTACTACCGCGGCAAGAAGGTCATCTCGACCAAGTCCGCGGTCGTCGAGGAAGACTGAGCCCGGACCCGGCGCGCGCCCCGTGCGCGCGCCCCGTGCTGATGTGTTTGTCCGGCTCCTGCGGGGGCCTTCTCCAGCGGGAGTGTTCATGAGCGAGCGGATCTTTTCGCGCATCGCCGGAACCGGCAGTTACCTGCCGCAGAAGGTGGTGACCAACGACGACCTGGCCAAGGTGGTCGACACCAGCGACGAGTGGATCCGCACGCGCACCGGCATCCGTGAGCGCCGGGTGGCCGCCGAAGGCGAGACCACCAGCTCCATGGGCTACCAGGCGGCGCTGCGTGCGATCGAGGCGGCTGGCATCCAGCCGGACGAGATCGACATGATCGTGGTGGGCACCACCACGCCGGACGTGATCTTCCCCTCGGCGGCCTGCCTGATCCAGCAGCAGCTGGGCCTGGCCGGCTGCCCGGCCTTCGACGTGAACGCGGCCTGCTCGGGCTTCGTGTTCGCGCTGACCGTGGCCGACAAGTTCATCCGCTCCGGTGCCGCGCGCACCGTGCTGGTGGTCGGGGCCGAGACCCTGACCCGGATCGTGGACTGGAACGACCGCACCACCTGCGTGCTGTTCGGCGATGGCGCCGGCGCGGTGGTGCTCAAGGCCGACGGCGAGACCGGCATCCTTTCCACCCACCTGCACGCCGACGGCAGCAAGCGCGACCTGCTGTGCTGTCCGGCCGGCGTGTCCAGCGGCTTCGACAACAGCCTGCCCAATGCCGGCGTGCGCATCCTCATGGCCGGCAACGAGGTGTTCAAGCACGCGGTCAAGGCGCTGGACAGCGTGGTCGACGAGGCCCTGGAGTCCAACGGCCTGGACAAGTCCGCGCTGGACTGGCTGATCCCGCACCAGGCCAACCTGCGCATCATCGAAGCCACGGCCAAGCGTCTGGAAATGCCGATGGACCGGGTGGTGGTGACCGTGGACCGCCACGGCAACACCTCCGCCGCATCGGTGCCGCTGGCGCTGGACGAGGCGGTGCGCTCGGGCCGGGTCCAGCGCGGCCAGCTGCTGCTGCTGGAGGCCTTCGGCGGTGGCTTCACCTGGGGCTCGGTGCTGATGCGCTACTGAGCCACGGCCTGCTGGCCAGCGTCGACGAAAGCCCCGCGAAAGCGGGGCTTTTTGCATCCGCCCGGCCGGGCTTTGCAGCCTGCGTACATACGCACGGGTACAGACAAACCCGGCGTTTGGCCCGTATCATCGCCGCTCTTTCTTGATTTGCCCCCGCGCGTGACCCAACCGACGCTCGCCTTTGTTTTCCCCGGACAGGGTTCCCAGTCCGTGGGCATGCTCGCCGAACTGGCCCAGCAGCATCCGCTGGTGCGTGACACCTTCGCCGAAGCCTCCGAGGGCGCCGGCGTGGACCTGTGGGCGCTGGCCCAGCAGGGCCCGGAAGAAGACCTCAACCGCACCGAGTTCACCCAGCCGGCGCTGCTGGCCGCGGGCGTTGCGGTGTGGCGCGCCTGGCAGGCCCAGGGCGGTGCGCAGCCGGCGCAGCTGGCCGGCCACAGCCTGGGTGAATACACCGCGCTGGTGGCCGCCGGCGCCCTGTCGCTGGTCGATGGCGCGCGCCTGGTGCGCCTGCGCGGGCAGCTGATGCAGGACGCGGCCCCGGCCGGTACCGGCGCGATGGCGGCGGTGATCGGCGCCGAGGACGCCCTGGTGGAGGAGGTCTGCGCGCAGGCTTCCGCCGACCAGGTGGTGGTCCCGGCCAACTACAACTCGCCCGGCCAGGTCGTGATCGGCGGCCACGCCGCGGCGGTGGACCAGGCCCTGGCCCTGCTGGCCGAGCGTGGCGTGCGCAAGGCGGTCAAGCTGGCGGTGAGCGTGCCCTCGCACACCCCGCTGATGCGCCAGGCCTCCGAGCGCCTGGGCGAGGCCATGGCCGGCCTGGCCTGGCAGGCGCCGGTGCTGCCGGTGGTGCAGAACGTCGACGCCCAGGTCCACGCGGACGTGGACGCGATCCGCGACGCGCTGGTGCGCCAGCTCTACCTGCCGGTGCGCTGGACCGGCTGCGTGCAGGCCCTGGCCGCGCGCGGTGCCAGCCGCATCGCCGAATGCGGCCCGGGCAAGGTCCTGGCCGGCCTGGCCAAGCGCATCGACAAGTCGCTGGACGTGCGCGCCATCGGCGCGCCTGGCGAGTTCGATTCCGCCCTGGCGGACTGGCGCTGACGCACGCCAAACGCGGGGAGGCATCCCGCCCCCCGTGCCACGAATATCCAAGAGGTCCACGATGACAAGCAGCCTGCCCCTCAGTGGCGAGATCGCGCTGGTCACCGGCGCCAGCCGTGGCATCGGCGCGGCGATCGCCGATGAACTGGCCGCGCGCGGCGCCACCGTGATCGGCACCGCCACCAGCGACGCCGGCGCCGAGGCCATCGGCGCGCGCCTGGCCGGCAAGGGCGGCCACGGCCGCAAGCTCGACGTCACCGACGGCGCCGCGGTCGAGGCCCTGATCGATGCGATCGCCAAGGAGTTCGGCCCGGTCTCGATCCTGGTCAACAACGCCGGCATCACCCGCGACAACCTGCTGATGCGGATGAAGGACGAGGACTGGCAGGCGATC
>Ga0182793_1001138_pt1 | contig 17267 bp, 15 predicted proteins | sample Passage237A_FD_130498 | JGI IMG/M metagenome (GOLD analysis project Ga0182793, IMG submission 130498) | Cellulose adapted compost microbial communities from Newby Island Compost Facility, Milpitas, CA, USA - Passage2 37A (version 2) (version 2) ... | reverse complement strand
TCCGACCGCGAGATCGCCGCCGAGGCCTGGCCGGGCGACGTGATCGGCATCCACAACCACGGCACCATCTCCATCGGCGACACCTTCACCGAAGGCGAGGCGCTGTCCTTCACCGGCATCCCCAACTTCGCCCCCGAGCTGTTCCGCCGCGCCCGCCTGCGCGACCCGCTCAAGCTCAAGCAGCTGCAGAAGGGCCTGGCCCAGCTGTCGGAGGAAGGCGCGACCCAGTTCTTCCGCCCGCTGATGAGCAATGACCTGATCCTGGGCGCGGTGGGCATGCTCCAGTTCGACGTGGTCGCCTACCGGCTCAAGGACGAGTACGGGGTGGACGCCAGCTTCGAGCCGGTGGGCGTGGCCACAGCGCGCTGGGTCCACTGCGACGACGCGAAGAAGCTGCAGGAGTTCCGCGAGAAGAACGCGATGAACCTGGCCATCGACGCGGCCGGCGAGCTGGTCTACCTGGCCCCGACCCGGGTCAACCTGGAGCTGGCCCAGGAGCGCGCCCCGGACGTGCGCTTCAGCGCCACCCGCGAGCACGCCCACAGCGTGGCGGTGGACTGAACCGCGCCCCGTCACCGGCGCGGCGCGGGCCCGTGGCGGCCCGCCCGCGCCCCATCTGTCCCCAGCCCCCGCGCTTGCGGTAATTTGCACGCATGTCCCCCGACAGTTCCCGCCTTCGGACCTTGCGTGCACGCAAGCGCGCCGACCACCTGATCGACATCCGCGACGAGATCGCCAGCGCCCTGACCCATGGCCTGGGCGCGGTCGCCGCCCTGGCCGGCGGCGCGGTCCTGATCACCCTGGCCGCGATCTACGGCGACGGCTGGCAGCTGGCCGGCGCGATCGTGTTCGGCATCGCCCTGCTCCTGCTGTACGTGGCCTCGACCCTGTACCACGCCATCCAGCATCCGGTGGCCAAGGGCCGGCTGAAGGTGTTCGACCACTGCGCGATCTACATCCTGATCGCCGGCACCTATACCCCCTTCACCCTGGTCGGCCTGCGCGGTCCCTGGGGCTGGGGCCTGTTCGCCGCGATCTGGACCCTGGCCCTGGCCGGGGTGGTGTTCAAGCTGTTCTACACCGGGCGCTTCAAGCTGCTGTCCACCCTCATCTACATCGTCATGGGCTGGCTGGTGATCGTGGCGGCGCGGCCGATGCTGGCCTCGCTCGATGCATGGACCATCGGCTGGCTGCTGGCCGGCGGCGTGTCCTACACCCTGGGCACCTTCTTCTACATGCGCGAGTCGATCCGCTACTCGCACGCGATCTGGCACCTGTTCGTGATCGGCGGCAGCGTCTGCCATTTCGTGGCCGTCACCGCCCAGGTGCTGATGCCGCGCCTGCACGGCGGCTGAGCCGCCGCCAGGCCAGGCCGGCTCAGCCGGCCTGGCCGCCCTCGCGCGGCGGCCGCCAGTCCTGCACCAGGTACAGCGGGCGCTGCTTGGCCTCGCCATACAGCCGGCCCAGGTATTCGCCGATCAGGCCCAGGGCGATCAACTGCACCCCGCCCAGAAACAGGATCACCAGCATCATGGTTGGCCAGCCGGCCACCGGGTCGCCCCACAGCAGGGTCTTGGTCAGCACCACCAGGCCACCGGCGAAGGCGGCCAGCGCGGTCAGCAGGCCCAGGTAGGTGGCCATGCGCAGCGGCGCGGTGGAGAAGCTGGTGATACCCTCCAGGGCGAAGTTCCACAGTTTCCACAGGCTGAAGTTGCTGCGCCCCGCCAGCCGCGGCTGGCGCCGGTAGGGCACGGCCACCCGGGAAAAGCCGACCCAGCCGAACAGCCCCTTCATGAAGCGGTGGCGCTCGCGCAGCTGGCCCAGCGCGGCCAGCGCGCGCGGCGACAGCAGGCGGAAGTCGCCGGTGTCCGCCGGCACCGGGGTGGCGGAGAGCCAGCCGATGACCCGGTAGAAGGCGGCCGCGGCCAGCCTGCGCACCCAGGCCTCGCCCTCGCGGGCGATGCGGGTGCCATAGACGTCGTCATGCCCCTGGCGCCACAGGCGCACGAACTCGGGGATCAGCTCCGGCGGGTCCTGGCCGTCGGCATCCAGGATCATGGCCGCGCCCTCGAACACCTGGTCCAGGCCGGCGGTCAGCGCCGCCTCCTTGCCGAAGTTGCGCGACAGCCGCAGCAGGGCCACCCGCGGATCGTGCCGGGCCAGGGCGCCGAGCACCTCCCAGGTGGCGTCGCTGCTGCCATCGTCCACGTACAGCACCCGCCAGCGCAGGCCCTGGATCGGCTCCAGCGCGGCGACGATGCGCGGATGCAGGGCCGGCAGCGAGGCGGCCTCGTTGCAGGCGGCCACCACCACGGTCAGCAGGTCGGTGCTCTGTTGCATCCCCCGATGTTACGGAGTGGCGTCGCGCACGGCCATCGCGTGGCCTCAGTCCAGCCGGCGCAGGTATTCCTGGCCGCCGATCTGGCGCACCTGGCGCTGGATCCAGGCCGCCCGGCGCTGCACGTAGGGGCCGGGCCGGGTGGCGCTGTAGCGCCGTGGCGCCGGCAGCACCGCGGCCAGGCGCGCGCTCTCGGCCGCGCCCAGGCGCGAGGCGTCCTTTCCCCAGTAGCTGCGCGCGGCCGCCTGGGCTCCGTAGATGCCATCGCCGAACTCGGCGATGTTCACGTACACCTCCAGGATCCGGCGCTTGGGCCACAGCGCCTCGATCAGCACCGTGTACCAGGCCTCCAGGCCCTTGCGCAGCCAGCTGCGGCCCGACCACAGGAACAGGTTCTTGGCCACCTGCTGGCTGATGGTGCTGCCGCCACGGATGCGCTTGCCCCCGGCGTTGTGCTCCAGCGCCTTCTCGATGGCCTTGAGGTCGAAGCCGTGGTGGACGGCGAAGTTCTGGTCCTCGGCCGCGATCACCGACAGCGGCAGCGAGGACGCGATCCGCTCCAGGTCACGCCACTCGTAGGCCACCCGGTAGCCGAAGTCGCCGGCGGCCATGGCCCGGGCCTGGCGCTCCAGCATGAAGGCGCTGGTCGGCGGGTCGATGAAGCGCAGCAGCGCCACCTGGGTCGTGGTCACGGCCAGGAACAGCAGCGGCAGCAGGGCCAGGCGCCGCAGCCAGCGCCGGCGACGAGGGGCGGGGGCGGCTGTGGCGTTGATGGGGCGGACCTCGGGCTGGCGCTGGCGGGGACGACGGACGCTGCGCATGTTAGCGCCGGGCGCCCGGCCCGTGCCCCGCCCCTTGGAAAGCCGGCGCGGCGGCCGCATTGTGGGTCCATGGACAAGAACCTCTCCGCGCCGGCCGGCGCCGCCCCCACCTCCCTTCCCAGCGACGACCAGTGCGGGCGCTTCCTGCTGCCCGAGGCGGGCGTGCGCGGGGTGTACGTGCGCCTGCGCGCCAGCTGGGACGAGCTGCTGTCCCACGCCGACTATCCGCCCGGGGCCCGTGCCCTGCTGGGCGAGGCGGTCGCCGCCTCGACCCTGTTCACCGGCCACACCAAGGTCGGCGGTCGCCTGTCGGTGCAGATCCAGTCGCGTGGCCCGCTGCGCTCGTTGTTCGCCGAATGCACCGCCGCCGGCACCGTGCGCGGCATCGCCCGCCTGGAGGATGGCGCCGACGCCCCGCGCGCGCCCTCGCAGCTGGGCGAGGACGCGCTGCTGGCAGTCACCGTCGAAAATCCCGGCCTGGACCCGCGCGAGCCGCTGCGCTACCAGAGCCTGGTCGCCCTGGGCGGGGCCGGCTCGCTGGCCGAGGCCTTCGAGGACTATTTCCAGCAGTCCGAGCAGCTGCCCACCCGCCTGCTGCTGGCCGCCGACGGCCAGGCCGCGGCCGGGCTGATGCTGCAGAAGCTGCCGGGCGAGGAAGGCGACAGCGACGGCTGGAACCGCGCCTGCGTGCTGTTCGACACCCTGGGCGAGGCCGAGCTGCTGGCCACCGAGCCGGCCCTGCTGGTGCACCGGCTGTTCCACCAGGAGTCCCCGGCCCTGCTGGAGCAGCGGCCGCTGCGCTTTGGCTGCTCCTGCTCGGCCGAGCGGGTGGAGAACATGCTGCGCAGCCTGGGCGAGGACGAGGCCCGGGCCGCCGCCGAGGCCAGCGGGGCGGTGGAGGTGCGCTGCGAGTTCTGCGGCCGCCAGTACCGTTACCCGCTGGACCAGTTCGCGGTATTGTTCAAGGCGCCGGAGGCCACCGCCCCCGGCTCGGACAGCCTCCAGTAAGGAAACTGTATCAAAAGCAACGACTTGTCAGGCTTTCGCCGCGGCGCAGCTTGTTAACCAAGTGTAAATCGCCTAGGCTCGGGAACCCGCCCGGATGCGGGAACTTTCCACCGGTACAGAGGTCTTACCTGTTGCAATGTCGCTGATCCGCCTGCCCCTGCTGGCCCTCGCCCTGTCCGCGCTGTGCGCGGCTTCGGGTGCGCATGCCCAGGGCCGCGGCACCGGCAGCAGCCAGCAGGCGGCCCTGCCGGTGTGGAACCAGGGCAGCGGCAAGGTCGAGGCCGTGCTCCTGCTGGAGCCGGCTGGCGATGCCGCTCCCGGCGCGCGCTGGCGCTTTGGCAACAACCATTCCCTGGACGCGGCCTTTGGCCTGGGCGCGGGTGACTCGCTGGGCCTGCTGTGCAGCAGCACCGGCGGCGCCAGCATCACCAGTCTGGCCAGCCGCTGCCTGCTGGCCAGCCTGGGCGATGACAACCTCTCCGGTGGCCGCCGCCTGTCCGCCAGCACCTCCATCGGCCGCCAGAACAACCGCTTCGGCCTGGCCGCCGGCAGCACCCAGGGCGCGCCCCTGCCTGCCTGGCTGGGCACCGAGGGCAACGCCAACCTCGCCGGTGGCAACCGGGTGGAGCAGCATGACCTGCAGGTCTTCGGCCAGAAGGGCATTGGCAGCGAAGCCTATGTCTCCATCGCTGGCACCTACGCCCGCGCCCGCCTGATCCCCGCCTCCGAGGCCGCTCCGGGCCTGCTCGAGCGCTGGGACAGCAAGTCGCTCAGCGTGGGCGGCGGCTACGGCCCGTTCAGCGCCAACATCGTCGGCCGCGTGGTCGACGTGCCGGGCCAGCCCGGCGGCAAGTGGGAAAACCTGGGCCTGGGCCTGACCTGGCGCACCCCGTGGAGCGGCCAGCTCACCGTGGGCGCGGAGAATGTGGTCACCCGCGGCCGCAACCCGTTCGCGCCTTCGGCCAGCGGCGAGTCCGACGAGGGCACCGTGCCCTACGTGCGCTACGAGCAGGGCCTGTAAGCCCGCGTTTCCCCGCCGCCTGCGCGGCCGCTTCTCCCTGTTCCCATCCCGCGCCGCATTCTGCTGCGCCTTGCCTGCGCCTGCGTCCGGCAAGGGCGCTGCGGCTGGCGGACAGCCTGCCCTGGCCCATCCCGGACCGAGGCCGAGGCCGCGGCAGGCGCCTGGCGTGACAACCGCTGGCGCCACCCACGCCCACGCGGACCAGTGCGGGATCCGGTGGCGTCTGCCAGCACGGAGCCGGGGAGGCCGGGTCAGGCCCCACAGGCGACGGGACGGGGCCCTGGGGCGCCCGTCCCGCCGGCAGCCCCTGGGCCGCTCCTGCGCCTTACTGGCGCAGGGCCTCGATCGGGTCGAGCTGGGAGGCCTTGCGCGCCGGGTAGTAGCCGAAGAACAGGCCGGTGGCGATCGAGAACGCGGCCGCCAGGCCAACCACCTTGCCGTTGAGCGCCACCGGCAGGTCGCTGAAATGCCCCACCAGCAGGGCACCGACCACGCCGATGGCGATGCCGATCACGCCGCCGATCAGGGAGATCAGCATGGCCTCGGCCAGGAACTGCTTGCGCACGTCCGAGGGACCGGCGCCCACGGCCATGCGCAGGCCGATCTCCTTGATCCGCTCGGTTACCGACACCAGCATGATGTTCATGATGCCGATGCCGCCGATCACCAGGCAGATGGTGGCCACCGCGCCCAGCAGCTTGGACATCAGGTTGGTGGTGGCGGTGCGGGTGGCGACGATCTCGCTGATGTTGCGCACGTTGAAGTCGTCGTCCTGGCCCGGGCCGATGCGGTGGCGCTGGCGCAGCAGCGAGGCCACCTCGGCCTGCACGTAGTCCAGGTCGCGGGCGTCGGCCACGGTCAGGGCGATCTGCATCACCGCACCCGGCGGCAGGCCCATGGCGCCCATCAGGCGGCGACGGGCGGTCTCCAGGGGGACCATGACCACGTCGTCCTGGTCCTGGCCGAAGCCACCCTGGCCCTTGGGCTTGAGCGTGCCGACCACGGTGAACGGCACCCGTCCCAGGCGGATGGTCTGGCCGATGCCGCTGTCCTCGCCGAACAGGGTCTTGCGCACGGTCTCGCCCAGGATCACCACCTTGTCAGCGCCGGTATAGGCCTGGGCATCGAAAGCCTGGCCGTTGGCGATGACCCAGCTGTTGATCTCGAAGAAGTCCGGCTGCACGCCCTGCCAGCTGGTGGAGGCGTTGTTCTCGGCGAACACCACCTGGGTACTGCCGCGCAGCATCCCGGCCACGTACTGGACCTCGGGGATCTCCTCGCGGATCGCGTCCACGTCGCCCTCGGTGAGGGTGTAGAAGCTGCTGGCGCTCATGCGCGCGCCGCCGGGCCCGCGGCCGGCGCCGGGACTGATGTCCAGGCGCTGCGAGCCCAGGCCGGAGACCAGCTTCTCGATCTCCTGCTGGGTGCCCTGGCCGACGGAGACCATGACGATGACCGCGGCGATGCCGATGATCACGCCCAGCGAGGTCAGCGCGCTGCGCATCCAGTTGCCGCGCAGGGCGAAGACCGCGGTGCGGATGATGTCGGTGAAGGTCATGCCAGGGCCTCCTGCGGGTGCAGCTCGCCGTCGCGCATGACCACGGTGCGGTCGGCATGGGCGGCCACTTCGGCGTCGTGGGTGATCAGGACCACGGTGTGGCCCTCGTCGCGCAGGCGCTTGAACAGGGCCAGGATCTCCTCGCCGGTGCGGCTGTCCAGGGCGCCGGTGGGCTCGTCGGCCAGCAGGATCGGCGGCCGGTTGATCAGCGCGCGGGCGATGGCCACGCGCTGCTGCTGGCCGCCGGACAGTTCATTGGGGCGGTGGCTGGCGCGCTCGGCCAGGCCGACCGCGGCCAGGGCCTCGCGCGCCCGGCCCTCGCGCTCGGCCAACGGCACCCGGGCATAGCCCAGGGGCATGGCCACGTTCTCCAGCGCGTTCATCCGCGGCAGCAGGTGGAAGCCCTGGAACACGAAGCCGATCTTCTCCAGGCGCAGCTGGGCCAGCTGCTCGGCATCCAGGGCCGACACGTCCTGGCCGTCGCAGTGGTAGCTGCCGGCGCTGGGCCGGTCCAGGCAGCCGATCATGTTCATCAGGGTGGACTTGCCCGAGCCGGACGGTCCCATGATGGCGAGGAACTCGCCCGGGGCCACGCTCAGGTCCACGCCCTTGAGCGCGACCACCTCGGCCTCCGTCCCCTGCGCATAGACCTTGCGCAGGCCGCGGATCTCGATCACCGGCTGCGCTGCTTGGTTGCCGGCACTCATTCGCGCGACCGCTCGCCGGTGATGACCAGGTCGCCTTCGGCCAGGCCGCCGCCGGAGACCTCGGTGCTGCTGCCATCGCTGGCGCCGATCCGCACCATCACCGGCTGCGGCTTGCCGCCCACCAGCTTGTACAGGGTGCTGCGCTTGGCATTGACCAGCGCGGCCAGGGCGGCATCCCACTGCTTGCGCTGGGCCTCGTCCAGGCTGTCGCGGAAGGCGGCGAAGTCCTCCTTCATGCGCGCGGCCATGCGCTGCCGCACCTGGGCCTGGATCGCGGCGGCATTGGCGTTGTTGCCGGGCATCATCATCCCCGGCGGCGGACCGAAGCCGCCCTGCCCGCCATTGCCGGCCCGGCGCGCCTCCTGGCGCTCGCGCTGGGCCTTGAGCGCGGCATCGAACGCGGCCTGCTGCTGCGGGTCCAGGCCCAGCCCGGCCGCGACCCGGGCCAGGTCATCGTCCAGACCGCCACCGGGGCGGGCCTGGCCGGCCTGCGCGGCCGGGCGCGGCGGCGGCGCGCCGAAGCCACCGGCCACGGCGCTGGCCGGCTTGTAGCGCAGCGCGGCGTTGGCCACCTTGAGCACGTCCTCGCGGTTGCTGACCTCGATCTCGGCATTGACGGTCAGGCCCGGCAGCAGGGTGCCGTCGCTGTTGTCCACGTTCACCACCACCGGATAGGTGACCACGTTGTTGCTGGTGGTCGCCGCCAGCCGCACCTGGGCGACCTCGCCCTTGAACTGGCGGTCGGGGAAGGCGTCGGCGGTGAAGGTCACGGTCTGGCCGGGGCGCACCTGGCCGATATCGGCCTCGTCCACCGCCAGCTCGATCTTCATCTTGGACAGGTCCTCGGCGATGGTGAACAGCTCCGGCGCCTGCAGGCTGGCGGCCACGGTCTGGCCCGGCTCGATGCTGCGGGTCAGGACCACGCCGTCCACCGGCGAGCGGATCACCGTGCGTTCCAGGTTGACCCGGGTGGTCTGGGTGGAGGCGGTCTGCTGGCGGATCTGGGCCTGGGCCGAGTTGACCTGGGCGCGGGCCTGGTCGAGCGCGGCGCGGGCCAGGTCCAGATCGGCGCGCGAGACCAGCTGGCGCTCGGCCAGCTCGGCCTTGCGCCGGTAGTCGGCCTCGGCGTTGGCCAGGGTGGCCTGGGCCTGGCGCAGGGAGGCCTGGGCGCTGGCGATCTGGGCGTTGCCCTGCTCGATCTGGGCCTCGTAGGTCTTGGGGTCGATCCGGGCCAGGATGTCGCCCTTCCTGACCTCGCTGTTGTAGTCCACCAGCACCTCGGTGACCTGGCCGGAGATCTGGCTGCCCACGGTCACGGTGGAGATCGCGCTGAGGGTGCCGGTGGAGGAGATGGCCACGCGGATGCTGCCACGCTCCACGGCGGTGGTGCGGTACGCGCTCTCGGCGCCGCCACCGCGATGCCCCTGCCAGTACCAGAAGCCGGCGCCGGCGGCGGCCACCACGGCCAGGGCGATCAGGCCGCGCGGAAGCCAGCGGCGGGAGGGTGCGGAGGACGAACGGGAGCTTGGGCGCATGTGGATCGCTGCGGATGGGGTCTCATGGGAAGTAACGCGCGCGCAGGCGCCCGGTTGACAGCCCCGGGCGCGGCGGCGGACTCAGTTGGGCATCGACGCGCCCGGCTGCCCGGCCGCCAGGCCGGGCCGTTGCCCGGCAGCGCGCCCGGGGGCGGCCTGCAGGCCGTGCTGGGCCTCGGCCACGCCGCGGACCACGCCGGGGGGGAACACCAGGGTGGCGGTGGTGCCGCTGTCCAGGGTGCTCTCCAGCTCGACCCGCCAGCCGAAGCGGTCGCACAGGCGGTTGACGATGGACAGGCCCAGGCCGACGCCGAGCGGACGGTCGCGGGCGCCCTTGAAGAAGGGATCGAAGGCATGGGCCAGGGTCTCGGGTGACATGCCGATGCCGGTGTCGGACACCACCAGGCGGTTGCCCTCCACCCGCACCATCACCTTGCCGCGGTCGGTGTAGCTGCAGGCATTGCGCAACAGGTTGCCCAGGACCACGTGCATGACCCGTGGCGGGGCGAACAGCCGCGGCTGGGCCAGGCATTCGACCTCCAGCACCACCGGCTTGTCTCCCAAGCTGGCGCGCGCGGCCTGGGCCTCCTCGTGCACCACCTCGCACAGGTCGAACCACTCGCTCTGCGGGGAGACCTCCGGTTCCCGCGCCAGGATCAGGAAGGCGTCGATCACCGCTTCCAGGTCGCGGCCGGCGCGCTGGATGCGCTTGAGGCTGCGCTCCAGGCGGGCGGGCACGCCCTCCTCGCTCAGGGCCATGTCGCTGGCCACCCGGATCACGGTCAGCGGGGTGCGCAGCTCATGCGAGGCATCACGGGTGAAGTTGAGTTCGCGGGCCATGTGCGCCTCCACCCGCTCGCCCAGGGCATGCAGGGCGCCGGCCAGCTGCCGGGCCTCGCCCTGGACGTCGGCCGGCAACCGCTCCGGGGCCAGCGCGGCGATGTCCGGCCGCCCCGGGTCCCAGCGCCCGACCTGGCGCGCCAGCCAGGCCACCGGCGAGACCAGGCGGCTGGAGGAGCGGTAGGTCAGCCAGGTCACCCCGTAGATCACGAACAGGGCCAGCATTGCCGGCAGCACCGCGAACCACAGCGCCACCCGCGTGGCCTGGGCGCGCAGGAACACCAGGTACAGGGTGCCGGCCGGGCGCCGGTCCACCCAGACCAGCTGGCCGTCCTCGGCCAGGTCGTGGAAGCCCGGCTCCAGGTCGCGCAGGTTGGCCGGCAGCGACATCTTGGAATAGCCGGCCTCCAGCAGGTGGCCGCGCAGGGTGTGGGTATTGGGCGGCGGCTGGGCCGGCGAGGACTCGTACAGCTCCCAGTAGTAGGCCGCCTCCTCCTGCAGGGTGGTCTGGATGAAGCTGTACTTGAAGAGCAGCGCCACCACGTAGGCGCCCACGAGCACGGCCAGGCTCGCCATCACCATCTGCAGGATGAAGGCGATCCGGATCTTGCGGGGAAGGCCGTGTGCCATCGTCGGTTTCCGCTACGGGAGCGGAAAGTGTAGACAGCCCGGGATCGAAGCGCAGTGAGCGCCGCGGGCCCGGGCCGTCCGCGCGCCGCCCGGGGGCGACCGGAGCCGGGCGGGAATGCGACCGCTGCCGCCCCCCTGCCCCGCCCCGGCCGGGGTCCAGGGTGGCTCAGTTCGGGGTGACGGGCTGGGCGATGTCGGCCACCCGGTAGCCGGCGCTCTGCACGGTGTGCAGCAGCGGGCGGTCGAACGGCTTGTCGATCACCTTGCGCAGGTTGTACAGGTGGCTGCGCAGGGTGTCCGAGTCGGGCAGGCTGTTGCCCCAGATCTCGCGCTCGATCTCCTGGCGGCTGACCACACGCGGCGATTCGCGCATCAGGATGGTCAGCAGCTTCAGGCCGATCGGCGACAGCTGCAGCTCGGTGCCGCCGCGGGTCACCCGCATGCTCACCGGGTCCAGCACCAGGTCGGCCACGGTCAGCACCTCCGAACCCACCTGGCGGCGCTCGCGGCGGATCAGCGCGCGCAGGCGCGCCTCCAGTTCCTGGATGGCGAAGGGCTTGGTGAGATAGTCGTCGGCGCCGTGGCTGAGGCCGGTGAGCTTGTCATCCAGCGTGTCGCGGGCGGTGAGCATCAGCACCGGCGTGGACTTGCGCGCATCGCTGCGCAGGCGGCGGCAGACCTCGATGCCGTCCAGGCGCGGCAGCATCAGGTCCAGGACCACGGCGTCGTAGCTGTTCTCCGCGGCCAGGCGATAGCCATCCAGGCCATCGGCCGCGTAATCCACCTCGAATCCGCGGCTCTCCAGGTACTCGCCAATCATTTCCGAGATGTTGCGATTGTCCTCGACAACAAGGACCAGTCCCGAGGTTTCTTTACCCTGACGCATGTCCGCTCCCTGGTGTGGCTTTCAGCTTTGTGAAAAATGCCGGAGGGGCAGTGCAAACGATGTGAAGACGCTAGTGCCCTTTTCCGGGCCGGGCCGCGGCCCCCGGCAGCAGCGGCTGCAGGGCCGGCCAGACGTTGTCCAGCAGCCTGCCCTGGGCGGCCGCATTGGGGTGCAGGCCATCGTCCTGCATCAGCCCCGGCTGCAGGGCCACGCCCTCCAGGAAAAATGGCACCAGGGCCACGCCCTGCTCGCGGGCCAGCGTCTGGTAGGTGCGGCGCAGGCGCTCGCGGTAGGCCGGGCCGTAGTTGGGCGGTACGTCGATCCCCAGCAGCAGCACCCTGGCCCCGGCCTGCCGGCCCAGGGCCACCATGCGCTCCAGGTTGGCCTGCAGCTGGGCCGGAGCCAGGCCGCGCAGGGCGTCGTTGCCGCCCAGCTCGATCACCAGCACCGAAGGCTGGTGCCGGGCCAGCAGCTGCGGCAGCCGGCTCAGCGCGCCAGCGCTGGTCTCACCGCTGATGCTGGCATTGACCACCTCCGGCGCCTGCGCCAGCTCCCGGCGCAGGCGCTGCTGCAGCAGCGCCACCCAGCCGGTGCCGGCCGGGAGGTTGTGCTCGGCGCTGAGGCTGTCGCCCAGCACCAGTACCGGCCCCGGCGCGGCCCGCGCCATTGCCGGCAGGGCCAGCAAAACTGCCAGAATCAGCCAGGCCAGGGCCGCGCAGCGCGCGCCCGCCAGCAACTTCCAACCATGCCGCATCAGGAGGCTCCCATCGCTACCTCGGCCAGCTCCACGCCCAGCATATCCGGCTCCTGCGTGATCGACGTGCGCGATGTCGCAAAAACCGCCAGCGGCCCGGAGGGCCTGATCCGGATCCTGGACGGGGTCCACCTGCAGGTCCAGGCCGGGCAGAGCGTGGCCATCGTCGGTGCATCCGGTTCGGGCAAGACCACCCTGCTGGGCCTGCTGGCCGGGCTGGACCTGCCCAGTGCCGGCAGCATCCGCCTGGCCGGGCAACTGCTGGGCGAACTGGACGAGGAGGCGCGGGCGGCACTGCGCGCGCGCGCGGTCGGCTTCGTGTTCCAGAGCTTCCACCTGCTGCCATCGCTGACCGCCGAGGAGAACGTGGCCCTGCCGCTGGAACTGGCCGGCAGCGCCGACCCGGAGCGGGTGCGCGAGGTACTGGACGCGGTCGGCCTGGCGGCGCGGCGCCGCCACTACCCGCGCCAGCTCTCCGGCGGCGAGCAGCAGCGCGTGGCCCTGGCCCGCGCCTTCGTGGCCCGGCCGCGGATCCTGTTTGCCGACGAGCCCACCGGCAACCTGGACCAGGCCACCGGCGCCCAGGTCAGCCAGCTGCTGTTCGAGCTCAACCGCAGCCAGGGCACCACCCTGGTCCTGGTCACCCACGACCCGGCCCTGGCCCGGCGCTGCGACCAGGCCTACCGCCTGGATGGCGGCCGCCTGCATGCCGAGCACGGCGCGGTGCGGCCGGCATGAACGTGCTTGCCTACGCCAGCCGCGCCCTGCGCCGCGAGTTCCGCGACGGCGACCTGCTGACCCTGTTCGCCGCCCTGGTCCTGGGCGTGGCGGCGATGACCGCCGTGGCCACCCTGGTGGACCGGGTGCAGCTGGCCCTGGCCGCCAGCGCGGCCGAGGTGATTGGCGGCGACCTGGGCGTGCGCGGACGCGAGGACCCGCCGCAGGCGCTGGCCGAGGAGGCCGCCCGCCGTGGCCTGCGCAGCTCGCGCACGGTCAGTTTCTCCACCGTGCTGTTCCAGGACGAGGCCAGCCAGATGGCCACGATCAAGGCGGTGGACGCGGCCTCCCCGCTGCGTGGCCAGCTGCGGGTGGCGCGCGACGGCGCCGGGCTGCAGGCCACAATCGCGCAGGGGCCGCCACCGGGGCAGGCCTATGCCGACGCGCGCATCCTCGAAGGCCTGGGCCTGGGCCTGGGCGACTGGCTGGAACTGGGTGCGGCGCGGGTCCAGGTCAGCCGCCTGCTGCTGGCCGAGCCGGACGCGGCCGGCGGCGTGCTGGAGATGTCCCCGCCGCTGCTGGTCAACCGCGCCGACGTCGACGCCAGCGGCCTGCTTGGCCCCGGCAGCCGCGCCAGCTACCGGCTGATGTTCGCCGGCGCGGAGCAGGCCCTGGCCGACTTCCGGCCCTGGCTGGAAAGCCGGCTGGACAACGGCCTGCGCCTGGTCAGCATCGACGACAGCCAGCAGGGCCTGCGCACGGCCTTCGACCGCGCCGGGCGCTTCCTGGCCCTGGCCGCGCTGCTGGCGGTGCTGCTGGCCGGGGTGGCCACCACCCTGGCCGCCAACCGCTTCGCCCTGCGCCGCACCGACACGGTGGCGGTACTGCGCTGCCTGGGCGCGCACCAGGGCCGGATCCTGGCCTCCCTGGCGCTGCAGCTGGTGCTGCTGGCGATCCCGGCCTGCGCCCTGGGCGTGGCCCTGGGCATGGCCGCCCAGCTGGCCCTGGTCCAGGCCCTGGGCAGCCTGCTGCCGGCGCGTCTGCCCTTGCCGCAGGCGGCGCCGGTGCTCAGCGGCGCCGGGATCGGCCTGCTGCTCCTGCTCGGCTTCGGCCTGGCGCCGTTGCTGCGCCTGCGCGGGGTGCCGCCGATGCGCGTGCTCAACCGCAGCTTCGCCCCGGCACCGGCGCCCTCGCTGCTGGCCTGGGCCCTGGGCCTGGCCGCGGCCCTGGGGCTGGCCGTGTACGCCACCGGCGATCTGCGCCTGGCGCTGTGGGTGCTGGGCGGGCTGGCCGCGCTGGCGGTGCTGGCCGCGGCCGCCGGTGCGCTGCTGCTGTGGCTGCTGCGGCGGCTGCAGGCGCGCCTGCATGGTCCGTGGCGGCTGGGCCTGGCCGCGCTGGGGCGGCGGCGCGGGCTGGCGGTGGTACAGCTGGTCGGGCTGTCGCTGTCGCTGTGCGCCCTGCTCCTGCTGGCAGTGATCGGCCCCGGCCTGCTGTCGCAGTGGCGGCAGAAGCTGCCGGCCGACACCCCCAACCATTTCCTGCTCAACGTGCAGCGCGAACAGGCCGGCGAGGTAGCCGCCGCGCTGCGCGCGCTTGGCGTGGCCCAACCCGACCTGCAGCCGTTCGGCACCGGCCGCCTGCTGGCGATCAACGGCCAGCCGCCGCGCCAGGCCGGCGCCGGGGACGGCGAGGACGATGCCAACCGCCCGCTCAACTTCTCCTGGCGCCACGACTTCCCCCCGGCCAACACGCTCACCGCCGGCCGCTACTGGGAGCCGGGCAGCGCCGTGGCCGAGGCTTCGGTGGAGGAAGGCTGGGCCAGCCGCTACGGAGTCAAGGTCGGCGACACCCTCACCCTGCAGCTGGCCGATCAGGCGCGGACCTTCACCGTCACCAGCCTGCGCAAGGCCGACTGGGATTCGTTCCGGGTCAATTTCTTCGTCCTGCTCAATGCCGGCGCGGTGGGCGACGCGCCCTACAACCTGATCAGCGCCTTCCACCTGCCCAAGGGCGGCACCGCGCGGCTGGGGCCACTGGTGCGCCAGTTCCCCAACCTCTCGGTGCTGGAGATCGACGCCATCCTCGCCCGGGTGCGCGAGGTGATCGAGCGGGTGGCCCAGGCAGTGCAGCTGGTGATGGGCTTCAGCCTGGCCGCCGGGGTGCTGGTGCTGCTGGCCGCGTTGCAGGCCACCGCCGCAGAGCGCCGCTACGGCAGCGCGGTGCTGCGCACCCTGGGCGCCGGCCGCGCCCAGCTGCGCGGCGCGGTGCTGGTGGAGTTTGGCGCGCTGGGCCTGCTGGCCGCGGTGCTGGCGGTGGCCGGTGCGGCCATCATCGGCACCCTGGTCTCGCGGCAGCTGTTCGAGCTGGCCCTCACTCCGCCCTGGCCGGCCCTGATCGCCGGGGGCGCGTCCGGGGTGCTGCTGAGCATGCTGGCCGGCTGGAGCGGGACCCGCGCCATCCTGCGCACCCCGCCCATGCTGGCCCTGCGCCAGGGCTGAGTCCGCCCGGCCCAGTCTGGCGCAGCTCCAGCTGCGCGTCCGCGTCGGCGGCGCAGGCCCGGCGCACGCGCGCCGCCACGCTATGCAGGCATGGCCTCGCGTTCCAGCGCCAGGCCCTCGTCCACCCAGCCGGTGATGCCGCCGGCCATCAGCTTCACCGGCCGCCCCAGCCCGGCCAGGCGCACCGCGGCGCGGGCGGCGCCATTGCAGTGCGGGCCGGCGCAGTAGACCACGAACAGGGTATCCGGCGGCCACTGCGCCAGGCGCGAGGCGATGATCTTGCGGTGTGGCAGGTTGATCGCCCCCGGCACGTGGCCGCCGGCGTAGGCCTCCGGCCCGCGCACGTCGAGCAGGACGAAGCCCGGCTCGGCCGCGGACATGGCCTGGTTCACGTCCCAGCAGTCGGTCTCGAAGGCGAACCGGGCCTGGAAGTGCCGCAGCGCCAGCGCGGGGTCGGCGGCGGGAATGGCGGTCACGGGATTGGACATCGCCGGCTCCTTCATCAGGTGTCGTGGCCATTGTGGCCGTGCCCGCAGCGGCCCACTATTGGCGGCAATGGCAGGTTCCGATCAAATCCCGCCAATGCGCAACCGCCAGGTCCTCGCCCTGGTGTACGACGGCCTGTGCATGTTCGAGTTCGCCTGCGCCGCCGAGGTCTTCGGCCTGGAGCGCCCGGAGGCCGGGCCGGGCTGGTACCGCTTCGCCACCGCATCGCCCAGCGGCCGGGCGGTGCGCACCGGGTTTGGCGGACGGCTGCAGCCCGATGGCGGGCTGGAACGGCTGCGCCGCGCGGGCACGATCATCATCCCCGGCTGGACCAGCCCGGACACGCCCGTGCCCGAGGCGCTGTGCGAGGCGCTGCGCACGGCCCACCGCCGTGGCAGCCGCCTGCTGTCGATCTGCTCGGGCGTGTTCGTGCTGGCCGCCACCGGCCTGCTCGACGGCCTGCGCGCCACCACCCACTGGCGCTATGCGGAGCTGCTGCGCGCGCGCCATCCGGCCATCGAAGTCGACCCGGACGTGCTTTACGTGGACAACGGCCAGCTCCTGGCCTCGGCCGGCAGCGCCGCGGGGCTGGACCTTTGCCTGCACCTGGTGCGCCGCGACCATGGCGCGGCCAAGGCCAACCTGGTCGCGCGCCGTCTGGTGATCCCGCCGCACCGCGAGGGCGGCCAGGCCCAGTACGTGCAGCGGCCGGTACCGGGCGGACGCCGCGACGCGCTCTCGCCCCTGCTCGATCACCTGCGCCGGCACCTGGAGCAGCCACACCCGGTGGCCCGGATGGCCGCGCGGGTGAACATGAGCGAGCGCAGCTTCCTGCGCCGGTTCAGGGAGGCCACGGGCACCTCGCCGGGACAGTGGCTGGCCCAGGCCCGCCTGCAGCATGCCTGCGAGCTGCTGGAAGGCAGCCGCCTGCCGGTGGAGGAAGTGGCGCGGCGCTGCGGCTTCGGCACCGCCATGACCCTGCGCCGCCACTTCCGCCAGCGCCTGGGCACCAGCCCGCTGGCCTACCGCCGCCGCTTCGCCCGCGGCTGAGTCCGGGCGCCGGGCGGCGTATCCTGCGCGCTTTCCCGCACGCGAACCGCCCATGCCCGCCCTGCCCCTGACCAGCTACGCCGTCCCGGTCCTGCTGCTGCTCGCCAGCAACGTGTTCATGACCTTCGCCTGGTATGGCCACCTCAAGTACAAGAGCGCGCCGCTGTTCATGGCGATCGTGGTCAGCTGGGGCATCGCCTTCTTCGAGTACAGCCTGATGGTCCCGGCCAACCGCATGGGCAGCGGGGTGTATTCGGTGGTCCAGCTCAAGACCATCCAGGAGATCATCACCCTGGTGGTGTTTGCCGGTTTCTCGGCCTGGTACCTGGGCCAGCCACTGAAGTGGAACCACTACGCGGCCTTCGCCCTGATCGTGGGCGCGGCCTTCCTGATGTTCTACGACGGCGGCGCGGCCTCG
>Ga0182793_1001135_pt1 | contig 17297 bp, 9 predicted proteins | sample Passage237A_FD_130498 | JGI IMG/M metagenome (GOLD analysis project Ga0182793, IMG submission 130498) | Cellulose adapted compost microbial communities from Newby Island Compost Facility, Milpitas, CA, USA - Passage2 37A (version 2) (version 2) ... | reverse complement strand
TGAGCGCCAGAATGCTCAAGAGTCCGCCACCCAGCAGAATGATCCACAGCCACAAACTCTGGCTGCTTCCTTCAGTGGCCTGCAACAGCATGATCTTGCCAACAAAACCGCTCAGCGGCGGCAGGCCCACAATGCTCACGGCAGCAAAGAAAAACAGCCCGCCCAGCAGCGCAGACTGAGGCATCACAGGCCCGGTTACTATGTGATCTGCCGCTGCGCCTCTCTGACCCTTGATCACATCCGCCAGCAGGAAGAAGGCGCCGCACACCCAGGTGGAGTGCAGCAGATAGTAGATGGTGGCGCTGATGGCTGGCTCGCTATTGAGCGCCACACCGGCGAGCAGCGTACCCACGGAAACCACCACCAGATAGGCGATCTGCATGCGCAGTTCCCGCGCCGCCAGGGCACCTATCAACCCCAGTACCAGAGTGCTCAGGGCAATGGGCCAGAGCCAGGGCAGAATCATGTTGGCCAGCACCCCGGCGTTGTCGCCAAAGATCAGGGTATAGACCCGCAGAATGGCGTAAACCCCCACCTTGGTCATGATGGCAAAGAGCGCTGCCACGGGAGCGCGTGCAGCGGCATAGGCCTGGGGCAGCCAGAAGTAGAGGGGCACAATGGCGGCCTTGAGGCCAAATACGAGAAACAGCAGTACCGCCGCTGTGGCTGCCAGGGGCGCATCGGCAGGCGACAACTGTCCCACCTTGACGGAGAGATCCGCCATGTTGAGCGTGCCGGTAATGCCGTAAAGCGCTGAGACGGCGATCAGAAACAGCGCCGACCCCGCCAAATTGAGAATCACATAATGAAGGCCGGATCTGGCGCGCCGCGCGCCGCCGCCGTGAAGCAGCATGGCGTAGGAAGCCAGCAGCAGAATTTCAAAAAACACAAAGAGGTTGAACAGGTCGCCGGTGAGAAAAGCACCGTTGACACCCATCAGCAGAAAGTGGGAAAGGCCGTGCAGGTTATCGCGGCGATCCTTCTCCCGCGCTGCATAGGCCATGCTGAAAAAGGCCAGCAGGCTGGTGACCAGCAGCATGAGTGCGCTGAGACGATCCAGCACCAGAATGATGCCGAAGGGCGGAGCCCAGTTGCTCAGTGCGTAGACTTCGATACGGCCGGAGGTGGCGCTGAGCAGCAGCTCCACGGAAACCAGCACCAGCGCCAGAGCCGACAAGAGACTGACGGCGCGCAACAGCGCCAGCCGGTGGCCGGTCAGCAGAATCAGCAGTACGCCGGTCAGCAGCGGCAGAAGAACGGGAACAATAATCAGGTGGTTCACTTGCCCGGCTCCTTGACATCGTCAATCTTCGAGGTGCCGTCCACATGGTCGTTACCCAGTTCTGCCCTGGCTCTCAGGGCCAGGACTAGCAGAAAGGCGGTCATGGCAAAGCCGATCACAATGGCAGTGAGCACCAGCGCCTGGGGAATGGGGTCTGTGTAGGTTTCAGACTGACCTATGACCGCCGGAGCCCCGGAGCGCAGCCGGCCCATCACGAAAATAAACAGGTTGACGGCGTAGGACAGCAGCGTCAGGCCGAGAATCACCGGAAAGGTGCGGGCGCGCAGCATCAGGTAGACACCACAGCTCACCAGTACAGCAATGATCAGAGCAATAAGCGCTTCCATTAATGGGCCTCCTCGGTATCCGGGGTCGGGCTTTCGTCCCCTTGGGTTTTTATATGGGCGTAGGTGGTCTGGGCCAGGTTGCCCAGCTGGGCCAGAATCAGCAGGGTGGCGCCCACCACGGTGATGTAGACGCCGGTATCAAAGGCCATGGCGGAGGCCAGCTCGAACTCGCCCACAATGGGCCAGTGCACATGAGTAAAGGTGGACGTGAGGAAGGGGTAACCGTAAATCCAGCTGGCCACGCCGGTAGTCGCGGCCACCAGCACACCGGTGACGCTCAGGCGGCGATATTCCAGACTCAGGCGCTGGCGTATCCAGTCGGTACCACTGCTCACATACTGCAGAATCAGGGCTACGCTAGTGATCAAACCGGCGATAAAACCGCCGCCCGGCTGGTTATGGCCGCGCAGGAAGATGTACACGGACACCATCAGCGCCAGCGGCAGAAGTATGCGTGAAAGCACGGTGAGAATAGGCGGATAGGGGTCCTTGGACCAAACGCGGCCCTCGCCATCTGTGCCCGGCAACGGCAGGCGCAGATTGTTGAGCATGATGTAGATACCTATAGCGGCAATGGCCAGCACGGTGATTTCACCCATGGTGTCAAAGCCGCGGAAGTCCACCAAAATCACGTTGACCACGTTGGCGCCGCCACCGCCGGATACGGAATTGGCCAGGTAGTAGTCCATCAGACTGGTGTCGTAGGGACGGGTCAGAATGGCCAGACACAAAAGCCCCACACCTATGCCCGCCGTGCCAGCCACCAGAACATCCCGGCTCACGCGGCGGCGGCCGGATTCATTGGGCGTTATCTGCGGCAGGAAGTAGAGCGCCAGCATCATCAGAACAATGGTGACCACTTCCACCGAAATCTGCGTCAGTGCCAGATCGGGGGCGGAGAAGCGAATAAAAATCAGCGATACCACCAGCCCCACCACGCTCATCATCAACAGCGCAGCGAAGCGGTTGTGGTGAATCAACACTGTGCCGAAGGCGCCGATGATCAGTATGGCAGCGGCCAGCAGGCTGATACCGTCAACCGGCGTCATGGCCACACTGCCCATAAGACTGGTCAGAGGCCAGAGTTCCACTGCACCTGCAATCACCGCCGCGCCGATAAACAGCGCCATATAGCGCTGCAGCGAGCCGTTTTCCAGACGATCAGTCACCGCCTGGGCGAAGCGCACGCTGCTCTGCACCCGCGACTCAAACACCACCTTCTCATCGCGGCGGTATTTACGTTCGTAAAACGCAAACAGACCCTTGCGCTGGCTGTAGAGCAGCAGTCCGCCCAGCAGTGCGGTAAAACTCATGATCAGCGGCAGATTGAGGCCGTGCCAGAGGGCGATGTGGTACTCCGGCATCTCATGACCCAGCACTGCGTAGGAGGCCGCTTCAAGGAAAGGCGCCACTGTCAGATTGGGCAATATACCCACCAGCAGACAGAGCACTACCAATACCGCCATGGGGAAGATCATGTAGCGTGGCGGCTCATGAGGCGGAAATTTGGGCAGGTCGATAGGCTCGCCATTAAAGAACACATCGTGAATAAAACGATAGGAGTAGGCCACCGCAAAAATACCCGCCAGCGTAGCCATGGCCGGAATGATCCAGCTGAAGCCGCCGAGCAGTTCGATATGCAGTGTCTCGGTAAAGAACATCTCCTTGCTGAGGAAGCCGTTGAGCAAAGGCACACCCGCCATGGAGGATGCCGCCACCATGGCCACAGAAGCGGTGACCGGCATGTACTTCCACATGCCGTTGATCTTGCGCATATCGCGGGTGCCGGTTTCGTGATCGATAATGCCTGCCGCCATGAACAGTGAGGCCTTGAAGGTGGCGTGGTTGATGATGTGGAAAATGGCTGCCACCGCCGCCAGCTCCGAGTTGAAGCCGAAGAGCATGGTGATCAGCCCCAGATGGCTGATGGTGGAGTAGGCCAGCAGCCCTTTGAGATCGTGTTTGAAGAGCGCGGTGTAGGCGCCAAACACCAGCGTGGTCATGCCGGTAAAGGTCACCAGATAGAACCAGAGATCCGTACCCGAGAGCGCCGGATAGAGACGCGCCAGCAGAAACCCCCCCGCCTTGACCATGGTGGCCGAATGCAGATAGGCGGAAACCGGCGTCGGTGCCGCCATAGCGTGGGGCAGCCAGAAATGAAAGGGGAACTGGGCCGATTTGGTAAAGGCACCCAGCAGAATCAGGATCAGTGCCAGCGGATAGAGACTGTGGCTCTGGATCAGCGCCGCTGAATTGATGATCACACTCAGGTTGTAGCTGCCCGCTATGTCACCCAGTATCAGTGCACCCGCCAGTAGCGCCAGACCGCCGGCACCCGTGATGGTCAGCGCCATGCGCGCGCCCTTGCGCGCGTCTGTGCGATAGGACCAGTAGCCGATCAACAAAAAGGAGCTGAGGCTGGTCAGCTCCCAGAAGACAATCATCAGCAGAATATTGTCCGACAACACTATGCCGAGCATGGCCATCATGAACAGCTGCAGCAGCGAGTAGAGGCGGCCGAGTGAATCCTTTTTGGCCAGATAGTAACGGGCGTAGAGAATCACCAGCAGGCCTATGCCCAGAATCAGCAGGGCAAACATGGCGCCCAGGCCATCCAGATGCAGATTCAGATTCAGACCTATCTGCGGCAGCCAGTCATGGGAGAAGAAATAGGTGTTGCCTGCAAACAAATAGGGCAGATAACCCAGGAGCAAACCCAGTGCAATCAGCGGTCCCAGCGCCGCGGACCAGGCGCAGACACTGCGCCCGAAGCGCTCCGTCAGCGGCGGCAGAAGGGCTCCCAACAGGGGCAGCAGAATAATGAACAACAGGGTCATCGACTAACCTCAAAATGCTGAATGGCAAAGCGCCTGACTTGCGACTGGGAACACAGTGGCAAGAAGCTGCGCAAATGCCGTGACTAATTGTTCAGGACACAAGAACGGATAAGGAAACAGGCAAGAAAACAGTGAGGAGGATCAACAAAAAACGGACGTCGCTGCTGGCGAAAATACCAGGAGCAATGGCTGTAATGATTATTCGAACACGCCATAGACCTTCTCTTGCAACGAGATAAAGAACGGGATTTGGCGCTAAGTTATACCGGGAATGCCGGCTAGATACCAGTCAATGGCAACTCAATTCACAGTTCCTTACGGTTGTTTATTGAATAGACAGACCAGCCGGCATACCTCCGTCAGAAGAGATCAGTAAAGGCGATTCCCAAACCAATCAACTGAGCGCTGTCGTTGTAATCGATCAAACTGTGGCCGTATCCGTTCAGGTATTTGACGTAGCCGCGCACCTTGGGCAGGCGATGGGAGAAGGGGAAAGTCCAGCCCAGCTCCAATGCGCCCTTGTTGTGTGAACGCAGATTGTTGCGCAGCGTGAAGCTGAAAATTTCCTTCTTGTGCTGCCAGGCGCCGTTGAATTCGAAGTGACCCAGATATTTTTCAATATCCGGGTTGTCATCGCCGCGCGGATCGCCGGGATATTTCTGTTTGTCCTCCGGCAGGCGATACCAAGGCGTGAAGGAAAACGCCAGATTGCCGCGCTCGAACACACTGTTGAGCATGATGCGATTCCAGCTGCGCGACAGCAGTCCCGACTGGCCATTGGACTGGTGGTTGAGAATCAGCTCGTTCAGCACATTGTGAAAACCGAGAATTTCCCAGTCGTTGGTAAAACTCAGAATCAGCTCCGGCTGGTGGTTGGTTTCGCGGAAGGGGGCGGAGTTTTCGCGGTTGTAAACCTGCCAAAGTGAGTGATTGGTGTAGCCGAGATACAGATGGCCATTGTCGCCAAGCAGACCTTCGCGCAGCAGAATTTTCACGCTGAACTGGAATTCCGCTTCGGCGTAATCCAGATCGGCAAAGCTGGCATTGGCATCCAGATAAGGCTGGCGATAGGGATGATCCTTGTAGGTCACTGGCAGCACATAGTTGCGCTTGTGGGGCGTGAGCACAAAGCGATTGGAGCGGTTGAGCGCTTCTATGGTCATGCGCTGACCGAGCAGCCGGTGAGCTTCGTCAACCGTTTTCACGGTTTCTGTTTCTATCTCAGGGTTGCTGCTTTCGCTTGCGGGCGCACTGGCGGACTGCTCCTGCTGCAATAACAGCCAGCAGGCAGTGCGCAGCTCAGCCATGGTCATTTCGGCGGCGGCGCTGCTGACGTTGGTACGCAGGCAGTTGTCTATGTCAGCAGCGGGAATCAGTCCGGGATCACGTATTGGGGGTGGAGAGGATTGGGCCAGGGTAAAAGGGCTAAAAGCCATAAGTGCCAGGAATCCGGCCCGGCAAAAAAAAGAAAAATGCATGTTCAGCTGCTCAGGTGTCCGTTAACCAGTTTTCCACATCCTGCTGATGCCATGAATCCAGCAGGTGGATGCCATCATCTATCACCTTAAAGTAGACCTCAATGATGTCTGTAGCAACATTGAACAATCGACTGGAGTCGGCGGTGATTTTGCGGCTGTCGAGCACATCCTGTTCGACCATGTTGAGCAGAAATACCAGTTTGATCTCGTAACTCTTGAGCGGATTGAGCAAAAGTGTGTTTTTTTCCAGCAGAGACTCCAGACGCTTGGTCTGGTGGCGCAGCTTTTCGTTGTTGACTCGGGTGCACTGGATGACGTAGCGCAATTTGCCGGAGTGGTGGGGGTCGCAATGACCTACAGCGGCCGCATAGGTTGAAAGTGCGCGAATGCGGCCCAATTGTTCCACCACGGCCGGCATTTGTCGGGTGGTAAAGTGCAGCACTTCCAAATGGCGAAACCGCCGGGGGTAGCCCGGGCTGTCCGGTGTATTGCTATTCTCCATCAGGCCGCCGAGGGATTCTTCCAGCTGTTTTCCGAGAGCGGCGAGCATTCCCAGCAGTTGTTCAATCAGGTGACAGTGAAGTTCGTAGTTATCGATCACCGAATCTTCCTGCCAGTCGTGACGAATGGTTATCCAGGCGCTGTGCAGATTTTCCTGATCCCTCTGGGAGAGCAGGTCCTTGGTCTGGTTGGAAAAGGCCTCCAGAAACAACAGGCGGCGTTCCAACTGGGCCTGCAATCGCTCGAAGTCATCCCGGAACTGGGTATTTCCCCCCAAGAGGGCCATACTCATGCCCCTGTGCTTCTGCACTTCACGGATCATTTGCACCAGTTGCTTCATCAGCAGCAGGCTGTCCTGCCGCTGTCGGCAAAGGGTGCAAAAGAGTGCCAGTGTTGCTGAATCTGTGGTGGATAAAGGTGCAGAAAATGGCGAGTTGTGCGCGTTCATGGTGCGGATAGCTGACCCTTCCTGTATGCACACCGCCGTAAAGCCCATACTGCGGGTGCCTTGCTGGTGCATTTGTCTGGTTAGGGTGGGTTCAGCAACAGCTGTGCCAGTCTGAAAGCCAAAGGTTTTATCTTTCGGGGCGTGGCACGCCATTCCCTGTCTATACTGACCAATCACAGGAGTAGTTGTATGAAAATTCTCGGTATCAGTGGCAGCCTGCGTCAGGGTTCACTTAACACACTTTTGCTGCAGGAGGCTGGCCGCTCGCTGCCGGATTCTGCCCGGTTTTCCATAGCTTCCATTGCCGATCTGCCTCTTTATAACGAGGATCTGGATGGAGAATCCCAGCCTTCATCAGTGGTGGCTTTGCGCCAGGTGGTGGCAGAGGCGGATGCGCTGATCATTGCTTCGCCCGAGTACAACTACAGTATCCCCGGCGGATTGAAAAATGCGCTCGACTGGCTTTCCCGTCCTGCCTACAAATCGCCTCTGGCGCACAAGCCGGTGGCCTTGGTGAGCGCATCCAAGAGTCCGGTAGGCGGCGCACGGGTTCAGGGCCATCTGAAACAGGTGCTGCTCGCCGTGCTGAGCGAGGTTTACCCGGCTCCCGAATTTCTGCTGGCCTCGGCACACGAAGCTTTTGATGACAAGGGCTATCTCAAGGAACAGCGTCACCGCGACAGCCTGGCCAGGCTGACCACGGAATTCTACGCATGGAGCAAGCGCGTTAAGGAGTGTTAGTTCAATGGAAGGCCTGAGACCAAAAGTCTAAAGTTGACTTCGACTATAACTAGAGGAATTTTTATGACCATCTCCCGCCGGAAATTCATGTGGGGCACAGCGGCAATGCTGGCTGCCACTCAGCTCAAGACTCGCGCCCTGGCTGCCGCCATGGCCAGTACAGGTATCAAGGATGCCTATAAGGACGACTTCTTTATAGGTACAGCTATCAGCAGTGGGACTCTGGCCTCGCAGGACCAGACCATGCTCGACATGATCAAGAGGGAGTTCAGTGCCATTACTCCGGAAAACTGCATGAAGTGGGGCCCAATCCGCCCGCAACTGGATCAGTGGAACTGGGATCTGGCGGACCGCTTTGTAGATTTTGGTGTGAAAAACAAAATGTACGTGGTGGGTCACACCCTGATCTGGCACAGCCAGGCACCAGACCACATTTATCTGGATGCCAACGGCAAGCCCAACAGCCGCGAAGCCCAACTGAAGGTGATGGAAGAGCATATCCGCACCCTCGCCGGTCGCTACAAGGGCAAGATTGACGCCTGGGACGTGGTCAACGAAGCCGTTGAAGACGACGGCAGCTGGCGCAAAACCGGCTGGTACAGAAACTGTGGCGAGGGCTATGTGGCCCATGCCTTCAAGCTGGCGGGTGAGACAGACCCCAACGCCAAGCTGTTGTACAACGACTACAACGCCGCTGTTCCGGTCAAGCGCGATGCCATCATCTCTCTGGTGAAAGGTGTGCAGAAGGCCGGCGCCCCCATCCACGGTGTGGGCATGCAGGGCCATATGAGTCTGGAACACCCGGACTTTGCCGAGTTTGAAAAATCCATCATCGAGTACGCCAAGCTGGGGGTGAAGGTACATATCACCGAACTGGATATAGACGTGCTGCCGCTGGTGTGGAACCTGAGCGCGGAAATCTCCAACCGCTTCGAGTACCGCCCGGAGATGGACCCCTACCGCGACGGCCTGCCGCCGGAGAAAGAGGAAGAACTGGCTGCCCGCTACGAGGCCCTGTTCAAGATCCTTCTGCGTCACCGCGACAAGGTGGAGCGGGTTACCACCTGGGGCACCAACGATTCGGAAACCTGGCTCAACGGCTTCCCCATTGCTGGCCGCGTCAACTACCCGCTGCTGTTCGACCGCAACAACCAGCCCAAGCTGGCCTATCACCGTCTGCTGCAACTCAAGCAGAAATAACACTGATTCGCCGTTTGGCAGATGTCACAAAAAGGGCCCTTCGGGGCTCTTTTTGTTTTGGGGCTTGGTTCATTGGCTTGTTGACAGTAATTTTCACTGACAATATTTGTTCTATATGTGAAAATAATGCATCATATAAATCGTGCTTTTAGTTATTAATCACCCCACAAACTCATAAATATAACGACCGAGGTCTGGTTCTATGCTGGATAAACCCCCCAGCGCGCCCCGTCCTTTACATCATTGGCTGACGTTAGGAGTGCTTTTGACAGGCTTGCTTGCCCTGGCACCTCTGGCCTTCAGCGACGCGTCCCAAGCCTGGACAATCCGCTTCGACGCTCCCGCCAGCGACTGGGAACGCGAGGGCCTGCCTATTGGTAACGGTGCTCTGGGTGCGGTGGTCACCGGCGAGATTGACAGCGAACGGCTGCAATTCAACGAGAAAAGTCTCTGGACTGGCGGACCCGGCGCTCCCGGTTACGACTTCGGCTGGCCGGAAAAACCCAACACCCGCGCTCTGGCTAAGGTGCGCAGGGAGCTGGAGCGCAAAGGCAGCCTTGAGCCTGAGGCAATGGCTAGAGTGCTTGGCCGAGAGGTCACCAGCTACGGCGACTATCAGAACGGCGGCTATTTGCTGCTTAACTACAGGCTCTCGGGTACAGCGCAAAACTACCGCCGCACACTGGATCTCAAGGCGGGGCTGGCTCAGGTCAGTTTCAGTGTTCAGGGCGTGGACTACAGGCGCCAGTATTTCGCCTCCTATCCGGACGGGGTCCTCGGGGTTTACCTGAGTGCCAGCGAAGCCGGGCGTATCAGTCTGGATCTGGGGCTGGAGATTCCCGATAACCGCAGCCGCCAGTGGCAGATTTCCGGCCAGCGGCTGATCGCCTACGGCCAGTTGGACAACAACGGTCTGGCCTATGAAGTCCAGGTGCAGCTGTTGCCACAGGGTGGACACCTGCAGGCACTGGAACAGGGTTTCCGTCTTGAAGGTGCCGACTCGCTGCTGGTGCTGTTCACTATGGGTACCAACTACGCCCAGACCTTTCCCCATTATCGCGGCCAATTGCCCGGCCCCCGTCTGAGTGCATTGCTGGACGCCGCCAGTGCGCTGGGTGTTGATCAGTTGCTGGCCCGCCACCAGCAGGACCACCGCCAGCTGTTCCAGCGGGTCAGTCTGGATCTGGGACAGAAGATGCCGGACAAGCCCACAGCGCAACTGCTGGCGGCCTATCCCAGTGACGATGCCGCTGCCGACCGGGCACTGGAAGCCCTGTATTTTCAGTTTGGCCGCTATCTGCTGATTGCCTCCTCCCGCGCCGGTTCTCTGCCCGCCAATCTCCAGGGGGTGTGGAACCCTTCCAACACACCGCCGTGGAATGCCGACTACCACGTCAACATCAATTTGCAGATGAATTACTGGCCGGCGGAAGTTACCAACCTCGCTGAAACCAGCGCGCCGCTGTTCGACTTTATCGACAGTCTGGTGGAACCGGGGCGCATTTCCGCCCGGCGCATCATGGGCGCCGATGGCTGGACTCTGTTTCTCAACACCAACATCTATGGCTTTACCGGTGTGATCGCCTGGCCCACCGCCTTCTGGCAACCGGAAGCAGGTGCCTGGCTGGCGCAGCACTATTACGAGCATTACCGCTTTCAGGGCGATGAAAAATTTCTGCGGGAACGCGCCTGGCCGGTTATGAAAGCGGCTGCCGATTTCTGGCTGGATGCCCTGGTAAAAGACAAGCGCGATGGTCTGCTGGTAGTCAGCCCCAGCTACTCGCCGGAGCACGGAAATTTCACTGCTGGTGCTGCCATGTCCCAACAGCTGGTGTTCGATCTGCTGCGCAACACCCGCGAGGCGGCGCTGATTCTCGGCGAGAAAAAATATGCTGGAAAACTCGACAAAACACTGGCGCGTCTCGACTCAGGTTTGCGCATTGGTCGTTGGGGGCAGCTGCAAGAGTGGAAACAGGATCTGGATGATCCTGCCAATGAGCATCGCCATATTTCCCATTTGTTTGCGCTCTATCCCGGTCGTCAGATCAGCCAGCAGGCATCGCCGGAATTGCTCGCAGCAGCGCGCCGTTCGCTGGAAGCGCGCGGCGATGGCGGTACTGGCTGGGCCCAGGCGTGGAAAATCAATCTCTGGGCGCGACTGCTGGATGGCGACAGGGCGCACAAGCTGCTGAGCGATCAGTTGCAGCAGAGCACACTGCCTAATCTCTGGGACAACCACCCGCCCTTTCAGATTGACGGCAACTTTGGTGCAACCGCGGCTGTTGCCGAAATGCTGGTGCAAAGTCATACCAGTGAACTCCATTTGCTGCCGGCGCTGCCCTCTGTCTGGCCTTCAGGTCAGGTGCGGGGACTGCGCGCACGCGGCGATATAACCCTGGACTTGCAGTGGCAGGACGGCGAATTGATCAGCGCCAGATTGCACACGGGGCAGGGCGGTCAACTCACTCTGAGAAATGCATTACTCACAAAAAAATTCACGCTCATCGAATTGGCCTCCGGCCAGCCGGTGAAGCTGAATGGCGAAAGTGACAGCCGTGTATTGGTCACCGAGCCGGGCAAAACCTATCTCCTGTCTGCTGCAGAAACTAATTAAAGAAACAAGGAATAGTGAGCATTGCCGGGTGTTAAACCCGGCAGTGCACATACAACAACAGGATGGCAGACAGGTGTCATGCGGAATTTCTGTATGACGGGAGAGTGCCCGGAGGCAGGTCAACAACAATCTGGAGAAAACCATGAAGAACAGCTACAAGCAAAAATTCTTGAAAAAGAAGTTGCCGGTATGGATTCAGCTCGCAACCAGCCTGTCACTGTTGGCAGGTGCAGCGAGTGTGAGTCTGCCTGTGCTGGCGCAGGACAGCGAAGGCAATATTGATGAAATTGTTGTTTCAGGACAGCGCAGCAGTGTGCTTTCCGCTCAACAGGTAAAACGCAACGCGGAAACTATTGTGGATTCCATAGTGGCGGACGATATCGGCAAGTTGCCCGACAGAAGTGTGACCGAGGCCCTGCAAAGGGTGCCGGGCGTAACCATTGAGCGCTTCATGAGTATTGGCGATCCGGAACACTTTTCTGCAGAGGGCAGTGGGGTTGCGGTGCGCGGCATGAAACACGTGCGCTCCGAACTCAATGGCCGCGACAGTTTTTCCGCCAGCGGCGGTCGCAGCCTGTCCTTTGAAGACGTGCCCGCCGAGTTGATGGCGGGTGTGGATGTGTACAAGAACCCTTCCGCTGACATGATCGAAGGCGGTCTGGGTGGCACCGTCAATCTGCGCACCAAGATGCCGCTGGATACGGATGCCAACACCGCTTCCTTCAGTGTCAGTGCCAACTACGGCGATTTTATTGAAGAAACCCGTCCGTCCTATTCAGGTTTGTACAGCACCAAGTGGGATACAAATGCAGGCGAGTTTGGTGTGCTGATCGACCTGGCCTATTCCGAAATTGCCACGCGCACCGACGGTATTTTCAATCGCGCCTCCTTTGCGCGCACCAATCTGGTTGAAGGTCAGACAGTTTGGGTTCCGCGCGGCGCCGACTGGCGCACCATGGAATTCGAACGCGAGAGAACCGGCGGTTATCTGGCCTTCCAGTGGCGCCCTGACTCAGATTCCGAATTTTATTTCACCGCTTTCCGCAGTGCCTATGACATGCAGTGGAATGAGGACGCGGTTTTCGTCAACAACAATCAGTGGAGCATCACGCCTGGTAATGCAGAGTACAACAGTGAAGGCGTGTTCCAGCGCGGTCGCCTGACTGATGAAGAAAACGGTGGTATTCCCTTTGGTGCCGATGTGCGCGCGGCAACCCGCGAATCCGTCACAACGGATTTCTCTCTGGGCTACAAGAAACTGGCGGGCAACTGGGAACTGAGCACCGATCTGCAATACACCCGTTCCGAAAGCGATGCGTTGGACCTCACACTGACTACCGGTGTGAACCTGCCTTATCTGGATTTGGATGTGTCCGGCAATATTCCCAAACTCTCCACCGATGCGGGCTATCTGGCGGATGCGTCCAACTACTACTGGGCCTTCAGCATGCCGCACATAGAGGACGCCGAGGCTTCGCAGATTGCCTGGCGTGCCGATGCCCAGTACAACTTTGAATCCGAAACCATTAAATCCATCAAGTTTGGTGTGCGTTTTACCGATCGCGAAGCGGAGAATGCGGACGTAGGTTACGACTGGCGTCCCATCTACCAGCCCTGGATGCTCTGGTGGGCACTGGATGGCAGTTTGGGCATCCCCACCATTGAAGATCCCAGCCAGCTGCGTCTGAATGAATTCAACAATTTCTATCGCGGTGATTCACCGATTCCGGCAGGCGTCTGGGCACCCAAAGTTGATCTGGCACTGGGTTATCCCGAGAGCGTGATTCGTCTGCACGGTGAAGCCTACGACCGGGCCATTGCTCTGGGGCATACAGACTATGGCAATGCGGTGTCTCATCCCTATGTACCCCGAGATCCCTATTCGGCCGCCTGGTTTAACACTCAGGATGAAACCACCTACGCAGCCTATGCGTTGATGCGTTTTGCCTTTGAGGATTTACCGCTGCCCATCGACGGTAACATGGGTGTTCGCGTTGTGCGCACGGAAATGGCAGCAGCAGGCAGTCGCGCCTATCCCACCAGTGGGTTGGCGGCCACTTACTTTAATCCGCTCTATGATCCCAACACAGACTCTGCGCAGGAATTTGATCCCATCGCCTTCAGCAAGGAATACACCAATGTATTGCCCAGTCTGAACCTGCGCATGACCTTGTCGGACAATCTCTTCTGGCGTATTGCATTGTCACAGGCTGTCGCCAGACCGGATTTCACGCAATTGAAGGCCTTCCAGCAACTGAGCGCCAATCTGCGTGGCGACTTTGATCAGAATGCCGGTATAGATCCTGTGCCTTCCGATTACGTGCTGACATCTTCGGTTTACAGCAATCCTGATCTCAAACCGTTGGAAGCAGATCAGTTTGATACCTCACTTGAGTGGTATTTCAATGATCACGGCGGCATGGTGCACCTGAACCTTTTCTGGAAGGACATTGAGGGAATCATTCGCAATCAGCTGGTAGTGGAAAATTACAACGGCTATGACTACGCTGTGACTCGTCCCATCAATGCAGGTACAGCCACTATCAAAGGTTTTGAAGTGGGCTACAGCCAGTTCTTTGATATGTTGCCGGAACCTTTTGATGGACTGGGTGTGCAGATCAACTACACCTACATTGACAGCTCCACCAGAGTGCCTTACACAGAACAGGTAGGTGACGATGGCAATGTATCAGTGTTGGGCCCTGTGGACACAGACGGAACCCTGATGAGCAATTCACTGCCTTATGAGGGTCTGTCGAAAAATGCCTACAACCTGGTGGGTATGTACGAGAAGGGGCCATTGTCCATTCGTCTGGCCTACAGCTGGCGCAGCGAATATCTGATGGCAATTGGTCCCAATGGATTTGATGGTGGTGATGGCGGTATTGATGGTAGTCAGAATATCAACTATCGTCTGCCCATCTGGAGTGATGACACCGGACAACTGGACGGATCCATCTTCTATCGCATCAATGACAACTTCTCTGTCGGTTTGGAAATGAACAACATTACCAACGCAGAGACTCGAACCATAATGCGGCAATCGATTGTTGGTGAACGCTACGCGTCTCATTTCGTCAACGACACTCGTTATGCCTTGACCTTCAGAGCCAATTTCTGAAGTTTTTGATTTGAATTACCCGATGCCAACGGCGGTGGCATCGGGGTTCCTCTCGGTTCTGCCGGACGACGCGAAGTGAGGCGTGGAGTTCGGGCGATAATCGCAGTGGGTGGAATGGTTGTACGGGATACCGCTATTGCTGAGTTGGAGCTCTTTCTTGGCGCTCATTCAGGCAGCCCCCAGGGGTGTTTGAATGAGCGCTTTTTTATTGCCGCTATTTTGTGGACTACTGACTGAATCGGTCACAGCTCTGAGGTATAGTGCTGCCTCTGTTGTCAGTTTGTTTTTGCTCGCATGTATCAGGCCTATCTGCTTACCCGTCAATGGCGCGATACCCACCAGGGCATTCTGCTGGATCTCTGGTGGGCCACAGACGCCGGCCCCTGCTGGACCCAGATCACGGGTCAGGAGTGGATTTTATTTGTCGAAAGGGCCAGAGCCAGCGAATTGCCTTCCCTGTTGAAAGGCGTGCGCCAGTGGCGCACCGCCGAACCCGAACTCAAAACCTTTCGCAATCAGCCGGTCAATGCCGTCTATTTCGCCAGTCATCGCGAGGCGCGGGAGGCGATGCAGCGCTTGGAGTCTGCGAGCGTGAATTACTGGGAGGGCGATATTCGTCCGCCGGAGCGTTTCCTGATGGAGCGCTTTATCACGGCTTCGGCCGTTATTCATCCACACAATGGCAACTCCCTGGGTGCGAATAAACCCATTGTCAATCCGCGCCTGACGCCGACGGATTACCGGCCCAAACTGCGGCTGATGTCTCTTGATATAGAAACCTCGATGGATGCCCGCCAGCTCTATTCCATAGGTGTCTGGACGAATAATCGCCGCTGTGTGCTGATGGTGGGCGAGGGTGAAGATACCGATTCGATCATCTACTGCGCCGATGCGCGCGCTTGTCTGGAAACTTTTTTTGCACTGGTGGAAGAGGAAGACCCGGATATTTTCGTCGGCTGGAATCTGGTGCAGTTCGACCTCTGGGTACTGGAACAGCTCTGCCAGCAGCAGGGCATCAGCCTGCAACTGGGCCGGGCCAGACAAAATATTCACTGGCGTCAGGAAGAGGGCGACAGCGGCCGTCGCTATATCACCATACCCGGTCGTGTGGCTCTCGATGGTATTGAATTGCTGAAAGCCGCCAACTACAGCTTTGAAAGTTTTTCTCTGGAAGCCGTGGCTCAGCAACTGCTGGGCGAGGGCAAACTGCTCAGCGGCAGTGGTCGCGGTGAGGATATCACGCGTCTTTTTCTCGAAGACAAGGTGACGCTGGCGGCCTACAACCTGCGCGACTGCGAGCTGGTGTGGGATATTTTTGAACAGCAACAGTTGCTGCACTTTGCGCTGGAACGCAGTCAACTCACAGGTCTATTGCTCGATCGCATCGGTGGTTCGGTGGCCGCATTTGAATACGCCTATCTGCCGCGTCTTCACCGGCGCGGTTACATAGCGCCCAATCTCGGCGAACTGGAATCCGATGTGATCAGCCCCGGCGGCTATGTGATGAATTCGCGTCCGGGGCTTTACGACAATATTCTGGTGCTGGATTTCAAAAGTCTGTATCCCAGCATTATGCGTACCTTTCTCATTGATCCCTGCGCCTTCTGGTTGGCGGAACACCAGCAGCTGAGCGACGAGCAGACTGTGCCGGGTTTTAACGGCGCGCGTTTTGCGCGCGAAGGTCATCTGCTGCCGGAGATCATCACCCAGTTATCTGCCGCCAGAGACAGAGCCAAGCAGGAGCGCAATGCGCCCCTGTCCCACGCCATCAAGATCATCATGAATTCCTTTTACGGAGTATTGGGTTCCACCGGTTGCCGCTTTTTCGATCCGCGTGTGTGCAGTTCCATTACCCTGCGCGGCCACGAAATTATTCAGCGCAGCCGCGACTGGATTGAGCAGCAGGGTTATAAAGTGATTTACGGCGATACCGACTCGCTGTTTGTGTGGCTTGAAAATCACACGCGCAACAAGGCCCATATCAAATCGCCCGCTGACTGCCGCAAGATAGGTGCGCGCTTGGCGCGAGAACTCAACGACTGGTGGCGGCAGGAGTTAAAAGAAAAATTCAACCTTGCCAGCGCATTGGAAATTCAATTTGAAACCCACTACCTGCGCTTTCTGATGCCCACTATTCGCGGTTCCGATCTGGGCACCAAGAAACGCTACGCCGGTGTGGTGCAAACCGAGCAGGGCGAAGAGCTGGTGTTCAAGGGGCTGGAAAATGTACGCACCGACTGGACCCAGCTGGCGCGCCAGTTTCAGTACGAGCTTTATCGCCGGGTTTTTGCCGGCGAGGATCATCAGAGCTTTGTGCGCGAAACCCGCCGCGCTGTATTGGCAGGTGAAAGAGACGATCAACTGGTGTACCGCAAACGCCTGCGCCGCCAGTTGCACGAATATCAAAAGAGCAGCCCGCCCCAGGTGCAGGCGGCGCGCAAGCTGGCGCAGCTCACCGGCATAACACCAAGGCGCGGCGACTGGGTGGAATATGTGATGACTCTCAATGGCCCGGAGCCGGTTGCCCAGCGTCAGAGCTCGCTGGATTACCAGCACTATGTCGACAAACAACTCACGCCGGTGGCGGATTCCATACTGCACTTTCTCGATGAATCCATGGAAAAGCTGGTGAAGGACCAGTTGAGTCTGTTTATGTAAAGCTGCTGTTTTCACAGCCCGTCAGTGGGGTAAAGTGGCGGGGCATTTCAATAATTAAACCGGTCAACAG
>Ga0182793_1001128_pt1 | contig 17343 bp, 13 predicted proteins | sample Passage237A_FD_130498 | JGI IMG/M metagenome (GOLD analysis project Ga0182793, IMG submission 130498) | Cellulose adapted compost microbial communities from Newby Island Compost Facility, Milpitas, CA, USA - Passage2 37A (version 2) (version 2) ... | reverse complement strand
CTACCCGGCGCGCCGCCAGGCCCAGCAGGCGGCCCTGGCATTGCCGCCGTACCCGACCACGACCATCGGCTCCTTCCCGCAGACCCGCCAGGTGCGCGAGGCGCGGGCGAAGTTCAAGTCGGGCAAGCTGGAGGGGGCGGCCTATGAGGCGTTCCTGGAGGCGCAGACCGAACAGTGCGTGCGCTTCCAGGAGCAGGTCGGGATCGACGTCCTGGTCCACGGCGAGTTCGAGCGCAACGACATGGTCGAGTATTTCGGCGAACAGCTGGACGGCTTCGCGTTCACCAGGCTGGGCTGGGTGCAGAGCTACGGCAGCCGTTGCGTGAAACCCCCGGTGATCTTCGGTGACGTGGCGCGGCCGGCGCCGATGACGGTGCGCTGGGCGCGGTACGCCCAGTCGCTGACCTCGCGCCCGGTCAAGGGCATGCTCACCGGCCCGGTGACCCTGATGCAGTGGTCGTTCGTGCGCGACGACCAGCCGCGCGCGGACACCTGCAGGCAGATCGCACTGGCCCTGCGCGACGAAGTCCTGGACCTGGAGGCGGCCGGCATCCGGGTGATCCAGATCGACGAACCGGCCCTGCGCGAGGGGCTGCCACTGCGGCGCGCGCACTGGGACGCCTACCTGGAATGGGCGGTCGAATGCTTCCGCCTGTGCGCGTCCGGGGTGGACGATGCCACCCAGATCCACACCCACATGTGCTACGCCGAATTCAACGACATCATCCAGGCGGTGGCGGCGATGGACGCGGACGTGATCTCGATCGAGACCTCGCGCTCGCGGATGGAGCTGCTGGATGCCTTCGCCAGGTTCCGCTACCCCAACCAGATCGGCCCGGGCGTGTACGACATCCACTCCCCGCGCATCCCCACCACCGCCGAGATGGTGGAACTGCTCGGCAAGGCGCGGGAGGTGCTGGCGCCGGACCAGCTGTGGGTGAACCCGGACTGCGGGCTGAAGACACGCGGCTGGGAGGAAACGGACCTGGCGCTGCGCAGGATGGTCGAGGCGGCCATGGTCATGCGCGAATCGGCCGCCCGGGGACGCGGCGGGGGGGGGGCGCCGCGCCCCCCCGCCGGGGGGCCGCGCCGGGGGCCATGGCGCCCGGCGCGGTGCAGCGCACCCGCGCCGCCCCGGCCGATGCCGGCTACTCGACGGTGACCGATTTGGCCAGGTTGCGCGGCTTGTCCACGTCGGTGCCGCGGGCCAGGGCGGTGTGATAGGCCAGCAGCTGCACCGGGATGGTGTGCACCACCGGGCTGAGCACGCCGGTGTGGCGCGGGGTGCGGATCACATGCACGCCCTCGGAGGCGGTGAAGTTGCTGTCCTGGTCGGCGAACACGAACAGCTCGCCACCACGGGCGCGCACTTCCTGCATGTTGGACTTGACCTTCTCCAGCAGGCGGTCGTTGGGCGCGATCACCACCACCGGCATGGCCGCGTCCACCAGTGCCAGCGGGCCGTGCTTGAGCTCGCCGGCCGGGTAGGCCTCGGCGTGGATGTAGGAGATCTCCTTGAGCTTGAGCGCGCCTTCCAGGGCGATCGGATAGTGCAGGCCGCGGCCCAGGAACAGCGCGTTCTGCTTGGCGGCAAAACGCTCGGCCCAGCCCTGGATCTGCGGCTCCAGGTTCAGCGCGTGCTGGATGCTGCCCGGAAGCATGCGCAGTTCCTCCACGTAACCGGCTTCCTGTTCCGGCGCGATCCGGCCGCGCAGCTTGCCCAGGACCACGGTCAGCTGGAACAGCGCGGCCAGCTGGGTGGTGAAGGCCTTGGTCGAGGCCACGCCGATCTCGGCGCCGGCGCGGGTGTAGCAGACCAGCTCGCTGGCGCGCGGGATCGCGCTCTCGGGCACGTTGCAGATGGACAGGGTGTGGCGGTGGCCCAGCGACTTGGCGTACTTGAGCGCCTCCATCGTGTCCAGGGTCTCGCCGGACTGGGAGATGGTCACCACCAGGTAATCCGGGTCGGCATAGGCATCGCGGTAGCGGTACTCGCTGGCGATCTCCACGCTGCACGGCAGCCCGGCGATGGACTCGATCCAGTAGCGCGCGGTCAGGCCGGCGTAGTAGCTGGTGCCGCATGCCAGGATCTTGATCCCGCGCACCTGGGCCAGCACCTCCGCGGCCCTGGGCCCGAACAGCGCCGGCACCAGGCCGCCGTCGATCGCCGCCTCGATGGTGTCGGCGATGGCGCGCGGCTGCTCGTGGATCTCCTTCTGCATGAAATGGCGGTACGGGCCCAGCTCCAGCGAGGCCAGGGACACGTCGGAGACGTGCACCTCGCGCTCGGCGGCGCGGTCCATGGCATCGAACACGCGCACGCCGTCGCGGCCGATGGCCACGGTGTCACCTTCCTCCAGGAAGATCACCCGGCGGGTGGCCGAGACGATGGCCGACACGTCCGAGGCCAGGAAGTTCTCGCCCTCGCCCAGGCCCACCAGCAGCGGGCAGCCCATGCGCGCGCCGACCAGCAGGCCCGGCTCGCGCAGGCTGACCACGGCCAGGGCGTAGGCGCCGGTCAGTTCCTTGACCGCCTTCTGCAGCGCGGCCAGCAGGCCGGCGCCCTGCTGCATGTAGTAGTGGATCAGGTGGGCAATGACCTCGGTGTCGGTCTGCGACTCGAACTCGTAGCCCAGGCCGCGCAGGCGCTCGCGCTGTTCCTCGTGGTTCTCGATGATGCCGTTGTGGACCAGGGCCAGCTCGCCATGGCTGATATGGGGGTGGGCGTTGGCCTCGGTGACCCCGCCATGGGTCGCCCAGCGGGTATGGCCGATCCCCAGCACGCCATGGAAGTCCTCGGCCCGCGAGGCCTGCTCCATCTCGGCCACCCGGCCGGTGCGGCGCACCCGGCGGATGCCCTGCGCCTCCACCACCGCCAGGCCGGCGGAATCGTAACCACGGTATTCAAGCCGCTTCAGGCCCTCGAGCAGGACCGGAACCACATCGCGATCAGCGATCGCGCCGACGATGCCGCACATGTCGCCATCCAAAAGGGGGAGCGGCGATTCTAACGGAGCCGGCCCCAACGCCGGCTTCACCGGGCGCATACCGCCCGGCGGACACCGCGGAAGTGTCCGCTGCCCGGCCGGGCGGACACCGCGGACACCCGGACACTGGCGACAATCCTTTCAAATCAATGAGTTGGGATTGGCACGCGGCGTGCTTGGTAAAGGGCGTTTCCCGCAACCTGCCCGCCCATGATCCGCGATACCTCCGCCCAGGACCGCCCGCTCGACTCCACCTCCTCCCCCTCCCGCTGGCGCCGCTGGCTGTGGCCGGCCGTGGCCGCCGTGCCCGTGCTCGGCCTGCTGGGCTGGGTGCTCAGCGGCTGGGCCGCCGGCGGCCGTTCCTACGATGCCAGCCGCCTGCGCTTTGCCGAGGTCAAGCGCGGCGACCTGGTCCGCGACATCACCGCCGACGGCAAGGTGATCACCGCCAACAGCCCCACCCTGTACGCCATCGCCGGCGGCACCGTGGACCTGAAGGTCGTGGCCGGCGACGCGGTCAGCAAGGGCCAGGAGCTGGCGGTGATCGACAGCCCCGAGCTGCGCAGCCGCCTGATCCAGGAGGAATCCACCCTGGCCGGCATGGAGGCCGAGGCCCGCCGCGCCGAACTGGACGCGCGTATCGCCCAGCTCAATGCGCGCAAGGCCATGGACCAGGCGGAGGTCGACCACACCGCCGCCCAGCGCGACCTGGAGCGCTACGAGCGCGGCTATGCCGGCGGCGCCGTGTCCCATAACGAGCTGGCCCGCGCCCAGGACGAGATGAAGAAGGCCCGTATCGGCCTGGAGACCGCGCGCAGCGACGCCTCGCTGCAGAGCCAGGGCGCGGCCCTGGACGCGCGCAACAAGCGCCTGCTGGCCGACCGCCAGCAGGCGGTGGTGGCCGAGCTGCGCCGCCAGGTCGACGCCCTGACCCTGCGCGCGCCGTTCGACGGCCAGGTCGGCCAGGTGCAGGTGCCGCAGGGCACCAACGTGGCCATCAACGCCCCGATCCTGAGCGTGGTGGACCTGCGCGTGTTCGAGGTCGAGATCCGGGTGCCGGAGAGCTTCGCCCGCGACCTGGCCATCGGCGTGCCGGCCCAGGTCACCGCCCAGGGCAAGTCCTACCCGGCCAAGGTCTCGGCGGTGTCGCCGGAGGTGGTCAACGGCGAGGTCACCGCGCGCCTGCGCTTCGAGCCCGGCCAGCAGCCGCCGGGCCTGCGCCAGAACCAGCGCCTGTCCGCGCGCATCGTGCTCGATACCCGCAAGAACGTCCTGATGGTCGAACGCGGCCCCTTCGTGGAACAGGGCGGCGGCCGCTGGGCCTACGTGGTGGACGGCCGCAGCGCGGTGCGCCGCCAGGTCCAGACCGGCGCCACCAGCCTGGGCTACGTGGAAATCGTCTCCGGTGCCCGCGAGGGCGAGCGCCTGGTGATCTCCGGCAGCGACCAGTTCGGCGAGGCCGAGCGGGTGGCCATCCGCTGACCCCCCAACCCAACCCTTCCAACCCTTCCGATCCCGGATCCAACTACAGGAATACCGACATGCTCGAGATGCGCCAGGTGTCCAAGGTCTACCGCACCGCGATGGTCGAAACCCATGCCCTGCGTTCGCTGGACCTGCACGTCCGCGAGGGCGAGTTCGTCGCCGTCACCGGCCCCTCCGGTTCCGGCAAGACCACCTTCCTCAACATCGCCGGCCTGCTGGAGACCTTCAGCGACGGAGACTACCTGCTGGACGGCCAGAACGTGCGCGGCCTGTCCGATGACGAGCGCAGCCGCCTGCGCAACCAGAAGATCGGCTTCATCTTCCAGGGCTTCAACCTGATCCCCGACCTCAACCTGTTCGACAACGTCGACGTGCCACTGCGCTACCGCGGCCTGCCGGCCGCCGAGCGCAAGGCGCGGATCGAGAAGGCCCTGTCCCAGGTCGGCCTGTCCTCGCGCATGCGCCACTACCCGGCCGAGCTGTCCGGCGGCCAGCAGCAGCGCGTGGCCATCGCCCGCGCCCTGGCCGGCGAGCCGCGCCTGCTGCTGGCCGACGAGCCCACCGGCAACCTGGACTCGCAGATGGCCCGCGGGGTGATGGAGCTGCTGGAGGAGATCAACGCCGCCGGCACCACCATCGTCATGGTCACCCATGACCCGGAGCTGGCCGCCCGCGCCCAGCGCAACGTGCACATCGTCGACGGCGTGGCCACCGACCTGGCCGCCACCCACGATGGCGCGCGCCTGTCCCGCGCCACGGCCGAAGCCGCGGCCTGAAGGCCTTCCCCGGGGAGCACTTCATGTTCAGCTACTACTTCAACCTGGCCCTGCGCAGCTTCCGCCGCGACAAGGCCCTGACCGCGCTGATGGTCCTGGCCATCGCCCTGGGCATCGGCGCATGCATGACCACCCTGACCGTGTTCCGGATCCTGTCCGGCGACCCGATCCCGACCAAGAGCGACCGCCTGTTCTACGTGCAGATGGACGCCGGCGGCAAGCAGGGCTTCGTTCCGGGCGAGGAGCCGGCCGACCAGCTGACCCGGTTCGACTCCGAGGCCCTGCTGCGCGAGAAGCGCGGCCTGCGCCAGACCATGACCACCGGCGGCTTCGTCAAGATCAGCCCCGAGCGCGAGGGCCAGGTGCCGTTCACCACCGACGCCCGCTACGCCACCGCCGACTTCTTCGCCATGTTCGAGGTGCCGATGCTCTACGGCAGCGGCTGGAGCCATGCCGACGACGAGAACCGGGCCCGTACCGTGGTACTGAGCAAGGAGGTCAACGAACGCCTGTTCGGCGGCGCCAACAGCGTCGGCCAGCGCGTGGTCCTGGACCGCACCGAGTTCACCGTGGCCGGCGTGATGGACTACTGGCGCCCGACTCCGCGCTTCTACGACATGACCACCGACCGCTTCAGCGAGTCCGAGGGCGTGTTCGTGCCCTTCTCCACCTCCCGCGACCTCAACCTGGACCGCCAGGGCAACATCGACTGCTGGGGCGACACCGGCGGCGACTCCACCGGCCCCAACGCGCCCTGCGCCTGGATCCAGTACTGGGTCGAGCTGGAGTCGGCCAGCCAGGCCGGCGCCTACCGTGACTACCTGGCCAACTACTCCGAGCAGCAGCGCGCGGCCGGGCGCTTCGAGCGGCCGACCAACGTGCGCCTGCGCAACGTGATGGAGCTGCTGGAGCACTTCCGGGTGGTGCCCAACGACGTGGTGATGCAGCTGTGGCTGGGCTTCGGCTTCCTGCTGGTGTGCCTGGTCAACACCATCGGCCTGCTGCTGGCCAAGTTCCTGCGCCGCGGCAGCGAGATCGGCGTGCGCCGCGCCCTGGGCGCCTCGCGCCGGGCGATCTTCGCCCAGTGCCTGGTCGAGGCCGGCACCGTGGGCCTGTTCGGCGGGGTGCTGGGCCTGGGCCTGGCCCTGCTGGGGCTGTGGGGCGTTCGCCAGCAGCCGGCCAGCTACGCCAGCCTGGCCCACCTGGATGGCTGGATGCTGCTGCTCACCTTCGTCCTGGCCCTTGTCGCCAGCGTGCTGGCCGGCGTGCTGCCGGCCTGGCGGGCGATGCAGGTCACCCCGGCGATGCAGCTCAAGTCGCAGTAAGCACACCTTTGCCACTGCGGGGGGCCCGCGCCCCCCGGGAGCACACACATGGAAATCCGTCCCATCCTGTCCACCCTGCGCCGGCACAAGACCGCCGCCGCCCTGATCGTGCTGGAGATCGCCCTGACCTGCGCGATCATCTGCAACTCGCTGTTCATGATCAGCGACCGCATCACCCAGGTGTTCGAGACCAGCGGCATCGCCGAGAAGGAGCTGCTGCGCCTGCAGATCGTCAGCATCGGCAACGATGCCGAGCAGGACGCCCGCACCCGCGCCGACCTGGCCGCGCTGCGCGCCATCCCCGGGGTCAAGGCCGCCACCGTGCTCAACCAGGTCCCGTTCGGCTGGTCCTCCTGGAACAGCGGCATCCGCCTGAAGCAGGAAGACGAGCGGCCGATGCTCAACGCCACCACCTACCTGGCCGACGAGCAGTTCGTCGACACCCTGGGCGTGAACATCGTGGCCGGGCGCAACTTCACCGCCGACGAGTACCGCGAGGCCACCGACCTGCTCAACCGCATCGGCAACGACGACAGCGTTCCGGTCGCGCTGATCACCCGCGCCCTGGCCGAGCGCATGTTCCCGGGCGAGGATCCGATCGGCAAGGAGTTCTACGCCTGGTCCGAGTCCCCCACCCGCGTCATCGGGGTGATGGAGCACCTGGTCCGGCCCAACACCCTGGGCGGCCCCAGCGCGCGCGAGTACACCATCGTCTTCCCGCTGCGCACCCACTACAACCTGGGTGGCAACTACCTGGTGCGCACCGATCCCGAGCGCCGCCAGGAAGTGATGGAACAGGCCAAGCAGGTGCTGCGCGCCGGCGGCAACGACCGCATCCTGATGGAGGAGAACTCCCTGACCATGGAGGAGATGCGCAGCAAGTTCCACAGCGGCTCGCGCTCGATGGCCTGGCTGCTGGGCGTGGTCTGCGTGGCGCTGATGCTGATCACCGCCCTGGGCATCATCGGCCTGGCCAGCTTCTGGGTGCAGCAGCGCACCAAGCAGATCGGCGTGCGCCGCGCCCTGGGCGCCACCCGCGGCCAGATCCTGCGCTACTTCCAGACCGAGAACTTCATCCTGGCCAGCATCGGCATCGCCATCGGCATGCTCCTGGCGTTCGCCATCAACCAGGTGCTGATGGGCAAGTACGACACCGCCCGGCTGCCGCTGTACTACCTGCCGACCGGCGCGCTGATGCTGTGGGGCCTGGGCCAGCTGGCGGTGTATGCGCCGGCCCGGCGGGCGGCCTCGATCCCTCCGGCCACGGCCACCCGCAGCGCCTGAGGCACCGCTTCGTACAACCGGTCCGTACAAATGCGCGGCGGCGGGGGCCGCACCCCATCCCCTCGCCGCCGCGCAGCCGTTAGGATTCGGCTACGCATCCGCAACCGGCCACCATGTCCTCCATCCTGGTCATCGACGACAACCCCGCCGTCGCCACGGCGCTTGAAGTGCTGTTCTCCCTCCACGACCTGGATACCCGGCACGCCAGCAGCCCCTCCGAGGGCCTGGCCATGCTCGAGGAGGAGAGCTTCGACCTGGTCATCCAGGACATGAACTTCAGCGCCGACACCACCTCCGGCGACGAGGGCCGGGAGCTGTTCGCCGCCATCCGCGCCCGCCACCCGGACCTGCCGGTGATCCTGCTCACCGCCTGGACCCACCTGGAGAGCGCGGTGGAACTGGTCAAGGCCGGCGCCGCCGACTACCTGGGCAAGCCCTGGGAGGACACCAAGCTGCTGGCCACGGTCAACAACCTGCTGGAGCTGGCCGAGACCCGGCGCGAGCTGGACCGCCGCCGCCAGGGCGAGCGCCGCCGCCACGAGGAACTGGTCAACCGCTACGACCTGCGCGGGGCGGTGTTCGCCGACCCGGCCAGCGAGCGGGTGCTGGCCATGGCCTGCCAGTTGGCGCGCTCGGAACTGCCGGTGCTGATCACCGGCCCCAACGGCAGCGGCAAGGAGAAGATCGCCGAGATCATCCAGGCCAACTCGCCGGTGCGCCACGGTCCCTTCGTGACCCTCAACTGCGGCGCGCTGCCGGCCGACCTGATCGAGGCCGAGCTGTTCGGCGCCGAGGCCGGTGCCTACACCGGCGCCAACAAGGCCCGCGAGGGCAAGTTCGAAGCCGCCGACGGCGGCACCCTGTTCCTGGACGAGATCGGCAACCTGCCGCTGGCCGGGCAGATGAAGCTGCTGCGGGTGCTGGAGACCGGGCGCTTCGCCCGCCTGGGCTCCAACCGCGAGCGCCAGGTCAAGGTGCGGGTGGTCAGCGCCACCAATGCCGACCTGCCGGCGATGATCCGCGAAGGCAGCTTCCGCGAGGACCTGTACTACCGGCTCAACACCCTGGAGCTGCAGATGCCGCCGCTGGCCGAACGCCCGGGCGACATCCTGCCGCTGGCCGAGCACTTCCTCGGCAAGGACGGCCCGCGCCTGTCCCAGGCCGCCGCCCACGCCCTGCAGCGCCATCCCTGGCCGGGCAACGTGCGCGAGCTGCGCAACGTGATCCAGCGCGCGCAGCTGCTGGCCACCGGGCCGCGCATCGAGGTCGCCGACCTGGGCCTGCCCAAGGTCGCCGGTGGTCGCGCCGCGCCGCCGCGCGAGCCCAGCCGCGAGCAGCTGGAGGCGGCCCTGGCCCGCGCCGGGGGGGTGATCGCCCAGGCCGCGGCCGAACTGGGCATGAGCCGCCAGGCCCTGTACCGGCGCATGGAGCGCTTCGGGCTGAAGGCCTCCTGAGGACGCATGCCGTGAACGGACATGGCATCACCCTGCGCCTGTTCCTGCGCCTGCTGCCGGTGCTGGCGCTGGCCGCGGCCCTGCCCTGGACCCTGGCCTACTGGATCGACCACGGCTGGGTCGTGACCACGATCTCGGCCCTGGTCCTGCTGGGGCTGATGTGGTGGAGCCTGCGCCGGGCGCTGGCGCCGCTGCGCGCGGTGTTCCGGGCCCTGGCCAGCGGGGTCAACAGCTACCGCGACGGCGAGTTCAACTTCGGCGTGCACTGGCGCAGCAATGACGAACTGGGCGAGCTGGTCCAGGCCCACGCCCAGCTGGGCGAGATCCTGCGCCGCCAGCGCCAGGACCTGGTCCAGCGCGAGCTGCTGCTGGACAGCATGGTGCAGAACACCCCGGTGGCGATGCTGCTGTCGGCCGCCGGTGGCGACCGCCTGCGCCGGGTGGTCTATGCCAACCTGGCCGCGCGCAAGCTGCTCAACGACGGCCGCAAGCTCGAAGGCCAGCGCCTGGACCAGCTGCTGGAAGGCCTGCCCTCGGAGCTGCGCCAGGCCCTGGACCGCGGCGGCGACACCCTGTTCTCCATCGCCGATGGCGAGGATGCCGAGGACGAGCAGGTCTACCACCTGTCGCGGCGCGAGTTCACCCTCAACGGCCGCGCCCACGAGCTGATGCTGATCCGCCTGCTCACCCCGGAGCTGCGCCGCCAGGAGGTGCAGACCTGGAAGAAGGTGATCCGGGTGATCAGCCACGAGCTCAACAACTCGCTGGCGCCGATCGCCTCCCTGGCCCACTCCGGCGCCGAGCTGGTCCGCCGCGGCAAGACCGAGCGCCTGGGCGAGGTGTTCGCCACCATCGAGGACCGCGCCCGCCACCTGGAGGGCTTCATCCGCGGCTATGCGCGCTTTGCCAAGCTGCCGCAGCCGCGGCTGGAGCCGGTGCAGTGGGTGCCGTTCCTGCAGCGCCTGCAGGGCCAGATCGGCTTCCGCCTGGAGACCCGCCTGGACGACGTCCACGGCCGGGTGGACGTGGCGCAGATGGAGCAGGCCCTGCTCAACCTGCTCAAGAACGCGCACGAGGCCAGCGAGGAAGCCCACGGCCGCGGCGAGGGTGACGTGCCGGTGGAGGTGCGCCTGCTGCGCCTGCCGGGCTGGATCCGGCTGGAGGTGCTCGACCGCGGTCCGGGCATGAACGAGGCGGTACTGCAGAACGCGCTGCTGCCGTTCTACTCGACCAAGCGCAACGGCACCGGCCTGGGCCTGGCCCTGACCCGCGAGATCATCGAGGCCCATGGCGGGCGCATTTCGCTGCAGAACCGCAGCGAGGGCGGGCTGTGCGTGGCGGTGATGCTGCCCGACAGCCGCGCCGCCTGAGCAGGCTCAGGCCCCGGACTTCTTCTGCGGGCGCTTCCAGCCCTCGAGCGTGGTCTGGCGCGAGCGGGACACGGTCAGGGCCTCGGCCGGGGCATCGCGGGTGATGACCGAACCGGCACCGATGGTGGCGCCCGCGCCGATCCGCACCGGCGCCACCAGCGCCGAGTTGGAGCCGATGAAGGCGCGGTCCTCGATCACCGTGGTGAACTTGTTGACCCCGTCGTAGTTGCAGGTGATGGTGCCGGCGCCGACGTTGACCCCGGCCCCTACCTCGGCATCGCCCAGGTAGGTGAGGTGGTTGGCCTTGCTGCCCACGCCCAGCACCGTCTTCTTGGTCTCCACGAAGTTGCCCACGTGCACGCCATCGGCCAGCACCGTGCCCGGGCGCAGGCGCGCGAACGGGCCGATCCGGGCCGCGCCCTCGCTGACCACGCCTTCCAGGTCGCAGTGCGGCAGGACCTCGGTGCCCGGGCCCAGGCGCACGTCCTTGAGCCGGGTGAACGGCCCCACGCGCACGCCGTCGCCCAGCTCGACCTCGCCTTCCAGGACCACGCTGACGTCGATCTCCACGTCGCGGCCCACCCTGACCCTGCCGCGCACGTCCAGCCGCGCCGGGTCCAGCACCCGTGCCCCGGCCAGGCACAGCCCGCGCGCATTGCGCAGCTGGAAGGCGCGCTCGAGCTGGGCCAGCTGCCAGGGATCGTTGGCGCCCTCGGCCTCCTGCGGGTCCTCCACCAGGACCATGTGCGCCGGGTTGTATTCCTCGGCGGCCATGGCGAACACGTCGGTCAGGTAGTACTCGCCCTGGCTGTTCTGGTTGGACAGGCGCGAGAGCCAGCGCTTGAGGGGGTCGGATTCGGCGGCGATGATGCCGGTGTTGATCGTGCCGATCCGGCGCTGTTCGGCGTCGGCGTCGCGGTGCTCGACGATGGCCGCGACCCGGCCCTGGGCATCGCGCACGATGCGGCCGTAGCCGGTCGGATCCTCCGGCTCGGCCACCAGCACCCGCAGCAGGCCATCGGCCTGGACCAGGCGGCGCAGGGTCTCGGCGCGGATCAGCGGCACGTCGCCGTACAGCACCAGCACATCCACCGCCGCCGGGATCTGCGGCAGGGCCTGCTGCACCGCATGGCCGGTGCCCAGGCGCTCGCTCTGCTCGACCCAGAGCAGGTCGTCCTGGCCGGCGAAGGCCTCGCGCACCGCCTCCCCGCCATGACCGTGGACCACGTGGATCGCCGCCGGCTGCAGCTGCCGGGCCGCAGCGACCACGTGCGCCAGCATCGGCTGGCCACCCACCGGCTGCAGCACCTTGGGCAGGGCGGACTTCATCCGCTTGCCCTCGCCGGCGGCAAGGATCACCACGTGCAATGGCTGGGTCATGGGCACATCTTCCGCAAGGACTGTTGGCCGGCGATTCTAAACCCGGCGCGTGCACGGACTGCTGACGGCGGCCCGGCCAGGGCGGTTTAGACTGGCGCATTCGAGCCACCGCCCAGCGCCCGATGTCCCTGCTCCGCCAAGGTAGCCAGTACTTGCTGATCGGCCTGCTGCAGCTGCTGCTGGACTGGGCGGTGTTCGTGGCCGCCTCGGCGCTGGGCCTGGCCGCGGCCCCGGCCAACCTGGCCGGGCGCGCCAGCGGCGCCGCGCTGGGCTACTGGCTCAATGGCCGCTACACCTTCGCCGATGCCTCCGGCAGCCGCCTGGGCTGGCCGGTATTCGCGCGCTTTGCGTCGTTGTGGCTGGCGCTGACCGCGCTGAGCACCCTGGCGGTGGACCTGATCGCGCGCCAGCTCGGCCTGCGCTGGGCCTGGCTGGGCAAGCCGGCGGTGGAGCTGGGCCTGGCCTGCCTGGGCTTCTTCCTGATGCGGCGCCTGGTCTACCGCCCCGGCCCCGGCTGAGGCCGCCGGCTCAGGCCGCGGCGCCGCCCAGCAGCCGGCAGAAGCGGGCCAGATCGATATTGCCACCGCTGAGGACCACGCCCACCCGCAGCCCACGCAGTTCCGGCGCGCGCTGGCGTGCGGCGGCCAGGCCCAGGCAGCCGGTGGGCTCGACCACCAGCTTCATGCGCGAGGCCAGGAACTCCATGCAGGCCACCAGCTCGGCGTCGCTGGCGGTGAGGATGGCGTCCACGCCGCGCTGGATGATTGGAAAGGTCAGCTGGCCCAGGTGCTGGGTCTGGGCGCCGTCGGCAATCGTGCGCGGGGTGGCGATGGGCACGATCCGGCCCTCGCGCAGCGAACGCTGGCCGTCGTTGCCCGCCTCCGGCTCGACCCCGTACAGGCGGCAGCGCGGGGCCAGGCTGCGCACCGCCAGCGCGCAGCCGGAGAGCAGGCCGCCGCCGCCCAGCGGCACGAACAGCGCATCCAGCGCCTCGACTTCCTCCAGCAGCTCCAGGGCCACCGTGCCCTGGCCGGCAATCACGTCGGCATGGTCGTAGGGCGGGACCAGGGCCATGCCTTCGCGCTCGGCCAGTTCGCGACCGATCTGCTCGCGGTCCTGGCTGTAACGGTCGTACAGCACCACCTTGCCGCCGTAGCCGCGGGTGGCCTCGACCTTGGCCGCCGGCGCATCCGCGGGCATGACGATGGTGGCCGGGATGCCGAGGATCCGCGCCGCCAGGGCGATGGCCTGGGCGTGGTTGCCGGAGGAAAAGGCCACCACCCCGGCGCGGCGCCGGGCCGGATCCAGCCGGGACAGGGCATTGAACGCGCCGCGGAACTTGAACGCCCCCATCCGCTGCAGGTTCTCGCACTTGAGGAACACCTGCGCGCCCAGCTGCGCATCGAGCGTGCGCGAGGTCAGGACCGGGGTACGGTGGGCGTGGCCGGCGATGCGCCCGGCCGCGGCCACCACGTCGGCGAACGAGGGTAGCGGGGACATGCCCTATCCTCGCATGCACGCCGCCGGCCGCGCAGGCCGGCGCACCGCCTCAGCGCTGCAGGAAATTGCGCAGCAGGTCGTGGCCGTGCTGGGTCAGGATCGACTCGGGGTGGAACTGCACGCCCTCGACCGGGTGCTGGCGGTGGCGCAGGCCCATGATCTCCTCGAACGAGCCGTCCGGGTTCTCGGTCCAGGCGGTGATCTCCAGGCACTCCGGCAGCGAGTCCTTCTCCACCACCAGCGAGTGGTAGCGGGTGGCCTCGTAGCCATCGGGCAGGCCGGCGAACACGCCCTTGCCCTGGTGCCGGATCGGCGAGGTCTTGCCATGCATGATGTTGCCGGCGCGCACCACCTTGCCGCCGTAGGCCTGGCCGATGCTCTGGTGGCCCAGGCACACGCCCAGGATGGGCGTGGTCGCGCCCAGGCGGCGGATCACCTCCAGCGACACGCCGGCCTCGTTGGGCGTGCACGGGCCGGGGGAAATGACGATGCGCTCGGGGGCGAGCTCCTCGATCTGCTCCACCGTCAGCGCGTCGTTGCGCACCACCTTGACCTCCGCACCCAGCGCCTGCAGGTACTGCACGAGGTTGAAGGTGAAGCTGTCGTAGTTGTCGATCATCAGCAGCATGGCCTTCTCCTCACAGCCCCCTGGCGGCCTGGGCCACTGCGCGGAACAGCGCGCGCCCCTTGTTCATGGTCTCGTCCCACTCCTTTTGCGGATCGGAGTCGTAGACGATGCCGGCGCCGGCCTGCACATGCAGGCGGCCGTCCTTGATCACCGCGGTGCGGATGGCGATGGCCGTGTCCGCGTCGCCGTGCCAGCCGATGTAGCCGATGCTGCCGGCGTAGACGTTGCGCTTGATCGGTTCCAGCTCGCGGATCACCTCCAGCGCGCGGATCTTCGGCGCGCCGGACACGGTGCCGGCCGGGAAGGTGGCGCGCAGCACGTCGGCATAGCTCAGCCCCGGCAGCAGCTTCCCGGTGACCTCGCTGACGATGTGCATGACGTGGCTGTAGCGCTCGATCACGAAGCGCTCGCCCACCTCCACGCTGCCGGCCTCCGAGACCCGGCCCACGTCGTTGCGGCCCAGGTCGATCAGCATCACGTGCTCGGCCCGTTCCTTGGGGTCGGCCAGCAGGTCCTGCTCCAGGGCCAGGTCCTCGGCCGGGGTCGCCCCGCGCGGACGGGTGCCGGCGATCGGCCGCACCGTCACCACCCCGCCCTGCTGGCGCACCAGGATCTCCGGCGAGGAACCGACCACCTGCACCGGGCCGGTGTCCATGAAATACATGTACGGCGAGGGATTGAGCGCGCGCAGGGCGCGGTACACGTCCACCGGGCGCGCATTGAACGGGATGCTCAGGCGCTGGCTGAGCACCACCTGGAACACGTCGCCGGAGCGGATGTACTCCTTGGACTTCTCCACCGCCTCGATGAAGCCTTCGCGGGTGAAGCCGGAGACGAAGTCGGTCTCGTCCAGCACGTCGCTGCTCAGCGGCGGCGGGTAGCTGCCGGGCTGGCGCAGCTTGGCGGCCAGCGCGTCCAGGCGCGCCTGGGCCGCCTCCCAGGCGCCGTCCTGGCGCGGGTCGGCGTGCACGATCAGGTACAGGCGGCCCTTGAGGTTGTCGAATACCGCCAGCTCCTCGGACAGCATCAGGTAGATGTCCGGGGTGCCCAGCTCGTCGCGCTTGGCGCCGCCGGCCAGGCGCGGCTCGATGTAGCCGATGCACTCGAAGCCGAACCAGCCCACCAGGCCGCCGGTGAAGCCGGGCAGGCCCTCCAGCCTGGGCACCGCGTAGGAAGCGCGCAGGGCCTCGACCTCGGCGAAGGGATCGGCCACCTCGCGGCGCTCGATGACCTGGCCGTCCTCGCTGGTTTCCATGGTGTGGCCGCGGAAGGCCACGGTCCGGCGGGCCGGCAGGCCGATGATCGAGTAGCGGCCGAAGCGCTCGCCGCCCTGCACCGATTCCAGCAGGTAGGTATGCGGGGCGTCGGCCAGCTTCAGGTAGACCGACAGCGGCGTGTCCAGGTCGGACAGCACCTCGCGGACGACGGGGATGCGGGTGTAGCGGTTTTCGGCAGCGTGGCGCTGGAACTGTTCGGGCGTGATCAAGACGGGCTTCCTTCCGGGGTCAGGGCATGGCTATGGACGACGGCAACGTGCCGCCATCGCCAACCCTGGCGCGCGGAAGAACGGGAAAGCCTGATCGTCTGGCCGAACATGGGCGCCACTTTAAACCGGATCGGCCGCGCTTGCAGCCGCGCCACGGACAATACCGCGGCGCATCGGGCACTAGCCCGGGCCCAGCAGCGGACAGGCCGGCGGCAGGCGCATGCGCACCCGGGCCGGCACGCATTCGATGCGGAAATGGCGGGCCTGGACCGGCTCCCCGTCCAGGTTGAGGGTCAGCACCTGCTCCGGCTCCAGCTCCACCCAGGGCAGGCGTGCGCGCACCGCCACTTCCTCCACCGCCGCCTCGCGCCCGTCCCGCAGCACCGTGCCCAGGGTCGCCAGCAGTTCGCCGGACAGTTCCGGCACCACGGTCAGGTCCAGCATGCCGTCGTCCAGGCGCGCATCCGGGCACAGCACCTGGCCGCCGCCGGCCTGGCGGCCATTGCCCAGGCCCAGGGCGATCATCCCGCCCTGCCAGGCGAAACCGCGGCCGCGCAGGCGCAGCGGCTGGGCCTCGATCCGCCCCAGCCGCGCCACCCCGGTGACCAGGTAGGCCAGCCCGCCCAGCAGCTTCTTCATGCCCTCGCCGGTTTCCACCGTGACCTCGGTGCCGAAGCCGCCACTGGCCAGGTTGGCGCACCAGTGCTCGCGGCCGTCGGCCAGCACCCGCAGCAGGTCCACCGGCCGCGGCGGCGCGGCCAGCAGCAGCTCCAGCGCCTCCACCGGGTCCTGCGGCAGCCCGGCGGCGGCGGCGAAGTCGTTGGCCGTGCCCAGCGGCAGCAGGCCCAGCGCCGGCAGCGTGTCCAGGTCCGCACCCTGGCGGGCAAGGGCCGCGGCCACCGCGCTCAGGGTGCCGTCGCCGCCGCCGGCGACCACGGTCCCGGCCCCGGCCTGCACCGCCTCGTCCACGTAACGGGCATCGTCGCCGGCCTCCCAGGTCACCCGCACCGCCACCCCGATCCCGCGCCCGCGCAGCCCGGCCACCGCCTCGCGCAGGTCGCCGGCCGCAGCGGCCTTGCCGTTGAGGATCAGCCACAGGACGGGCGCTGGCTCGGACATCGGGGGGACCGGGGGCAGGGGCGGCCCACGCTAGCAATGGCCCCATCCGCCAGGCGTGAAGCCCGGCGGGCGCCCACGCGGCGAGCGTCTTGGCTTTGGGTGCGGATGGCAGGGGCGGTTCCGGGGAGAGACGCCCTGGGTATGTGCGGATGCCGGGCGGGAGGGGCATGCCACGCTGCCCCGTCGCTCATGCCCCGAGCGCCGGCCCGCGGGGAATCAGCCGCGCACGGCGGCCACCGCCGCCTTCATCCGCCCGACCACGTCGACGTAGTGCTCGCGGGTGCGCGGCTCGCCGAAGATCGCCGAGCCGGCCACGAAGGTGTCGGCACCGGCGGCGGCGATGTCGGCGATATTGTCCACCTTGACCCCGCCGTCGATCTCCAGCCGGATCGGCTTGCCGGTCTTGTCGATCATCGCCCGCACCGCGCGCAGCTTGTCCAGGCTGGAGGGAATGAAGGCCTGGCCGCCAAAGCCCGGATTGACCGACATCAGCATCACCAGGTCCAGGTCCTCCAGCACCCAGTCCAGCACCTCCACCGGGGTGGCCGG
>Ga0182793_1001126_pt1 | contig 17397 bp, 16 predicted proteins | sample Passage237A_FD_130498 | JGI IMG/M metagenome (GOLD analysis project Ga0182793, IMG submission 130498) | Cellulose adapted compost microbial communities from Newby Island Compost Facility, Milpitas, CA, USA - Passage2 37A (version 2) (version 2) ... | reverse complement strand
GATTGAGAATCGAGTTGCCTCTCTTCAACAATCGCTTATCTTTTATATCCTCAAAATATCTGGTCTGCACTTTTGACCAAATATACTACCACATTTGTGTCCAAACGGTAGGCATACAACCCACCTTTACAACTTTACTTCTTCACGATTTCACAACTATACCTTTTTCCCAATCACCCCCAGGTGTGTATAGGCAAATCCCTGCTCATATTTCAATCCGTAACCCGCCAGCCTATCGAAGCAGGCATGAGCATAAAACAGTATGCCCGTTACCAACAGCCAGTTTGCCGACAGCAGGTATCCCAGCGCAATGACAGTAAGACAAACCATTTTATGATGCGTGAAGTTGTATAGCCAGGCACCCATGCGGTTACCTGCAAGGTAGCCTATCATGCCCAGATCGGGTGCAAAGAATAACAGCAGACAAATCCACCAGGAAAAAGTTTCGGGCAACCACCATAAAACGGCAATACAAAAGAGAAGCTGTGCTGCCTGTTCAAGTTTCAATAAGTGTTTCATAACTGATGTTTTACAGCACAAAATTGCAATCGCTAAAGCGCACAGGACGATAACAAAAGATAAGAAAAAACAGCCGTTCTATTTTTTCATCAGCCGGTTGCGTATTCTTGACAGGCTCACCGGAGTAATACCAAGATAACTGGCGATGTAATGTTGTGGAATCCGTTCGATGATCTTCTGCTTGTTGCTTTGAAGTAAGGTTTGATAACGCTCTTCCGGACTCAACATGAGCAGACCTGCCATGCGCTCTTCCAGACCTGCTGCGAGATATTCTGCCATCAGTCGTCCAAACCGTTCCCAGTGTTGCGACCTTTCATATAAGTCCTGTAAAGCAGTGTAAGGAAATACCAGCAATCGACAATCGCTGAGTGCTTCGATGGTGAGCGAAGATGGTTCCTTTCTGATGCAGCTGATATAAGATGCTACGAAATGATTTTCGAAATAGAAATAAGTTGTTTTTTCTTCGCCATCGAGAGTATAAAAATGCCGCATATTGCCTTCCAACACAAAGCCTATTTCGGAAGACATCTTGCCTTCAGCGGCAAAGCATTCACCTTTCTTCAGTCTGCGCTCCCGGAGCTCTGGCAAAATCATCGAGAACACTTCGTCAGACATAGGCAGCATTCGTTCAATAGCCTGGCGAAAAGATGGGAACTGGGACGAGTCCATAACACAAATATCGCCAGACGCTTTGACAAACAAAGCGCATATGGTAGCCATCGCTGAAAAGAAACATCCATTAGAAATGAATATTTAAAGAACGCGCATTAAATTCACCACCAAGCCTTCTCACCTTCTGGAACATCGATTGAACTATTAGGTGCTGAAACTTGTGAAAGAAACGGAAGTGTTGCAGAGCAAAAGATGGTAAAACAGTAAAAGCCCGCTTCCACAGGTAGAGGGGGCGGATGCAGGTTGCACTTGTCGTAGTAAGTCGCTGAGTTGATAGAAGCAGGGCACTAAGCTTGTCGAAGCGAGTTTGGCACAACTGTTGGATAAAGGCAGAGTATTCCACACCACTTAAAACATAATTTTTATGAAACAGCTACTTACACTACTTGTCTTGCTACTCAGCGGCGTAACAGCCTTAGCACAGGGCAGAGCAACTTTAAAGGTGAACCTGACTACCAATAAAACACTGGCAGTGGCTATAGACGACCGCTATTATGAAAGACGCGGCACTTCACTCACCGTTGAGAATATACCCGCAGGCAGACACATGCTGAAAGTCTATCAGTTTAAGGGTGCTCCCAACGGTAACACTAAGGGCACGTTGGTTTACTCCGGTTACGTGACTCTGAAGCAAAACACCTTCAACAATGCGGTTGTTGATCCGGTGCAAAAGACCGTTCGTCTGCGCAGCAACGTACAGAACAAACCTTATCAATACGACAATCGCAATAGCAACGATATTTATGAAAACTGGAATGATAGACGCAACTTCAGAAGAGACGATGACGATAAAGTAAGACATTATACCGAGCGTCGTAACGATGACAACCGCAATAACAGACGTGTTGCCAATACCATCAGCGAGAAGGATATTACAGAATTAGGTACCCGGGTAAAGGACCGCATTACCGATGGCGACAAGGTAAATCTGATGCAGTCTGTACTGGACGGCAGACAATATACTACCACTCAACTCCGCCGTATGTTCGACTGGCTGAGCTTTGAAAGCACGAAACTTGACTTTGCGAAATGGGCTTATGCCAATACCATAGACAAGGAAAACTACTGGAAGCTCGAAGACATCTTCAGCTTCAGCAGCTCTAAGGACGACTTACAGCGGTATATACAAAAGCAGAAGTAGGCTGTCTTCGATGAGCTCAGGGAACTTCGCATACACTCTTCGCTGTGGCTCCCTGAGTTCGTCGAAGTATGCTTATGGCGTCAGCCAACGCTGTTCCTCCACACTTAAATCCTGCAGAACATAATAGGGCACTGCGTTAATAACCATCTCATCAAGAACTGTAATCAAATCGCTGTATTTACTGTTTCTGTCTGGCTTTATAACCACGTGAAGCTTATGGGCTAATTGAGAAAAAGTTGCCGGAAGGTTTTTAGTGTCATATTGTTTTTGTAGGATAAGATTTCTGACGGTGGCAATCGGGACAAAGCCAATGTCAGTTTTATTCTTTGCTACACCGCTATACCAGGCGATTTGGTGTTTGGCAGTAGGGATCAGCGTAAGCGTACTTTCCAATGGAATTTCCTGATTGCTGTTTGACGGAACCGGAAGGTTCATATCCATGGTTTTCTGTTCGAGCAATGTTGTCGTGTAAATAAAAAAGGTGATGAGAATAAATCCAAGGTCCACCATGGGAGTGAGATCTACACGAGGTAGTGATTTACCACGTTTACCGGAGAGATTGATATCAGCCATAACAGTCTTTTTTCAGTAAGACACTACAGCGCTGAAAATTTCATAAAGTAGGGGAGAAAATGACAATGATGTGATTAGAAATCAAAAGTCATCTTAAAAACCACTTGGCTAGGCTCGTCGAAGTTCTGCATGAATGGAGTGGGGACGAAGGAGCTCACACAGGAAAATTAATTCTTACACCTAAAGCTTTGCTCGATCACTTTGAAGCCTGCAGCATTCTCTGCGGCGTCTTCATCGGCTTCCTGTTCAAGTATAGTGATGGTTTTACCACATAATTGAAAGCAACTGATCGTGCCGCGGTGTGGAGTACCCATTAATTTCAATGTATAAGTCACACGGGCACACTGGTAGGTTTGGTAAATACCTTTCATAACAGCAGACATTCGTGGATCGGCATCCTGCTCCGTAAAGGTCTTCTTCAGTTCATTTGCAAAGTGTTGCACCGTCTCTTCTGTTCCCATTGCGCTGCTCATCCATGTCATCGTTACCAATCCGCTGGCGTTACTTCCCGATTTCTCGCAGGAGAGATAATAACTTTCCTCGTCAAGTTTTTCCAGTTCGGTAATGGTCCAGTCGTTAGGTATATTAAAGCTAATGCCGGAGCGACTAAAAGTCTCGGCAGCTTTAAAGGAGCAGATAAGTAAAAAGCCTATCAGCAGGGCTGGGATAAGTGAGTATTTGTAACGCATGTGTAAATGTAACAATGATTGCGCATCGCTACAAACGCTGCGACCTGCCAATGAGCAGCGTAAATCTTTCACACAGAGAACACAGAGTGTGTACGGAGTTCGGAGAAAAATCTCCTTTGTGAGTCTCGATTACGTCTGTAGAATGGAAAATGCCCTGCTAGGGTTACTTTCCCAATACTGTAAATTTCAATTGTACCTGAAGGTATCTTCTGTCGAAAAAGTCGCTGCTGCTGTTGATGAAGTTATTGATACCCTCCCGATAGAGTACTCCTGCACGCAAGCGACGTGAAATAGAAACTTCGGTCTTTCCGGTCAGACCCACATCCGTTCCGGGAATGGTCTTTTCGGTTTCATCCACCATCACCAAAATATCATCGCCGTTTACCATCCGTTGCACATCTGCACCTACGCCTACCGACACTTTGGGCAATACCTGATAGCCTACCGTTGGATTGAAAGCTACATACAGCAGGTTCGCATCACGATAGTTTATGGGCATCTTTGAAGAGATGCCCAATTGCTTTTGTTGCTGGGTAAAAGTTTGACTGGCGGTGTTATTGACTACGGCGAAATCACCCTCCACAAAGAGTTTCTTTCCGATCTTTTGCTTTGCGTTTACCCCCGCCATGTATCCGGTATTCATGCTGCCATAATTCATACCTCCCGTCAGACTGAGAAGTGTTTTTCCGGATGGTCTTGACACAGGTTCGTAGGCATCAGGGTCGGGCGTGAGGGAAGCCATGGTGAATGGTTTATCTTTCTTGGGTTTTGCAGGCTCAGATTTCTTGGCTTCCGGCTTTATCTCTTCGTTTGTTTCAGTTTGTTCGGGTGTGATAACCACAGCGGAAGATGCTATAAGTTCAGTTGAAGGAATTAGCTGTTCCCGGTGAGCAACATTCACCGAAGTTGTATTTCTTTCCGAAGGTTTATGCATTACTGCAACCGAATGATGAACCGATGGAGTTGGTTGTTCGCCTTGTATATGGCTGTCTTCCGAAGCGGAAGCGGGCAGAGGGGCTGGTTGTATTTGGGTGTTGTATTGCTGAAGTACGGATTGTTGGGAAGCTATTGGTGCTGATGGTTTGTCCTGAGACTGGAAATACCAGGCGGCACCACTTATCATCACGACAAGAGCCGCCGCCATACCGGCGGTTTTCCACCACACAAAGGGAATAATCCTGCGCGACTTCTCCTGGGGGAGCTGACGGGCAAGCCGCTCCCAGCCAGCGGGATCGTAGGCAAATTCGTGCCGGTCGAACCGTTCGTTCAGGAGCCTGTCAAATTCGTTTGTGCTCATATTGTTTCAATTCAGCCGAAGCCGATTTTAATTTTTTCTGGAGCAGGTTTCGTGCATGGTGCAGGTGCCAGGACGATGTGCTTTCGCTGATGTCGAGCATGGTACCTATTTCCTTATGTGAAAACCCATCAAATACATATAGGTTAAAAACAGTTTTCGATACAGGTGGTAAGGTTTGGATCATATCCAAAAGTTCCTTGAATTCCAGTTGAATGATCGCCTGTGTGGCTATCTCGATAGAGGTTTCTTCGGGCATTGAGGCTGCATAGCTTACCTGCATTGTGTTTTTCAGTTGCCGGCTTTTCAGGTAGTCCAGACAGGTATTGACCACGATTCTTTTCATCCAGCCTTCAAAAGATCCCGCCTGCCTGAAGCTATGTATGTTGTTGAAGATTCGTAAAAAGCTGTCATTCAGCAATTGCTCGGCATCTTCCATGCTTCGTGCATATCGCGCGCACATCTTCAGGAACAGACTGTAATAGTGTTTATACAGATATTCCTGGTGAACCCGGTTGTTTTCCTGGCAGCCGTTTATGATCTCTTTTTCCGAATACAAGGGCATTGGAGCGATTGAAGCATGTCTTCCTAAAACGCTGTTCGTCCAAAGTTATTATTGTTTTTATCCAAATAAGCCTGTATCCCTTAAAATAATGTTACGACTGCCAGTAGGGTAATCAAAGAACTTAGATAGAGTGTGATCTTAACAGCAGCGTCATCCTGCGCTACTTCTACTTTCATGTGCTGACTAACTGTAATCATTCCACGAGTTTTTGATTATTCAATCGCAATCCCACAATAAGGGCGCTAGAAGACAAGACGAGGACTGCAATCAAAATCTTGGGTCATTGACGAAAAATATTTTGTCCGGGTTCTGTCATGCTTCCATGAATACCATTATCCCTGCTTTCCACGTTATTAACGTATCTTTCGAACATTGGAAATAATATAAAATACAGAGGTTGCGGAGCGTTCCGGCATGGATATTTTGGATAGTCGTTTTTATCGTTTGCGGGGTTGAGTCCTGGGCTCAGTCCGGCGGAGCGTCGCCTTTCTCAAATCTTCGATACAAGACCGTAGCTGTTCGTGATTCCATATTTTTTGATTCATTGTCCACCGCTCCTGCGTCATTGTTTGTGGCTGATGTGCCGGATTCTGTTTATAATTTTTTTTCCGCGCATTCATTGATTGTATGGAAACACAAACCTTCTTTGGATTCGATTCATATCCGGTATCGTGTACTTCCGGTTGCGCTGGGACATGTTTATACCCATAAAAGCACCCGCCTGGTTGATTCCAATATGGTGTCTTTGATCTATCGGTTTGAAGAAGACCCTGCGAGCAGCTTTGTAAACTTCAATCAACTGGATTATAACGGAAGTTACGGACGGAGCATATCACTGGGTAATAATCAGGACGTAGTGCTTCATTCGCAGTTCAATCTGCAGGTGAACGGCTACATTCTTGACAGCATCAAGCTCGAAGCAGCCATTACCGACAATACGATTCCTTTTCAGCCGGAGGGAAATACCCAGCGGTTGCAGGAGTTCGATCAGATATACATCCGTTTGTCGAAAAACCGACATTTATTGCAACTGGGCGACTATAATCTGGAGAGTCCGCCGGGATATTTTTTGAAGTTCTTTAAACGAGTACAGGGAATCTATTATGAAACAGAGTTTCCCGTCTCAAAGAGCATAAACAACAAACTGGGGTTGAGTGGTTCCGTTTCGAAGGGTCAGTTTGCCCGAAACATTTTTCAGGGACAGGAGGGCAACCAGGGACCTTATAAACTTACGGGCAACAATGGAGAACAATTCTTCATCGTGCTTGCCGGCACCGAGCGGGTATATGTGGACAATGTATTGATGCAGCGTGGCGAAAATGCAGATTACGTGATCAACTATAACACGGCTGAGGTGCGGTTCATGCCCCGACGAATGATCACCAAAGATTCGCGTATTCAGGTTGAATTTGAATATCAGGACAGAAATTATCTTAATTCGCTCATCTATGCTTTCGACGAACTGCAAATTGGTAAGAAATGGAATATCCGTCTGAATGCCTATTCCAATCAGGATGCGAAGAACCAGCCTTATATGCAGCATCTCAGTCCTGAGCAGAAGCGTTTTTTGGGTGAGATCGGCGATTCCATACACAACGCTTTTTATCCCTCCATGCTGCCGGATACCTTCGGCGCCAATAAGATTCTGTATAAAATGGTTGATACAGTGGTGAACGGTATCCTTTACGACTCTGTGTTTGTTTATTCTACCCATCCCGACAGTGCGCTGTTCAGTCTTGCCTTTTCCTATGTGGGGGAGGGCAGAGGAGACTACATCATTTCCTCCGGCAATGCCAATGGGAGAGTGTATGACTGGGTGGCGCCGGTGGGCGGAAGAAAGTCGGGTAATTATGCACCAGTGCAACTACTGATTACTCCCAAAAAGCAGCAGGTGTTTATTCTCACCACACAATATCAGATCGATTCGCTTAAAAGCCTTGCGGTAGAAGTTGGTGCCAGCAATGTAGATCCCAATCTTTTTTCGAAGAAAGACGATCAGACACATTGGGGTATGGCAGCTAAGGTTGACTATAACGAAAAGCGCTTTCTGGGAAAAACCGATAGTACAGGAAAGAAAAACTGGCTTTGGGAAAACCACCTCTCCTATGAATTTGTACAGGATCGGTTTCAGGGGATTGCCCCATATCGGAATGTTGAGTTCGGAAGAGATTGGAATGTACCCGCCACGGGTATCAAGCCCGATGAGCACTTGCTGTATCTGGCGACAGCACTCACACACAGCAAAGCCGGAAGGGCGGGTTATGATTTCTCGTGGTACAACAGAGGATCGGAGTATTTGGGACAAAGGCATGTGTTGACTTACGATTATGCACAAAATCGAATTAAGGCGGGCTTTAAAGCCAATATGCTTACCGCGACGGATACATTTCGGCGATCAGCGTTTTATCGTCCGACGGTTTATGCAGAATATCTTTTCAAAGAATTGTGGAACACTTATCTGGGGGGCAAATATGAACTCGAACACAACGAATTAAGAGATAAGGCCGGCGATACCCTGCAACCGCTTGCTTTTTCTTTCGATGTCGTTACCGCTTATTTGCGTAATTCCGATTTGCAGAAAAGCCGTTGGAGCCTTACTTATTTTACCCGCCGCGACCGGTTGCCTGTTGCCAATCGTTTTGTACAGCGCAACCACAGCAACAATGTTGATCTCAAACTTGGACTTTATCAGTGGAACAACCATCAAATCAGCCTGACGGGCACTTACCGCCAACTGATCGTTGATGATACTGCGGCTACAATTTCTCTTCGTCCGGAAGAAACATTGCTGGGACGGTTGGAATATTCCGGTAATATGGTCAACAATGCAATTTCGGTTAATACCCTTTACGAGTTTGGTTCGGGACAGGAGCAAAAGCGATCCTATACCTATGTAGAGGTTCCGGCAGGTCAGGGTGTTTATACCTGGATCGATTATAACGGCGACGGGATACAACAGGCAAACGAATTTGAAATTGCTTTGTATGCCGATCAGAAAAGGTTTATTCGCGTATTTACCCCTACAAATGAATACGTTAAGGTGAACTATGTAAACTTCAACTTTAGTCTTGCTATTGAACCTGCATACTTCTGGAAAGGAAATCCTGGCAGCGGTTTTCAAAAATTTCTTTCCCGCTTTTCTTCACAAACATCTCTACAGATTGCCAACAGATTGTTAGCTGAAGAAGGTGTACGTGCGTACAATCCATTTCTGGATGTTCTGGATGACGCCACCATTCTGCATACCAACAATTCCCTGAGTCAGTCATTCTACTTCAACCGCAGCAATGCCCGATGGGGTATCGATTATAATTTGCTGCACAATGCAGGGAAGCAATTGCTCATGTATGGTGTGGAAGGTTCACTGCATCAACAACATTTATACAAACTGCGCTGGAACATCACCCGCACCCTTACTGTCAACATGGCTGCCAGACATGGTGACCGTGCTTATAGTTCGGCGCTGGATGACAACCGTACCTACAAAGTCAATAATGTTTCCGGCGAGCCTTCACTTACCTGGTTGTACCGTTCTGTGCTGCGAGTAACCGGAAGCGTGAAGTATGAAGAACGCAACAATGCAGCGATGTATGGAGGAGAGGAAGCCGGTATCAGCAGCGTGCATCTGGACATGCGTTACAGCAAAGCTACTCTGGGGGTGATCCAGTTGCGCGGCACTTATTCGGGTATCAATTTCGACGGACAGCTAACCGATCCTGTGGCATTTGTGATGCTCGACGGACTGCAGCAGGGAAGTAACTACCTCTGGTATATGAACTGGGAGCGAAGATTAGGCAAGGGTATAGAAATATCGCTGGAATATGAAGGAAGAAAGCCCGGTGCGGGAACGATTATTCATACCGGTAGAATGAGTGTTCGGGCAATTCTCTAAGGTTTCTGATAACCGAAAGAAATTCAGTTTAGCATTCATTGAGACATGGCAGGTATAAATAAGGAATATTGTGGTTGCCTTCAATTGAATATCCGCTATTTTTGTCGTCATGCGTCGAACGCTCCCCCTGCTGTTAATTTTTTTATCTGTCACCTGCTTTGCGCAGGAAAATGTGTGGACACTTCAAAGGGCAGTACAATATGCCATCGATCATAACATTTCCATCAGGCAAAACGAACTGAATGAAAGGCTTGCCAAACTTCAGTTGCAACAAAGCCAACTTTCTCAGTTACCCGCTATCAATGCCAATACCGCCTACGGTCGTAGCTATGGTCGTTCCGTTGACCCTACCTCGAACCAGTTTGTAAAAGGTAGTTATGACTTTGTCAGTGCCAGTGGTTCTGCCGACATTCTGTTGTTCGGGTGGTTTCAGAAACGTCGTGCCATAGAGGCAAATAAATATGCACTCGAAGCTGCAAAAGCCGACCTCGATCAGTTGAAAGATGATGTTTCGCTCAATGTAGCCACAGGCTATCTGAGAGCACTGCTTGCCAAAGAACAGATTCGGGTGAATGAAAAGCAGGTGGAACTTTCCAAAGCGCAACTGGATCAAACCCGGCGATTCGTAGAAGCAGGAAGACTGCCCGAATTGAATGCCGCACAACTTGAATCTCAGCTTGCCAATGACAGCGCCAATCTAATCGGTGCAATTTCCAATTACAACAGCGCCATACTGGACATCAAAGCATTGCTGAATCTGGATTTTCAGACACCGTTCGATATAGAAGCACCGGAGGTTCCATTGGGTGAACTGGTAAGTCTGAACAGCATGTCGCCGGAAATGATTTATGCATCAGCAGCCCGTCATTTCGGAGCCATTAAAAGCAGTGAATACAATATTTTGGCTGCGCAAAAAAGACATGCGGCTGCGCGCAGTGGCTTATATCCTCAGCTGGGACTGAATGCGCAGTTCGGAACCAACTATGCTACCACTTTTACAGAAGTAACAGGAACTCCAAGAATTGTTGGCGTTGCACCCACAAGCAACTTTATTATGACAGGCACCGACACAGCTTTGGTATATCAGCCTGTATTGGACTATAGTACACGCCGCATTCCGTTTATGACGCAACTCGATAACAACTTCCGGCAAACCATTTCCCTGGGAGTAAACATTCCGATCTTCAATGGCTGGCAGGCACAGTACAACATGCGGCAGGCAAAGATCAATGTGCTTAGTAATGAACTGAACAAATATCAGGCAGAACTGAAGCTGAAACAGGATGTTTATAAAGCTTACAATGAAGCCATCAATGCGGTGCAAAAATATAAGGCTGCGGAGCGGGCTCAGCTAGCTGCAAGACGTGCTTACGATTTTGCCCAGAAAAGATATGCTTTGGGACTTACCAATACAGTAGAATACCTTACCACACAAAATAATCAGTTCGTTTCCGAAGCCAATATGCTGAGTGCAAAATACGATCTCATCTTTAAGCTGAAAGTAATAGACTATTATTTGGGAAAAGAACTTAAACTCTAAACTATGTCAGACCTCAAAGAGGTATTGCTCGAAGCCGCACGGGAAGCGGGCAAGATCATTCACCACTATTTTCAGGGAACCTTCATCATAGATAACAAAGAAGGAATAAATAATCTCGTTACCGAGGTAGATACACGTGCCGAATCACGCATTATCGAAGTCATTCGAAATCATTTCCCTGAACATTCCATTATAAGCGAGGAAGTGGGGGAACTAACCCGCGATTCTCCATACAAATGGATCATTGACCCAATTGATGGAACTGTGAACTTCGCCCACGGTATTCCTATCTGCTGTGTCAGTATCGGACTTAGTCATGAAGATGAGATGTTGATGGGTGCAGTTTATAACCCTATGATGAATGAACTCTTCTTCGCAGAAAAAGGAAAGGGGGCGACTTTAAATGACCAGCCTATTTCTGTATCGAAGAAGTCCGATTTCAATAAAGCCTGTCTGGTTACCGGTTTCCCTTATAAATGGCCGGAGACTAAGGAACATCCGATTCGGGTGTTTGAACGTTTTATTCTGCAGGGATTACCGGTACGTCGGCTCGGTTCGGCGGCTATCGATCTCTGCTGGGTAGCCTGCGGCAGATTCGATGGGTTTTGGGAATACAATCTTAGTCCATGGGATATTGCAGCCGGTTATCTGATTGTATCGGAGGCTGGAGGACGTGTTACCAATTTCGATGGCGATCCGTATAGTGTGTACGACAGACAGACACTCGCCACCAACGGACTGATTCATGAGGAAATGCTTCAGATCATAAAAACCCCCTCTGAAGCAGGTGCGGCGTAGTTAAATAATTTTTCAACTAGTGTTATGAGTGATCAAAGAACAGAAATAAGTGCGATTGGTGAGTTTGGTTTGATAGAACATCTCACACGCGAGAACGAGACAAAACAGGCAGGGACGCTGGTGTCTGTGGGAGACGATGCTGCTGTCGTTGACCATTTTGGAAAACAGACGGTAATCACCACCGATCTCCTGCTGGAAGGTATTCACTTCGATCTGATGTACACGCCACTGAAACATCTGGGTTATAAAGCCGTGGTGGTAAATCTTTCTGACGTTTATGCCATGATGGCAACACCGACGCATATCACAGTGAGCATTGGGGTAAGCAACCGCTTTTCGGTAGAAGCTCTCGATGAGTTTTACGAAGGTGTGTATGCAGCCTGCGAGAAATATAATGTTGATCTTGTAGGAGGTGATACCAGTAGCTCCCTGAAAGGTTTTGTGATCAGCGTAACAGCTGTGGGAGAAGTGGCAACTGATAAATTTGTTACCCGTTCCGGAGCCCGAAACAACGATCTCATCTGTGTTTCGGGTACTTTGGGTGCGGCATACCTGGGACTTCAGTTGCTGGAGCGTGAAAAGAAAATATTTCTGGAAAGCCCGGGCGTACAGCCTGATCTGCAAAACCGCTCCTACATTGTGGGAAGAATTTTGAAACCTGAACCTCGTGCCGATATAGTGGAATGGTTGCAGACGGAAGGCATTGTGCCTACAAGTATGATTGACATAAGCGACGGGCTCTGTTCGGAGCTGTTGCACATTTGTAAGAACAGCGATGTCGGCTGTACCATTTACGAGGAAAAGTTGCCGATTCACGATGAAGCGCGTCAGATGGCTTTTGAATTTGGTTTGGATCCTACCGCATGTGCGTTGAGCGGCGGCGAGGATTATGAATTACTTTTCACCATTGCTCCTTCCGACTATGAAAAGATTGTTGGTAATGAAGGTATAAGCGTAATAGGGCATATTAATGAACCCGTGGGTGGCGCGATGCTCGTTACAAAGCAAGGGAATCGTCACAAACTCACGGCACAGGGTTGGAATGCATTTCAGCAATGATGAGAAAATATTAAGAAGTGTTGACTGATTTCGGTTTTGGGTTTTGAGTTTTTACATTCTTTTGTATTTTAGGCAAAACAATTTTATTCGATGAAGTTTTGGAAGCATACACTGATCTCGGCTTTTGCTTTTTTGGGGATATCAAGCACTGTACTCTACACATCCTGTGAGCAGGATAGCTGCGTAGATCTGAAATGCAGAAACGGAGGCGCCTGTGTGGAAGGTTTTTGCCGTTGCCCTTCGGGCTATGAAGGCACAGAATGTGAAACTCAGGTTGCCACAAAATTTATCGGGCGTTTCATCGGACACTATGCCTGCCCCGATGAAACTCCGAAGGTTGATACTGTCGATATCTGGTTGCTTCAGGGTCCTAACAAAGTTCGCTTTGTAAACCACCTGGATATTACCGATACGATAGATGCCGTCGTTAACGGAACCGATCTGCAGGTAGAGCCTAAGGTTGATGGTAGCTACAAAAGATACACTGTCGGAAATATCGATGCTAACAAACTCACCATTTTTGCCGAAGAAATCTTTAACCCGACGACAGGTGAGAAGAAAACCTGTAGCTTTATCGGTTTCAAATAAGTCAGTAAGATTTTTGAATAAACTTTAAGTCCCGCTTTGACGGGACTTTTTATTTTTGGCCCTCAAACAACATTGCAAATCAGTAGCTTTGTCCGTATGTCTATACAAGTCACCTCGCTTACCAAAATTTATGGCACTCAGCTCGCAGTAGACAATATTTCGTTTTCATTGAAGAAAGGAGAGATCGTAGGGTTTCTCGGTCCTAACGGTGCGGGAAAATCTACAACCATGAAGATGATCACCGGTTATCTGCCACCTACCAGCGGTACTGCATCGGTTTCCGGTTTCGATATACAACAACAGCCAATGGAGGTACGCAAACGAGTAGGGTATCTTCCCGAGGCGAACCCGCTTTATTACGATATGTACGTGCGCGAATATCTGGAGTTTACCGCAGGTATTCACAAAATAAAAAAGCCACAGGCTCGTATTGAGGAAATGATTTCCCTAACGGGATTGCAGAAAGAAGCTCATAAAAAAATTGGAGCGCTTTCAAAAGGATATAAACAGCGTGTGGGATTGGCACAGGCAATGTTGCATGATCCCGAGGTACTGATTCTTGACGAGCCCACTTCCGGACTTGATCCGAATCAGATCGTCGAAATCCGCGATCTGATTATTCGCATAGGAGCAGAAAAAACAGTATTGCTTTCTACCCATATCATGCAGGAAGTACAGGCTATGTGCAGCCGCGTGATCATCATCTCCAGTGGTAAGCTGGTGGCCGACGATTCGATCGACCGCCTGCAACAGGGAAATACGTCGCAGGGAGCATTGATAGTCGTTTTTGAGAATGATGTAGATATTCTGAAGCTGAAGTCTTTGCGGAACATTCGCAAAGTAGAAGATCTTGGTAATCGTCGTTGGAAACTTCTTACGGGCAAACCCGAAGAACTGAGGAAAGAAGTGATGAAATGGGCACTGGAGAATGACGTGAATATCAGCTCCATGCAGGCGGAAAGCAAGTCGCTGGAAGAAGTATTCCGCGACCTAACCGCGAAAAGCTAAGGCAAGCGACCATTGCGTCGCCTGCGTGTATTCCGGAAGAGGTTTAAGGGGCTTTGCTGCTCAAGTGTTGTTCGTAGCCTTTGAATATCTGATTCACATCAAAGTATAAGCCTTCTATATTATCCGGATTGGATTTCAGGCTGAGAAAATCCCGCTTACCCTCTGTGAGTTTCTGATTCCCTCCAAACTCATATCCCAGGATATTCAGGATATCATATTCATGCGACACATTCACCACATGAAAGGCGGTTTCTTCTGACAGTCCGTCACCGGTGGACAGAATGGTTTGCACTATCTTTTTCAATTTATCGAAGTAAACCAGTGCCATTATGCTGTCGCCCGTTTGTCTGTATGCTACCCAAACGATATTCAGTCCTTTCAGATCAAAGGGATTTTTGTTTACGTTGGTAGTACCCAGCCGGATAATCTCGCTCCAGTCGCCTTCAGCCAAATCTTCTTTTGTTCCCAGGAGCATTTTTATGCTGTCGGATTCCGCAGTGTTGGCAAATGGCGTATATCCAGGTTGAAAGAAGTAACCATAGTACAACATGCGATAATCGCGAAGGGTTAAAGTGGTATCGTTAGCTACGTAGCGTTTGTAAAGTCCTTCGTAGAAAAATGCGGAACTTTTATCGAGGGTGAGCTTTTCAATTTCGTGATAGTCGGGAACTGAATGTTCGCGGTATTGAGCTTCTGTGTTCGCTACTACAGCCATCATCCATATGATCAACATCGTCAGTCTGCGCAACATATCCATTCATTTTACATCGGTGATCCAATCGTTGTCGCAGTAAGAGGATAAAGAAAGTGCCAGCATCATGGCCGGCACTTTCTAGTTTTGCTATTTCACGTTTTCTTATGACTTCACCTCGTCTTTTTCCTTAGGGGCTTCCTGAGCCCGCTCTTCTCGTTTTGCTTTCCATTCTTCCTGGCGTTGTTCTTCGCGTTCCTGTTCTTTATCATAAGCACGGATGATGTGCTTTACCAAACGGTGACGTACCACATCGGCCTCATCCAATTCAATATGTGCTATGCCTTCGATATTTCGGAGAATTCGAGTCGCCTTTGCCAGTCCGGATTTCTGATTTTTTGGAAGGTCGACCTGGGTCAAATCTCCGGTGATGATTGCTTTTGCAGAAGCGCCAATACGCGTCAGGAACATTTTCAACTGAAGGTCTGTCGCGTTCTGTGCCTCATCGAGAATGATGAAGGAATTGTCCAGCGTACGTCCGCGCATATAAGCCAGTGGTGCGATCTCGATGATGCGATTCGCCATGTAATAGTTGAGCTTATCGCTTGGTATCATATCATCCAGAGCATCATAAAGTGGACGCAGATAAGGGTCGATCTTTTCCTTTAGGTCACCTGGCAAAAAACCGAGGCTTTCACCGGCTTCCACAGCGGGGCGGGTGAGGATGATTTTCCGCACAGCTTTGTTCTTAAGCGCCCGAACTGCCAGTGCTACAGCCGTATAGGTTTTACCTGTACCGGCTGGTCCTATGGCAAAGATGATATCGTTTTTTTCCGACGCAGACGCCATGGCTTTTTGATTGGCTGTCTTGGCGCGAATTACTTTTCCATTTGGACCGAAAACCAGAATATCATTGTTGGAAGGATCTTCCTGTACGGCTTCTTCCTGTTCTTCATCGCCCAGTATTCGTGAAAAATAGTTTTCCGAAAGATGCCCGTTGCGTTCAAGGTATTTGATTACCTGATTGATCTTTCCCTGTGCGGCAGCTACTTCGTCGGGCTGACCGGAAAGTTTTATCTGCGAGCCGCGTGAAAGAATTTTCAGGAGGGGGAATTTTCGCTTTAAGATGTCGAATTTGCTGTTGTTGATTCCGAAGAATTCGATCGGATTTACCGTTTCCAGGTTAATAATTGCTTCTGTCAATTGGTGTCGATTTACGTATACTAATTTAAGTAGTAAGGGTCATGAACAACGTTATGGCGGTGTTAAGTCGTACGCTGTCTTAAGCGCAAACCTAATCAGATACATTTGCCGGGTCGCTTAAAGCATTGCCTGCAACTTTCGGGAAGTTGCATCTTTGGGCACCGGTCTTGCCCTGTTTGCCTTTGATAAGGCTGTTGACTCTTTTATCCAAAGAACTTCTTTCTCTAAATTATAAACATTGTGCCTCGCAATGTATAGAGTACCGTATCAAGTTATTAACGATTGTGAACATCTTTTATAACGGTAAAAGCAGCATTGCTGATACGCTGGGTAAATGGGATTGATTTTGCAAAACTTATCCTGTCTATCAGAAGCTGAAATTGTAGGTAATACTTGGGAGAATGGGGAAGATGGAAACCTGTTTCACTTTTACATTTACGCCCTGTGCTGTGTTGCCTCGTGAGTCAACATACAGGAAATAAGGATTCTGCCGGCTGTAAACATTGTAAATCGAAAATGCCCAACTGCTTTTCCACCTGCGGGGCCTTTTCTGACGTGGGGTATAGATTGCAGAAAGATCGAGGCGATGGTAGGGAAATAGACGATATTCATTCAGCTTACTGTATTCGGGTGTCAGTTGTTGTTCGATGAAATAATAGTTGGTTGGGAGCGTAATCGCATTTCCCGAACCATATACAAATACACCCGAGAATGTCCAGCGTTTGTCGTGTTCATAGGAAGCTACCACAGATAGGTCGTGCCGGCGGTCGTATTTTGCCGGGTAACGTTCTCCCTGGTTCAGGTCTTTGAACTGTCGCCAGGTCCAGGAAAGCGTATAACCGATCCATCCTGTAAAACGACCTTTGGTTTTTTGGATCAGAAACTCCGCACCGTAACCTTCGCCGTTTCCAAACACATATTCCAGTTCCGGATCGGCAGACAAAGAGTTGGGGGTATAGCCCTGCCGGTACTCGATCTGGTTCTTCATGTTTTTATAATAGACCTCCACACTGGTCTCCACTTTGTTGTCTAAAAAGTTGCGGAAGTACCCCAGGGAGTATTGCCAGGCAGCCTGTGGTTGTACGGTGAAAGTGCTGGGCACCCAAAGATCGGTGGGCAGGGTAGTTCCGTTGTTGGTGATCAGGTGAATGTATTGAAACGATCG
>Ga0182793_1001125_pt1 | contig 17404 bp, 14 predicted proteins | sample Passage237A_FD_130498 | JGI IMG/M metagenome (GOLD analysis project Ga0182793, IMG submission 130498) | Cellulose adapted compost microbial communities from Newby Island Compost Facility, Milpitas, CA, USA - Passage2 37A (version 2) (version 2) ... | reverse complement strand
TCATCGCCCAATTGGTTGTACACCTGGGCCAGAATAGAACCGCCGAGACGGTTGCGCCCTTCACCCAGATCCACCAACAGCAGCTGAGTGGCCCCCTTGTCGGTGCGAATTTGCGGTGTGAGCGTCTGGCGCACATCCAACACGGGCGCAAAGGCAGAAATAATCAGCGAGGTAGGCGCGGTGACCGCCTTCTGCTCACCATCCTGCTGCCAGGCGGTGCGCATGGACATGGAGTCCTTGCCCACGGGAATGGTCATGCCCAGCGCCGGACAGAGTTCCATGCCCACCGCTTCCACGGTACGGAAGAGCTTTTCGTCCTCGCCCTTGTGGCCGGCAGCACACATCCAGTTGGCGGAGAGTTTGATATCCGCCAGCTTCTCAATGCGGGTAGCGGCAATGTTGGTGATGGCCTCACCCACCGCCATGCGGCCAGAGGCAGGCGCATCCAGCAGCGCCACAGGCGTGCGCTCACCCATGCTCATGGCTTCACCGCGATAGGTGTCGTGGGCCACTACGGTGACCGCACAGTCGGCAACCGGCACCTGCCAAGGACCTACCATCTGATCGCGCACCACCATACCGGTCACCGAGCGGTCACCGATGGTGATCAGGAAACTCTTGCTTGCCACCGCCGGGTGTTTGAGTACCCGTTCAGCAGCTTCGTAAATATCCACATCCTGGGTGTTAAACGGACTGGTGCTGGCCTGATAGCGCTCTGCCGTGCGGTGCATGCGCGGCGGCTTGCCAAAGAGCACCGACATAGGCAGATCCACAGGCTTGGCATCAAAATAGGTGTCATTGACCAGCAGGTGTTTTTCGCTGGTGGCTTCGCCCACCACCGCATAGGGAGCCCGCTCCCGCTGGCAGATGGCTTCAAAGCGCGGCAGGTCTTCCGGATTGATGGCCAGTACATAACGCTCCTGAGATTCGTTACACCAGATGGCCAGCGGGCTCATGCCCGGCTCGTCGTTGGGCACATTGCGCAACTCGAAATGACCGCCGGTACCGCCATCCTTCACCAGTTCCGGGAAGGCATTGGAAAGACCACCCGCACCCACGTCGTGGATAAAGGCAATGGGGTTCTTGTCGCCCAACTGCCAGCAGCTGTCGATAACTTCCTGACAGCGACGCTCCATTTCCGGGTTCTGGCGCTGTACCGAAGCAAAATCCAGATCCTCGGAAGAAGTGCCGGAAGCCATTGAAGAAGCCGCGCCGCCTCCCAGGCCGATCAGCATGGCCGGACCACCCAGCACCACCAGCTTGGCGCCTGGCGCAAAGGGCGGTTTTTCAATATGTTCCGTTTTGATGTTGCCGTAACCACCGGCAATCATGATAGGCTTGTGATAACCGCGACGTTCGCCGTCAAAGGTTTCCTCAAAGGTGCGGAAGTAGCCGCATATATTGGGACGGCCAAATTCGTTGTTGAAAGCGGCACCGCCAATGGGACCTTCCAGCATGATGTCCAGCGGGGTAACTATGCGATCCGGCTTGCCGTAGTCCTGCTCCCAGGGCTGGATAAAGTCCGGAATCTGCAGGTTGGAAACAGTGAAGCCCGTAAGGCCCGCCTTGGGCTTGGAACCCCGACCTACCGCACCTTCATCGCGTATCTCACCACCGGCACCCGTACCAGCACCCGAAAACGGCGAAATCGCAGTGGGATGGTTGTGGGTTTCCACCTTCATCAGCATATGCACCGGCTCGCGGTGATAGCTGTAGATGCGGTTTTGGCTGTCCGGGTAGAAACGACCCGCCTCCGGGCCGGTGATAACAGCGGCGTTATCGGCATAGGCCGAAAGCACATTGTCGCCCGCCTTTTCGTAGGTGTTCTTGATCATCTTGAAAAGGCTGAGGGGTTGATCCACGCCATCGATAGTCCAACTGGCGTTGAAGATCTTGTGGCGGCAGTGCTCCGAGTTGGCCTGGGCAAACATCATCAGCTCCACATCCACGGGATTGCGCCCCAGGGTCAAGAAGCTGTCCACCAGATAGTCGATTTCATCTTCTGCCAGAGCCAGGCCCAGATCGCGGTTGGCCTGTACCAAAGCCTCACGGCCACCACCCAGTATGTCCACTGTAGTCTGGGGCGCTGGAGACTGACGCACAAACAGCTGCTCTGCGTCCTCAAGGCGAGTCTTCACCGCCTCCACCATGCGGTCGTGAAGCTGTGCGGCTATCTGGCCGGCTTCAGCGTCGGAAAAACTGCCAGTGACATAGTAGGCAATACCCCGCTCCAGACGGCGCACAGAGGAAAGTCCGGCGTTGTGGGCAATGTCGGTGGCCTTGGAGGCCCAGGGAGAAATGGTGCCGGGACGGGGCACTACCAGAAAGAGTCGCCCTTCGCGACTGGCCTTAGCTTCCGGACGCGGGCCGTAGGTCAACAGCTGCGACAGGAGTTTCTGCTGTTCGTCGTTAAGCTCTCCCTCTGTGTCGACAAAATGAACGAACTCTGCAAACACGCCTTCCACCCGAGCGAGTTGTTGCAGGCTGGCCAACAATTTATTTGAGCGAAAAGAAGAAAGCGCCGGGGCGCCAGACAAAATCAGCATAGGGGAACTGGCCTCGAAAGCGGAGGGGGTTAAAAAGAGGGCGCAATTGTACTTGATTCACCCGGACAAGGCAGCAGCCACCGGAAGATATTAGCCTGGCAGGCGTTTTGCTTACTTTTTAGACAGGATTTGCCGCTACCCAAGTGTAAATCTTGTAAAAACTTGTTAGTGACCGTCAGCCTGCGAAGGCCCGCCGTCACTGGGTTGGCGCGAAAATTTGCTTATTTTTTGTTCTGTCTAGTATACTGCTGATCAAAAAACAAGCTAGCGCTTCCCAAAATCTGCCGCTAGAATCGCGCGCATTTTGATCGAGCCAGGCTGGTAAAGCGACCCGAGTGCTGTTTCAGCGCACCCTGATCGACCCGCTACTCCATGGAATTTGGCTCTCTATCCGTAAACCCGGAGACAGACATATGGATATTAAGCGACTCAAGCATCTGGGCCTGCGTGCATTTATTGGCCTTCTTCTTATTAATGCCAGCCTGCTGCTGGTGCGCAGCTACCAGCCGGATCTGCTGGAACAGGTGCGCGAAGCGGGCGAGCTGCGTGTCCTCTCGCGCAACGGTCCCACCACCTATTACGAAGGCCCCAAGGGCTACACCGGCTATGAATACACACTGCTCAAGGGCTTTGCCGATGAAATTGGTGTAGAGCTGGTGATTGTCGAGGAATCCAGTCTCGGCAAGATGTTCAACAGACTGACCAACACCACCAGTGAACATCTGGCCGCCGCCAACATTGCGGTGACCCCCAAACGCAGTAAACGTGTCCAGTTCACCCGCCCTTTTATCGAAGTACAGCAACAGCTGATCTACCACAAAGGTCTGTCCGAACCGCGCGAGCTGGGAGATCTGATTGGACTGGATCTGGTGGTTATCGCCCACAGCGCCCACGTCGAGCGACTTAAGGAAATGCACGAAACCTATCCAGAGCTCAGCTGGCGGGAAATTGATAACGCCGAGATGATCGATCTGATGGAAATGGTGCACAAAGGCGAGGCAGACGCCGCTCTGGTGGATTCACACGCTTTTGAACTCAACCGCTACGCCTACTCCCGCGTACGCGCCGGTTTTTTCCTGCCGGGCAGCCAGCAACTGGCCTGGGCCTTTCCCCCATCCGAAGACGCCAGCCTCTATGAGGCAGCCAACGCCTACCTGAACCGAATAGCTGAAAATGGCGAGCTGGCCGCTATTCACCATCGCTTCTTCCAGCCTATGCCCGTAGAGGAAGTGGATACCGCCGACGTCTTCGCGCTTATGCGTCGACTGGAGCATCGCTTTCCCCGCTGGGAAGAGGATCTGCGTGCCGCAGGTGAGGAATTCGGACTCGACTGGACACTGCTGGCTGCCATCAGCTATCAAGAGTCCCATTGGGACCCCAACAGCGTCTCTCCCACGGGCGTGCGCGGCCTGATGATGCTGACCCGCGCCACCGCCTCTGAGGTGGGTGTGGACAATCGCATAGATCCGACCCAAAGCATCTATGGCGGCGCCCGCTATTTCCGCAATCTGCTGGACCGCATACCCACCCGCGTCACAGGTGAAGAAGACCGTCTTTATATGGCACTGGCCGCCTATAACGTGGGCATGGGCCATCTGGAGGACGCGCGGGTGCTGACCGAGCGCCACGGCGACAATCCCAACATCTGGGCCGATGTGAGCAAATACCTGCCGCTGCTCTCCAAGCGCCAGTATTTCAGCAATACCAAACACGGTTACGCCCGCGGCTGGGAGCCGGTGCACTATGTGCGCAAGGTGCGTTCCTACCACCGCATTCTGGCCTGGTACGCCGAACAGGAAGAGCGGAGACTGGCTGTTCGACCTGTTGAAGAACAGAACACTAATGAACTCCCTCAATCTCATTTTGAGGAAGCTCGCCAGCTGAGCCTCCAAACATCCTCCCTGTCAGTACTCTAATAAGATACAGGCGCGCTCTGGTTTTCGATCGCCATTTGGGTTAATTTCGCCATGCCCGGAGCGCTTTGCCTGTGAAAGACCAGCACTCTGCCATTTACAACAACCCATAAACTGCACGATCAGGACGTCTCATATATGTCAGACCAGAATCCCTACTCAACTCCCCAGTCCAATGTTGATTACCGCCCGGAAACCGACGAAGAGTTCGGCGAGTTCTCCGGCGGCAATTACAACTGGACAATCAACGATGTTCTCAACGAATCCTGGGCCAAGCTCAGCGGCTTCAAGCTGGTTTATGTTGTTGGCTTTATCGTCTACTTGATCATCGCCCAAGGCCTTTCTTTCTTTCTGAATCTGTTGGCTGGCGATTCTGTTGGCGTGGTCTTTATCGGCAATCTGCTGCTGGGGTTGATAACCTACCCATTGATGGCGGGCCTGATGATGATGGGTATCAAGCGCTCAGCTGGTCTCGAAGTGAATTTCAGTACCCTCTTCGACTATTACAACCAGGCCATCCCCCTGTTTGTGGTCTCTCTGCTCACCAGCATTTTTATGGTGGTGGGATTGATCTTGTTGGTTATTCCAGGCATTTACCTGATGGTTGCCTACATGTTCGCACTGCCACTTCTGGTTGAAAAGAAACTGGGTATCTGGGAAGCCATGGAAACCTCTCGCCAGGCCATCACTCAGTGCTGGTTCCGCTTTTTCGGCCTGTTGCTGCTTCTGGCTTTAATCATCATGGTCAGCATCATTCCTCTGGGTATTGGCCTTGTCTGGACACTGCCTATGTCAGCTTTGTGCATGGGTATTGTCTATCGCGAACTCTTCGGTCTGGATTTCATGAAATAACGGCCGCTGCTATACAAGCCCGGCCGATGCCGGGCTTTTTTATCTCTGGTATCAGCCTTGTGAGCTCTCTATGCCATTCTCCACACTGATTCTGATCGTCTGCATACTGCTGTTTGGCCTGCGCGGATATTTCAAAGGGGTCTTTGTTTCTCTGGGGCGGGTTTTTGGCGTTGTTGCCGGCTACCTGGCTTTGGTTTATGGCCTCAAGCCCTGCACAGCACTGATAGAAACCCACCTGGGTCTTGACGGCTTTTTTATCTACCTGATTGCCGGTGTACTGATATTTGGCGTCACCAGCTCTCTGGTCAATCTGATTTTCAACGGACTGGAAAAACTTTTTCGGAAAGAGGATGCCAAATTATCAACCGCTTCGCGCTTTGGCGGCATTCTGGTGGGCAGCTGTCTTGGCGCAGTTTGCGGACTCATGATCATCTACTGCATCAGCCTGCTGCAGGAAGTGCGCGATTTCAAAGCGCTTCAGGCAAATACCCAGGTGGATCAACAACAGCAAACAGACAGCGCACAAGATACCGATGAAGAGCACTCACCACTGGAGCGCAGTGCGCGAAAATTTATAAGCGGTGCCACAGGTCAGATCATGAAATTGACATCACCTGAAACCGCGTCCCTGACCGCCGCCTTTGTTGAATCTCCCACAACCCTGGTGCGCAATCTGCAAGCGGTCAACAGTAACACCACCTTTCGCAACCTGCTCAATGACAAGAATTTCCATCAACTTCTGGAGAGCGGTGATATAGATGCCATTCAGAATGATCAGCGCTTCAAGAAGCTGGCGCAAATGTCCGAGATGCGCCAGCTGCTGCAACTGGCGGGAGCCGATAAAAATGCTTCCGAGCGTCAACTTGCCACCTGGGCCGCCAATTCCTGGAAAAAAGTTGAACAGATTCGCAATCAGGAAGAAATTCAATCCATTTTGAGAGATCCTTCATTCCAGAAGAAACTCGAGAGCGGTGACAATCTGTCGCTGATGACCGACCCCAAAACCAGAATACTGCTGGAAAAATTTTTCAATACGGCGCCTTCAAACTGAAACGCCCAGATGTAACCGGAGCAGTTTATGTGGAAACACGGACGCCTTTGCGGCAGTTTTATTTGTGCTCTTGCCCTTTCCAGTTTTTCGCAAGCAGAACCTCTGTCGACTGAAGAGGCAGAAAACTTTGCCGCCTGTGTAAAACAGCTTGCAACAAAGGCCAGAGAAGCTTCTGTGTCACAGGCCACCATCGAACAAACCCTGGCGCAAATCAGTTACAACGCCAGGGTTATCGAACTGGATCGACAACAACCGGAATTTACCACCAGCTTTGCTGACTATCTAAACCGGCGTGTGACCCAGGACAGAGTCAATCGCGGCCGCGCCCTGCTGAACAAACACCGTCAGCTTCTGAATGAAGCCAGCGAACGTTTTGGTGTACCGCCGCAGTATCTGGTGGCCTTCTGGGGACTGGAAACCAACTACGGCGGATTTCTCGGCAAGATGAACGTACCCGAGTCTCTCACCACTCTCGCCTGTGATCCACGCCGCAGCGACTATTTCACCGGCGAACTCTTGGACGCACTCAAGATCATTGATGAAGGCATAGTGACGCCGAACAAAATGGAGGGTTCCTGGGCTGGCGCCATGGGCCATGTGCAGTTCATGCCTTCCGCCTACAGGCGCTATGCGTTGGATTATGACGGCGATGGCAAAAGAGATTTGTGGCGCAGCATTCCCGATGCTATGGGTTCGGCAGCTCATTTCCTGCAAAATCTGGGATGGGAAAAAGGCGCGCGCTGGGGGCGGGAAGTGATTCTGCCCAAGGACTTCGATTATTTGCAGGCGGGACTCAACAACCGTCGTCCACTTGTCGAATGGAGCCAACTGGGCATTCACCAGACAGACGGCAAGCCACTGCCACAAGCAGATTTCAAGGCATCACTGCTGGTGCCTTCAGGTCACCAAGGCCCCGCCTTTCTGGTGTATCACAACTTCGATGTGATTATGCGCTGGAACCGATCAGAGTTTTACGCGCTGGCAGTAGGTCATATGGCGGATCGCATCAATGGTGCAGGCAAACTGCACAAAGCACCGCCGGAGAATGTGCCTCGCCTGCACAGGGATCAGGTGATCCAGCTGCAACAAAAACTTCTGGAGGCAGGTTTTGATCCAGGTGAAGCGGATGGCATATTCGGTCCTGCCAGTCGCCGCGCCCTTAGCCAGTATCAGCATCAACAGGGTATGGTGGCTGACGGCTTTCCCGGTGCGGAAGTGCTGAAGCGTCTGGCAATCATCCAATAAAAAACGGAGGCTAAAGCCTCCGTTTTTTATCTCGCTTTTGGGTTTACAGACAATCAGTTCAAGCGTTCGAGTACAGTGGTGATACCCTGCCCCAGACCAATACACATGGTGGCAACACCCAAGGTCATATCTTTCTCGCTCATCACCGTCAACAGCGAACCGGTAATGCGCACACCGGAGCAGCCAAAAGGATGCCCCAAAGCAATAGCGCCGCCGTTGAGATTGACCTTCTCGTCCATCACATCCAGCAGTTTCAAATCCTTGAGCACCGGCAACGCCTGAGCGGCAAAGGCTTCGTTGAGTTCGACACACTCAATATCATCAATGGTGAGATTGGCATTTTGCAGTGCGCGTTCTGTGGAGGGCACGGGCCCGTAGCCCATAATGGAAGGGTCCACACCGGCAAGCCCGAGAGAAACCACCTTGGCGATGGGTTTGAGCCCCAGAGATTGCGCTCTCTCCGCTGACATCACCAGCATCACCGAAGCGCCGTCGGAAACCTGGGATGAAGTGCCTGCTGTCACCTGGCCGTTTTTCGGATCAAATACCGGTGGCAATTTGGACAGAGCTTCCACCGTAGTATCCGGACGAATGGTTTCATCCTGATCCACCATGATGGGGAAACCATCGGCGTTGTGACCTTCCACAGGAATAATTTCCCGCGCGAAACGTCCTTCAGCGCGAGCCTTGGCCGCCAGCTGATGCGAGCGAGCACCAAATTCGTCCATCTGCTGCCGATTGATACCGTGCAGCAGCGCCAGATATTCCGCTGTCATACCCATGTTGCCCGCCGCCTTGGCAACGCTCAGGCCCAGCAGAGGATTGGGATTGATGGATTCGTACATGGGCAGATGACCCATATGTTCGACGCCGCCAATCAGATAAACATCGCCCAGTCCTGCGCGAATATTGGCAGTGGCAATATGCAGCGCCGACATGGAGGAACCGCACAAGCGGTTAATGGTTTGCGCGGGAATGGTGTGAGGCAAACCGGTCAGCAGCAGAATATTGCGCGCTATGTTGAAGCCCTGCTCTTCGCGCTGCATGACACAACCCCAGATAAGGTCATCAATTTCCGTCGGGTCCAGCTGGGGATTACGGGCGAGCAGACCGAGAATAATGGCCGCCGACATATCATCGGCACGGCGATGACGAAAGCAACCATTTTTGGATCTGCCCATAGCACTACGGGCATAGTCGACGATAACGGCATCTCTTGGATGTAAGCTCACTGTATATCTCCTCGCTTAGCCGTAGAATTTTTTATTGTCAGTTGCCATGGCCTTGAGACCGGCAGGCGGTGCATAAAGCGCTCCCAGATGGCTCTGGGCCGCTGCCATCTCACAGAATGCCTGGGCACCAATCTGATCTATCCAGCGGAAGACACCGCCGCGGAAAGGCGGGAAGCCTGTGCCATACACCAGTGCCATGTCCGCTTCTGCCGGCGACTCCACTATGCCCTCTTCCAGACAGCGGAAAAGCTCTGTGGCCATAGGCACCATCATGCGCGCAATGATGTCGTCATCGGTCAATTCCAGTGCGGCAGTCACATGGGGTTTAATCAATGCAACCGCTTCTTCGCTCGGCACTTTTTCCGGCTTGCCTTTCTTGTCGGTCTGATAATCGTAAAAACCTTTTTCATTCTTCTGACCCAGACGACCGGCTTTGAAGAGCGCATCAGTGCAGGAAGTGAAATCTCTCTGCATGCGATCCGGATAACCATCGGCCATCACCTTTTCAGCGTGAACAGCCGTGTCTATGCCCACTACATCCAATAAATAGGCCGGGCCCATTGGCCAACCCCAGGTTTCCATCACCTTGTCGATGCGCTGATAGTCCACCCCATCCTTCACCAGCAGTGAGAAACCGGCAAAATAAGGAAAGAGTACGCGGTTGACCAGAAAGCCGGGACAATCTTTTACCACTATGGGCTTCTTGCCCATGGCACTGGCGTAGGCGACTGTGCGAGCCACAGCGGCATCGGACGTTTTTGCACCGCGAATCACTTCTACCAGCGGCATCACCGGCACAGGATTGAAGAAGTGCATGCCGCAGAAATTTTCCGGACGCTGCAATGCTTCCGCGAGATAAGTAATGGAAATGGTGGATGTGTTGGAAGTGATCACTGCGTCTGGCGCCACCTTGGATTCCACTTCCGCCAGCACACTGCGCTTGACCTTGGGATTTTCCACTACGGCTTCAACCACTATATCCACCTGCTCAAAGCCATCGTAGCTAAGACAGGGTTCGATACGATTTAGCACTTCACCCATTTCCACGGGCGTCATCTTTTTGCGCTCAACGCGTTTACTGAGCAATTTGTTGGCTTCGTTCAATCCCAGGTTGATGCCTGCCTGGGCGATATCTTTCATCTTGATGGGTATGCCTTTCAGCGCCGATTGATAGGCGATACCGCCACCCATGATGCCGGCGCCCAGCACAGCGGCGCGTTCCACTTTTTTACCAGCCTGTTTTTCCCAGGACCTGGCTTTCTTGTTGAGTAGCTGATCGTTGATAAAAATGCCCACGAGCGACTGGGCCACCGATGTCTGAGCCACCTTGGCAAAGGCTTCGGCCTCGATTTGCAGAGCTTCGTCCCGCCCCTTGTCGGCCGCCTTCTGCATGGCCTTGATGGCGGTGACCGGCGAGGGATAGTTGCGTCCCGCCTGAGCGCCCACAAATGCCTTGGAGGTTTCAAAGGCCATCATGGATTCAATAAAGTTGAGTTTCAGCGGCGCCTTTTTCTGCGCCCGGCGCGCCTGATAATCAAAGCGCCCGACTATGGCTTCGCGCAAAACAAAGAGCGCTGCTTCGCGCAGTTTTTCCGGCTCGACTACGCCATCCACAACGCGCGCCTTGAGAGCAGCTTCTGCATCATTTTCCTTGCCAGCTGCAATCCATTCCACGGCTGTTTCCAGTCCTGCCAGACGCGGCAGACGCACAGTGCCACCCCACCCCGGCAGAATGCCCAGCTTGGTTTCCGGCAGGCCGATTCTGGCGCTGGTACTGGCAACACGATAGTCGCAGGCCAGTGTCAGTTCCATGCCACCACCCAGAGCTACGCCATTGATGGCCACCACTGTGGGGAAAGGCAAATCCTCAAGGCGGCAGAAGTTGCGATTGTTGGTTGCAAGGTGATCAATGATGCCGTCAGGGCCAGCCGCAAACACAGCGCCGAATTCCATGATATCTGCGCCAACCACAAACACATCCTTGCCGCTGCCAATCAGCAGCCCCTTGATCTCCCTGGACTGCTCCAGAAGATCAAGCACCTGGGACAACTCGGACACCGCGAGCAGATTGAATTTGTTGACCGATTCGCCCTGCAGATCAAAGGTCAGCTCGGCAATGCCATCGGGCAAGCGGTTGAGAGAAAACGCTTTTCCTTGGTACATAGGCTGTATCTCAGTTGTTATCAAAAGAAAACTGAATGAGAGTGTAGCAGTTGGGAGACCGACATGGCCGGAAAAAGCCTATCTGAGACTGGTTACTACCAGTACAGCATCGGAGGCTCCCAAATTGCGTACGCGGAAAGGTTGCTGGGGCAAAAGATAAAAGCCGTCCCCTTCCTGCAGATGGTGGACCTGCATTCCCAGAGTCAGTTCCAGTTCACCGACGATGAGTATGCCTGTCACTTCGAAATGAGCGCGCAAAGGCTCTGTTCCCGTATCACATCCAGGCGGAAACGTCTGCCGCTGTGTATCCAGACGACGGTGCAGCTTGTCCTGCGCAAGACGTTCACGCATAAAGCCACCCGGACCGGGTATACGCGTCTGCTGCAAATCTCTGGCGCGATAAACCGGCGAATCCATGTCCTGCAAATCACAGGCAAAGAACTGCGCCAATGTCATCGGAATACCGCTCAGCAAACGCGCAAGCGAATTGATTGAGGGGCTAACCTGCCCCTGCTCGATCATGGAAATATTGCTGTTGGTAACCCCCGCCCGCTTTGCCAGTTCCCGTTGGGAAAGACCGTTGCGCTCGCGTATCAAACGCAAGCGCTGACCTATATCCAATGAGAGATTCTGCAGCTGAAGTGCCGAAGGCTTATCCATTATTCCGGTGTCATCTGCCATCTAACTCAATCCTTTTACAGGTTTGGCGACCGGTTATCTGCCAGACGACTACTTGCTAGCCAGCAGTCGGTTCTTTTCGTCTGTGGGGAGGTTATCGACAACCAGATTATAAGAGTTGTCGATCATGCGGATGATTTCCTCTTTAGGCACACTGCCATCAAGAAAAATCGTATTCCAGTGTTTTTTGTTCATATGGTAGCCAGGCTGAACAGCGGGATATTTTTCGCGAAGCAGCAAGGCTTCCTCGGGATCACATTTGAGGCTGATACGAGGCAGACCTTCTTCCACTGTCAGGGTAGCAAACATCTTGTGGCACACCTTATAGACCGCCACTTCAGGTCCAAAAGGAAAGAGTTCTTTTGCTTGATGTTTACTTAATAGGTGTTTTTGTGCGGAGATAAAATCCATTGCTTAGTCCTTTATCAGTACCACTCGGTTGGTTGATGGGTTCTTCAAGACAACGCAGCTTTGAATAGAAAACTTGACCTTTTCCTGGTGTAGAGATTTGAACTTAACGTCCTTCTAAAGCTTAACAGACTCTTGTGTAAACGGCCTGGATCACAAGGTATTTTCTTGTAAAGCCACCCCTCGAAATACGGGGGAAAGCCGTTGTATTACAAGTTTGGCACGAAACCCATTAATGTGGAATTCGGCGCCAGTTAAGAAGTGTAACCCTCTTACCCAAAACCTGGCGCCCCGGCGGAAAACTGCTCAAAAAAACTAGAAAGAAGTGCGACGGTACATACGGTATTCAGGCTCCCAGAAATTTTCCTGGATACGGTCTTCAATCAGCTCCTCGGGTACTGGCATGGCCACACCGTCAGCTATCGCCTGCTTGAATACGGCCTTGGCAATCAGCTTGCTCACCTCACGAATTTCACTCAGCGGTGGCAACAGCGATCCCTCTCCCTTCTGCACCATAGGCGAAGATTCCGCCAGCGCCCGACTGGCAGCCATCATCATGCCATCAGTAACACGATTGGCTTTGGCCGCTATCACCCCCAGACCCACACCCGGGAAAATGTAGCTGTTGTTGCATTGCGCAATTTCAATCAACTGGTCGCCCATATCCACAGGCGCGAAAGGACTACCGGTCGCGACTATCGCCTGTCCCAGGCTCCAGCGCAGAAGGTCGACAGGCTGGGCCTCCACCTGGGAAGTGGGATTGGAAAGAGGCAGGATGATTGGCCGGGAACAGGATGCCATCATGGCTTCGATCATCGCCTTGGTAAACAGACCGGCCTGACCGGACACCCCCACCAGCACCGTGGGACGGGCGTTAACGATCACATCCAGCAAACTGATGCCCTGCCCCGACTTGGTCGAGTTCAGCTGCCAACTGGCCACCTCCCCGTCATCGCGGCACAGCGGCCGATGAAAATCGAGCAGACCCGGGCTTGAGGTTTGCAGCAAGCCATGATGGTTAACCATGAACACCCGCGACCTGGCCTGAACATCACTCAACCCCTCCGCCTGCATTTGTGCAATAACCTGCTCGGCAATACCGCAACCGGCCGAACCGGCTCCGGCAAATACCAGTCGCTGATCGCTTAGGGATTCACCCTTGGCGCGGCAGGCGGCCAGCAGAGTACCTACTGTCACTGAAGCAGTGCCCTGAATGTCATCGTTAAAGCAGCAGATCTGATCACGGTAGCGAGCCAGCAGAGGATTGGCATGCTCCTGGGAGAAATCCTCGAACTGCAGCAACACGTTGGGCCAGCGCAGTTTCACCGCCTGAATAAATTCATCGACAAAGGCGTAGTAATCTTCGCCCGTGATTCGCGGATGGCGCCAGCCCATATACATGGAATCTTCAATTAACACCTGATTGTTGGTACCCACGTCCAGCGTGATTGGCAGCGTATAAGCGGGACTGATGCCGCCACAGGCGGTGTAAAGTGCCAGCTTGCCGATGGGAATACCCATACCACCGATACCCTGATCACCCAGTCCCAGAATGCGCTCGCCGTCGGTGACCACAATCACTTTCACGTTTTGTTTGGTCGCATTTTGCAGCATGTCATCAATGCGGTCGCGGGCGGGATAGGAGATAAACAGGCCGCGCTTGCGCCGATAGATTTTTGAAAACTGCTGACAGGCCAGACCCACGGTGGGGGTATAAATCAAGGGCATGACTTCCTGCAGATGATCAGTCACCAGACGAAAATAGAGCGTCTCGTTGGTGTCCTGAATATTGCGCAGGTAGATGTGCTTGTCGATATCCGATTGAAAAGAGCACAGCTGCTGATAGGCGCGCGCTTTTTGTTCTTCTATCGTCTCAATGTTGTAAGGCAGGAGACCTTCAAGGTTAAAATGTTGGCGCTCCTGTTCGGTAAAGGCACTGCCCTTGTTTAACAGAGGTGCCTCCAGCAAAGCGGGGCCGGCAAAAGGAATATAAATAGGTCGCTTTTTCACGGTGAAGAAGATCCGAAAGGGAGAGGAGACTGAAGTAATACTATCACAGCGCCCAACACGCAATGTGACAAACACCCATGGTTTATCGACAAACCCTATGGGTTTCATCAAGGCACGCCCCACCAAGAGGCTCTTTCATGACACTCGTTGCATTTCTGGAAAAACTCAACAGCCACCCGGATCAAATCCGCTTTGAAGACACAATGGCAGTTATCGAACAACACTACGAGTTTACGCCCACAGCTTTTACCAATGGCGAAGTCCACAACCAGGCTGGACAAAACTCCGGTTCCTGCAAACTCTTTGCCTTTGCACGGCTATCAGACTTGTCAGAAGCTCAAACCCTGGCCTGTTTCGGTGACTACTATCGGGTCGATGTTCTGAACAACCCGCAGGGACAGGATCACCAGAATATTCGCAACTTTATGCGCTTCGGATGGGCCGGCATTCGTTTTGAAGGCGAACCGCTCAAGGCGCGCGCATAAAAACTGAAACAGAATTGATTGGAGCAGATCATGTGGCTACAAAAAGCCTTTAGCCTGAGCGCGAAACCCCGCGGTTTTCATCTGGTGACGGATGAGGTTGTGCGTCATCTGCCGGAACTAAAAAACATAGAGGTAGGGCTGCTACACCTCTTTATTCAACACACTTCCGCCTCCCTCAGCCTGAACGAAAATGCGGACCCCACAGTGCGCCAGGATCTCGAGAGCCATTTTAACCGTATGGTGCCGGAGCGAGCCCCCTATTATCGCCACGACTACGAAGGCGATGACGATATGCCTGCGCATATCAAAAACTGTTTGCTCGGTTCCAGTCTGACACTGCCGATCACTGGCGGACGACTAAATTTGGGCGTCTGGCAGGGAATTTATTTGTGCGAACACCGCAACAGCGGGGGTGGCCGTCGACTGCTGGCCACCCTGCAGGGAGAGGAAAAAGCGGATTAATTGAGGACGGAGAACAGCTGATCGCGGATAGCATCAACACTGCCGAGTCCGTCGATGCGGGTGTACTTGGGTGCCCGAGGACGACCTGACTCAGCCAGATTCTTGTAGAAATCCACCAAGGGTTTGGTCTGCGAATGGTAAACCGCCAGACGCTTGCGCACGGTTTCCTCTTTGTCATCCGGACGCTGGATCAAAGGTTCGCCTGTGGCGTCATCAAGACCTTCCACCTTTGGCGCATTGTGAATCACGTGATAAACCCGGCCGGAAGCCTCGTGCACGCGGCGTCCGCTGAGACGGGAGACTATCTCCTCATCGGGCACATCGATTTCTATTACATGGTCAATATCAATTCCGCCTTCCAGCAGTGCCTCTGCCTGGGGAATGGTGCGCGGAAAACCGTCAAACAAAAAACCATTGGCACAATCGCTGGCGCTGATGCGCTCCTTAACCAGAGCGATAATCAAATCATCGGAAACAAGTCCACCGGCAGCCATAATGTCTTTGGCCTGTAATCCCAGCGGGGTTTCTGCCTTGACGGCGGCGCGCAACATATCGCCGGTAGAGATTTGGGGGATACCAAAACGCTCCATAATCAACTGGGCCTGGGTACCCTTACCGGCGCCGGGGGCGCCCAACAAAATGACTCTCATTGATGTTGACCTCACAAAATTATTCTCTGGCCCCAAGCCTGACCACAAACTTGCAGACGCTCGCGACGGAAAAAAGCCGTTACGATACACGCCCCGTGCGGCATGCACAACACGGAGCCCGTCACCGACACCATTCTGCCCGGCCCCTCGAAGAGTACACAAATTGACCAAAAATCCTCGTTCCACGCCTTTTGGACTTCCCATGCACCAAAATTGGGCTATAACTCAGACGACGGGCACAAAGACTTGTGCCCCATCAGAGGTTTTTTGAGGATAACAATTATGAAAATCCGCAGTCTCCTGAATTACTGGGAAGAAACCGCCAGCGGAGCACTACATCCTGAATACTACAGTGTGAGGTTGGGCGTTGAGGACGCAGCCAAGCTGGCTGCGCTTGTCGAAATGTTCCCGCGCCGAACGGCGGAACAGCTGATTGGCGATCTCCTGAGCGCAGCGCTTAAAGAACTGGAAGCCGCCATGCCCTATGTGGAAAGTAATCAGATTGTCAGTGAAGATGAACTGGGTGATCCCATCTACGCCGATCAGGGCCCTACTCCCCGCTTTATGGCCCTGAGCCAAAAATACCTGAATCAATTCAAACCCCAATAACACAGCCAGAAATACACCGGCGCCTGCGGACTGTTTGAAAGTTGAACATCCGCAGGGCTGATCTGGCGGGATCATCTAGGCATCTTTCTCCGCAAAATGCTCCGCTTCGGCGTAGATGATTTCTTCCACCAGCTGGGTTGGCGCAAGATCGCGGCAATCAATCAGAATATCCGCCACCTGCAGATAGAGGGCACGCCGCTCGGCGAAAAGCTCCAGCAGAGACTGGCCCGGCCGCCGGGCTATACCGCGGGTGTCGTAGTTGTGAATACGCTCCTTGAGTATCTCCAGTGGCACATCCAGAAAAACCACTCGCCCGAACTGTTTTAGATGATTCATTGCCGCCTGGCTGTAGACGGCGCTGCCTCCGGTGGCGATTACATGGCTGGGGTAATTCGTGGCCAGCAGCACCTCTTCCTCTATGCGACGCAGAGCCAGATAACCCTCTGAATCCAGTATGTCCTGCAGGGTCTTTTTCTCCCGCGACTGGATGAGTATGTCGGTATCGACAAAGTCCATGGCCAGCTCCTTTGCCAGGAGCAATCCCACTGTACTTTTTCCCGCGCCGGGCATTCCGACCAGAATCAGGCTGTTCGAGCTGTAATCCACGCTAACTCCCTCTCGTTTGGAGCATCTCGACGATGCCGGAATCATGTCAGGCCCCACAGCGGCTCAACTCTGCCAGGGGTTGGTGAAGGTCAGTATAGCCGTCCGGCTCTTGTTATTCCCGGCTGACAACTATCCCTGTGCAATAAGTCTCAGGGCATGGATCAGCGATTCCTGCTATCATCCCACCCATCTTTCCCGCCCTTAAGTTGTATTTTCCATGCTCAACAACGACGCCCTGCAGCAGCTGTCCCAACTCAAAACCAGTATCCGCGCCAGCAAACCGATTGCAGAAGGTACAGTTCGCACCACTACCAAACGTTTCGGTTTTATCAAGCTTGATGACGGCCGGGACGCCTTTGTCGCCCCGGAACAGATGATGCGTCTGCTACCGGATGACCGGGTTCAGATAGAGCTGGTCACCAACGCCAAGAACCAGCTGGAAGCCCGTCTGGAAAAACTGCTGAGCAGCTCGCTCAAGCAATTTGTGGGCAGCT
>Ga0182793_1001123_pt1 | contig 17423 bp, 14 predicted proteins | sample Passage237A_FD_130498 | JGI IMG/M metagenome (GOLD analysis project Ga0182793, IMG submission 130498) | Cellulose adapted compost microbial communities from Newby Island Compost Facility, Milpitas, CA, USA - Passage2 37A (version 2) (version 2) ... | reverse complement strand
CCTGCTGACGCAGGCTGCACACATCAGCCCAAAGATTGAGTGCATAGGCCGTGGCCACCGATAACCAGCCGGAAACGCCCTTGCCCTTGTAACCCACCATGTTCATGGGATCGCACCAGTCTCCCTGGGCGATATAACTGAGACCCCGCTCGTCCCGCGCTGACAAGAGCCAGCGCATGGCGTGTGAAATTCGCTCGAACACGCTGGCAACCTTGTCGCCCTGCGCATCCTTTACCGGCTCATCCAGCAACTGGTAATCGTTGGTTTCATCCAGGTAAGCCTTGAGACACACGGGCAACCACACACAGTGATCCGTGTGGGGAATCTGGTTGATGTATTTCAGCTCCGCTCCTTCCACCAGCAATATGCCATCGGGCATGGCGCCATTGGCTTCCTGCTGACTCAGGGCATGCAGAAAAGCCTTGCGTGCAACCACGGGCTTGATAAAAGTCATGCCCATATTGTCCTGCAGATAGTTGCGCGTCTGCGGATCAGTGGTCAGGCGATTGACATCGCCGTGATAAAACATCTGGCGTGGCAGCCAGTGATTGACAAAATTGTCCAGCTCCGCATCCGGCGTTTCTATGCGCAGGCAGCCACTGCCACTGGCCACATAGGCGGCATAGTCGGCGCGGGTTCTGGCAAAGGCTTCAGCGCTCAGATAGGTGTTGCGCAGCTGACGAATTTCCGCGTCGTCATAGGCGGGCCCAAAAAGAAAGCGATAGGTTTGCTCATCACCCGATTGCAACTGCAGACGATATTGCAACACAGCTGCAGGCGTTTCGTAACGCGCATCGCCATTGCTGAGCAATTCCTGCTGAAGTCCATCCGGGTTGTGCAGTCCACCTTCGCCTTCAAAGGTTTCCTGCTTGACTTCCCAGGCAACCGGCGGCTGATCGTGCAGAAAAAAGGTCTTGTCCTTGAAGTATTTGTTTTTGAAGTAGTCCGCCACCTTCTGATAGGGAGTAACGCAGTTGGCCACTATGCCGCCCAGATCCGCGCGATATTCCGCCGACTGGTTCATCCAGGACATATAGCCAACGGGGAAATAGGGATAGACGCTGATACGTCGCGGCCGGCCGGAAATATTGGTAATTTTGATTTCCCACAGCTCCACCACATCCTCGACCGGCAGAGACAGGCACATGTCCACCTGAATACCAAAGCAGGTCAGGCGCCAGCGCAGATCACTCTTGCCCACTGAAAACAGAAAATCTTCGTGAGGGGCACGTACTGGCTCATAGGGTGCGGAAAAAATCTCGCCGGTTTCTTCATCCTTCACATACACAAAGCGGCCCGGATGATGCGCGTAATAGGGCTGCTCCGGCTGCATGAAGGTCTTGGCTTCAAGATTGGGCGCATAGGCGTACTTGGCCGGTTCCGGTTGCATGAATTGCGCAACCGCGTAACCGCGACAAGTGGATTGAATCATCATGCGCTGATTCCACAGAAAGCCCGCCGCACGCGGCATAGCTGTGGGACTGTGAAGTTGAAAGCGTTCACCCTGCTCGGCGGGTTGTAAAAGTTGCTCGCTCATGAAAACACCCTGAATATAAAAAAGCGCCGCAAGGCGGCGCTGATTGTTTCAAACAAATAATCAATTCTGATGGCGCGCCTGCAACTCAAGTTGTAGCTGCTCAACCTTTGCGTCACTCAGGTTATAGAAGACCAGCGACAGCGCGGTTATAAGCGCAAAAATACCAGGCACAGCGGTTTGCATATACACAATCGAATCCAGAGAGGCACCTGCCTGCATCTGACCCGCCTGATAACCCATCACCGCCAGCACCGAGAGCATCAGTGCGGAACCGCCGGCGCTGCCCAGTTTTTGCGCGAAGGTGGTGGCGGCAAAAGTCATGGCGGTAGCGCGGCGGCCGTTGCGCCACTCGTTATAATCCGCCACATCGGCGTACATGGCCCAGGTGATGGGCGGTTTGAAGCCCAACGCGATACTGATAAGGATGTTGAGCGTAAACATCCAGACGATCTCCACCGGCATATCGGCACTATCCAGAATACTGCCATCAGCACTGGTGCGAATCACACTGATCACCTGAGGACTCGCCTCGTTCAGCTCCAGTACCGGTCCGGTTTCGTCCAGAGGCACACGCTTTTTGATAATCCAGAACACCTTGTCGTGGCGCAGCCACTGATAGGTGTCGCCTTCCTGATGAACGCCACTCAGGAGATTGGAGGCCTCCAGACGCACAGTCTGTGACGCTGGCAGTTCTACCACACCCAACTTGTCAGGTTTGGGAATAAAGGTAAAGGCAAAAGAGAGAAGCGCCACCACCACCATCAACAACATCATGAGTTTGCGCTTGTCGATAAAGCGAGTCACCGTTGATGCCATCATGGCACCCACCATCAGACCGGCCATTTGCAAACCTATGTAGTTACCGAGCAAATCCGGCCGCTCGACAAAATAGCGGAAATAATAGGCCGCTGAACTGCTGCGCAGCGTCATGGCCACCATGAACACCATGGCCAGCACAAACAGCACCATCCAGGGACGACACACAAACAGATCTTTCAGGTCGCTCAAAGGATTGGTTTTTTGCTGGGTGGCCGCTGGTTTGATACGCTCGCGGGTAGTGAAAAAAGTCACCATGAACAGGCAGGACGCAATGGCTGCATAAACCACCATGGTCATTTGCCAGCCGCGGGCACTGTAACGATCACCATCGCCAAAATATTCCGCCAGCTCCGGTGTTGCAGCCCCCACCAGAATGCTGCTCAGATAAGCAAAGAAAAAACGCGTGCTGTTGAGTTTGCTGCGTTCCTGGGTATCCGCCGTCAAAACCGCAGAGAGAGAGTTGTAGGGCATATTGAGCAACGTATAGCAGAGCATCAACAGACCATAGGTCATATAAGCCCAGATGAGTTTTCCCGTGTCGTCCAGGTCAGGCGTACTCATGGTGAGAATACCCGCACCCATCATGGGCAGGGCAAACCACAACAGATAGGGACGAAACTTGCCCCAGCGGGTTTCAGTACGGTCGGCAATTCCACCGATGATGGGATCAGTAATCGCATCGATAAAGCGCGTCACTGTAATCATGGTGGCAGCGGCTGCAGCTCCCACACCGAAAACATCGGTATAAAAGAACACCAGATAGGAACCGATAATGGCCCAATAGAAATTGAATCCGGCATCTCCCAGCCCATAGCCAACCCTTTCCTTGATACTGAGTTTGGCCAGACGGTTGTTATTCTCTGTTGTCACACTGAATTCCTCGTTATGAGCGTTACACCAAGGCAACTGCTGTTGGAGTTTTACAGGGAGTTAGGCGCAGTTGACTGGCGCTTTTTGATCTCAAAACCCATGTCTATTATTTTTTCTTCCGGTGCCTTGCCTTCCAGCAGTTGCACCAGCATTTCGGTTGCCTTCAGGCCCATTTCATAGCGCGGAGTACACACACTGCTGAGGGAAGGATTGACGTAACGAGAGGCTTCAATATCGTTGAATCCGCAAATCGCCAGATCTGCGGGCACACGAATATTCATTCGCTGACTTTCAAAAAGGGTGCCGAGCGCCAGGTCGTCGTTACAGCAAAAAACGGCATCCACCGCACCGCGGGTTTCCGCCATCAGGCTGCGGAAAAGTTCTCCACCCAGGCCTATGGATGATGGCTCGGGGGTTGTCACCACCAGCCCCTGGGAGGACTGGCCGACCGCTTCCAGCGCCTCACGATAGCCCTGCAGGCGCTGCTGCACCCTGGGGTCCATACGTGCGCCCATGAAGGCGATTCGCTTGTAGCCCAACCCCAGGAGATAATTCACAACATCAACACCTGCCTGCCGGTGATCAAAGCCGATATTCATGTCGATGGGGTTTTCCACCATCTCCATGATCTGCACCAGAGGGATACGGGCCTTCTCCAGCATGGTGCGACAGGCCTTGGTCTGATCGCCACCAGTGAGGATCATGGCTTCCGGCGCCTGACTCAGCAGGGTGCGCACCATCTTCTCTTCTTCCAGCGGCGAGTAATGGGTATCCACCAGCAATACCTTGTAGCCGGCAGCACCAGCCACCTCGTAAACACCGCGCAGCAGATCGTTGAACACTATGTTGGACAGGGAGGGGATAACCACGCCAAACACCTTGGATTTGGCGGAGGCAAGGGAGCTGGCGAACTGATTGGGGATATAGCCCAGCGCATCAATGGCTGCCTGCACCTGTCGACGCAGCTTCTCTGAGACCTTTTCCGGCTGGTTGATCACCCTTGAGACGGTGATAGCGCTCACCCCCGCTTTAACAGCAACATCCACCAGGGTTATGTTCTTGTTGGCGGTTTTTTTTTGCTTTCTCACAGTATTTTTCTACGTTAGGGAGCAGTTAATATGGCCGACACCATACCACAACCGAAATGATTGCGCTATCATTTATCCCAGTGGTACCTTAGCACCCCAATAAAACGACTAAAACAAACAGAGAAAAATCCTATGAATTCGGTCGCGATAAGCAACCCGATTGCTGATGCACGCCTGATTGTTGTGATGGGCGTAGCTGGCTGTGGCAAATCTTCTCTCGCCGCCGCCCTCGCATCTCAACTGGGCTTCACATTTTTTGATGCTGACGATTTCCATTCCGAGGAATCGCGCGCGCGCATGGCCAGCGGTCTTCCGCTGACAGATGCCATGCGTGCGCCCTGGGTTCAGTCGCTCCACGACAGACTCAAACAGGAAGCCCGGGATGGCAACAGCTGCACCCTCGCCTTTTCCGGGCTGCGCAAGGCTCACCGCGATATCATCCGCAAGGCGGGCCTGAAAACCCTGTTTCTGTTCCTCGATGGCAGCAAGGAAGTGATTTCTGACCGGCTGCACAAACGGGTCAATCACTTTATGGATCCTGGCCTGCTGGACAGTCAGTTTGATAGTCTGGAAAAACCCCAGGAAGAACCCGACATTATCCGCCTGGATATAAAGCCACCACTTGAATCTGTGGTGAACCAGGCGCTCACTATCCTGTCTGAGCTTCCCGACTGGTAAACTCTCTCATTCAAACACTAGAGGAGGCCGGGGTTGTGACACCATCATTCCGGTTAATGAAAGCGGTACCAATGCTGCTACTTGTTGCCAGCCTGGCCGCCTGCACAACCAAGACCCATTTCCGCTCCGCCTGCGCCGGAGAAATCAGCGCCGCATGGGAGGAGCTGGACATCGCCAAGGCAAAAGGCTTTGCAGGCACCGTCAGCTATACCAAGGCCTTCAGCTTGGTCACTGCAGCGCGCACCATGCAAACCGTGGAGAACTTTGAAAGCTGTTACCGGCAGGCGAAAAATGCACGCTTCTACATTCGCCAATCCTACAAAGGCGAGTAAATCAGCGCGAAATTCCATATAACAACCAAAAGATAAAAATCTATTTCCTTTCACTACTTTACATAACCAGGCCGGTGAATTACCTTGGTGGCCGGTCTGTTTCCGACCATTTTTTCCTTCCCCGCTGCAATACTCCCGAGAGTTACCATGTCGAAACTTCGCTGGGGCGTGCTCAGCACGGCCAAAATCGGACTTAACAAAGTCATTCCCGCAATTCAAACCTCCAGGCTGGGCGAAGCGGTCGCCATCTGCTCACGGGATCTGGCCAGTGCCCAGACAGCAGCGGACGAACTGGGTATTGCCAAAGCTTACGGCAGCTACGAAGCGCTGCTGGCCGATCCGGATATTGATGCCATCTACAACCCCCTGCCCAACCATCTGCATGTGCCCTGGTCGCTGAAAGCGCTGGAAGCGGGCAAGCATGTACTCTGCGAAAAGCCTCTGGGGATGAATGCAGCAGATATACAGCCGCTGCTGGAGGCAGCCGCAGCCAGACCCGGGCTCAAGGTGATGGAAGCCTTCATGTACCGCTTTCATCCCCAATGGCGCAAAACCATGGAACTGGTCAAGCAGGGTGACTTCGGCCAGTTTCGCCATGTGCACTCTCACTTTTCCTACAACAACCGCGAGCCGGACAATATTCGCAATCATCGCGCCATGGGCGGTGGTGCACTGCTGGATATCGGCTGCTATTCCATTTCTCTCTCTCGTCTGCTGTATCAGAGCGAACCATTGCGCGTGCTGGGCAAGATCACGCCCTACGCGGGTTATGAGGTGGACTGCTTTGTGTCGGCCATTCTCGAATTTGCCGAGGGCACAGCCAGCTTCACCGTATCCACCAAGGTGGAGGGCAATCAGTTTGTGGAAGCCAGCGGTGAAGCCGGCGGACTTCGCCTCTCCATCCCTTTCAGCCCGCAAAACGATGCAGTCACTCGTCTGGAACTGAAGAAATCCGGAGAGACAGAAATTATCGAGCTGGCCCCCAGCGATCAATATCGCGACATGACTGACGCCTTTGCTCAAAGCGTGTTTGAACAGACACCTGTGCCCACACCCCTGAGCGATGCCTTAGCCAACATGCGGGTCATTGACGCCGTTTTCACCAGCGCAGCTAAAAATGAATGGGTAGAGGTGACAAGATGAATCAGACTGCTCCGCGAATTGTCATCGTCGGTGGTGGCGCTGGTGGCCTGGAACTGGCCACCAAACTTGGTCGCAAACTGGGAAAACGCGGCAAAGCCAAGGTAACGCTGGTAGATCGCAACACAACGCACCTGTGGAAGCCGCTGCTGCACGAAATTGCCGTGGGCACCATGGACGAGGGGGTGGATGCGGTAAGTTATCGCGGCCACGCCATCGCCAACTACTTTCACTTTCGTGTCGGTACTCTGGTCAATATTGATCGGGAAAACCGCCAGATCATACTGGCGCCCATGTACGACGAGGAAGGCACAGAGTTTCTTCCCGAAACCCGTATCGACTATGACTATCTGGTGCTTGCACTGGGTTCTGTATCCAACGACTTCAACACGCCCGGTGTTAGAGATCACTGCATTTTTCTCGACAGCCCTCGTCAGGCACACCGCTTCCGCAACAGGTTGCTGAATATTTTCCTGCGTATTCAGCGCCTGCCAGATGCGCAAAAAGATGTACGCATCACCATCGTAGGCGGTGGTGCAACAGGCGTGGAACTCTCCGCAGAGCTACATCATGCGGTAACAGAATTCCACCACTATGGTTTCAGCGCTGTTTCCAACGAGCACCTGAAAGTCACACTGGTGGAAGCAGGTCCGCGCATACTGCCCGCCCTGCCCGAACGTATTTCCACTGCGGCGCACAATGAGCTGACGGCACTGGGTGTGGATGTTCGTCTGAATACCCGGGTTACCAGCGCCAATGCTTTGGGCTTGGAAACTGCCGACGGCAGTGTACTGGCAGCAGATCTGATGGTGTGGGCAGCAGGCATCAAGGTGCCTGACTTCATGAAGGATATAGCCGGGCTGGAAACCAACAGAATCAACCAGCTGGTGGTCAACACCCATCTGCAAACAAGCCGCGACCCGAACATTTTTGCGCTGGGCGACTGCGCCGAATACACCCAGACTGATGGCTCACGCGTACCGCCGCGTGCGCAGGCAGCGCATCAAATGGCAAGCTGCTGCTATCAGAATATTCTCGCCCTGCTCAACAACAAGCCGCTGAAAACCTATGTGTATCGCGATCACGGCTCTTTGATTTCTCTCGCACAGTACTCCACCGTAGGCAGCCTGATGGGCAACCTGAATCGCGGTAGCCTGTTTATCGAAGGACGGCTGGCAAGGGTGGTTTATATTTCTCTCTACCGCATGCACCAGATCGCCATTCACGGTCTGTTCAAAACCGGCCTGATCATGCTGGCAGGCAAGATCAATCGCTGGCTGCGTCCGCGCCTGAAGCTGCACTGAGTTTTTGCGCAAGCAGCTTTTCATGTAGCATACCTGGCACCGGCGGATAACAGCCGCGGGTCGCCAGGTAGTGCTGATTGAACAGATCAAAAAAATCCAGGCAGTAATCCCCCGCTATTTCATCACCTGCTAAATGCAGACATACGCCCGCCGCTTCCAGTGTGGAAAGATAATTTTCCTGATGCGACTGACGTACCGCATAGCCGCGTCGACGATATTCCGGCAGAGCTATGGTCTTCAGATCCCGCAACCAGTTGCTCAAATGAAACATGCGTCCGCTCTGTTTCCAGGTGCCATCGAGCAAAATAAACGTCAGACGCTTGTTGTTGTCGGGCAGAACACTGGCCTGTCGCTGAGGATCATCGCCAGGATAAACCAGCAGACAGTTTCTGGCGGGATCCTGCAACAGTTGGAGCAGCTGCGGATCAGGCTGCAGCCGATCCCACAAGAACACATGGCAATGGCCAGGAAAAAACTGCGTGAGAAAACGTCCGCTGTTGGTGGGTTTGAAGACTTCATTGCGATGTATCAGCAACACAAAATCCGCTCCGGCTGACTGGGCGAAACTCCAGGAACAGACACAGGCAGAATCAGCCAGCTGACACTTTTTACAGCGGGCTACGGATTTGCCGCGCGCGCGAAACTCTCGCGTGGACTCACGCAGCCTCTGTTCACGCAATTTGAGAAACTCGTCCACCTGCTCCACTCACATCGGATTTCTGCGCATAAAAAAAGGCGCTCTATAGGAGCGCCTTTTTTCTTTTATGGTACCCAAGGCCGGACTCGAACCGGCACAGCTTGCGCCACTACCACCTCAAGGTAGCGTGTCTACCAATTCCACCACTTGGGCTTTAAAACGTCTTTACTGCTCTTCGGTCACTGAAGGAATGTCAGCACCATTGGTGGTTGTCTCTTCAATCACCGGGATATCGGAAACAGGCGCGCTGCGCACATCAATGACTTCGGGAATTCCATCAACCACTTTGGAGTTGTTCTTGGCGATCAACGCCAGACCAAAACTGGTGCAGAAAAAGATGGTGGCGAATATTGCCGTAATTCTCGTAAAAAAACTACCACTTCCTTCACTGCCGAACACAGTTTGTGAAGCGCCAGCGCCGAAAGACGCACCCGCAGTCGCGCCCTTGCCCTGTTGCAGCAAAATCAGACCAATAATGGCCAGTGCCATCAGGATATGAACTATCAGAACTAGTTTTTCCATTACACTTTTCTCGTTAAGAAATCTTGTTCATCTTCAACCGGCCGCACCAGCGATGCGACATATGCTGAGGAATTCATCAGCATCCAAAGAGGCACCGCCCAGAAGCGCGCCATCAATATCTTCCTTTGCAAACAACTCGGCAGCGTTGGACGCCTTGACACTGCCGCCGTACAAAATTCTTACCTGGGAGCCCAGCTCACCCAATTTGCCACGCATGTACTGGTGTACACTCTGCGCCTGCTCAGGTGTCGCTGTCTGCCCCGTGCCTACCGCCCAGATGGGCTCATAGGCGAGCACAGCATTGGCCAAAGCATCAAGACCAACCGCTGACAACACTGCATCCAGCTGACGACCTATCACGGCGATTGTCTCGCCCGCTTCGCGCTGGGCTGACGACTCACCCACACACAGAATAGGGATCAAGCCTGCGCCTTGAGCGGCAACAAATTTTTGTGCAACACGCGCATCGGATTCCTGTTGCAGTCGCCGCCGCTCGTTGTGGCCGATAATGACATAGCGACATTGCCAATCCAGCAGCATGGCCGCTGAAACTTCCCCGGTGTAGGCACCCTGCGTGTACTCGCTGAGATTCTGGCCACCGACCAACACCCCGGTGTCAGCCACAGCTTCAGCAATCATCGGCAAATAGGGGAAAGCGGGACACACAACCACTTCCACATCACCGGCCACCTGGGGCCAGCCTGCAATAAACTTTTGAATCAGTTCGGCCTGAGTTTGCCGATTACCGTTCATTTTCCAGTTGCCAACAACCAACTGGCGGCGCTTGGCGTGAACTGCCTTATCCAAGTGCAATACCTCCCCCAAAGCGGGCGCTGATGATAGCCAAGTTGGGATTAACATACAATCCCGAGAACCTCTGGCGTTCCTTTTTGTTTTTAGTTTAGAGCAGCTTCTACCACTGCGGCCAATTCCTGAGCCAGATCCTTGACCTGCTGTTTATCCTGGCCTTCAACCATGACCCTGACCACAGGCTCTGTGCCCGAAGGTCGCAGCAGTACCCGACCAGTGCCCGCCAATCTCTCCTCCATGGCGGCAACCGCCTTCTGGATCTCAGGCTCTTCGCTAATATTGACCCGCTTGGCCATGCGCACATTGATCATAGTCTGCGGCAGCTTGTGCATACCCTTTTTCACCTTGTGCAGACTGTCGCCCATGGCGCTGATAGCCAGCAGCACCTGCAGTGCGGAAATAATGCCGTCGCCGGTGGTGGTGACATTGCTGCAGACGATATGACCGGAATTCTCACCGCCCAGGCTCCAGCCCTTTTCGCGCATCAGTTCTATCACATAGCGATCACCCACCTTGGCGCGGGCAAAGGGGATATTCAGCTCCTTGAGACCCAGCTCAAAGCCAAAATTGCTCATGAGCGTGCCCACTACACCGTCGCAGCCACCGCCATACTGCTGCTGATAGGCAGCGATGATGTAGAGCAACTCGTCACCATCTACAAGCTCACCTTTGTGATCCACAAAGACCACCCGGTCGCCGTCGCCATCAAAAGCAATACCCAGGTCGGCACCCAGCTCAACCACTTTTTCCTGCAATGCCTCGGGCTTGGTGGAACCGCAACTGCGATTGATATTGGTGCCATTGGGCTCCACAAAGAGAGGTACAACCCTGGCCCCCAGCTCGGTAAATACATTGGGCGCAATGTTGTAGGTGGCGCCGTGGGCACAGTCCAGCACTATCTGCATACCCTGCAGGCTGAAGCCCCAGGGCATGGTGCCCTTGCAAAACTCGATATAGCGGCCGGCAGCGTCGGCGATGCGACGCGCCTTGCCGAGGCGCTCGGCAGTAACCATGGGCGTTTCCAGCTGCTCTTCAATCAGCAGCTCTATTTCATCCGGCAGCTTGGTGCCATTGCCACTGAAAAACTTGATGCCGTTGTCTGCGTAGGCATTGTGGGAGGCGCTGATAACAATGCCCGCCTGAGCCTGAAAGGTGCGGGTGAGATAGGCGACACCGGGGGTAGGCATGGGACCGAGAAGTCCTACGTCCACTCCGGCGTTGATCAATCCGGCCTGGAGCGCAGATTCGAACATGTAGCCGGAGATGCGGGTGTCTTTACCGATAATGATCAGGTTGGAGCCGTCAAAACGGTCCATGAGCACACAACCAGCGGCCCAGCCCAGCTTGAGCATGAAATCCGGGGTAATGGGATGCTCACCCACCAGACCGCGAATACCGTCGGTGCCAAAATATTTACGCGCCATAGTCGCCTTGCTCCCTCAGATAATTATTGATTTTGGCCTGCGGCCATCACAGCAGATCTCACCGCCAGTACATCGGCCGTGGCGGCCACGTCGTGAACACGAATGATGGCAGCCCCTCTGTCCGCCGCCAGCAGCGCCAGCGCCAGGCTGCCCGGCAACCGCTCGGAGACTTCACGCCCCAACAGACTGCCCAGCATGGATTTGCGCGATAAGCCCACCAACAGTGGATAGCCCAAGGCGGCCATTCTCGGCAAGTTTTGCAAGAGTGACAGATTGTGGGCAAGAGTTTTGCCAAAACCGAAACCCGGATCCAGCAACAGCAGATCACGGGCGATGCCGGCAGCCACTGCGGCCTCAATACGCGCCGACAGAAATGTCTCCACCTCAGTCAGTATGTCGTCATAGCGGGGGTTGGCCTGCATGGTGTCAGGCTCGCCCTGCATATGCATAAGGCACACAGGCAAACCGGTGGCCGCAGCTGCCGCCAAAGCCCCTTCGCGCTGCAGTGAGCGCACATCGTTGATCAGCGAAGCTCCCGCCCTCGCCGATTCGGTCATCACCACCGGATCGCTGGTATCCACGGAAACCAGGGCATCGCACTCCCGCACCAGCCTTTCAACCACAGGTACAACCCTGTCCAGCTCCTGCTGCTGAGAGACAGGCTGGGCACCGGGACGAGTGGATTCACCGCCTACATCGATAATCCGGGCGCCGTCTTGCAGCATCTGCCGGGCACGCGCCAGGGCCAGATCCAAATCCAGCTGCTCACCGCGATAACAATTGCCCCCATCGGAGAAAGAATCAGGAGTGGTATTGAGTATGCCCATGATAATCGGGCTGGAGAGATCGAGTTGGTGGCGACCTGCGCGCAAGAGCATGTTTATCCTCATCCCGCCGGGGATTTAGCGCAAAAGATGGCGCTTTTTAATGGAATACCCCGCAAAAAACAACCCCGAGCTAGCTCGGGGTTGTAAGGGTAAAGTCCTGACAGCGTCATCAATGCTCTTTAGCCGGGCCACCTATGGGGCCAGTTTTTTGTTCGGAGGAATCCGCCGGCTGGTCCTTCTTGCGCAGGTGACTGTTGAAATCATCGTCACTCCACTCCCGTGGCGGACGCACCTTGCGGCGATGCATCAGATCATCCACCTGCTCGGCATCCAGTGTTTCGTACTCCATCAACGCATCTTTCATGGCGTCAAGAATATCGCGGTTATCTTCCAGAATTTTCTTCGCCCGGACATAGCACCCATCAATAATCCGGCGCACTTCCTCATCAATATATTTGGAGGTTTCGTCGGAGTACTGCTGGCTGGACATGCCCGGATAAACACCTTCGTCCTCGCCATAGTGCAAGGGCCCGAGTTTTTCCGAGAGGCCCCATTTGGTCACCATGTTGCGTGCCAGCTGGGTGGCTCGCTCTATATCGTTGGAAGCACCTGTGGTCACTCCGTCGAGACCCAGTGTCATTTCCTCGGCGATACGACCACCAAAAAGCGTACAGATACGAGACTCCAACGAACGTTTGCTGTAGCTGTACTTGTCTTCCTCCGGCAGATACTGGGTCACACCCAGCGCGCCGCCGCGCGGAATAATAGTGACCTTGTGCACCGGATCGTGCTCCGGCACCAGGCAACCGACAATAGCGTGGCCTGCTTCGTGATAGGCGGTGTTTTCCTTCTCCTTCTCGCTCATCACCATGGACTTGCGCTCAGCGCCCATCATGATCTTGTCGCGCGCCTTTTCGAAATCCTCCATAGTCACCAGACGCTTGTTGGCGCGGGCGGCCATGAGAGCAGCTTCGTTCACCAGGTTGGCCAGATCAGCGCCAGAGAAGCCGGGAGTACCGCGCGCAATAGTGGCAGCACTCACCCGCTCCTCCAGCGGCACCTTGCGCATATGCACCTTGAGAATCTGCTCGCGGCCGCGAATATCCGGCAGGCCAACATACACCTGACGGTCGAAACGGCCGGGACGCAACAGCGCCTTGTCCAGAACATCGGCGCGGTTGGGGGCGGGGATAATGATCACACCTTCGTTGCCCTCGAAACCGTCCATCTCCACCAGCAGCTGGTTGAGCGTCTGTTCGCGTTCATCGTGACCGCCGCCATGACCACCACCACGGTGACGACCAACAGCATCAATCTCGTCGATAAAGATGATACAAGGTGACTGTTTCTTGGCCTGATCGAACATGTCGCGTACGCGGGAAGCACCCACACCCACGAACATCTCCACGAAGTCAGAACCGGAAATCGAGAAAAAAGGCACCTTGGCTTCGCCGGCAATGGCCTTGGCCAGCAGGGTTTTACCTGTGCCCGGTGGACCAACCATCAACACACCGCGCGGAATCTGGCCGCCCAGACGCTGGAAGCGGCTGGGATCGCGCAGATACTCCACCAGTTCCTGCACTTCTTCTTTGGCTTCATCCACACCCGCCACATCGGCAAAGGTGGTCTTGATCTGGTCTTCGCCCAGCAGGCGGGCTTTGCTCTTGCCAAAACTCATAGGGCCGCCGCGGCCACCGGCACCGCCCTGCATCTGGCGCATAAAGAAAAGGAAGACGGCGATAATGATGAGAATCGGGAAACTGGCTACCAGCAACTGCTGCAGCAGGCCCGGTTTTTCGGGCTCTTTGCCGGTGACAACAACGCGATGGTTGATCAGATCGTCCATCAGTTTGGGATCTTCCACCAAGGGGCGAATCACCTTGAAGCTACTGTTATCCGTATAGGTTCCATTGATCACGGTGAATCCATCAAAGGTAACTTCCTTGACCCGGTCATTTTTTACCGCAATGACAAAGTCGGAATAGCTAAGATTATCCTTGGCTGGCGAGCGGTTGAGCCCCTCGAAAACCGTAAAGAGGACCACGGCTATGATCAGCCACAGGATGAGATTCTTGGTCATGTCGTTCAATGGAACTTCCTCATTGGCACATCTATGCAAGACGGGAACGGATAGGAATAGCCGCTTTCCGAAGTATAGCGCTGTGACACCAAAAGAACCCTGGCACCTCGGACGCCAGAGAAAGGTTAACATTACTTTTCACTTGACTGACGAGCCGCCAATCACAGCCAAGGGTCATCATGGGGGCCGGATGCCCAATTACAAGCCTTCAGGATAACTTTCCGGGGGAGGTTTGAGCTACAATGGCGCCCTTTTTTCAGGCTTTATCATTCATCACAGCAAGGTAACCCCATGCCCCTCAGCGCCGACCGCAAGAAACAGTTTCGTACCCTTGGCCACAAGCTCAATCCCATAGTCACCATCGCCGGCAATGGCCTGAGCGAAGGTGTACTGGCCGAGCTCAATCGCGCCCTTGATGACCATGAACTTATCAAGGTCAAACTGGCAGTGCCCGAACGCGAGGATCGCAAGGAACTGGTGGCCCAGCTCACTGCTCTGCCCAATACTGAACTGGTTCAGGAAATAGGCAAAGTTGTATTGTTATATCGCCCCAATAAAAAACCCAATCCGAAACTCTCCAACCTGCTGCGCTAGTCTTTAGCGCCAGCACGGCGGCACAAAAAAATAAGCCCGGATAACCGGGCTCATGGCACCACCACAAGACAGCGCTAGAGGTGTTCTACGGATTCTATTTCGTACTCTACGTCGCCACCTGGCGCCTTGACCACAACCACATCCCCCTCTTCCTTGCCCACCAGGGCGCGAGCGATAGGTGAGTTCACCGAGATTTTATTGGCTTTCACGTCAGCTTCATCATCACCAACGATCTGGTATTTGACCGATTGATCCGTTTCCAGATTGATAATGGTAACTGTGGAACCAAAGATCACCTTGCCCGTATGGGGAATTTTTGTGACATCAATAATCTGTGCGTTGGCCAGTTTGCCTTCAATTTCCTGAATACGGCCTTCGCAAAAACTCTGTTGCTCGCGCGCAGCGGCATATTCAGCGTTTTCTTTCAGATCACCGTGTTCGCGCGCCTCGGCAATAGCCTGCACAATGCGAGGGCGCTGCACCTTTTTCAGATCTTCAAGTTCAAGGCGCAGTTTTTCCGCGCCTTCAACGGTCATGGGAAATTTAACACTCATGCGCCTATCCTCTTATGCAGGTCTTGCAATCTACGCACTTCGATATTCTTGCCCACTTTCAACGCCATGCACACAGCTTCGCCAGCTGCGAGTGTGGTGGTGTAATAAACCCGGTGATTTTCCGCACTGCGACGAATGGAGGAGGAGTCGCGGGTCGCCTGACGACCTTCCACTGTGTTGATGATCATATCGATTTCATCGTTTTTGATCATGTCCACGATATGGGGCCGCCCCTCCTGAACCTTGTTGACAACCTGCACATCAAGCCCTGCATTTTGCAGCGTCTGTGCAGTGCCGCGAGTCGCCACCAGCTTGAAACCCAGATCAGCCAGCTGCTGGCCAACCTTGATAATGCCCGGCTTATCCATGTCGCGCACACTGATAAACACTGTGCCGCCGGTGGCGATACGGTTGTTGGCGCCCAACTGGGATTTGCCATAGGCCTCGCCAAAGGTATCGCCCACACCCATCACCTCGCCGGTGGATTTCATTTCCGGGCCAAGGATGGGGTCTACTGCAGGGAATTTGTTGAAGGGGAATACCGCTTCTTTCACGTTGAAGTAGTCGGGAATAATTTCCTTGGTAAAACCCTGGGCTTCCAGCGAAATTCCCGCCTGACAGCGAGCTGCCACCTTGGCCAGAGAAACACCTATGCACTTGGATACAAAGGGCACAGTACGCGACGCACGCGGGTTGACCTCGATCACATAGATCTTGCCATCCTGATAGGCCAGCTGGGTATTCATCAAACCAATAACGTTGAGCTCGATAGCCATCTTTTTCACTATCTCGCGCATTTCATTCTGCACCTCGACGGGCAGTGAATAAGGCGGCAGCGAACAGGCAGAGTCACCCGAGTGAACGCCGCACTGCTCAATGTGCTGCATGATGCCGCCAATCACTACCTGCTTGCCATCGGACACAGAATCTATATCCACTTCGATGGCGGCATTGAGGAAGTGATCCAGCAACACAGGTGCATCTTCCGAGACCTGTACTGCGGTGCGCATGTAAGTACGCAATTCTTCCTCTTTGTAAACAATTTCCATGGCGCGGCCGCCCAGCACGTAGGAAGGACGCACCACCAGCGGGTACCCCACTTTATCCGCAGCCAGCAGCGCTTCTTCCAGCGAGCGCACAATGGCGTTGGGCGGCTGACGCAGATCCAGCTTGTTGATCATTTGCTGGAAGCGCTCGCGGTCTTCCGCCTTGTCGATAGCGTCGGGGCTGGTACCGATGATAGGCACGCCTTCGGCTTCCAGCGCACGCGCCAGTTTCAGCGGAGTCTGTCCGCCGAACTGCACGATAACGCCCTGTGGTTTTTCCTTGTTCACGATTTCCAGCACGTCTTCCAGAGTAACCGGTTCGAAATACAGGCGATCGGAAGTGTCGTAGTCGGTGGACACGGTTTCCGGGTTGCAGTTAACCATAATGGTTTCATAGCCATCTTCGCGCATGGCGAGAGCGGCGTGCACACAGCAGTAGTCAAATTCGATGCCCTGGCCAATACGGTTGGGGCCGCCGCCGATCACCAGAATTTTTTTCTTGTCACCCGGGTTGGCTTCACACTCTTCTTCATAAGTGGAGTACATGTAAGCCGTGGCAGTGGCAAATTCTGCCGCGCAGGTATCCACGCGTTTGTATACTGGACGAATATTCAAACCCTGGCGGTAGTGACGCACAGCTTTTTCGGTGGTGTTGAGCAGCAGCGCCAGGCGCTTGTCGGAAAAGCCTTTGCGTTTCAGGCCGAAAATTTCGTCGGCTGAGAGCTCCACCAGTGAGCGACCGCGCAGCGACTGTTCTATATCGATCAGCTCTTTCACCTGCACCAGGAACCAGGGATCAATTTTCGACAGTGCAAATGCATCTTCCACACTCATGCCCATGCGGAAAGCATCGCCCAGGAACCAGATGCGCTCGGCACCGGGAGTGGCAAGCTCGCGACGAATGCGCGCCTGACCATCTTCACTGGTCACATCCACTTTGGATTCAAAACCGGCAGAACCCACTTCCAGTCCGCGCAGTGCTTTTTGCAGCGACTCCTGGAAAGTACGACCAATAGCCATCACCTCGCCCACAGATTTCATCTGTGTGGTCAGGCGCGCATCGGCATCGCCGAATTTTTCAAAGGTAAAGCGCTGAACCTT
>Ga0182793_1001121_pt1 | contig 17443 bp, 14 predicted proteins | sample Passage237A_FD_130498 | JGI IMG/M metagenome (GOLD analysis project Ga0182793, IMG submission 130498) | Cellulose adapted compost microbial communities from Newby Island Compost Facility, Milpitas, CA, USA - Passage2 37A (version 2) (version 2) ... | reverse complement strand
TACTTGCACTTAAAGCACCAGAAGTATAGCTAAAGCCCGTAGCACCTGAAATGGGTGTAAAGTTGTTCTGTCCCGCAGGAGAAGATTCCCATTGGAAGGTAATTCCCAGTTCTGTTGGGAAACCTGTTAGCGTAAAGCTGGAAGACACGCCATTACAGATTGAAGTATTAGATGCGGTGACCGTACCTGTGGTAGAAGGAATACCACTACAAGGAACACCTGGGGCAATGGTGATCACATAATCCTCCGTTTCTCTACCTACAGAAATATTCGAACAGGCACCGTTAGTACCATGAAGTGTTGTAGTACTTGCCTGATTCCTTAAGCGCATACCGGTAAGACCCGGAACCGCAGATAGCGGAACGGTGAACTGCAACGATGGTGTAGTGCTGCCTGGCAATAGATAATATTCAACACTATCAAATGATCCGTTCTGATCCCAGTCAATCCATAACTCCGTCAGATAAGAGGCACTGCTAATCGTAGCATTCAAAGTATAGGTCTGACCCTGTGTAAGGGTAGCAGTATTTGACGGTATAGAATAATCCAGCTGTGTATAACCACCTGCACCCACTGCAGCAGTAGTACTGTTGAGCGTAGTGTTTGGAATACTTACACTGGTAATATAATTGGATGTAGTACCATGAAGCGTAACGCCCGTATTCGGCGAACAATAACACTCATAGAATGGTTTGGTGTAGATCGTAACGGTATTAGATACATCAAAGCCTCCACCGTTGGCACAGGTAACTACTGCCTGATAATCTGTGGCGCCGGTGATGGTCGCCGTGTAGGTAGAACCTGTGGCGCCTGAAATCGGCATCCACAACCCTGCTCCCGCAGGAGACTCCTCCCACTGAATAGAAATGCCCGTCCCAATCGTAAAACCTGAAAGCGAAAGGTTCACAGAGCTACCCACACAGGTAGTAGTGATGTTGCCCACTGTACTCACAGTGCCCGCTACAGGTGTACCCGTACAACCCGCCACAGTAAATTCAACAGCACCCAGATCCGGGGTAACCACACTTCTTGCAACTCCATTATAGTCTGTAGCAATACCTACCGGTGTTCCCATATCATCTATCAGAGAGTCGTAGGGGTCACATCTCCCGAAGATGCAGATACGAACATAGGATCCACCGAATGTCCGTTCACCTCGTATGGTGTAGCACTCTGAAACGCGGCAAAGGTCGAGTAGTTAGATCCACGATAACCATAATACTGCGTACCGCCAACCACGGAGTTCATGTAAATATTGTTGTAATCACAGGATGCAGGAGCACTGCTCAGATACAAACCATATTTGGTGTTGGGTCCGCCCCCTGTATAAGAAACAATATTGTTCTTGATGTTGGCTGTCGTACTGCTGCTGTAGATGCCCGACTGGTTTGTGGTCGTAGAATACGTCAGGGGCAGATCAATACTCACCGTGTTATGATAAACATCAATATAGCTTCCGCCATTGATATAGATACCGCCGTTCAACGGAACCGAAGTCATGTTGCAAACAATATTGTTCGCTACAAGTACCGGAGCAGAGGATGTCCCGGCTGTTGAGTTCATCTGCAGCGGATAGCAGTAAGAAGCATTGTTGGTCGCACCCCCAGGTATTCAATACGGTTGCCGGTTACCTGGCTGCCGCCGGTCAGATTCCCTGCGATCAGTCCATAACAGTAGTTGGTGCCCTGCTTTGTCTCCCTGGTTATCTTATTGCCATGGATAACATTTCCATTGCCATAATAGATATAGGCAGCATACATGTATGTGTTCGATATAAGATTTTGCTCATAAACATTGTTGTTATTCGGTCCGTAAGCATAGATACCATAGTAGATACCACTATTACCTCCCGCATAACCCATAATCGTGTTCTTAGCTATATACGTATTCGTAGCACCCGAGACTGTAGTGGAAGTTCCCGATGAAGTAGCGGAAATACGGATACCGTAGTTGGTTGAGGCGGTTCCGGTCACAGCAGTCATATCAAACGTACAACGGGTAAGGGTATCGTAGTCACAACCATTGTACAGGATGGCCCCTGAACCATTGGTCGCATTCAGCGCCTTGAATGTAAGACTGTCGATCGTTACATATTTGACACCATCCATCATCAACACTCCCTGATAAGTACCGGAGGCATTGTATTGAACCGTAGCACCATTACCGTTTATCCTGAGCGTATTGGAAGCCGTGCTGCCCAAATTCGCCGGGATGTTTATTTGCTCGTTGTAGGGACCGCTACCCGGCGCTACGTTCAGGGTTACCGGGCCGGATATACCACAACCCATAGCTGCAAATGCATCTGCAAAGCTTTGGAAGTTGCCCGAACCTGTGGCTTGAGCAGAGTTGATCGTATAAGTACCTCCGGCAAAGGGCGTGGGTACAATCACGGAATCCTCTGTAGAAGCCACCGGGGCTGAAGCACCGCAGGTCACCATGCACCGGTAATAGGTTTTGCCTACAGGAGGGGTAATAGTAGCAGACGGACTCGTCTGTGCACTTCCCTCCGGAACCCACGGACCGGACAGAGACGTAGCACTTTCCCACTGGTAGGTCTGACCCGTACCAAAGCTGTTGCCGTTCAGCGTTAAAGTAACCGACTGACCAAAGCAGGCATTGCCATCGCTCACCTGAGCGGAGCCCGCCGTAGGAGGAGTAACACAGGGAGGGTAAATAAAATCAAAACCAATGTAAGGACGACGATACTGCGAGGTTGACAGAGTAGCCGGCAGGGTTCCCGTAGTATTGTTGGTATACTTGGTCGTATTACTATTGGAAGTATTCACGCAGGGCGAGGTGTATTCATAAGACCAGGTTATGGCAGAGCTCGCCGTGGGATTGTTATACTCCATAAAGACAGCAAGGTTTTGAGTGCCGCTATAAGGGAAATTGGTCGTGAATGGAAAGTTTTTCCAGCCGACTGTATTCCCCACAATAGGAGCAGGATTCCCGTTGAAAACCAGCGTCGCGCCTGCAGTCTCCGTTGCCCAGTCAAGGCTGCCCGAGCCCCAGTCTGTAGCACTTACCTCTTTAAGATAGATCTTAAAAGTAGGCATACCTGCCATCGATGCCGTAGTACTACGGTGGAAATAAGCGTTGGTCAGTACAGTACCTGCCACAGCTGTCAGTTGAGACGCAGGATAGATAACCGCAATCCTGCTCGTTGCATTGGCAGTCGCAACGCTATACATCGGACCATAGGTTGAAGATAGTGTTGAAGATGGTGGACCACCCGAACACACGGCAATTGTCCACTGCTGCGCATGGATGGAGCTATTGCAGAGCAATAGCAGAAGAAATAGAAAAGAATATAGTTTTTTCATGCAGTTTTATATTATTTGCCTACTCTGAATAGGTTTTCGGCTTCCCCTGCTTTAGAAAAAAATAAGTACCGGATAAAAAATGTAGCACACGTAAAATCATAGCCAAATCCACAAACAATAGGAGATCAGGATAACTCTTGGGAGAGCTTCAGCCAAGTCGTTCACATGGGGAACAGACTATACAATGATGTGATAATTAGGTATAAATTAATTCATCGGCAAATGTTTTAGTTGTTTTAAAATACACCTCTTACAGCGCTTACTTCAACGATATAAGACGGCTAAAATGACTTCCAAGTTAAGTAAATGACTAAATGAACTATATTATTTTTAACAGCGATTTAATTTTTCTTTCATTTTTTTACAATTTATTGACAACGAAAGTATGATAGACTATACTCGTTAACTCAATCCCTGGTGTTCCGTAAGAAGGCTTTGATTCGCTTTCATTTCCCAGGAACTTTCAGAATAATACCATTATCTGGGGGTATCAATCAAAAACGAAAATGCTTTTTATGCTGCTTTAATATTTTTCTGAACAAGTCGAACAATAACATCTCCGGATTCTTCCGATATCGATATGGCACCCTTCCTTCGCGTCCAAAACTGAACTTGAGAAAATCATTGCCATTGCCTCTAAGATTCAGCGATGCAGTATTTGCTATCGCCATTACGCTAATGATCATTGAAGTGAAGCCCCCGCATCTTCATCACGATGCTACCAATAGGGATGCCTTGCAGGAACTGTTCCGCCTCACCCCGATGTTCTTCGGAGTAATTCTCAGTTTTATCTTCATCGGCACCTTTTGGCTACGACACCATCAGTTGCTGAAATATCTTGACGCCTATAACAACAAGCTATTATTGCTGAACCTGTTCTTTCTGCTAGCCATCGTTTTCATACCCTTTTCCACCGGTTTCGTGTTTGAGAACGTCGCAGCACATACCATTGTGCCCATAATCGTTTACAACATCAACTACATTGCTGCGGCATTCTTCAATTATCTGCTGTTCAGCTATGTACTGAATCCTGCTAACGGTATTTCAACTTCTGCAAGTGAAACAGGAATAAAAATTCATCGCTTTGATCTGCTATACCCTATTGTGGTATATCTGTTGGTAATCGTGGTTTCCTTCTTCTCTGTAACGATGGCGCCCCTGTTCTACGCAGCCTTTGGGCTTCAGCGTGTCTTTAAGAAAATGTTTTGGAAACAGGCTGCCGCAGATGTGGCAGGTCAGAGAATATAAGTTGGGCGACCGTAAGAAAAAGTGGTCTAATTGAGTTGAGGGTTGACCGGCAGATTTGCCAGATAGGCATATTTTTCCCCCAACGACCGGATAGCTTCGCGCCAGATGTTTTCAGACTCTGTCTCAAACAAAATTTCTTGTGCCAGATCCGTTACGATCCATGATCCTTCATCCAGTTCCTTTTCGAGCTGTCCCGGCGACCAGCCTGCATATCCTACAAACAGCCGAAGGTCTATGGGTTGATAATCGTTGTTGAGTATGGCTTCCTGCAGGGCTTCGTAAGAACCGCCCCAAAACACACCCGGAAAGATCTCATTACCACCGAAATTCCCCGGGGAACGGTGCAGCATATGCAGCGTATCAAGCTGTACAGGACCGCCCTGATATATCTTCAAAAGCGGAGTGTACAATTCAGGCAACAGATCGCCCAATGTAAGTTCTGTAGCCCGGTTTAAGATAAATCCAACCGTCCCTTCCGTTCCATGTTCGCAAAGCAAGATCACCGAACGCGCAAAGTTGGGATCGCTCAGAAAAGGTTCTGCGATGAGCAGCTTTCCGGTAGCGAGTGCAGCATTGGCAGGCTTTTGCAGGTTTAAAAAATCCATGGCTATCTAAATTTAGTCCTTCCTGGCCTATTTCAAAAAAATCTGTGCCTCTGGATGTAAACCCCACCGAATAGTGTGATTTATAGCCGTATTAACATCGCTTTGGCAGCAAATGCTAATTTCGGTTTACATTTACCGACATTTCTATCTCGAGTCCACCGAATGTTTTTATACAATCTCTTTCTTTTTCTTGTCACCTTCCTCGGAGGGAGCTTGCCGTTGTGGTTCAGGTCTATGGATGAACGGCGAACCAACAATCTGCTGGCGTTTTCCGGTTCTTTTCTGCTAAGCATTACCTTACTTCATCTTCTTCCCGAAACCTTTGAAGAGATCGGCCACGAGGCGGGCATTTTTCTACTGGCAGGCTTCTTCTTTCAATTGCTCATTCAGCGGTTTACTCATGGTGTTGAACACGGACATACGCATGTACATATAGAAGAACACCAGAGTCATCACCATCATGACCATGAGCATCATATTCATCGCATCCCACTTTACTCTATTGTATTGGGGCTCTCTTTGCATGCCTTTATGGAAGGTATTCCTCTGGGTTTCAACTTTCGGCTGGAAGGCACTCAAACTTCTTTATATCTGGCGGTGGCAGCACATAAATTGCCCGAATCGATGCTGCTCACTTCGCTGATGCTCAGCTTTCGTGGTAAAAAACAGGCATTTATCGTACTGCTCCTGTTTTCACTGATCACGCCCCTTGCCTCCGGAATGGCAGACATTCTCGGTAAAAAATACTTCCTGATGAGCAGGATCATCACCTGGATCGTACCGCTGGTTGCCGGTGCTTTCATTCATATTGCCACAACCATCTTTTTTGAAAGCGGCACCCGGCAACACCTGCTTACGCGAAATAAAATACTGGCCATCCTTCTGGGCGTGGGTATCGGCTTAACAACTCTTTTCCTGGAATAGAGGTAACTTTATATGATGAGAAAAACATCAGCGATCATAACGGGAATGCTGGCCCTGGTCTTTTCCTGCAAAGCAAGAGAAACCAAACCGCTGTCGGAAAACACCCGATCGCTGCTCTGGAAGATCACCGGTCGTGATATGAAGCAGCCGAGTTTTCTTTTCGGAACCATACACATGTTGTGTCCTTCCGACTATATATGGACACCTGCGATGAAAAAAAGTCTTCGTGCCTGTCGGGAAGTATGCTTTGAAATGGATATGGATGACCCTTCTGTAGTGATGCAGATCGCATCGGGTATGGTGGACAAAAGCGGGAAATTGCTGAAAGATTATTTCTCGGAAACTGATTATCCGGTGGTAGAGCGTTTTGTACAGGACAGTCTGGGAATGAGTATGATCCTGCTCCAACAGATGAAGCCTGCGGCGTTGCAGACTTTGTTCGCGGCCAGAGCGCTCACCTGTACGGAACCGGTTTCATATGAGGCGAATATCATGGAAGAGGCAAAAAAGCTAAATAAGGAAATTTCAGGTTTGGAAGAAGCCAGCGAGCAGATTGCCCTATTCGAAACAATTCCCGAGGACAGTGTGATCCGCGATATCGTGAATATGGCCAAAGACTATTCGCATGAAAGAACGGAATTTCACCGCATGATGGCTGCATACAAAAAACAGGATATTGATGCACTCCATCGGATTGTGGAAGAGTCGCGTACCACTAGCAATGATCTGAATTCTTTTTTAGATGACCGGAATAAGAAATGGATCGGGCGAATGGAAGAAAAGATGGAGCAAGGCCCGGTATTCTTTGCTGTAGGCGCTGCACATTTACCGGGCGAAAATGGCATTATTTCACTGCTGCGCCAGCATGGCTACCGTGTAGAGCCTGTAAAATAAGAGGGTCTAAAGTCGTAGAAGGTTAAACCTTGGGCTCTGAAATGGAGTTCCGGCTTTGATGAACCGTTGGGGTTACACCGTGGCCAGCATATTTTCCAAAGCGTTGCGCGTAAGCGGTTTGTTGAGAAAACGGTTGACGAACTTGAAAGTCTTAGCCCGAATCTGGTCGGTCTCGTTGATGGAAGAAGATAAAAGGTTGACGATGAAGTTGGATCGTTGTTCCTGAGGAAAATTCTTTTCAAATTCGGCGAGGAAATCAAAGCCGTTCATCACAGGCATCTGAATATCTACCAGTACAATTGTCTTTTTATCAGCAGGAAGCGTTTTGATATAATCCAGCGCTTCAGATGCCACTGCGAAACTGCGGACACTTTCGCTACGTCCGGTATTTTGTATCACCTTCTCCGCGATGAAGCAGTCCAGCTTGCTATCATCAATCACTACAAAATGCATCTTATCGGCGTTCATTTGGTTACTTACTTGGTATCTCTACTTTAAACTCGCTGCCTTGCTGAGGCTTTGAATTAACCTGGATGCTTCCATTCAACTTGCGGAGCGCGTCTTTTACATTGTAGAGACCAAAGCCCGAACCCACGTTTTCCGAGGTTGCCCTGTAAAACATGTTAAAGATGTCGCTTACATGCGCTTCATCTATTCCGATTCCATTGTCTCTCACATATATAACCGCACCGGTCGCACTCACATTAATCTCCAGTTCAACAAATTTAGAGTCGCCGTCCTTTTTTTGGTACTTAAAGGCGTTCGATAACAAATTATTAAGAATTATTTTGAGGGTGAGCGCATCAGACCGGAAAGGAGCCTCCTGCTGAAGTCTGATATCAAAGCGGGTTTGGTCGAGCCTGGCTCCTACTGTGAAAAGTTCTGTCAGTTCCTCTACAAGACCGTCGAAGTCGATTTCCTGTATCTGAAGTTCACCCCGCTTGATGTTATAATACTCATGCATACTCTGGATAAAGGCATCCATTCGGGTCAGCGCCTTTTCCATCATGTCCAGTACTTCCTTTACCTCGTTGAGGTCTTCTGAGCTTTTTGCAAGCTCTATAGCACCCAGAGAACTCAGGATCGGTCCTCTCATATCATGCGTAACACTGTACGCAAATTTATCCAGCTCATCGTATGCCTTTTGCAGTTCCTCATTTTTGACATTGAGCATGGAAGTGGTGACAAAATATTTATATCCCTCTTCGATAGCCGAGCGAATATCGGTTTCCTGCCATGGCTTGGTAATATAACGGAAGATATGCCCTTTGTTGATCGCGTTGATGACGGATTCTATGTCGGTATAGCCCGTAAGCAACATGCGCACCGGCGCGGGGTAGCTTGTAGTGATCTCCTCGAAAAACTGTACGCCTGTTTTGTGCGGCATGCGCTGATCGCATAGAATCACTTTCACATCAGGGTGCTTTTCCAGCATCTCGAGCCCCTCATCGGCAGAAGCCGCAGTGATCACATTATAGTCAATTCTGAAAGTCGCCTTGAACCCAATCAGGTTGTTGACCTCGTCGTCTATATACAGAACTTTTATTTTGTCCGGTTTGCTCACCTGTTATGCTTTTACGAGTTCGTGAATAATAGGAATCGTAATGATAAACTCTGTTCCTTCACCTAAAGCTGAGTTTATTTGAATGGAACCATTGTGTTTTCTGATGGTGTTGTAGGCGATAGACATACCGAGTCCTGTGCCTTCTCCCACATCTTTTGTAGTAAAGAAAGGCTCGAATATCTTTTTCTTGGTTTCTTCATCCATTCCGGTGCCGTTGTCTTTGATAGACACGTACACGTTTTCTTCATCGTTCCAGGTTGCCAGCGTCAATACTCCACTAGGTTCTCCGTCCCAGCGCTTATGGATCGCATGAATGGCATTAGACATCATATTCAGAAATACCTGATTGAGTTTGCCGGGGAAACATTCCACTAGTGGCACTCCCGAATATTTTTTCTCCACCTTTATGGTGTTGTTCAGCAAATGATTCACGATAACCAATGTTGAGTCTAGCCCCTCATTGATATCTGCTTTCTTCAGATCGTCCTCATCAAGCCGGGAGAAGACTCTGAGTCCTTTTACGATTTCAGCTGTACGGGCTGCACCATCGCTGATACCCTTCAACAGGAAGTCAATTTCCTGCTTTAGATAATCGTAATCGAGTTCTTCTTTTAACGCCTCGATCTTTTGTCTTTTATCTTCTGCGCTGCCATCACTTGCGCTAATATCTTCGATCTGGCTCAACATATTGATGAGAATATCAACGTCGCGGCGAAGCGGACTAACATTGGATGTTACAAAGTTGATCGGATTATTGATTTCGTGAGCGATACCCGCAGTAAGCTGACCGAGAGAAGCCATTTTCTCCGATTCGACAAGCTGGGTTTCCGCCTCCTGAAGTTCCTTGAGGGTCTTGGCAAGTTCTTCATTGGAAGCCTTCAATTCCATGGTGCGTTCATTCACCTTTGCTTCGAGGATAATGTTTTGTTCGCGAATAATACGCTCATTCTCCTGCGATACTCTAAGCGCTTCTTCCTGCGAGAGTCGTTTTTCAGCCTCCAGAATATTGATTTTGTCAGCCAGGGCAAAAGAGAGCAGGATAACCTCAAGGGCAGAGCCAATGGTAATGGAATAATTAGTAACAGTATTGTATTCCAGCACTCCTACATCTTTCAGCACGTAGATAATGATACCAATAATCAGCGGACTCCACGCAAGCACAAAAAACTTTGCAGGACGATAGCCTTGCTTGGCTATGATGAGTGCAATCGTTATCATATATACCGACACAAAACCGGCAAACACCTGCAGTATCTGATAACTGGCATAAAAATATCCCGCCACTGAAAGAACGATGGCGATCGAATAAAATACGTAAAGAACCGTCGCAACCTTATCAAGTTTGGGAATGCGGGTTTTGGTATGAAGAAACCTACGGACAAATTCAAGACCTGTAATATTCACCAAAGCCGTGAATATGTAAAAGCCCCGTGTAGCCAGAAAGCTGTTGTTGGGCCATAGATATTGAAAAGTGTATCCGTCTATCGTCCCCTGAATCAATCCTACGGCGAGAATATAAACTACATAATAAAGGTAGGTGGAATCTCTTACGGTGAAGTAAATAAAGAGATTGTAGAAGAACATGACGACGATGATGCCAAAAAAGATTCCAAACAGGATATTCTTGGTAAGATCGCTATATACTATCTGTCCCTTGTTGCCCACAAATATTGGCAGTTCAAGTTTTTCTTCCGAGCGTATACGGAAATAATAATACTTGGTCTCGCCGGGCTCAATACCTAGTTCATAGACGAAATTATGGTTCTTTACCTGCCTTGCATCGAAGGGAAAACCTTCACCGGCCCTGTTTACGGCATACATGCCTACGGAAACAGGATAATAAAATTCAATAGAGTCAAGTAATGCCTGTGCTACCTCTATAGTCAGCCTGTCGTTGTCAGAATTGTTGGTGATCGCTACTTTCAGCCAGATAGGATAAGGCACAATACCTATGTTAGGTACTGACTTATTAAAATTTCTAAACTTAGGCTTACCCTTAACGATATCTTCGAAAGTAATCGTTTGTGAACTGTCGATATAATATCCGACTGTCTTGCCTACGGTTAGTATTCCGCTTCCCTTTTCGTAGTTTATCTGAGCTTTTGTCTCAAAAATTCCTAGTCCTAGTAGGGCGACAAGAAAACCAATCAGGATTTTTGAATAGCGCATGAGGAGGAAGCGGTTGCAATTAAACGCTATTTTATAAAAAATGTATGGTAATTAAAAGAAAGGGGGGCTAAGCCACTGAAATTAGTTAGCTATCCTTTGACTTAAAGTTTCAATTGGTAGAAGAGTCTTACTTCTCTTCGTCGGTAAATCTCGGTACGTTCCATTACCGGATTCTCCCGTAGTTCCATGATCGGATCGCGTTCTTCCGGAACTGCTTTGGAAAGGACATCCACATCGCGAAGTATCATAAAAGTGGCTACAAGGTCTAGCTTAGGATAGTAAAATGTGCCCTGATTGCCTACAGAAGTTTCAATCTCATAACCCACGTTTTCTGCCATTTTCACCGTATAAGGTGCACACAAGGCAAACAAAGATTTAAGTCCGATCTGAGTGGAAATCGCCACAGCAGCACGTGTCAGAAATACAGCGCCGATACCCATGCCCGCTACCTCGCGAGAATTCCACAAACCACAAATTTCGCCTGTACCCTCTTCTATATGAGCGCCAATGACATTTACCACTTTGGGATCAATAAAACTGGTGGCTTCTTCTACGGGAAGTGGGTATTCCTTGCTGGCTACATGGACCCGGGCTCCGCCAAGTACACGACCGTCCTCGGTATCCTCTACGATAAGTACATAAACGCCAGGATTGTGCATCCATGCATCCTTGGAGGAAGTGACTTTTGTCACTCCAATATTTTCCAATACATGCCTATGTCCCGTTATGAACTTGTGACACGATTCCGTGTCATCTATTGCGCGATATAGCCTAAGTCTGATCATCCTTATTTACTATGCCCCTTCTCTCCTAAAGTCATCAATAAATAAAGACGGAATCAACAGCTTTTCTCAAAGCCTTTATTTGTGGTTCCTCTGCTTTACACAGCCTGAAAATAAATATCGGTTGCCGATTTTCCAAATGCGGAAGAAGGTGAAAGAAACGGTCTTTCAATGAAGAGAACTGCTCCATGTAATAACTGTCGAACCCTTCACCATTGCCATGCATCAGCCTTGCTAGCAAAAAGGTGAATTGGGTGATCGGCTGAAAAGAAACACCACGAAGGTTGGCTTCTAACCATATGCGCTCTACAGCCCTGCCCCCGCGAAGAAAGCCTTGTTCAGAATAAGAGGGAATACTGACGACACCCAGCGCCGATGCAGCGGCAACCGCCTTCAGTGCCATTTTCTTAAATGCGTTCCCACCTTTTATCGTGTCGCGAACAAATTGAATCGCCTCACTATCATTAGCGATACGCAAGGCTGCAACTTCGCCTTTAGTAATACCTAAGGTAGCTACATCTACACCATCGCGCTTTTCTTTATTTTCTTCTTCTGTCCAGCGAAGTTCTTTCTTAAATGAATCGAAATGTCCTCTTGGATGAATCAGTACAAGTTTTTCGGTAGTAGCAAGTATATCGCCCAGCTCAGCCATCTGCGATGGTTCGCTTACAATATCCAATCGGGCGCCGTCATAGTCATCTATAGAATGAATCAGTTGATCATAAACTTCCGGTGCAAGTTGTTCGCGCGTACCAAGATTACGATTGGTGAGTCGTATGCCGATCGCCCTACTTAATTCACTGACAGAAGTATTGTCGACTTTCCGGGAAAAACTCACGACAGCTACTAATGGTTTCTGTCCTGCCACAGGTAAATAATCTATCTGACAAGCAATGCCAAGTTCACCTGCTTTTTGAATAATGTTTTCTATAGCTGCCCCCAAAGCAATATAAGAACCCAGACTGTTGAAGTCTAGAAAAGAATACGAAGAGCTCAGATCGTGGAAAACAAAAAGCCGGTCATGTCGGTAAACAAATTTCCAGGGCTGACTGTTGCCACCTGAAGGCGCCCAGATAGCAGCATTCACTAATTGACCAATCTGTTCATCACTAATAGATTCAGATTCGTGTTTGGGCTGATAATGGTCGGCTAGTTGAAACAGCTCTTCCTTGCTCAATGGCCTGGGCGGCAAATATTCTGCGGGTACCTGTGTTGGTACAGGTGCTATCTTGTCACCCACCAATTCGTCCAGATCGATATAATATCTGCCGGAGTCATGAAACTGACCCAACAAAATCCTTCTGCAAACATCAGTTGTCAGTGCGCCTCCCAACACTACAGAAGACGCGAGTTGCGGCCATGTGTTCACCGATTGTTCCACTTCGATCATTGACGCTTTCAGCCGGGTGGAAATATTCTCAGCACCCACCATCCGGAGGATATAAGGGATTTTTTCCTCGTTGCTGAGTCCGCGAATATTTTCAGGGTCCAGACCTGCTGCCAGTCCGTGCATGATAGGACGATCAGGCTGAAGGTCAAAACGTTCCACATCGAGCATTCCTCTGTCATTCGTATCCATTACCACCGGAATCTGCAATTCGCGGGCTTTGAACCGGCTTATGATCTTAATATCCAGCCCATCGCATACCTCCACCAGCATATCAAGTTTACCACCACCGGTGAAGAACTCCTCCATATTGGAAGCATTCAATCCGTCATTAAAAATCTTTACCGTAATAAAGGGGTCGATCTCAGCGATCTCCCTGGCAGCGATTATCGTTTTGGGGAGCCCCAGATTATGTACACTTGTACGAATACGATTCAGGTTGCTTAGTTCGGCTGTATCGAAGTCTGCCAGACGGATTTCTCCACAGGTGCGTTCCATCACAAGAGTCAACGCTATAGATTGCCCTACCGATAGTCCAACAACACCAATTTTTTTATTTCTTAAGGTTGTCTGTTCCTCGCGGGTGATCTTATATCTGTTGCGGTTGGTTCGAATTTCCACGAACTCCTCCTCATCGAGCAGATGCACTATTTTTCGGTTCCAGGGATAGTACACCCAAACTCCGTACTCCTCGGGGCTTGTGCCGTTGAGGTGAGCATCAATGAAGGAAGTGTATTGTGACTCTGTAAGTTTGATGGCAGGATTATTGCTCTTAATCAACTCTCGGAGCTGCCCAAGAATCTCATCATGAACTGTGATAGCATCATCGGACGACAATAACGATTCGAATGCCTGCTTTTCGGGTGCGTTCTTTAAGCGAAAAAAGGTAGGCTTATAAACATCGTTTTGCGCAGTGGAGTACTTACGTCTTTTTATGATTTCCATTGAAAAAAGATTAAAATGAATAACCGGTAAAGACAGGCGGAGTGGGGAACATGATTTTCAAGGGATAACAGCAATAATCGACACGTTAATTCCCGATTATTTTTTAATTTGCGTTATCTCGCGACAAAATTAGTAGTAATTCGTTCAGAAAATGACAAATAAGAAAATAAATATCCTTTATGTGGATGACGAGGTGAATAACTTGGTATCCTTTAAAGCTACTTTTCGGTTAAAGTATAACGTTTATACTGCCATTAGTGGAGAAGAAGCCATTAAGCTTTTAGAGGAAAATCAGATTCATATTATCATTACAGACCAGAGGATGCCTGGAATGACAGGAGTTGAATTTCTGGAACGAATTCTGGAAAAGCATCCAGACCCCATGCGGATTCTGCTAACGGGCTATGCTGATCTGAATGCAGTAATAGACGCGGTAAACAAAGGAAAAATTTTCCACTATCTTAGCAAGCCTTGGAACGAAGAGGAGCTTGACATGACTATCCAGCGTGCTTTTGATATTTATCAGAAAAGACAGGAAGAAAAAGAGACCACAGATAAGCTGGCAATTTCAAACGATCAACTTGAATTTCTTTTACGGCAGAAATTACTTTCATAGTTCTACGACTCATCTATCCAACGTTCTGTTTTTTGTAGCTCATCCTGTAGAATTCGTTCCCACTTTCTTTGCTGTTGAAGGTTTACCCCATGTGCGGTTTCCTGCTCATACGTTTCCTGCCTCGCACGATATTCCTTTTGTACCTCTTCATAGATCTTTCTTAGCGTAGGCTTCATCGTATATACGCTCACTTTCACACCACTCATACGTTCGCGTAGTTTTCGGGTATAAAGCTCACAAAGATCAAAATGCCCCTGTTCATGCGCAAGTACATCATCGTTCATTTCTTCAGGCCGTGCCCATGAGTGATTCAGGTAAAAGGTATTGTAAACCCGGATATGCAGATTACTATTGGAAGTGCTGATGGTATTGGTTTCAAAGCCTATGCCGCAATAAGTTGCAGCGGCGGTTTGCTCGTCTGCATCAATAGGAATCGGACCACGAAAATCCTCCCAGCTAAGCTTTCGTTCTTTCGACCAACTCATTTCCATACTGGAAGTGGATGCTGATTCCGTTTTATTGGTAAACTTGCCATTATGGGCAAAGGATGGCAAATAAATTGCCAGAAAAATCACACAGATTACGGGCAGACTGGCTACACGAGTCATACGCACAAAACAATAAAGATTAGAGATGGAAGTCTATAAAGTTACGGCAAAAAGGGAATTAAAATTTCTCTTGTATTCCGTGAAGGTGTTAAAATCCATTGTACATTACAAAACACAACTCAATTCATAATCAACTTTTCTCCATCAGTAACTTACTTCTATTCCTGCTGTCTTGCCGTAGTGCGGTAAGCTTGTTGATACGCTTTAATCTGTAAGCACAAAATATCAGATGGTGTACAATCTTCATTAAATCAAAAGAGCCAATCAGTAAATACTGACTGGCTCTTTGTAAATAAATATGGCAGCTACCTACTCTCCCGCATTGTTGTGCAGTACCATCGGCCATAGCCTGTCCCGAAAACATTCGGGAAGGGGCTTAACTTCTCTGTTCGGAATGGGAAGAGGTGAACACCCTCGGCAATACCACCATAAGATGGTTGCGAGTAGTTGTAAGTAGCAAGTCGTAAGTAGTAAGCTGGTTGCAGCTAAACTTTCTTTACGCATTAAGTCTTTTGACTTCTACTTTAGACTTTCGACTAAAATAAGATCGACATAACTGAAAATAAGAATCCTGCAAAATCAATGCTTGCAGCCAATATTTTCAACCATTTCTCAAAAACCGTCGAAGTCAGGAAATAGACAGTCTTTCAAGTTTATTACCAATGTACAGAGCAAATAACGCCACAGATTGTCTGTGGCGTTTCCTAAAGAAAGTTCTTTCTAGACTTGATTAAGGACTTAGGAACCATAGAATTGAGAAATTATCTCTTATGTTTTGAATCAAACAGAAATAACTTTAAAAAGAGTATGACTTGTAAGATTCCAAAAAAGATGTGCATCCCAATAACCACTTTCCGTGAAATTCCTGTTACGAGGGTCTCAACATAAAAAAACGCCCCGTTGACAAGAATAACAAGAATCAAGGCAAGTATGACGTTCTTTATACTTCGTTCCATAATTGGAAACTTGAACGCAAAATTGTCAATGAATTTTTAAGTCGGTCTTTTTCTTCCGCTGGAAGGGTAAAATTGTCAACTGCACGTATTAAGTCGTCAGATATTCTTGTCCATACGGCTGAATCTGTGACGTTTTCCAGTTCTCCATATTTGGTACTTAATACTGAAATGTCAGGGTCGCTCAAATCGAAATATTTCAATGTATATGCAACCCTTTGTTCCGTATTGGATAAATCAGAACCAAGTGTACGAAGAACAAATTTACTATAATCATCCTCTGACAACTGCCTTATTTCTGAATCCCATTCAGGTTTTACCTGACACGCAACCTCAATAACGGGCTCAAATTGCACACCCGGAAATCCTTGTGCTAAATAGTTTGAACACAGTGAGTTGTGAAGGACTCCCCAGTCATCGCTTGGGCTTGGGATGGGGGTTGGTGTTGGTAAGGCACTTGCCTGAAATGTATGGTACAAAGTCAAAGAGGCGGCGGCGCCTATTGCGAAACTAAGTGGTCCTAAGGGTGAAGATGCTGCACCAGCACCCCAGTCGGCCCACGCGATAGCCCATTTCTGATGATAGCTTAAAGCCATAAATGTGTGTTTATTTTTAATTAGAATTTACCCACTCTTTTCTAAGGATTTTCGATTACCTCCTACAACGTTGCATAACAAATATACATCTATGGGGGGGGGTATTTCAAAAATAATTCATGAGTTAGTTTTCCACATATTTTTCCACAAAGCACAAAAAAGCCGTTCAGTTGTTACTGAACGGCTTTTGTAAATAAATATGGCAGCTACCTACTCTCCCGCATTGTTGTGCAGTACCATCGGCCATGGCGGGCTTAACTTCTCTGTTCGGAATGGGAAGAGGTGAACACCGCCGGCAATACCACCATAAGAATGTTGAGTTTTGAATTTTGAGTTTTGAGTGAGTAAATCACTTAAAATTCAGCATTCAAAATTCATAATTACATAAGACATATTGGGGGAAAGCAATTTTATCAACGTGATAATAAATAAAGTTAAAGCTTACGGGTAATTAGTACTGCTCGACTTTGATGTTACCACCTTTACATCTGCAGCCTATCAACGTCATCGTCTCTGACGACCCTTAAAAGTAAACTCATCTTGTGGAAGGTTTCGCGCTTAGATGCTTTCAGCGCTTATCCTGGCTATACATAGCTACTCTGCACTGCACCTGGCGGCACAACAGATACACCAGCGGTATATACGACCCGGTCCTCTCGTACTAAGGTCATGTCCACGCAATTTACTAACGCCCACCACAGATAGAGACCGAACTGTCTTGCGACGTTCTGAACCCAGTTCACGTGCCACTTTAATGGGCGAACAGCCCAACCCTTGGGACCTTCTCCAGCCCCAGGATGTGACGAACCGACATCGAGGTGCCAAACCT